>Ga0326727_10005090_pt1 | contig 38118 bp, 25 predicted proteins | sample MB2enrmetagenome_FD_207643 | JGI IMG/M metagenome (GOLD analysis project Ga0326727, IMG submission 207643) | Lab enriched peat soil microbial communities from McLean, Ithaca, NY, United States - MB29MY | ecosystem: Environmental > Terrestrial > Soil > Wetlands > Peat | place: USA: New York... | reverse complement strand
GAGGGTAGACGTCTTCGTCTCCCCCCCCAGCTTGCTGTGAGTGGGCAGAGGGAGCTTCGTGGTGGCCAGCAATGCAGCCACCTCGGGCACAACATAGGTGTTTCGAGCGCCGGAATCGAAGAGAGTCCAGGCGTCTTTCCCGTCAACACGTATCGTCCGGCGTATCCTGCCCATAGCCTCAGTCTACCGCTGCCCCACCGCTTGTCAATCGAGCCCCCGAATCACCCGGCACGTAAGTGCAGGCTGGGTCCGATTCCAGCGGGTCGCCGGTCACGGCGTAGGCCCGGGCGCGGCTGCCCCCGCAGACCCGCCGGTACTCGCACACGCCGCACTTGCCCTTGAAATGGTCGAGATCGCGGAGTGCCAGGAAGGTCGGGTGGCTCTGGTAGGTCCGCACGACGGAATCCTGCGGGAACCGTCCGCAACCCAACGGCAGGAACCCCGCCGGATAGATCGCGCCGGTGTGGCTGACGAACATGATGCCGCGGCCGTCGATCACTCCCAGTGGGGCGCGGTGGCCACGGGCAGCCGCTTGCGGCTTCGCATGTCCCCCCACCGGGCCGGCCAAGGGATCGGCCCCCTGCTGGAGCACGAACCGCCGGTAGTGCGGAGCCTCGGTAGTCTTGACCGCGTAGGGCTGCGTCCGCGAATGATGAAACAACTGCGCGAAGACCTGCTCGCAGGCTTCGGCCGACAGCGATTCCTCCTGGACGCCACGCCCCACGGGCACGAGGAAGAACACGGCCCACATGGCGATGCCCTGCGAGGCGAGCAGCTCGGCGATGGCGTCCAACTGCCCGACGTTGCGGCCGCAAACGGTCGTGTTGACCTGCACGGCCAGACCGAGGTCCCGCGCGGCACGGAGCATCCCGAGCGTCCGCTGAAAACTGCCTTCCCAGCCGCGGAAGGCGTCATGGGTCGCGGCGTCGGCGCCGTCCAGGCTGATACCCAGCCGCCGCACGCCGGCCTCGCGGACCCGCCCGAATGCCTCGGCGGTGGCCAGGGGCGTGGCCGACGGCGTCAGCACGGGCTCCAGGCCGCAGTCGACGGCGTGCCGCACCAGCTCGATCAGGTCGTGCCGCTTGAGCGGGTCCCCGCCGGTCAGGACCACCGTGGGCGGGCGGGGAAAGGTCGCCGCCTGCGACAGCAGCGCCTTGGCCTGCGCGGTGGTCAACTCGTCCGGGTACGGTTTCTCTTGCGCCGAGGCGCGGCAGTGCTTGCACACCAGGTCGCACGCCAGCGTGACCTCGTAGTAGAACATCAAGGGGCTGCGGGCGAAATCGGCGGTCTGGTAGGTCGCAGGGTCCATGAGTTCATTATCCGCGAGCCGGGCCCGCCGGACAAGCGCATCAGCCGCTCGCGGCCTCGGCATCCGAGGGATTGGGAATTGGGGATTGGGGATTGGGGATTGGGGATTGGGGATTGGGAATTGGGAATTGGGAATTGGGAATTGGGGATTGGGGATTGGGAATTGGGAATTGGGAATTGGGAATTGGGAATTGGGAATTGGAAGTGGGGTCTTTTCACCGCTTGGCCGCCGGGCTATCCTTAGTGTGGATGAAACCCTGGACTCCGGAGGTGTACCGATGAGCGTCAAGTCGATGGCAATGTTCCCGTGTGGCCGCTCGTGGCGGGTGGGGATCGTGTTGGGCCTCGTGCTGGCCGTGGGCGTGGGGACCGTCGTTGCGGCCCGCGCCTGGGCGGCGGAAAAAGAAAAGGGGCCGGCCGCTGAAGACCAGGGCCCGGTCGCAAGAAACCTGTTCGACGGCAAGACGCTGGGAGACTGGAAGCCGGTGAAGATGGTGGGCCAAGGGAAGGTTTACGTCAAGGACGGGGCGATTGTGATGGAGCCCGGCGAGTTGATGACCGCCGTGATTTGGAGCGGCAAGCCGCCTAAGACCAACTACGAACTGATGCTGGACGGCATGCGGCTGGAAGGGAGCGACTTCTTCTGTACCACCACGTTCCCGGTGGGCGACAGCTTCTGCTCGCTGGTGGTCGGCGGCTGGGGCGGCACCGTGGTGGGGCTGTCCTGCGTCGACCATTACGACGCCTCGGAGAACGCCACCTCCTCCTCGCGGGAGTTCAAGGACAAGACCTGGTATCCCGTCCGCATCCGCGTGAGCGACTCGAGGATCGATGCCTGGATCGACAACAAGCAGGTGGTGCATCAGGAGCGCAAGGACCATAAGTTCGATGTGCGGATGGAGTGCGACCCGTGCCGCCCGCTGGGCATCTGCACCTGGAACACCAAGGGGGCGGTCAAGAACATCCGCCTCCGCGAGCTTTCGGCCAGGGAGGTCGCCGCCATCGCCAAGGAGAAGAGCGAAGAGCCGTGAGGCTATGGCTTGGGCGGAGCGGCTAGTGGCGGCCAGGTCTCGCGGAAGGGCGGTGCTCGTTCCCACGGTCCTCCGTGGGAACGCACTGAGCGGCCGCTCCGCGGCCCTCCCGCGCGTCCAATACGTGGGCTCCCACGGGTGAGCGTCGGAAGCAGGAGTAGAGCCCTACGGCTTAGGCGGAGTGGTCAGTGGTGGCCAGGTCTCGCGGAAGGGCGTCCCCGCCTCGTACAGGCGGAGCCGGGCCTTTAGCTCGGCCAGGTCGGGGTCCCTTTGCTGGGCGGCCAGCTCGATCGCTGTCTTGGCGGTCTGGACGGCTTCCGGGAATCGTTTCGCCTCGGCATAGGCGGCGGCCAGGGCATCCAGCGCCTGCGGGTCCTTGCCGCCGGACAGTTCCACCGCCCGCTGGCCCAGCTTGACGGCCTGCTCCGCGTTTCGGACCGCGTCGACGGGGCTGGCGGCCAAGGCCCGGGCCATGAAGGTCCACGCCCGGGCCGCCTCATCCGGTTTCTTCTGGTCCAGGAACATCTGGCCGAAGCGCTGGGCGACCGCCGCCGGCTGGGGATCGAGTTGCAACAGGGCCCGCAACTGGGGAATGGCCTCAGCCCGCTTGCCCTGGTGCCATAGGATGTGGCCGAGATTCTCTCGCGCAGCCCGGAGGCGGCCGTTGTACCCCACGGCCTCCTGGAATTCGGCGGTCGCCTCAGCCACCTTGCCCCGGACCCAAAGAATCCGGCCAAGCGTGTTGTGCGGCTCCGGTAGGGCAGGCCGTTCCTTGATTGCTTTCCGCGTGTGTTCTTCGGATTCGTCGATCTTGCCGGCCTCGAAGAGCGTATGCCCGAGATTGGCATGCGTGTAGGGGTCGCTGGGGTCGGTTTCGCAGGCCTTTCGCCAGCAATCCAGCGCCTGGTTGCGCAGTTCGCCGGTCTTCTCCTTATGACCGAGACACGTCTCTTGGTCTGCCAGCGACCATAGGGCGACGGCAAGATTGTTGTGGGCCTTGGGGTCCTCGGGATCGAGTTCCGCGACCTTGCGGAAATGAGGGATGGCTTCGTTGAACTGTCCACAATCTGTCAGGGTGCTGCCGAGCCCGAGGTGGGCGCTCCGGCAGTCGGGGTCGACCTTGAGCACCTTTTGGTAGCGTGCCTTCGCCTCCTCGAACCGCCCGGAATGGCTCAGGGCCTCGGCGAGGCCAGTCTGGACGTTGGCATCGTCGGGCGCGATCTCTACGGCCTTCCGACACTCGGCGACCGCCTCGTCGAACCGCCCCAGTTGGCCCATCGCCCAGCCGAGCTCGCCGTGAGCCCACGCGGAACGCGGCTCGATTTCGAGCGCCCTGCGGTAATGGGGGATGGCCTCCTCGGGCCGCCCGCGGTCGGCCAGCGCGTTGCCGAGGGCGGTGTGCGTCCATGCGGAATCGGGCTCGATTTCAAGGGCCTTCTTGAATTGGGTGGCTGCCTCGGCAAACTTCCGGCGTTGCGCCAGGGCCGAGCCGAGCTGGGTGTGGGCCCACGCGGCGCCGGGCGCGATTTTCACGGCCGCCCGGAAATGGGTGATCGCCTCATCCCACTTGCCGTCGGCGGTCAGTGCGGTAGCCGCTTCGAACTCTGCCCGCGCGCCCTGCTCGTCGTCCGGCAGGCTCTTCGGCGGTTTCGGCGGCGGGGGGCCGATGGGCCGGCTGTCGGCCGCGGCGCGTGCGGAAAGCCACACGCCCAATACCCCAACCAAGGCCGCGCCAAGCACCCACCGCCATCGTCTTGCGATCTGCATGGCTGTCTCCAAAATGCTCCCCTCTCCCCCTGGGAGAGGGGTAGGGGGTGAGGGCAATACCGCCTTGAGTCAATCGCCCTCACCCTCGGGCACCGACCGGAGGTTGGTCGCTCCCATAGGGAGATGGGACCCAGTTGCGGGGGTCCGTTTAGTCTCCAGCCCCCTTGTTAACCTCGGCACAGACCTCCCGCGCGGCCTGGATGGTCGCGTCGATGTCGGCTTCGCTGTGGGCGGCGGAAACGAACAGTGCCTCGAATTGGCTCGGCGGCAGGTAGATGCCGCGGCGGAGCATGCCCCAGAACCAGCGGCTGAAGCGGGCGGTGTCCGAACGGGCGGCCGTCTCCCAATCCGTCACCCGCTGCGGGTTGAAGAACAAGGTCATCATCGAGCCGACGCGGGTCAAGGAATGTGGAATGCCGGCGACCGCGGCGGCCCGGGTCAGCCCTGCCGCCAGCCGGGCCGAGAGCTGTTCCAGCCGGCCGTAGGGATTCGTCTCGCGGAGGGTCTTCAGCGTGGCGATCCCGGCCGCGGTGGCCAGCGGGTTGCCGCTGAGCGTGCCGGCCTGGAACACCTTGCCCGCCGGCAAAACGTGGTCCATGATCTCCGCGCGGCCGCCGTAGGCGCCCACCGGCAAGCCGCCGCCGATGATCTTGCCCAGCGTGGTCAGGTCCGGGCGAATGCCCAGCAGGGCCTGCGCGCCGCCGTAGGCCACGCGGAAGCCGGTCATCACTTCGTCGAAGATCAGCAGGGCCCCGTGCCGCGCGGTCAGTTCCCGCAGGGCCTGGCGGAACGCGGCGGCCATCTCCACGCAACCCATGTTTCCCACCACCGGCTCGACGATCACGCCGGCGATGCGGTCGCCGTGCCGGGCGAAGGCCGCCGCCAGCCCGGCCGCGTCGTTGTACCCGAGCACGAGCGTGTCCTGGACGGTCCCTTCGGTCACGCCGGGAGAATTGGGCACTCCGAGCGTCGCCGCCGAGCTGCCCGCCGCCACCAGCAGGCTATCGACGTGCCCGTGGTAGCAGCCGGCGAACTTGACCACCAGCGGCCGGCCGGTGTAACCGCGGGCCAGGCGGATGGCGCTGGTCGTGGCCTCGGTCCCGGAGTTGACCAGGCGGAGCTTCTCGATCGACGGGACGGCATCGACGACCAGCTCCGCCAGCTCGTTTTCTTGCAGCGTAGGGGCACCGAAGCTGGTCCCGCGGCGGATCGCTGCCTGGAGGGCCGCCACTACCGCCGGATGGGCATGGCCCAGGATCATCGGGCCCCAGGAGCCGACGTAATCGAGGTACCGGTTGCCGTCGATGTCCCAGAGCCAAGCACCTTCAGCCCGGTCGATAAAGAGCGGCTCGCCGCCCACGCCGCCGAAGGCCCGGGCGGGGCTGTTCACCCCGCCGGGCATGAGTTGCCGGGCTCGGGCGAAGGCGGCGTGGCTTTTGTCGTGAGAGGCCATGGAAAGGACCGAGAATCGGCTTCGTATGCGCACCACCCATTTTAATAAGTTGCGACCGCGCCAAGAATGCCCCCACTTCTGTTGGACTGCCATTAGGCCCTCTCCGGAAGATGCGGTAATGCCTATAATGCCTCGGTCTTCAACCTCAGTTCGCGGGTCTTGGATCACGGACCCCGGACCCCAAGGCCCGAGCCCCAAGAGCCTAGAAGAAGGATGTTCACATGCCCGAAGTCCCTCTGGAGCAAGCACAAGAGGAAATCGCGCACCACGCCCACGAGTCGGGTCTGTCGTGGATCATGGGGGTCGCACTGACCGCGGCGGTGCTGGCCGGCTTGGCGGCCGTCACCGCCCTCTTGGCCGAGCATCACGCGAACGAGGCCATGATCAGCCAAATCAAGGCCTCCGACCTCTGGGGCTATTACCAGGCCAAGGGCACCCAACTGGGCAACCTGGAGACCAAAGTCGCCCTTTTGGCGGCCCTCGGGAAGAAACCCGATCCGGAAGACCAGAAGAAACGGATCCACCACGAGCAAAAACAGGCGGATCTCAAGGAGAAGGCCGAGGAGTTGGAGCGGGAGTCGCGACATCACCTCCAGTGTCATATCCCCCTCTCCCGCGGTGTAACCATGTTCCAGGTCGCCATCGCCGTGGCAGCTATCTCGGCACTGACGCGGCGGAGGGGCTACTGGTGGCTGGCCATCGGGTTCGGGCTGGCAGGGTTGGTCTTCCTCATCTGGGGTATTGCCACGCCATAAGGTGCCAGCCGCATTGACAGGGGCGGCCCTCTTGAGGATACTGACGCATTCACCCCACGCACCCCGGCTAGGATCGGCCCCCATGTCCGCCGCCACGGAAACGCTGTACGCCCAGCGCCTGAAACGGTACGTGACGGCCATGCGGAACGGAAAGCCGGACCGGGTGCCGATCCGGCCGTTCGTGGCGGAACTGACGGCCAAGTACGCGGGATACACGATCCAGGAAGTGACCCAGGACTACCAGAAGGCGTTCGCCGCTGCCCGCAAGTGTGCAGCCGATTTCGACTGGGACGCCGTCGTGGGGAACATGGTCTACGGCTGGGCCGGGCTGGTGCAGGCGATCGGATTGCGGTATTACGCCAGCCCCGGCGTCGAGCTGCCCCCCGATACGCCTTTCCAGTACCTCGAACCCCCCGAGGACGAGGCATGGATGCGGCCTGACGAGTATGATGCGCTGGCCGAGGATCCGACCGGCTACCTGCTGAGCGTCTGGCTGCCGCGGGTCTCGGCGGACGTGAGCCCGCTGGGCCAACCCAGCTCGCTGCGGAACAACCTGTCGTTCCTCAAGGGCGGGATGGCGATGCTCGAGTACTTTCAGGGGTTCGGCGTGCAGGCCGACCGGCTGCGGAGCGAGTCGGGGACGGTTTCCGCGATTTCCGGGATCCTGAAGGCCCCGCTGGACATCCTGGCCGACAAGCTGCGGGGTTACAAGGGGCTGTGCGCGGACCTGTTCCGCCAGCCGCAGAAGGTGCTGGCGGCGTGCGAGGCCCTGGCCCCGCACCTGCTGGAGGTGGCCGCCGGCGGCGCGGATCCCCAGAAGAACGTGCCGATCGGCCTGTGGATGCACCGCGGCTGCGTGCCTTTCCTGTCGCCGCCGCAGTTCGAGAAATTCTACTGGCCGACGCTCCGCTGGATCGTCGAGGGGCTTTGGGCCCGCGGCCATCAGACGCTCTTCTACGCCGAGGGCGACTGGACCGCCAACTTGAAGTATTTCGCGGAACTGCCCGAGCGGGCGATCGTCTTCCACGTGGACCGCAGCGACATTTTCGCGGCCCACCGCACGCTGGGCGAGAAGTTCTGTCTCAGCGGCGGGGTGCCCAACGACCTGTTGGCCTTCGGCACGCCGCAGGACGTGCGGGCGTGCTGCAAGAAGATCATCGACGGGGTGGCCCGCCAGGGCGGCTACATCATGGACGCCAGCGCAATCATGCAGGACGACACGAACGTCGAGAACCTCAGGGCGATGACCGATTTCACCCGGGAGTACGGGGTTTATTGAGGGGGCAGGGCACAGGGAGCAGCACAGCCCCCGGACTGCGTCCGGGGGACGTGGGAGGGAACAACGCGATGCCAGAGCAGGATACCAGCCGGCGGCCGCCGGGCGTGTGCATCCCCTGGGAAGAGAAGCGCAAGGAAATGCCCGCCATCCGCGGCGACGAGCAGCTCGTCGAGCGGGTCTGGAAGGACATCGACGGCTTGGCCTACATGTACATCTGGCAGGTGTTGCTGTCCTTCTGAAGGGAACTCGCCATGCAAGAGCTAAGCCCCCTGACTGAGGCGATCGTCGGATTCCGCGAAGCGGAGGTCAAGCGACTGGTGGCCGAGAAGATGGCGGCCGGCGTGCCGCCCGAGGAGGTCTTGGCCGAGTGCAACCGCGGGATGACCGAGTTGGGCAGGCGTTTCTCCGACGGGTCGTGCTTCCTGCCCGAGCTGATGTACGGCGGCATGATCATGAAGTCGGTCACGGCGCAGTTGGGCCCGCTGTTGAGCGGCCGGCCGGGGCGAAAGTCTTCCGGCACGATCGTGATGGGCGCGGTGCAGCACGACGTGCACGACATCGGCAAGGACATCGTAGTGCTGATGCTCCGCGGGGCCGGCTTCGAGGTGATCGACCTGGGGGTGGACGTTCCGCCGGCGAAGTTCGCCGACGCCGCCGGCCGGCACCGCCCGCTGGCCTTGGGCATGAGCGTGTTGTTGACCACCTGTTTCCGCTCGGTGGCGGAGACCGTGGCGGCGGTGCGCGAGGCGGGCCTCCGCGAGCGCGTGAAGATCATGGTCGGCGGCGCCGCCGCCAGCGACTTGCTGGCCGAGAGCACCGGCTGCGACTTCTACGGGAAGACTGCGTTGGACGGGGTGCATTTCGCGTCCGGCCTGGTGCCGGTACAATAGGTCCAATAGGTCCCGGCACAAGAGGGCGGGAGGCCGGGGCGGCCCGACGGACGTGGCGGCACAGGAGCCTGTGAGCAAGGAAATGCCGAAGAAAGCGTGGATGCAAGCTTGGTTGGCGGGCTGGCTGCTCTTGGGGTTTGCCGTTTCGGCGGCCCAGGCCCAACAGTGGGCCCTTGATATGTTCAGGCCGCGCCCGGACGCGGAGCCCCTTACGGACTTCGATTTCGGCACGGTGGCCCGCGGAGCGAAGGTCGAGCACCACTTCAGCTTCGAGAACATCTACGTCGAGGACGCGCACATCGAGTCGGCCCGGGTGAGTTGCGGTTGCACCACGCCGGAGATTCCCCCCCAGGTGCTCAGGACCTGGGACAAGGCCGACGTGGTGGCCAAGGTGGATACGCGCTCGTTCCTCGGCCAAAAGGACGTGACGATCACGGTGAAGTTCGACAGGCCGTTTCCGGCCGAGGTGCAGTTGCACATTCATTGCTACATCCGCGGCGACGTGGTGGTCCAGCCGGGGGTGGTGCAGTTCGGCGCGGTGCCGCCCGGGGCGGGCGCCCGGCAGCAGGTGAGCATCAGCTATGCCGGCCAGGGCAACTGGCAGATCCTGCGGGTCGAGTCGGGCAATCCGAGCCTGTCGGCCCAGGCGATCGAGACCGGCCGCGGCGGCGGGCTGGTCAATTACGACCTGATCGTGTCGCTGGCGCGCGGGGCGCCGGCGGGCTACATCCGCGACGAGCTGCACCTGCTGACCAATGACGCCAATCCCCGCACCGCCCGCGTGCCCGTGCCCGTCGAAGGCGTGGTCCGGGCCGCGGTGACCGCCTTCCCCGCGCCGCTGTATTTCGGGTCGGTCGAGCCGGACCAATCGGCGGTGCGGCAGATCATCGTTTCCGGCGCCACGCCCTTCCGCATCTTGCAGGTCGACTCGACCGATCCACACTTCCGCTGTACGCCGGACGCGGCGGCCGGCACGCTGCACCGCCTGCCGGTGGCCTTTCACGCCGGCCCGATCCCGGGCAAGGTCACCGCGAATCTCGTTATCCGTACCGACACCGGGACCGCCCCGGTGGTAGTGGCGGTGCAGGCCGACGTGGTGCCGCCGCCGGGTGCCGACGCGGTGGAAAGCAAAGCGTCGCCCGCGGCGACCGACAAGCCTGCCGCCATTGCCCGCCCCAACCTGGGCACCGCCCGGGAACTCTGAGCCGCGGACGTTCGTCGCTTCCCGCGCGCCTGGCTCACGAAACGGCAGCTACCCGCCGTGCGGATTGACAGCCTGCGCCCGCCGCGGTATAGGATTAGGGTCGAATGCTGATTCACCCGAGCGGAGACATCCTCGTGAAGATCACCCCTTGCTTCGTGCTCGTTGGCCTGCTGGCCGCCGGCCCCGGCCGCGCTGCCGCACCGCCTGCGCCCTACGGTCCCGTGCCCAGCCAGCGGCAGCTCGGCTGGCATGAGCTGGAGGTCTATGGGTTCCTGCACTTCGGCATCAACACGTTCACCGACAAGGAATGGGGTTATGGCGACGAGTCGGAGAGCCTCTTCAATCCGTCCGCCTTCGATGCCGACCAGATTGCCCGCACGGCGAAGGAGGCGGGCATGCGCGGGCTGATGCTCACCTGCAAACACCACGACGGCTTTTGTCTCTGGCCGAGCCGCTACACCGAGCACTCCGTGAAGCGGAGCCCGTGGAAGGACGGCAAGGGCGACGTGGTACGGGAGATTTCCGATGCCTGCCGCCGCCACGGACTGAAGTTCGGCGCGTATCTTTCGCCCTGGGACCGCAACCACAAGGACTACGCCCGGCCGGAATACATCACCTACTATCGCAATCAACTTCGCGAATTGCTCACCGATTACGGGCCGATCTTCGAGGTCTGGTTCGACGGCGCCAACGGCGGCGACGGCTACTATGGCGGCGCGCGGGCCAGGCGGCAGATCGACAACCGCACCTACTACGATTGGGAGAACACCTGGAAGATCGTCCGCCAACTGCAGCCGCAGGCCTGCATGTTCAGCGACGGCGGCCCCGACGTCCGCTGGGTGGGCAACGAAAGCGGTTACGCCGGCCCGACCTGCTGGGCCACGATCACGCGGGCCGGCTCGCTGCCCGGCGTGGGCAACGGCCAATCGCTGAACGGCGGCAACCGGCTGGGCAAGGATTGGCTGCCGGCCGAGGTGGACGTGTCGATCCGTCCCGGCTGGTTCTACCACGCCAGCGAGGATGGGGCGGTCAAATCGGTCGCCCAGCTCTTGAAAATCTACGACGAATCGGTGGGCCGCGGCTGCAACCTGATCTTGAACGTCCCGCCCGACCGTCGCGGCCGGATTCATGAGAACGACGTCAAGGCCCTGCGCGAGTGGCGGCGCGTGCTGGACGCCACCTTCGCCAAGGACCTGGCCCGCGGGGCCCAGGCCACGGCGAGCAACGTCCGCGGCAACGACCCCCGGTTCTCGCCCGGCAACGTGCTGGACGGCAAACCCGATACCTACTGGGCCACGGACGATTCGGTAACCACGCCGGAGCTCGTGCTCGATCTGGGCAAGCCCGTCACGTTCAACGTGGTGCGGGTGCGCGAGTACCTGCCGCTGGGCCAACGCGTGGACAGCTTTGCGCTGGACTCCTGGGATGGCACGGGGTGGCAGGAGTTCGCCGCCGCCACGAGCATCGGCAACCAGCGGCTGCTGGTCGTCGGCCGGGTGAGCACCGCGAAGGTGCGGTTGCGGATCACGCGAGCCGCCGCCTGTCCGGCGATTTCCCAGCTCGGCCTTTTCCTGCGCCCCGCGGCACGCTAAGTGAACGCGCCTCGTACCCACGCTCCGCGTGGGTACGCACTGAGTGGCCGCTCTGCGGCCTTTCCCGGCCCGCGGAAGGACGCGGAGCGTCCGCTCAGCGCGTTACGACGCGGAGCGTCGTAACGAGGCCATCCCGGGAGGAACCGGCGGTGGAGCCCCGGGCGTGGAGCCCCAGGCGTGGGGCCCCAGGCGTGGAGCCCCAGGCGTGGAGCCCCAGGCGTGGAGCCCCAGGCGTCAGCCTGGGGATGGCGTGAATTCTTCGCAAGACGGCGATTATGCCGACACCGGTCCCCGGGCTGACGCCCGCGGCTCACCACGTGCGCAGACCCCGGGGTTCGTGCAAGTTCATTTACCCCGCCGCCAGCCGCAGGGCCATTTCCGCGACCCGGCGGCCAAGGTTCTTCACGCTGGCGATGCCGTCGTCGCGGGTAATGTCGGGAACCGGACCGGCGCTGACTGCCGGGTTGCCGGCCCACACCGTTCCGCCCCAGTGGCCCGTCGGCGGGGCGTCGCCCACCACGATCATCTGCTGTGCCATCAAGGTGACTTGGACCGAGCGGATCGTCAATTCCAGGCCGCAGTTGCGTCCTCCGCCCACCGCCAGCACCCCGCCCACCTTGTTGGTGAGCTTCTTTTCCTTCGAGAACAGGATGCAGCGGTCCAGCAGGGCCTTGCAGAGGTAGCTCATGTTGCCGAAATAGACCGGCGTGCCGAAGATGATGCCGGCCACCTGCGGATCGACCATCTTGGCCGCCACCTGGGGGAAGTCGTCGCGCTCGCCCGGGTCCAGCGGCAGGCCGGCGGCCACCTGGCCGGGAATCTTCAGCCCGGCCAGCTCGACGAGCTCGACCTCGATCCCGGGAGCCGCGGCCTTGGCCGCCTCGAGGCACGCCCCGAGCGCAGCCGCCGTGGTCTTTCCCTTGCGCGGGCTGCAACAAATCCCGAGTATCTTGACGGTCTTGCGGGGCGGGGCGTCGGCGGCCTCGGCGGCCGCTACGGCCAGCGTGGCGGTGCCGGCGGCCACACCTGCGGTTTCCAGGAACTTGCGACGGCTAAGCGGCTGTGACATGACGAGCGTCTCCGGTTTCAATTGATGCGAAAACGTATCAGACGATTCGCTAGCAGTATGACAGGCTCCCGGCGGCCGATCAAGCACCGCACTGCAAAGGGCTGCACTCCAAAGGGCCCCGGCCGGGCCGAATACCGGCTGCGACGGAAGCGAGCGTAAACGCCCGTCCGCCGCCACGAGTCCCATCCGTTGCGGCGAACCCCGCTCGGGGAGTAGAATCGACGCGCGGCCGCGGGGTAATCAGGCACGCCCCGCGGGGATGAAGTGTGCCATTGGCCCACCCTTGGGACCGTTTACACAATGAGAGCTCCAGGAATCCAGTGGCTGCCAGTACTGACCTTGTTGACCGCAACTCTGACAAGCGGGTGCGTGCGGCACAATCCAGCCGCTCCTGCCGATGAGGGCCGTGGACAGCAAAGCCACGAGCGGGCGGCGGGCGACGCCGAGCGCGGCGTTTTGCCCGGCGGCGCCGCCGCACCGGAGAAACAGCTCCCGCCGCTAATGTTCCTCGACCTGGGCGGGGGCGTCAAGCTGGAGCTTGTGCTGATCCGGCCGGGCTCGTTTCAAATGGGCGATCCAAGCGGTGCGGACGATGCCAAGCCCGTACACAAGGTCACTGTCACGAAACCCTTCTATTTGGGAAAATACAAGGTCACCCAGCAGCAGTGGCAGGCCGTGATGGGCAGCAATCCCAGCTATTTCAAGGGGCCCGGAAATCCCGTGGACAGCGTCGGTTGGGAAGATTGCAAGCTGTTCCTCAAGAAGCTCGGCGAAAAATGCGGCGCGAGCGGCGAGAAGTTCGGTCTCCCGACCGAGGCCCAATGGGAATATGCCTGTCGCGCAGGCAGCACCACGAAGTACTGTTACGGCGACGAAGAAGCAAGGCTCGCCGAGTACGCCTGGTTCAACGACAACTCGGCGGGCAGGACCCATCCGGTGGGCGAGAAGAAGCCAAATGCATGGGGCCTGTACGACGTGCACGGCGGCCTGTTCGAATGGTGCGCGGATTGGTATGGCGGCGACTATTACAAGTCGTCGCCTGCGCGCGACCCGGCCGGCCCCGCTTCCGGCACCTTGCACGTGGATCGCGGCGGCAGTTGGCGGAGCCTTGCCAAGGGCTGCTGCTCAGGTTTTCGCAACAGCAACTCACCGCGTCCGGACTATCTGATCGGGCTGCGGGTGGCGTGTGTGCCTGGGGACGAATGAGTGAAAGGATGAGACGTAATCACCGTGAGGGGTGCAGCATGAGCACGATCCGCGCGCTGGGTATGTTGTTGTTGAGCGTGCTTCTGCCGATAAGCCGGTCCCCGGCTGAGGAAGCCGGGGACGCCGCGGCAGGCGGGGCGGGCGGCACGCGGTACGTGGCAGCCGGCGGCAGCGACCAGAGCGGCGACGGCTCCCGCGCGAAGCCGTGGCGGACGATCCGCTGCGCCACCGGCAAGGTCCCCGACGACGGCTGCACGATCGTGCTCTTGGACGGTCTCTACGAGGAGTCGCAGTCCGTCGCGCGGCAATTCCTGCGGACGTGTACGGTGCGGGCCGAGCACCCTTACCGCGCCCGGCTCCGCAGCCCGGCCGGCCACAACCGCGTGCTGACTTGCTACGGCGCGGCGAACGTGAAGTTCCAAGGGCTGGAGATATTCGGCTCCGGCGGGACGCAGGATGAATACGTCGTCCACGTCGGCACGGCGAAAACCCACCACCTGCTCTTCGACGATTGCATGATCCACGATTGCTACAACAACGATCTGGTGAAGGTGAACGATTTTGCCCACCACATCGTGTTTCGCAACTGCCTGTTCTTCAACCAGACCGACCACGGCGGCGACCAGCACCTGGACATCAACACGGTGACGGACATCGCCGTGGAGCAGAGCATTCTCTTGAACGACTACGCCGGCAGCGGCCGGCCCAGCGCCAACCGCAGCCAGGGGTTCGTGGTCGTGAAGAACTCCGGCAGCACGCCGGACGTCACCCGCCGCATCGCTTTCCGGCGCAACATCTTTCTCGGCTGGGACGGCAAGCCGGACCAGGCTTATCTGCTGTTGGGGGAGGACGGCAAGCCCTTCTGCGAGGCCCAACAGGTGATGATCGAAAACAATCTGTTCCTTCACAACTCGCCCGTGCGGACCTGGGGGACGCTGCTCCTGAAGGGCGGCCTGCGGGACGTCACCTTCCGGGCGAACACTGTGGTGGGGCATCCGGTGGTGAAGTGGTCGGGGGCTTTCGCCGCCGTCTGCCTGCGAATCGACGAGAACCCGCCCATGGGCGACCTGACTTTCGTCAACAACATCTGGTGCGATCCCACGGGCGGTATGCCGCGGTTCACGATGAGCGACGGCAAGCTCTTCGCCCCCGGCAGCAAACAGGTGATCGCCGGCAACATCTACTGGAACGGCGGCAAGCCGATCCCCACGGAGGCGAAGGACGTTCTGGTTCCCGCCCGCGACCCGCAGAAGCAGCTTGTGGACCCGCGGCTCGGCAATCCCGGCCTGGGCATGACGCTGCCGCGGTGGGACGCGGCGAAGGGCTGTTTCCTTTCGCGCCAGAAGACGATTCGGGGCGAGTTCGAGCGGCTGGTGCAGCGCTATGCGGCCTTGGGTCCCGGAAGCCCCGCCGTCCATGCCGCGGACCCCTCCCGGATGCCGCCGGACGATATCCTGGGGCACCCCCGCGGCGACCGGCCGGACATCGGCTGTTTCCAGAAGAGCATCGTGAAGGGAGCACAACCATGACAAAGCGTCGGCACTTTCCGGCCGTCTTGGCCGTGTTGGCTGCGGCGGCCGCAACTGCCGCCCAATCCCGCGCGGCGCCGCTGGCGCACCGCTGGATCTACCTGCCCATGAACCTGATGGTGGATAAGAACGTCGCCGAGGGCGTGGCCCTGATGGAGCGGGCGGCCAAGGCCGGCTACAACGGCGTGGTGGTCGGCGACAACAAGTTCATGCGTTGGGACACGGTGATGGACTGCTACTTCACCAACATCCGCCGCTTCCGCCAGGCCTGCCGGGACGAGAAGATGGCCTGTATCGCCTGCGTTTGCCCGATCGGCTACAGCAACGACCTCTTGGCGCGCGATCCGAGCCTGGCGGAGGGCCTGCCGGTGGTGGAGGCCCCCTTCCTGGCCAAGGACGGGCGGCTGCTGCCCGCGGACGACTCGGCCCGGTTGGTCAACGGCGGCTTCGAGCGCTGGAAGAACAATCTGCCTGCGGGCTGGGGTTTCGTGGACCAGCCGGGCAAGGTCAGCTTCATCGACACGGAGGTGCGGAGCGAGGGCCGGGCTTCGCTCCGCATGCAGGACATCGGCTCGCAGAGCCCGCACGCCCTCGGCCGGGCCTCGCAGACCATCGCGGTCCAGCCGTTCCGTTATTACCACGTGTCGGCCGCAGTGAAAACGCAGGATTTCGAGGCCGCCAACGAGGTCCGCATCGCGGTGTTGGCCAAGGACGGCACGTCGCTGAACTATTACGAGCCGCACGTCGAGCGGACCCAGGACTGGAAACGCATCGACGTGACCTTCAACAGCCTCGACGCCTCGACGGTCAACCTCTACCTGGGCATCTGGAGCGGCAAGGGCGGCACGATCTGGTGGGATGACGTGCGGCTGGAGCCCGGCGGACTGGTGAACCTCGTCCGCCGCGAGGGCGCCCCCCTGCGGGCCACGAGCGCCGACGGCAAGACTGTCTACCGGGAAGGCCGCGATTTCCAAAACGCCCGCGATCCCAAGCTCGGCACGATCCCCTATCCCGGCTGCTTCACCGCCTGGCACGATCAGCCGGCGATCACCCTGCCGCCGGGCAGCCGCATCCGCGACGGCCAAAAAGTCCTCTTGAGCTACTTCCACACGGCCATCATCCAGCAGGGCCAGGTCATGTGCTGCATGGCGGAGCCCAAGGTCTACGAGATCCTTCGCTGGCACCTGGCCCAGGTTCACAAGCACCTCCAGCCGGACGCCTATTTCCTCTCGCACGACGAGATTCGCGTGCAGGGCTGGGACGAAAGCTGCCGCCGCACGGGCCAGACCCCCGGCGAGCTCTTGGCCGAGAATGTCCGCAAGTGCGTGGAACTGGTGCGGGCGGAGGACGCGGGCAAGCCGCTCTACGTCTGGTCCGACATGTTCGACCCGCAGCACAACGCCGCCAAGCGCGGCCGCTATTATCTGGTCAAGGGCGACGGCCCCTGGTACGGCTCCTGGAAGGGCCTCGATAAGGACGTGACGATTGTCAACTGGAACTCGGACCCCGCCAAGCGGCTTGCATCGCTGCGGCACTTCGCCGACCTGGGCCACCGGCAGGTTCTGGCCGGCTATTACGACGGTCCCGTGCCGGCAATCACCGGCTGGCTCCGCGACGGCCGCGGGGTGTCGGGCATCATCGGGGCGATGTACACGACCTGGCGGCGGCACTACGATGATCTGGAGGCGTTCGCCCGGCAGTTGGAGAAGCCGTGAAAGGTGGTACGGCGAACCCCGGCGCGGCGCTGCCGTGCCCATTGTTTTTTGTTTCGCGGAGGGTTTTCCAATGGCGCACTGCCCGAAATGTAAAGGCGAAATGGACGTGCTGGGGGTCGTATGCCCGCACTGCGGCTACGATTTTCCGCCTCCGGCCCCTTCGGAGATTGATCCCGCGACGGCGCGCACCGGCATCGCTTACTCAGCATGGGCAGGGATTGCACTGGCTGTCGGCGAGTTCGTCGCGGGACTTGCCTGCATCTGCTGCATCATCAGCTCCGTGGTAAACACCCTGTCAGGGCGGTTCGCAGAAGGGCTCGTTCGCGGCCCCATCACATTCTTCCTCTGCCTGGCGATGCTCGTGGTCTTCATCAGGGTAAGGAACTTGTAAACGGGCCGTAAGAACGATCAAGGGGTAGAACATGCGAAAGGCAACAGCCGGCATGGCGAAACACCGACTACTCTTGCCGCCCCTGTTGCTGCTGGCCGCCGTGGCGTCCGCCGCAGGGGCCGATCCCATGCTGGACTTGCAGCGATCGGCCTGGTTCTACGGGCGCGATTACTTCGTGCTGCGGAGCGGCCGGGCGCAGATGATCGTGCAAGCGGACCGGGCCGACCTCGGCCCGGCGCTGAGCTACCTGCTGTTTGACGCCGAGAACGCGAGCCAGAGCGCCCGCAAGGACCTGGCCTTCAACTTCCTGCCCAACGAGGGTTTCGCCTCCAGCGGCCTGCGGGTCGAGCTGGGCGGGCATGCGTTCGAGGCGCTCGGGCAGCACACCCAAACGCGTTGGACTACCGAGGACGGCATCCCCGCGGTGGAGGCGACCTGGTGGGCGGGGGGCGTCCGCGTGACGGAGCACATCGCGGCCCTCTGCGGCGCCGATGCTTTCCGCCGGTCCATCCGCCTGGCAGGGGCACATCTTAGCGGCGAGGAGGCGGTCAAGCTGCGACTGGCCTTGCCGCCGGGCCAGGGGCAACGCCAGGGCAACATCCTGCTCGAAAGCGGGCGCGGAGCGTGCCTGGCCTTGGCGGTGCTCGGCGCGGGCCCCGTCGAGGTTGCGGCCAGCCGGGGCCAGATCGAAATCGGCCCGCTCGCGCTGGGTCCCAAGGCGGAGGTCAGCGTCGAGACCTTGCTGGCGACGCAGATTCCGGCGGGCGATCCCCAAGCGCTGGCCGCCCGCGTCAACGAGCTGCTGAAAACCAAGTGTGCCCGCGAGATTGCTGCCAGCAGGCGGCAGTGGGCGGCAAGCTCCGCCGTCCAGACCGATGACCGGGTGATTGCCGGCATTTTCGACAAGGCCCGCTTCGGCCTGCCCGGCATGATCGCCGACAACGGCACGATGGATGCCGGCATCTTCGAGTACGGCAACCAGTGGGTCCGCGACACCTCGAACACGGCCCTGGGCGCCATCCACGCGGGACACTTTGAGATTGCACGGGCCGCCCTGCTGCGTGTGCTCACGAAAATGGTCAGCCAGGAAGGCGTGACCATGATCGCCGGCAACTTCGAGAAACCGGACTTGGAACAGTTCGATCAGATGGGCGAACTGCTCCACGTCCTCAAGGCATATCGCGACTGGACCCGCGACGACTCGCTCGTGCGCGAGCACCGCGAGCTGCTGCTGGCATTGATCGAGCGGCCGCTCCGTCCGCAATTCCGCGACCAGACGGGCATGGTACACAACCGCCGCGAGTTCTGGGAGCGGACGTTCACCGACGCTTATGAGCTCGCCTACCAGACCTACTTGATCCTGGGGCTCCGCGACGCGGCCGACCTTGCAGCGGCATTGGGGGCCGAGGACCGTGCCGCCCGCTGGCGTGCCGAGGCGGATCGCACGCTCCAGGCCGTGCTGTCGCATCCTACCTGCTCGCTGGTACACGACGGCCGCCTGATCAAGCGCCGCAAGGTGACCGGCGAAGTGGCCGACTACCCGGACGGCCTCCGCGCCTTCTGGTCGGACGCGCCGATGGCCGTGGAGCGGCACCACAGGCTGATGCCGGACGCCACGATGGCATTGCCGATTGCACTCGGCCTTGTGGATCCACGCTCTGACCTGGCGCGGCGCACGCTGGACGACTTGGAGGGCCTCTGGAATACGCGCTGGTCCGACGGCGGCTACGACCGCTATCACACCAGCAGCCAGCCGGATCAACCGGGACCGTGGACGTTCGCCACCACCTTCATCCTGCGTGCCCAACACGATGCGGGCCTGCTGGACCGCAGCCGCCGCTCGCTGGAGTGGCTCGACACGATGGCGGGGGGCCGCAGCGGCGCGTGGCTGGAGGAGATCCCGGCGGTTCGGTCCCAGGCCAAAGCGACGGGCATCCTTCCCTGGACTTCGGCGGAGGTCGCCCTATTCGTGGTGCGGCACTATCTTGGGGTGCGTTTCGACGGCGAGCAACTGGTGCTTCGCCCGGCCCTTTACCCCGGCAGCCCGGCCGTGAAGGCGGACTTGCGGTTTCGCGGCAGCCGTCTGCAAATCGTGATCGACGCGGCCGGCCCGATCCGCGAGGCGCGGGTCGACGGCGAGAGAATCAGCCTGACGTCGCAAGGGACGGTGCGGCTGCCGCAGGGTTTCCAGGGCGGCCGAGTCGTGATGCACGCTTCGGGCCGCTAACGCGGTCCCACCTCGAACTGCACGTGGGCGGTGAGGTAGGGCAGCAGCTTTCCCTCGGCGTTGTCCGTTGCCACGACCACCGTGTACATGACCACGTTCTGCGACATGGTGCCGTTGAGGCGGACCTGCGCCACCTTGCCCTCGAAAACCGTGCCCGGATGGGCGTCGACCGTAAACCGAACCGGCTGCCCCGCATGAATCCGTGTGATGTCGGCCTCGTTGACCGACACCCAGACCTGTATTTTCTTCAGATCCTTGGCGATCAAGAACAGACTGGCTGCGGGGACATTGGCGACCACGGTCTGGCCGACGTTGACGCGGCGGTCGATAACGACGCCCTTGACCGGCGACGTGATGCGGGTCGAAGCGAGATTGATTTGCGTCTCCCTCAGCACCACCTTGCTCTGGGCCACGGTTGCCTCGGCCACGGTAACGGATGCCTGGGCCACCTCGTACGCACATTTTTTCTCATCGAGGTCGGAAGCCGAAATGGAGTTGCTCTTGCTCAGCCCCTGGGTGCGCTGCCATTCCGCCTTGGCCAACCCCAGCTTGGCTTTCGCCGCCGCCAACTCGCCTTCGGCACGTGTGCAGGCCGCCCGTGCCTGTTCGACCGCGGTCGCGTACAAGGTGTCGTCGATTTGTGCCAGCAGGGTGCCCTCTTCGACCGGCGAGCCGCAGTCGATCGACTTGCTGCTGGAGCGGGGGTCGGCAGCGAGGCTCGTGATCCGGCCGGTTACCGCGGCGCTGACGTCGACGATCTCCTCCGGCTCGACGGTTCCCGTGGCGCTGATCGTTGTCGCCGGGTTGCCGCGAGTGACGGCCGCCGCGCGAGAGCTAAACGGGTTTGTATCCAAAGGCTTCGGCTCGTCGGCCGGCAGTTTGGCCGGCAGAAAGCCCAACGTCGCCGCGGCCGCCAGGGCTGCCGGCAAATGGTGGCACCCGTTTCTGAATGCACGCATCGTTGCTCCTCCTTCTTTCCAGAGGGCCCGGGTAGCCCGGGATTCTCCCCAATAACCTCCACTGGCGCGGGATTCTATATCTTCGGCAGCAGGCTTTCAAGGGCCTCCGCCAGCCGGACGTACTGGCCCAGGCTGTTGTAGGCCTGGGCCGAAACCCGCAAGATCGCCCACGGCGGAACCGGCCAGTAGTAGACCGGCACTTCGATCCCGAACTGCTCCAGCAAGCGGCTGCCCAGGCGGGGCACGGGTGCGGCCGCGTCCGCAGCCAAGACTTCCTCCGCGTTGCCGGGCAACATTATCGCGGCCATCGAGCCGAGCATGTCCTCCGGGCAAATGGGACGTAGCGGCAGCCGCTCGCAGAGCAGTCGCCGGGCGGCGACCGCTAGCTCGTGGTTGCGGCGCATCAGCCCATCGAGGCCCCCCGGAGCCAGGCCATCCAGAAAACGGATCGCCTCGCCCACGCACAGCCAGGCCGTGGGGTCGTCGGTGCCTTGCCAGTCGAAGGCGTCCTGGAAGCGGGTGCAGCCCGGGCGGGACTGATTGTAGCCGTGGCTGATCACCGGCGGCTGCAGCCCCTCCTGCCGATCCGGCCGGGCGTAGAGAAACCCCGCCCCCTTGGGAGCGCACAGCCACTTATGGGCGTTGCCGGTGTAGTAGGCCGCGCCCAGCCGCTTTACGTCCAGCGGCACCATGCCCGGGGCATGGGCGCCGTCCACCAGGGTATCCACGCCCCGCCGGCCCAACTGCGCGACGAGTTCTTCGACGGGAAAGATGAGCGCGGTCGGGCTGGTCACGTGGTCGAGCACCGCCAGCCGCGTCCGCCCCGTCACGCGGGCGAGCACGGCCTGGACGATCTGCCCGGGCGACGCGACCGGAATCGGCACCTCGGCCACGGCCAGCGTGGCGCCCTCCCGCTGGGCGACGTAGCGGACCACGTTGCTGCAGGCGTTGTAGCCGTGGTTGGTCAGCAGCAGCTCGTCGCCCGGCCGGAATCGCAAGGAGCGCACGACGGCGTTGACGCCGGCCGTGGCGTTGGCGACGAACACGAGGTTTTCCGGCTCCGCGCCGATCAGGCCGGCCAACGAGCGGCGCGACTCGTCCAACAGCGACGGCAACCGGCAGAGCAAGAACCGGCCCGGCTCCGCCTCCATCTGCTGCCGCAATTCCGCCTGCCGCCCGAGCACGCTCAGCGGACAGGCCCCAAAGGAACCGTGGTTGAGCCGGGCGACGGCCGGGTCCAGCGACCAGGCATCGGCATAGATGGGGGCGGTGGGATCAAGTGACATACAGTGGACAGTGGGGCGGGAGGGGGTAGGTGGTAGGCAGGGAATGGTAGGTGAGGAGGGGCGAGCAGCGCCTGACACGATTTGCCTACATTCCACCTGCCACCTACTCCTTTCGCTGCGCTCGGCCCACCCTACATTTTCACGAGGGCCGAGATGTGTTTGACCAGTTGTCTCCGTTGCCGGTCATAGTCCTTTCCCTTCCAGGCGGTATCCTTCTGGGTCCAGGTGTTGTCCCATCCGCCCCATCCTTTGTTGTCGCCCACGGCCTGGAAGTAGTGGCCGGCCTCCGGCTGAATCTGCTCTCGCAATTTCTGGAGATACGTTTGTGCCTCCCGGGCGGCCGGCGTGCCGGGCTTTTGCTTGATCAACCGTTCGAGCATGGCCAGGTAGCGATAGTCGGTGATTCCCTCGCGCAGGCCTTCGAGAATCACCGTGGAATTGAAAGCCGGCTGTTGCGGCGAGGATGCGGGGGTGCAGAAATCGCCCCATTCGCTCACGTGCCCGTCGCACGGGTTGTAGGGGTCGCACCAAGCCAGCGACCAGGGGCCGTAGATGCCGCCCTTGGCGCCGAGCCGCCAGAGGAAAAAGCCCGCCTGGAAGCGGTAGATGCCGGCCTCTTGCTGCACGTCGCTCCAGAAGAAAGGGTCGTTGTTCATGGACATGACCACCGGGACGGTCTTGCCTTGGGCGAAGGCCTGGAGTTGCTTCTCCGTCTGCTTGGGCAGGAAGCACGGCCCGCTGAAGATGGCTTTCTTGGCGCCGACCGCGCGGAAAAAGACCTCGGGATAGCTTGTCAGACCGTAGGGCCAGATTTCCATGCCGTAGTCCGGCAGTTTCGTTTCCGGAGAGGTTGCATCGCGTGGGGCCGAGCCCAGATAGACGCAATTCAGCCCGATCTTCTTCATCATCGCCAATTCGGCCGGCACGCGGGCCTCCACGGCCTTCCGCGCCGGCTCGAAAAGGGTCTTCCACTTGGCGTTCTCGGGCTTGTCCAGGGCGTCCATGTGGCTATAGACGACCCAGGTGCGAATGAAGAACACCGTGCGCCAATCGGCCAACTCGCCCCAGTGCCGCGGGGCGACAACCATTCCCTGCTCGATGTCCTTCGGCATCGGGTCCAGCCGAAACGGCGGCACCTCCAGGCTGAGTCTCAGTTGCGTGCCCGCCATGCCCTGGCCTGCCAAGACCGCGGTGCCGGCATAGATTCCGGCGGGCGTGTCGGCCGGCACCTCCACGTTGACCCACCATCGCCGCGAGGTCTCGTGGGCCACGTCCACCGTCGGGCGATCGACCAGGTGCCACGGCACGACCGTGTAGCGCCAATCGCCGTGCGTCTGCTGGCCGGTCATGCGCGGTATGCAGTTGACCACGCGCACTTCAGCATTCTGCTTGGAAATCCGCCGGCCGTTGGGGCCCACAAAGTCGCCGATCTCCAACCGCACGTCCTTGAGGTCCCTGATCGCAAAGAGGCTGACTGCAAACGAGCCGGTTTCCCCCGGCGGTGCAATCGCCGCAAACTCCCGGCTGCACTCGTTTCGGCCGGGGACCGTGTCGGGATAGACTTCTTCCACGCCGGCACGGCTGTAAACGATGCCCCCCTGTTGTTTCTCGGTTTCGCTCGGCTTCAGCTCGGCCAGCCGTCGGGTCTGCGCTTCGGGGTTGCGGTATTCTTCGTGCAGTCCCGGCAGATTCATCGTCTCCGCCATGCGGCGCGTGGCCGGCGGAAGACCTTCCAGGAAGCGATAGCGCAAGTCCTGCCAGAGCGCGGCCAGCTCCGGCTCGATGGCGTCGGCCTTGTCCACGGGATAGAGAATCAGAAAGCTCAGGTTCTCATGTCCGCGGGGAGTGCCGTAGATGTCGAGCTTGCAGGTGCCGCCCTTGCTCTGGAAATCCAGCTCCAAGGGGCGAACCAGGTGCCCGCGATATTTCTTCCACGGATCGTCGCCCGGCTGCCAGTCGGTCTGCTCCAACCCATACTCGAACTGGATGATTTCGGCAAAGCTCCGCGCGCCGCGGCGGAGCACCTGCGGCGGGCCGTCGTCGATCCGCACCGACAAGTCGTACATGCACGGCCGCTGCTCGTAGAAGCCGATGCCGTGCTCCACCAGGTGCAGGCGGTATTTCCCCGCCGGCAGATCCACCAGCAACGCCGACTCCGTACCCGTCAGGAAACACCAGAGCAACTCGTCGTCGGGCCGGCGGCCGGAGAGATGCTCGACCCGGACCGGCGGGAACTGCTGCGGCGGAACCGTGACCGGCGTCTGCCATCCGCAGCCGCGTGCCTTGCTGTAGCCGGTCGTGGCCTGGACCACCTGGAAGAACGGCCGGTTGCAATACGGCTCGCCGAATTGCAGGCACTTGGCGTAGCGCACGAGGTTCTTGCCCAATCCCGGACCGGTCCAGTGCAACCCATCGAAAAACAGCGTTCTGGGTGCGGAAATGCCGGCCAGCGAGAACGCCAGGCTGCCGGGGATGTCGTTGACCCGATAAACGTCCTTGCGGAGTTCGGCAGTGGGGATGACCACTGCATTGCCGCCGGCTTTTAGCTCACACTCGAAGCGGGCGTCCACGGCCGCGGTGACCACTAGCCTGGCCGGGCCGCCGGGGTTGAACACGTCCAGGCGCAATTCGTCGTAGTGCAAGGCACGCAGGCCCAAAATCTCTTCGCTGCCCGGGATGGTCATGCCCCATCCGCGGGTGCCGCGGCAATACCGGAGCGCCGCCGCCGAGTCCGGGAAGACCACCTTCAGGCTCTGCTTGCCGTTGGTGGCGTGTTCGGTCGAGACCTCCGCCGTTACCCGATCGAATTTCCAGTCCTTGCGGGTCTGCTGCCAATCTTCGAACGAGTCGGCCAGAACGACCGCCGGCAGCAGCTCGGCCTTCGGGTAGGCCTTATCGAGGAAACGATTGCTGCGGTCCAGCAGGCCCCGCTCTTCGCCCGCGGCCAGGGTCGCCGCGGTCAAAATGAGCACCGCCAAAGCGAACGAATATCGCATGGTCCAGATCCCTTGATGTCGCTCCATATCTCACAGCAGGATACCACGGCGCGCGACGGAAGTCACCCGCGAGCCGGCTTGCGGACACAACCCCTCCACAGCCAGGGGCCTTCCTGTCTTCTCGACGTTTGGGTAGAGTAAATGAGCTTGTACGATCTTGGGAGGAAAACTCCAGTTTACTCGCAAGCCGGTCCCCTCTCTCCTGGCGGGAGCGACCACTGGCGTTGTGCCCGAGGGTGAGGGGGAAGGAATTGCCGATACCTCGTCCACTCCGGTTCACCCCTCACCCCCGGGTATCCGCTTGCGGGTGCCCCTCCCGCAAGGGGAGAGGGGAGGAAGAACGCCCTCCTCCCGGAATCACGCAGGTTCATTTAGCACGGCAGGCTGACCGAGTACGATAGCGTGCCTCGCGCAGCGAAACCGAGCGGGGCGAGAGCCCGCCCGTAGTGAATACTAAGGAGTAGTTCCATGATCCGCCGCACACTCGCCGTCGGCTCGGCCGTTGTTTGGCTGGCGTGTTTCGCGCTGGCACGGGCTGTCGCTGCGCCGCCGTTCGATGCCAGCCTGCCGGCCAAGAGTCGCTGCGTTGTGGCGATCGAAGCGGTCCGGCCGACGCAGTTTGCCGTCGGCTACCGCGAGGTCGAGGAGCGGGCCCGGAATATCCTCGGCAAGAGTCCCAAGAAGCTCGAGCAGTACATGGCAGAGCATGTGCCGCTGTTGGTCGTGGGCCCCGGCGGAGTGCCCTACCTGATCGACGGCCATCACCTCGCGCTGGCGCTGGTGAAGCACCGGGTGACCGACCGCTTCGAGGCCCGCATCGAGGCCAATTGGCGCGACTTGAGCCCCGCCGAGTTCTGGAAGAACATGCGGCGGCGCGGCTGGGTCTACCTTTACGACAACCAGGGGCACGGCCCGTTGGACCCCGACCGGCTGCCGCGGAAAGTCAGCGAATTGACCGACGATCCGTACCGGAGCCTGGCGTGGGAGGTGCGCAAGCGAGGGGGATATGGGAAGACCAACGCGCCGCACGCCGAATTCGAATGGGCCAACTACTTCCGCAGCCGGATCGCGATCGGGTCGGCGCCCGGCGATTTCAATCGCGCCGTCGAGGCGGCGCTTGCGATCAGCCGTTTGCCCGCGGCCAAGGACCTGCCCGGCTACGATCCCGAAGGCGCCGTAAAACAATAACCTCCCGTCCCAGCGTAGCAGGCACACGCCGTGTGCCGTAAACGGCGGGCGGCACACGGCGTGTGCCTGCTACAATTCATGAATCTATCCGCCCTTCTGCGACCAGCGGTTGTGGTGGAGCCGCTCTGGTCGATACCGATCTTCGGCAGCGACTTGCTCGGCGGGATCGCCCAACACGACCAGGCTGTGGGCAACGACGTTCTCCGGCAGGCCCATGAGCCGTCGCAGGCCCTCCATCCGCGGCTCGCGCGGGTAGACGCCGCACCACACGGCGCCGAGGCCCAGGGCGTGGGCCGCCAGGAGCATGTTTTGCGTAGCTGCTGCGCAGTCCACCACCCAATAGCCCGCGGACTTCTCCAGGCTCAGGTCGCCGCAGACCAGGATCGCCAGCGGGGCCCGGCCGGCCATGGCGGCGTTGGGCATGAACGTGGGGATCTTGGCCAGAATCGCCCGATCGTCGATCACCACGAACTGCCAGGGTTGCTGATTCCGCGCACTGGGGGCCTGCATGGCCGCCGCCAGGACTTTCTGGACCAGCTCCTCGGGCACAGGGCGGTCGTGGTACTTGCGGATGCTGCGGCGGGTGTGGATGGCTTGCAGGGCGTCCATGGCTCCTCCCTCCTGCGATAAGCGGCTGGGACAAATGCAAAACGCCTTTCGTAAGTGCTTACATCAAAGCCGCTTACTAAAGGCGTTTTCAAGACGAGCGGAGAGGGAGGGATTCGAACCCTCGGACCCCCTTATAGGAGGTCACGGATTTAGCAAACCCGCGCATTCGACCACTCTGCCACCTCTCCAAGTCGTTAGCCTGCTGATGTTTCCGACAGTCGTCTTACAATCACCTCCGCTATCCGTACAACCGTTTGTACAACCGCCGCCCACAGCCGAAGGAACCGCCGTATGTCCAAGCCTACCCGCAAATCCGCCCACGTCAAGGCGGGAAATCCCGCCCGGACTTCCCTTTTACCGCCCATCCGAGAGGGCACTGGTGCAAGAAGGTCCGCGGGCGCATCCACTACTTCGGGAAGATAGCCGATGATCCCCAGAAGGAAAAGGCCCTTGCCTTGTGGCTGGCCCAAAAGGAGGGCCTGTTGGCGGGGCGTCCACCCGCTGTACAACCGGCCGGCGCAGTCACGGTCGCCAAGTTGTGCAACGACTTCCAAAACCACAAACGCCTGCTGTTGGAATCCGGCGAGATCAAGACAACCACCTTCGCAGAGTACCGAGCGTCCATCGAACGCCTTGCCGAGCAATTCGGCCGCGACCGGCTGGTCGATGATCTTGTCGCAGACGACTTTGCCAAGCTGTTGACCAAGCTGGGGCTCCGCCGCCCCGGCGCGGGATTCTACAGTCTCCGGCAGACCCTGGAAGATCGGCAGCGGCGCACGGGATCAAGCTGCCCTCGATCATATCATGGGCCATGCCCCAAGCCGAAACGACATGGCGGCCCGCTATCGAGAGGAAATGGAGGATTCCCGCCTGCTGGCCGTAACGGAGCAGGTTCGCAAGTGGTTGTATCCGGTCGTTGCCGTGGGGAAGCAAGCCAACAGGAAGCAAGGCTTAGCGGGCGTCCAAGAATAACTTCCAGACTCCCGCCCAGCGACCCCTCACCCCCCGCCCCTCTCCGGGCACCGACCGGAGGTTGGTCGGGGGAGAGGGGAGTAATAATTGGGCGCCCGCTTAGATTGACGGTGAATCCGCGCCGCCGCTGGCGCCAACCGTGAAGGATCGGCAGGCTGATCGCCCCGGGCTATGGCTCCTCGGTCCCAAATTCCTCTGCCATAGCGTCCAGCCGGTACCGGGACGGTAGTAAGTCATCCCCCAGGGAACGAAGGGTTTTCTCTCGTCGGTAGCGAAGCCGTATCGCTCGGCCGCGACGCGGATCTCCGGCAGGGCTGGTTTCTCTCCCGCCGGCGCCACTGCGGCGCCGAGAAACGCCGGCAGCGGGATTGCCGTCGCGCGGATGTGATTTTTGCCGTGCAGAGGGGCGCCGTTGCCCTATCTCGGGTGGTTCGCGGGCCGCTGCTCCAGGAATAGGGTACGCGGCTTCATAGCTGTTTCCAAGGAGGCTGGCCGCGGAGCCAGTCTCCCGGGAATCGCCTGTCGCCCATCGCCCCCAATTCAGCTAGACTATCAGTGCCGCAACGGGGCGGGCTCGGCTGCGGCACCGGCTGGGCGAAAGTTGCGAGAACTCCCGCAACCGTTTTCACTCTCGTGCATTGTAATCCATACGCAGATCCTGTTCGGCGCGCGATCCGGAAACCAGGTGCCGGATGAACGATTCGGCGGGGGATCGAACCTTGTCTCTCCGTCACGCCGTCGACTCTACTGCGCCCGCGCTGCCGCCGGAAAGAGAGGCGGAATTGGTGGACCGCGCCCGGCGCGATCCGGCCGCTTTCGCCGCGCTTTACGAAGCACACTACCAGTCTATCCTGAACTATCTCTACCGTCGAACGCTCAACGTTACCGCGGCCGAGGAGTTGACTTCCAATACGTTCTTCAAGGCGCTCGGCGGGCTTTCGCGGTTCTGCCCGCGGCCCACGGCCCGCTTTCGCTCGTGGCTCTACCGCATCGCCACCAACGAGGCCAGGATGTATTGGCGCGGCCGCAAAGTCCGCCGCGAAACGCCGCTCTGTGCCGACGAGAACGAGTTGCCGCGGATCGGTTTCGCGCCGTCCGCGGCCGACCCTCTCGAAGCCGTGTGGGAAAAACAAAGGCAGTTCGCCTTGTTGCACCAAGCCCTCGGCCGCCTGCCGGAGCGCTATCAGACGGTGTTGACCCTGCGGTACTTCGAGGCGCTTGGGCACGAGCAGATCGCCGAGATCCTCGGCAAGCCGGTGGGCACGGTCAAATCGCTGGTCCATCGCGGACTGGCCAGGTTGGCCGAGATCATGGACGCCCCTGGTGCAACCCAGTGAACGCGTCCGCATTGTATTGGATGTGGAGGCCCTGAACCATGCATTCCGCGGACGACATCGAAAGGCTGCTCTCCGAAACACCCGCCCCCCAGGTGCGGGCCGGCAGCCATCGCACGGTTCTGCTTCGCGAGCTGCTGGCGCGAATCGAGAATCCGGCCGGCCCCGCCGCGGGACTTGTCCGCGCGGCGGGCGGGGAACCGCCGTACACCATGCCGCCGACCCCCGCGCGGCGAATCCTGCAACCGCGGTGGATTGCGGCCGCGGCGGTGGCCGCGACGGCTCTCCTGGCCGTCGCGATCTTCGTGGTCGAGCGGACTTCCGAGCGGACGGTCGTCGCGCGGTCGGAGCCGGCCCCTCCGGCCGCGACGGTTTCGTCGGGCACGGCGGGGCGGCTGCCGCCGGCGGATACTGCCTCGTCAATCGCCCGTCCGGCCGCGGTTGTGCATGAGACGCTTGGGCAGGCTCCACGGTCTGCGACCCTCAACACCAACGGCGGCAGCGGCGGCCCGGCGGTCGGCGGCAGCGGGGTGCTGATCCTCTCCGACTCCAGCACCTATGCCGGCGGCACCCTCCTGGAGCTAAAAAACGATTCCGTGTTGTCGCCGCGGGAGCAGCCGCTCGACGAGCAGGTGGCGGGGGCGAAGGTCATTGTGGCGGCAACTGCCGTGGAGTCCGCGCCGGCCCCGCCGAAAGCCCCAGGCAACCCACCCGAGAACTGTATCCGCTTCCGTGTGACGCGAGTCCTGAAGGGCAAGCTGGCCCAGGAGGTCATCACCGTCCGTACGCCAACCGCCGCACACGAGTTCATCGGAAAGGCGTGGATCGTCATGCTTTCCGCCGAGTACCTGGCCGGCAAGCAGGACTATGCCGGCTGCTACGCGATCCAGATCGAGCCTGAAGTGAAAGCGATCCTGTCGAAGGCCGCGAAGTAGCAGCACGCAACGATTTGACCGCCTGGTTCGTCCATGGCCCGAAGTCAGAAAATTTGTCAGATTTTGGCGGGGCCTCCGTGTAAGAGATTAGGGAAGGCGCCCCCTTGATGAGTTCGGCTCCGGAAACGCGACCCAGTTTGCTCATCCGAGTCCGCGACCCGGCGGATCGGGCGGCATGGCAGGAGTTCGTCGAGATCTACCGTCCAGTCATCCTGCGGCTGGCCCAACATAAGGGAATGCAGGCGGCGGACGCGGACGACATAGCCCAAGAAGTCTTGACGGCGGTCGCCAAGGCGGTCGAGCGGTGGGAGCATGACCCGAAACGGGCGAAATTTCGCACGTGGCTCCAGCGAGTGGCCAACAATGCCATCCTCGATGCCTTGGCCCGTGCCCAGCCGGACCGTGCGGCGGGTGGATCCTCGGTCCAAGCCGCGCTCACCCAAAAAGAGTCGCGCCGTGGGCCCGATTCAGACCTCTTGCGATTGGAGTACCGGCGGGAGGTGTTCCGTTGGGCCGCCCGGCAGGTTCGCAACGAGTTCCGCCAAGACACATGGGACGCCTTCTGGTTAACCGCCGTCGAAGGGCGCTCGGTTGAGGTGGTGGCAAAGGAACTCGCGAAGGACGCAGGGGCGGTCTACGCCGCGCGCAGCCGCATCGTGCGGCGGATCCGGAAGAAAGCGGCCGAGTACGAGCAGGAGACGCAAGATGAACGACCATCGAACCACCTGTGATCCGCAGCGGATCGAGCTGTTCCTGGAACAAAAATTGAGCGACGAGGAGCAGTCTGTCTTCGAGTCGCACTTGAGTTCCTGTGGCGATTGCCGTCAGCGGCTGGAAACCGCCGCCGCCAGCGAAGACGTTTGGACTGAACTCTGCGAGTCCCTGCGCGACGAACAACTTCCGCCGGACGGCCTGCGCTGCGGCGATGCGGCTTCGACGGACGAGGACGCTTCGTCCGGCCAGACGACCGTGCTGAAGCTGTTGGCTCCCACGGACGATGATCGGATGCTCGGGCGCTGGGGGACGTATGAAGTCGTGGGCGTCGTGGGCACGGGCGGAATGGGCGTCGTCTTGAAGGCCTTCGATGCCGCCTTGAACCGGTATGTCGCGATCAAGGTCCTGGCCCCGCACCTGGGCAGCAGCGGAGCGGCACGAAAGCGTTTCTCCCGCGAGGCGCGAGCGGCTGCCGCGGTGGTCCACGACAACGTGATCGAGATCTACGGCGTGGCGGAAACGGCCGGGCTGCCCTATCTCGTCATGCCCTACGTTCGCGGGCCGTCCTTGCAGCGCCGGCTGGACGACGGCGGACCGATGGCGCTGACTGAAATCCTCCGCGTCGGCATGCAGGCCGCCGCGGGACTGGCCGCGGCCCATGCCCAGGGGCTCGTTCACCGCGACGTAAAGCCCGCCAACATCCTGCTGGCCGACGGCGTCGAGCGGGTGAAGCTGACCGACTTCGGCCTCGCCCGTGCGGCCGACGACGCCAGCCTGACGAAGACCGGCGTCATCGCCGGCACGCCGCAGTACATGTCGCCCGAGCAGGCCCGCGGCGAGGCGGTCGACCAGCGGAGCGACCTTTTCAGCCTGGGCAGCGTGCTTTACGCCATGTGTACCGGCCGCGCGCCGTTCCGGGCTGAAACCAGCTACGGCGTGCTGCGGCGAATCACCGATGAAGAGCCCCGCCCGATCCGCGAGATCAACCCCGAGATCCCCGAGTGGCTTTGCGGGATCGTGGCCAAGCTCATGGCCAAACGGCCCGACGACCGTTTTCAGTCGGCCCAGGAAGTCGCCAAGCTGTTGGAAGAGTGCCTGGCCCACGTCCAGCAACCGACGGTCGTGCCTTTGCCCGACTACTCCCCTCTCCCACTGGGAGAGGGGCAGGGGGTGAGGGCGGCCGGTGCTCACGAGCCCCGAACGTTCGCTGGCCGCTCGCGCAGGAAACGAATCCTGGCTGCCGGCATCGGGCTGCTCTTCGTCGGCGTCCTCGGGCTGGCATCGGGGATACTCATCCACCTGAAGAAGGACAACAAGACCACGACTCCCGAAGTGCCCGAGGGGAGCACGGCCTGTCCGCCGCTGGCTGTCGCACCTTTTGACGAAGCGACCGCCCGTGAACACCAGGCGCGATGGGCGAAATATCTTCACGCGCCCGTGGTCCAGAGCAATTCCATCGGCATGAAGTTGGTGCTTATTCCGCCGGGGGAATTCGCAATGGGCTCATCCAAGGAACTGATCGAGGGGGAGGCGCGGCTGCATGACGGGGACAACTACGACGATAAATGGTACCGGAACAATTTGCCGGGCGAAGGACCGCAGCACCGCGTGCGGATTACCAAGCCCTTTTGGCTGGGCGCAACGCCGGTGACGCAGGAAGAGTACGAGCGTGTGACCGGCAGCAATCCGAGCAGGTTCCCAGGGGACCCGCAAAGGCCCGTGGAGCGAGTTTCGTGGGATGACGCCGTGGAATTCTGTCGTAAACTGTCGGCGTTGCCCGAGGAAAAGGCTGCCAAGCGATGTTACGGGTTGCCGACGGAGGCCCAGTGGGAGTACGCCTGTCGTGCGGGAACGACGACCCGCTGGTATGTGGGCGACAACCAGGCGGGATTGTATGACGTGGCTTGGTTCAACACGAACGCGGGCGGACAGACGCATCCCGTTGGCGGCAAGAAGCCAAACGCCTGGGGGCTGTACGACATGCACGGAAACGTGTGGGAGTGGTGCCAAGATTGGTGTGACCAGGAGTACTACGCGTGGTCGCCTATGGATGATCCCGCCGGACCTCCCGGCGGCTCGTTCCGCGTGTTCCGCGGCGGTCTCTGGTCCGGCCCGGCGAGGTACTGCCGGTCGGCGTTCCGCACCGCCGACAGGCCCGGGTACTGTTACGGCCAGGGCGTCCGCGTCTGCCTAGTTCCGGCGGACAAGTGATGAGCAAGGCGAGCAAGCGAAGCCGGTGCGTAGCCCTCCCTGCCGCCCGCGTCCGTCGAATCATCTCGGCGGCAATCTGCGGACGCCAGCGGCGATTTTCTGGACGCCTTGGAAGCCATGCCGCAACAGTACATGGTCGAGATCAAGAAGAACTGAAGACATCCCCTACGATCCCCACAAGCCGTTACCTGCATTGGGCGGTTATTTTGACGGCGGATCCCACGTCGTCGTGGCCGATAGAACGGTGCGATCTATCCCCAGCACCGTCAGCGAGAAGGTCCTCCGCGCGCCCATCACGAAGGCGGGCGGGGAGCCCGTGGAAGTCCCGGATGTACCGGCGACCGAGGGGAAGAAGGCGGAGGCGGAAGATCGGTCGGCGGCTGCGGTTCGCCTCGGTCTTGCCTTTCTCGCGGCCCACCAGCGCGACGACGGTTCCTACGGCCCGGACAGCCGCAGAAAAGGCCCCCAACCCCCCGTTAGCGCTATTACGATTGCCATTAAGGCAATTACGATGGAATCGTGGCCATCTTGCCAAACGCTCGGAAGAAAACTTGTCAGATTTTGGCAGGGCCTCCGTGTAAGAGATTAGCGAAGGCGCCCGCGTTTGTGGATGCGAAAAAGAGCATTGTTTCGCTCCTTTGTATGAAGCCCGCGGATTCGTCCGATCGGGCCAAGCTTTTCGAGGAATTGAAAGTGCGTAGGAAGACGAGGCGTGTGGGCCAAACGAACCTCTGTGGAAGGGGGCCCCTGCTGGTTCTGTTATGTTTGGCAGGCACGGCCTGTCCGGCGGTGGCGCAGACCTATTATGTCGGCATCGGTGGCAGCGACAGCAACCCGGGCACCCTGGCCCAGCCGTTCGCCACGATCCAGAAGGCCCTCAACACGGTGACCTCCGGCGGCACGGTCGATGTGCTTTCCGGCGTCTACCGCAACCAGTTCAATACGGTGTTCGCCAGCAACAATGTGACGCTGCAAGCGGCGCCCGGCGCCTCCGTGACGATTTCCGGCGCCGATCTAGTCACCGGATGGACGCAAATCGGTTCCAGCGGGGTCTACGAAAGCACGGGCTGGTCCAGCTATTTCGCTCCCCAGACCAGCGGCACCGGCGACGCCCGCAGCCTCCCTCGCGATCAGCTTTTCGTGAATGGGGCCTATTTGCAGGAAGTCACCAGCCAGGCGGCGGTCACGCCGGGGACCTTCTATATCAACCCGACCAGCCAGACGATCTACCTGCAATTGGGCGGCAACGCGAATCCCAACGCCGGGACTGTCGAGTGTACGGCCACGGCGGGTCCGCTGCTGGGCACCAACGGCCACAGTAATGAGGTGATCCAGGGATTGAATTTCGCCGATTGCGCTAATAACCCCCAGATGAGCAATGCGGCCGTGCAGGTCAGCGGCGGCAGCAGTAACGTGGTCAACGGCATCAGCGTGCAATACACTGCCGGCGCCGGCCTCGGCGTCAGCGGGACCAACACCCAGGTCCTCAACAGCACCTTCAATTACAACGGCGAGGAAGGCATCGCCGCATCGGGCGCGACCAATCTGCTGGTGCAGAACAGCATGACTTGCTACAACAATACCCTGCCGGGCAAGCAGTTTGCCACGGGCTGGGAGGCCGGCGGCATCAAGTGCGCGAGCGGCATGGCCAACACCGTAATCAACGGCCTGACCTCCGTGGGCAACATCGGCAGCGGCATCTGGTTCGACATGGCCAGCCAGAACACCACCATCAAGAATTGTCTCGTAAGCCAGAATGGCGACGGCATCCATTACGAGATCTCGTATGGCGGGCAGATTTACAATAACGTGGTCTCCAACAGCAAATTCAGCCGCGACCAAATCGGTTTCAATCCGACCACGCTCAACCCCTACTCGCCCAGCAGTCAAGGCATCTATCTCTCCAGTTCCGCCTATTGCAACGTCTACAACAACACCGTCGTGAACAACGACAACGTGGGGATCGTTTCGGGCGGGGGGGTTCGCGGCGACCAAAGCGCGAACAATTACAACGTCTTCAGCTACGGCAATAATCTCGTCAACAATATCGGCAGCAAGAACTCGGCCTACCAGGATCCGGCCAGCGGCGCGGGGAACTTCTTTGAGTATTCCGTGGGCGACGTCAATGCCGCGACCATGACTACGGCCAGTACGGGAAGTACCTCCACTACGGGGAATCTGTCTCCCGCCGCGCCTTACAAGTTTAGCACTTCGAATTACAATCTCTTTCAACTCAGCGACCTTTTCGAGAGCTGGACATACACGACTTCCTCGAGTTGGCAGTTGGGAACCTCCCAAGACCTGAACTCCCTTTGGACCGACCCGAAGTTCACGAACCCGGCAGCCGGCAACTATACGCTCCAGGCCGGCAGTCCCGCGACCGGCGCCGGCACGACCGGCCCTGGCTGGCCCGGAATGAGCTCGACGATGGGGGCCAATCTCGCCACAGTGGCCAGCCTCCCCGTCATGACGGCAACGACCTATAACGTGAGCGGCGGATCGACGTCGGCCGCCACGGCCCTTAGCGGCACCGGCGGGCTGACCCTGACCGGCAGCGGACTGCTGGTCGTCAGCGGCGCGAACACCTATCAAGGGCCGACCACGATCAGCGGCGGCACCCTGCAGCTTGCCGGCGGCTTCGACCGGCTGCCGACCATCTCGGCCGTGGTGATGGCCCCGGCAACGGTCCTCGACCTCAACGGCAATCCACAAACGATCGGCTCGCTTTCCGGCAGCGGCACGGTGCTCAATTCGGCCGCGCTGACGGTCGGAACCGACTCCACCGACACCACGTTTTCCGGCACGGTAACCGGCAGCGGCGACCTGTTGAAAACCGGGGTCGGCACCCTGACCCTGGCCGGTTCGAATACCTATAACGGCAAAACCTATATCAACGCCGGCATCTTGCAAGTGGGCAACTACGGCAGCACGGGGACCTTGGGCCTCGGCGACGTGGTGGACAATGCCACCCTCATGTTCAGCCTGAGCGGCACCGCGACCGTGGCGAACAACATCAGCGGAAACGGCAACCTGACCCAGGCCGGTTTGGGCACCTTGGTGATAACGGGCTCGAACACTTATACCGGCGGTACCTATATCGACGGCGGCACGCTGCAATTGGCCGGCGGGCCGAATCGCTTGCCCGCCGGCACCGAGGTGAGCCTGCGGACTGGCGTCCTCGACTTAAACGGCAATAGCCAGGCCATCGGCTCATTAAATTATCCCGCCGGCGCCCAGGGTGGGTCAGGCGCGAGCCAGGTGACCCTGGGCACCGGCACGTTGAGCATCGGCGACGGCACGAACAGCAATTATGGCGGGAACATCAGCGGCTCCGGATCGCTGATCCTGATTGGGTCGGGCACGGTCTCGCTCAGCGGCACGAATACATACAGCGGCGGAACGACCGTCAGTGCCGGCAATCTCGCGCTGGGTTCCACGGCGTCTATCCCTGCCACGGGGAAGATCCTAGTCCAAAGCGGCGGCGCCCTGAACGTCGGGGGTGCTTATTCGACGGTTACAGCTTGGCTCAACGCCGGCGCCATCGCTCCCGCCTCCGCGGGCGCCGTGGCCCTGATCTCCGGCAGCAATGAGAACATCAACCTGGCCACAGCGGGCGGGGGCGCCTACGCGCAGATTAGCTTGGGATCGGTCGGCGCCAACACCTACAGCGGCACGCTCACGCCCGCCGGCAACACGTATTACCTGGGTGGCGGAGGCGGCACGCTGGTGATGGCCAACAGCGGAGCGCTGGTCAATTCCACGTCCGCGCGGGGCCTGGTGGTCAACGGCAACGTCACGCTTTCCGGCAGCAATAGTTACGGCGGCGGCACGACGCTGAATGCCGGGACGCTCAATATCGCCGGCGACACCTCGTTGGGGACTGCGCCGGCCAGCCCCGCAACGAACCTGACTTTCGCGGGAAACGCCACGCTGCAGGCCGGCGCGTCCAGCGTCACCCTTGCCGCCTCGCGAAATCTGGTCATCAACCCCAGTGTCACGGCCACACTGGGCACCAACGGCGGCAGCATGACCGTTGCCGGTGTCATCAGCGGCAGCGGCGGCCTGGCGATCATCGGCGGCGGGGTGCTGACCCTCTCCAACTCCGGCACCTTTTCCGGCGGCGTGCAGATCAACAGCGGCACCCTGGACCTGGCGCATCCCCTGGCGGTGCAGAACAGCACGGTCAACCTCAGTTCCAGCGGCGCCCTGAACTTCGCCGCGGGCAACACCAGCCCGACCCTTGGCGGTCTGGCGGGCGCCGGCAACGTCGTGCTGGCCACCACCGCCTCGCAGTCTGTCACGCTCAATGTGGGCAACAACGGCCAGAGCACGACGTACAGCGGCAACTTGAGCGGCGGCGGCCTGACCAAGCAGGGCAGCGGCACGCTCACGTTGACCGCCCCCAGCACCTACAACGGCCCTACCGTCATCGCCGGCGGCGTGCTGCAACTGCAATCCCCCGCCGCCGGCGGCGCGCTGCCACCGCAATCCGCTGCCGCCGGCGCCATCGGTATCCATTTCATCGGCAGTAACGGCGCCACCGCGTTCTCCGGCACAGGAGGCGTGGTGCCGATGAGCAACTGGAACAACGAGTCGGGCGACACTTTTGGCGGCAGCGCGCTGGCAAACAACAGCGGCAGCAACAGCGGTGCGACGTTCTCCCTCAACGGCGCCACGAGTACTTGGGGGACCGGCAGCGCCAATCAGTTGCTGAATGGCTACGTCGCCGTCAACGACTACAACCCCATGACTCTGACGGTCAGCAATATTTCTTACGCCCGCTATAGCCTGTATGTCTACGTCGGCGACTCCGGCGTCGGGAACCAAGAAAAAGCGACCGTCAACGGCACGACGTACTACTACGCCACCGAGGGTGGCGGGCCCAGCACCTACACGGCGATCACCAGCACAAGTGCGGCAAGCTATTCATCGGGTAACTACATCGAGGTCGACGGACTGACTGCCAGCAGCCAAGCGGTGAACATAGCCGGGACCACTCAGCAATATGGGGGGCTTTGCAGCGTGGAGATCGTAAACAGTACTCCCGGCGTCAACACCTTGCCCACCACAACGGCATTGTCGATCGCCGGCGGCAGTACGCTGGACCTCAGCGGCGGCAGTCAGCAGGTCGCCTCGTTGTCCGACAAAACACCCGGCAATGGCGGTAGCATCATCAACAGCAATTCCGCCGCATCCGTTTTGACCCTCAGCCCCAGCGGCGGTTCGACGACCTTCAGCGGCATGATCCAGGGCGGCGGCGGGGCACCCCCTGGGTCGGGCACGATCAGCCTGGTCGTCAACGGCAGCGGCACGCAGGTGCTCGCCGGCAGCAACACCTACACTGGCGGGACAACCGTATCCGCCGGCACTCTGCAACTCGGCGACGGCGCCGCCAATAACGGCTATGTCCAAGGCAATATCCTGGACAATGCCGCGGTGGCCTTTGCCAACCCCGCCGCTCAGACCTACTCGAACGTCATCAGCGGCGCGGGCTCCCT
>Ga0326727_10005089_pt1 | contig 38121 bp, 36 predicted proteins | sample MB2enrmetagenome_FD_207643 | JGI IMG/M metagenome (GOLD analysis project Ga0326727, IMG submission 207643) | Lab enriched peat soil microbial communities from McLean, Ithaca, NY, United States - MB29MY | ecosystem: Environmental > Terrestrial > Soil > Wetlands > Peat | place: USA: New York... | reverse complement strand
TTCGTCGAATGCACCGCAGTCCGTTGTCGCGCCGTCCATTGCCGTTCCCCGCTCAGCGAATCGAGGATCGGCATAGATTCAGCACTTTAGCGGTTTGTCACGTACTCATTCACCCGATTGCCCTGCCTTCCCGGCCAGGCACTATGGCTCCGGCGGCCGGACGTGCATAGTGGCGCGAAAATCCGGGTTGGAGTTATGACAGAATGCCGAGTCGTGCCGCGCAACGCGATGCGCTGCTGAGTTGCACGCTGTTTACGGCGATGCGGCCGGAGGAGCTCGACCGCATCCTGACCATGGGATCGGAACGTTCCTACCGCCGCGGCCAGATGATTTTTCAGAAGGGCGATACCGCCTCGTCAATGATGGCGGTGCTGAAAGGCTCGGTGCGGATCAGTACCGGCTCCGCCGACGGCAAGGAGGTCACCTTGAACACGATACGGACCGGCGAGGTGTTCGGCGAGATCGCGCTGCTCGACGGCCGCCCGCGCAGCGCCGATGCCACCGCGGCGGAAGACAGCGACCTGCTGGTGATCGAGCGGCGGCACTTCATGCCCTATCTGTTGGCCAACCAGGATCTGGTGGTGCGGATGGTGGCGGTGTTGTGCCAGCGCCTGCGCCAGACCAGCGACGCGCTGAGCGACATCGTCATGCTCGACCTGCCCGGCCGCCTCGCCAGGCTGCTGCTGCGGCTGGCGGAAGACCACGGCAGCGCCACCCCGGCGGGCATCCGCATCGAGTTCAAGCTGTCGCAGCGCGACATCGGCACGCGCGTCGCCTCCACCCGGGAAAGCGTCAACAAGCAACTTCAGGTCTGGCGTGATGCCGGCTGGCTGTCACTCGATCGCGGCTACATCACGCTGCGCCACCCCGAACGGCTGCGCCGGATGTGCGAGACCGACTGAGCGCGCATAATCGGCCGCCGTATCGACATCCGCCAGCCGCCGGACGAACGCCACCCGATGATGCGCGAACTGCCGCAGCGTGTCGGCCAGCGCATGCTCCGTTGACCAGCGGGACGCGCCGAACAGGTCGCCCGGCCGCCGCGGCCCCAGCGCGATCAGCCAGTATCCGCCATCCTCCGCCGGACCGAACACCGCATCGGCCGAACCGAGCAGCCGGAACGCCGCGCGGACGTCTGCGGCGCCCGCCTCGGGGATATCGCACCCCATCAGTGCGACACGCCGGAACCGCCGCAGCGCCCGCGCCATCCGGGCGCCGAGATCGCCGCGCCCCTGCGGGATGCGCCGGACGGCCGCCGGCAGGCGGAACCGGGCGCGATCGGGCGTCATTGCCAACACCACATCGAAGCGCCGGCACGCCAGCAGGCCGCGCAGCAAAGCCCGCAAGGTCGCGGCGTGGAAACGCAGCGCCGCGCGGTCGCCGATATCCCGCGCCAGGCGGCGCTTGACCGTGCCGAGGCGCGGCGCCCGGGCGAAGACGATGACGGTGTCCCTCATTGATACAGCCGCCGGATGACGCGCGGCGGCACACCGGCAAACCAGAGCGACAGGCAGAACAGATTGCGAGCCGATCGGCGGAGATAGCCCTCCCGCTCCCACCGCGCGGCCGACGTCACCGCATCCGCGGCCAGCAAGCGCAAGCGGCCACGGCCGAGGCGGCGGACCAGATCGACATCCTCCATCAGCGGCAGCGTCGTCACCCCGCCGACAGCGCGCAGCAGGTCGCGATGCACCAGCAGCCCCTGATCGCCATAGGCCAGGCCAAGCACCCGGCAGCGCCAGGCGACGAGCCGCTCCAGCCGGCGGGCGCGGGCACCGGGACTGTCCAGGGCGAAGCGAAAATACCCGGCGCGGTCCGGGGACGCCATGTGCGCCGCGACGGCCGATCGCCAGCCCTCGCCCGGGCGAGTGTCGGCATGGAGGATCAGCAGCCAGGGACGGGTCGCGGCGGCGGCACCGGCGGCGATCTGGCTGCCTCGCCCGCGCGGCGCGGTCAGCACGCGGGCGCCCGCCGCCGTGGCGATATCGGCCGTGCGATCGGTGCTGCCGCCGTCAACCACGATGACCTCGGGGCCGGGACCGAGCGCCGCCAGCGTGCCCGCCAGCAGGGTTTCGGCATTCAGCGCGGGGATGACGACGGACAGCGCGTCCATGGCGGGGCGCGATCACCCCGGCAGGGCAATCTTCCGCCCCGCACCTTTCGGCGGCGTTTCCGGCGCGTAGAGTTCCACCGACTGGCGCAGGGCGGCGTATCGCTCGGCCGGGAACGGAGCGACGCGCCGGATGCTCATGTCGATGTGCAACGCCATCAGTTCCTGCGCCGCGGAGCGTTCGCCGCTCTCCACATGGAACATTTCATGAAAATAATGCACCCGCTTGGCGTCCGCCCCCAGCAGCCAGGCGCGGACAAGAAGCTTGTCGCCCAGGTGCACTTCGCGCTCATACAGCGTGTGCGTCTCGGCGGTGAAGCAGGAAAAGCCGGTGGCGTCGCGATAGGCATCGCCGATGCCGAGCGCGCTATAGAACGCGTCGGTGGCGAGGTCGAAAACGACGACGTAGTAGGCGAGGTTCAGGTGGCCGTTGGAGTCGATCCACTCCGGCCGAACCACCGCTTCCATTTCGATGACTGGTCTGCTCATGAAGGCGCCACATTGTTTGGGAAGCCCGCCGCGGTCAAGCTGGCGAACGGCCCGGGGCAACCCGGCTGCAACACCGCCGCCGCTTAGGCCACCTGCCGCGGACGGTAGATCGCCGTGTGAGTCACCCGCGCGAGCGGCTTTGTTTCATTCGCCACCACCAAGGTATCGAGCTCGACCCAAGCGTGGCCCTTGTGCTCATAGTTCCGGGTGACGCGCGCCCGCACGTTCAGCGTATCGCCAATCCGCGCAACGCCGAGGTTGCATACGGTGCTGCCCATGTGAATCCAGGCCGGTAGAATAACATTGTGAGTCAGCGCCCAGTTGCAGCATCGCAGGATCGTTCCGCTATGGACGATCCCTTCCCGCAAATAGATCTGATCGGCTTCGCGCAGGTCCGCCAGTTCCTGCGCATGGTAAGCCTCCGTCACCGTCAGCGGAACCATTCCCAGCCGGTCGCCAACCGCCAGCGAGGTCTCGCTGGCTGCCACGCGTTCCGCCCGCGCAGGTACCTCTTTGAAGTCAGCCGGCGAAGGGGCGGGTCCATCCGAAACCGGCATCGCCGCCCGGCCGGAGGCGCACAACACGCCCTGGCTATGCACGCTCAGCGCCAGCCCGCCGGCATCCTCGGCCGCGGAGACTTCGGCGATGTCGCCTTCATACACCGGCCTGGCGAAACGCGCCTCGCCGGTGCCGCGCTCCAGCCAGGCGCGGCCCCAGCGCTGCACCGGCTGGTGCGACATATAGGCATAGACGTTGACGCCGCCGACGAAGCCGCCCCTGAAGCCGAAGCGCCGGGCGGTGGCATCGTCGTGGATCTTGTTTTCCGACGCCTTGGCCGTGTTGAGGGCGGAGACCCGGTAGGGCGGCAGCGACATTTCAGTTCAGCGACCAGAGGCCGACTTCGTAGCCCGGAACGAAGTTGCGGTTGGTCATGTCGGGATTGCGGTTGATGTAGGTGCGGCCGAACATCGGGTGCCGCATGCTGCGCGTTTCGTGCTCGACCCGGAACAGCCTCTTGTTGCTGCCGACATCGACGATGTCGAGGAAGCGATACTGGTGCTGGTCGCTTTCCTCGCTGATCAGCCCGCGCTCCTGCAGTTTCCTGTGCGGACCGGAGAAGTTGGCGAGGGTGATCTGGATGTGGTGCCCGTCGTATTCCGGCAGCGGCGCGGTCGTTTCGCGGAACATGACCTTGCTGTCAGCGGAGGTGCTCGCCCAGGCGTAGGGGCCGCGCTCATCGCTGGCCACCCCGGCGATGCCGTCGAGGATTTCGACATAGAATCGGGCGATGGCGGCGAGGTCGGTGCCGGAGGGGACGTCGAATTCGACATATGGCATGCCGAGGCGCATCGGGCCGAACCGGGCCGGGTCGGGGGTGTGGACACGGATGCGGTTGCCCCAGGGGCAGGTGGTTTCAACCGCGCCGGCGGCTTCGCGGAAGCTGAATTTCGTGCCGTCCAGGTATTTCTGCGCGTTGTGCAGGCGGCGCAGCAGGGCGTCCCGGTCGGGGATGACCAGCCCAATGGTGCCGCGGACGACCTCGCCCTTTCCCGCCGGCAGGTGGAACTGGCCGCGGCCGACATTGACCCACATGTTTTCCAGGCCCGTCATGAGGTAGGGGTCGCGGGTCAGGCCGAGGCCCATGAGGTAGAAGGCGATCGCCTTGCTCTGGTCGGGCACGCGCACATTGACATGGCCGAGTTCGACGATGTTGCCGAGGTCTTCGGCGGTCCGGTCGAAGGCCGGCGCGCTCACGGACGTGTCGCTCATCTCCTGGTCTCTCCCTGCTGACGGCGTTTGGGAGATGATACGCGAGGGGGGCCGCGAGTCCATGGCGGGACGGCGCACGCTAGCGGGGCGGCCTCAAGTTACGGCGTCAATGGCAAGGAATGACTGGACAGCCGTAGCGCATTACGCTACACGTTATCGGTGATGTAAGGTCTGCCGGGTTGATCCAGGGCTGGAAGTCAAAGGAGGCAAAAGAGGTCTTTGAGGGCCGATCGCCCAAGGGCTTTCCGCCGGATCTGCTTAAGGCTGTTCGCCGCCGGCTTGCACAAATGAATGCGGCGCTGAGACTCGACGACTTGAAGGCGCCACCAGGCCACCGGCTCCACCCGCCAAAAGCCGATCGGCAAGATCAATGGTCAATCAGCGTAAATGACCAGTTCAGGATTTGCTTTGTTTGGACGGAAAATGGTCCCGATGCCGTAGAGTTCATAGACTATCACTGATGGCCAGCCTACATCGCAAAGGAAAGCAGATGGCTGCATTCGATTTCGCCGATTTCGTCGCCCCGCTGCCACATCCCGGTGAGCACCTTCGTGAGGAATTCCTGACCGCCTATCATCTGACAGCCGGAGCGTTGGCTAAGGCGATGGGGCTGACGGATCGAACCCGGGTGGAACGACTGGTGCGGGAACAGCAGCCGGTGACTGCCGACACGGCGCTTCGGCTCGCCCGGGTGTTTGGTACGACGCCGCAGTTCTGGATCGGGCTTCAAACCGATCACGATCTTTCCAAGGCGGCAATCGCAGCCCGTGACGAATTGGCGGCGATCAAGCCGCTGGCGGCTGCCTAAGGCCATGATGGGTGCAGAGCCGTGACATGGAGGTCGCGCGGCTCCGGCCAGGCCGCGCCAGTCGGATGAGAAGCCTTCGCGCTTGACGATGGTGGCGGGGGCAGCGTCCTACAGGTCGTCCGGCGTCAAGCCGGTGCGTTTGGCAATGCGGGCCAGCATGCGGGGCCCGATCTCCTCCCTGTCGTGGAAAGCGAACACAGTATCCGGCCAGCCGGGTCGAGAAAGAACACGATGCGATCCCGCCTGCCGCCTGACTGTCCACCCGGTCCGCAACAGCGCACGGAAAACTGCGCCGGCCCGGGTCGCGGGCCAGTCGTTCACACGAAGGCAAGGAACTCGCGGACATCATCCGGTATCGGCTCACCGTGCTCGATCCGGTCCGCGATAACGCGCAATGCAAGAGCTGCGACGCGGGCACGTGCCTCGGCCTCAGTCGTGCCGTACGCCAATACGCCGGGCAACGCCATAGCTTCGCCGATCCAGCGGCCATCGTTTTCCAACTCAACCTCGATCTTCAGCATAAGCGGCTCCCTCGCCAGGAATATGGCGCCGTCGCCGCATCGGTGCGAGCGAAAACGAATGGCGGCGGCACAGGCACCCCTGGTTCGGGCGCCAATATTGATCCTGACTCACTCCAACGGCCCCTCCCCTTGGAACCGCCGCCAAGCACTCATTTGCACCGCCGAGGTCAGGCAATGCACCACCACCGGCTTCGCCTCAACCGCAAACGCCCGGGCAATCCCATCCGCCACCTCGGACTCCGCCCGGATCGTAATCCCCTCCGCGCCGAACGACCGGCCCCAGGCGGCGAAGTCCGGATTGGTCAGCCGCGTCGCCTCCATGAACTTGCGGTCGGGGTAGCGCACATACGAATGCATCCCGATCGTGCCATACATCGCGTTGTCGGAGATGATCACGATCGGCGCGCAACCGTATTGGCAGGCGGTGGCGATCTCGTTGCCCATCATCAGTGCGCCGCCGTCACCCATGAAGGCAACCACCTGCTTGCCGGGCCGCCGCAAAGCGCCCGCGACTGCCATCGGCATGCCCGACCCCATGGCGCCGACGACCGAGGACAAAAACACCTGCCCCGGCCTGAAGCTGATATAGCGGTGAAGAAACGACCCGAAATTGCCGGCATCCGACGTCACCACCGCGTCGTCGGCCAAATGCTTGTCGATCTCGCAGACCACGGCGGCGAAGTTCAGGCCGTCCGGCGCAGGCTCCCAGGTTTTTTCCAGCAGCGACAGGTGGATTTTGTGCAGCACGTCGATCCAGCCCCGCCGCTTCGCGGCATCCGCCGGGGTCTTCATTGCCAGCAAGCCCCTGACCACCTCGTGAGGATCGCAGGGCATCCCCAGATCCGGGCGCCAGACCCGCCCCACCTCGTTCGGATCGGGCCAGATATGAACCAGCGGAACCCCGGGCTGCGGCGCGGCTGGAAACGTATAAGACTGGCTCACCGTATCGGTCAGCCGTTCCCCCAGCGCCACGACCAGATCGGCTTTTTTCATTTCGCCGATCAAGGCGGGCGGGACGCGGATGCCCATGTAGCCGCCGTAGTTCGGATGTCGCGCGTCGAACACCTGCGGCCTTCGGTGAGTGGGGCTTATCGGCAGCACCCACTCCTCCGACAGACGCCGCAAATCGGCGTAGACATCGGTTTCGTACAGGCTATCCGCGAGCAAGGCACCGCCCGCCAGGACCAGCGGCCGTTCCGCGTGCGCCAGCATTTCCGCCAGCCGGTGCAGATCCCGCGTCCGCGGGCCGGCGACGACGCGCGGCCGGGGGAGGTTCAGCACCGCATCGGTGGGTTCGTCGAAAATGTCCTCCGGCAGGATTACTGCGACCGGACCGGGCGTGCCGCTTTCGGCCAGATGAAACGCGCGGGCGATGGCCTCGGATGCCTGTTCCGGCTGGTTCACCTCGATGACGCTCTTGGTGATGTCGGACAGCAGGCGGGAGTAGTTCTGCTCCTGCAAAGCCAGCCGCCCGAAATCCGCCCGCTCCACCTGGCCCACCAGGATCACCATCGGCGTGGCGTCGTGGAAGGCCGAGTGCAGCGACACCAGTGCGTTCGACAGGCCCGGCCCGCGCGATACCATGCAGACTCCGGCGCGGTTGCGCAGCCGCCCGTCGGCCACCGCCATGAAGCCGGCCCCGCCCTCGTGCCGGCAGACGATCAGGCGGATGGAGTTCCGCTCGGTCAGCACGCTGGTCAGGCCGACATAGCTTTCGCCGGGCACGCAGAAGATCTGATCGACGTCATGCGCTTCGAGGCTGTCGGCCAGCAGCCGGGCGGCGGTGGTGGCGGGCATCGTTCTGATGTCTCCTGATTTTCCGGGTACGATAATCAGGCTGTTCGTGCGTGACCAGAGACGCCGGGGCTGCTAGATGCGTCGCCATGCTTCAACGATTGTATGCGCGCGTCATGGCGCTCGCCGCCTCCCCTTACGCTGCCTGGTGGCTGGCGTTGATCGCCTTTGCCGAGGCGAGCTTCTTCCCCATCCCGCCCGATGCGCTGCTGGTGCCGATGGCGCTGGCAAAGCCGCGTTCGGCGTGGCGGTTCGCAACGATCTGCACCGCGACGAGTGTGGCCGGCGGCGCGCTGGGCTATCTGATCGGCTTTGCGGTGTTCGACCAGATCGCCCGGCCGATCCTGAACGTTTACGGGTATGGCGATGCGTACGCTGCGTTCCAGGCGACGTTCCAGAAATACGGGGTGTGGATCATCCTGGTGAAAGGGCTGACACCGATCCCTTACAAGATAGTGACGATCGCGGCGGGGGCAGCCCGGTTCGATTTCGCCGTGTTCATGGCGGCGAGTGTGCTGACCCGCGGCGCACGGTTCTTCATCGTCTCCACGCTGCTGCATTTTTTCGGCGACTCGGTGCGGGATTTCATCGAGCGCCGGTTGACACTGGTCACCAGCGCGCTGGCGCTTGGGATCGTCGGCGGGTTCCTGGCACTGAAGCTGCTTTAACCTACGCCGCACTCGACTGGCTGTGGAGCGCCAGGCCGCCATCGAGACCGCATTGGCCAAACGTCACCGGCCGTTGTCGTATTGCGGATCGAACAGCAGCGTGTCACCGCTTGTCCCGCCGGAGGGACCCTGGCCGTCCAGGGTGACGGTCGCGCCGGAGGCGATCTCTGCGCAGCGCGCCGGTGGGGCACTGGCCGGTCAGGTCGCGGACGGTGTTCGGCAGTGCCGGGCGTTCGCCGGCGCCATGCGCATCCGGGTGGGAGTCGATGATCTGCTCGCACAAGGTGGTGCCGGACCGCGGCATGCCGACGATGAAGACCGGCGCCGCGTCGGCGTCCCGCGCCCGCGTTCCGTCGTGCAGGCGTTCGCGGCCGAGGCGGGCGATGCAGGCGTCGATGTACCCGCGATGCGCCTCACGCGAGAACGGCTGCATCGGCCGCAGCAGCGCGTGGCCTTTCTGCCAATGGGCGAAGGCCGCGTGATGGTCCTTGCGGACGTGCCAGAAGCGCGCCAGGTCGTAATGGGCCATGATGCGGTGCTCAGGCACGGCCGCGGAACCCATGGTTTCCAGCGCCTCGGTCATGCCAGCCGCCAAGGCGGAAGCGGCGGCGGCATCGCCGGCTGCCTCGGCCACCATCAGGCGGCGCCAGTGGAACAGCGGCGCGAGGTGCGGCGGCACGGGACCGGACGCGGCGATGCCGTCGAGCACGCCGTTCGCCTGCTGCGGCTGGCCCGCCGCGAGCAGGGCGGAGGCGCGCTGCAGCAGCCAGTGGCAGCGGACGTCCGGTTCGGCGGGCAGCTCCGGTGCGGCATCCAGCAGCGTCAGCGCCTCGGCCCAGTTGCCGCTTTGCAGGTGGTCTCCGACCAGGTTCAGGCGGGATCCGGCATCCGCCGGGTTGCGGGCGACCGCCTCCTGCAGCATCCGGATGGCGGCTTCCGCCTCGCCGGACAGGCGCATGAAGGCAGCCATGTTGGCGATCGCCGCGGGATGGCCGGGGTCGCGGAGCAGGGCCTGCTGCATGGCGATCCTGGCGTCCGGCATGGCGCCCTCCCGATAGCGGGCGAGACCGAGATTGATCCAAGCATCGGCCCAGTTCGGCGCCAGCCGCACCGCCTCGGCAAACGCGCGCGCCGCCCGCGGGTGGTCGCCGAGCGCTGTCCATGCCTGGCCGTAGGCATAGTGTGGATATCGTTGAATTCAATCACTAAGCCCGCACGAAAGGAGATGGTCGCAAAAAACAAAAAAAGACGGAATGCTATAAAAGCCGATCGATTGTCACCTTAATTGGATTGAGTGGACGCTCTTTGAGCAGCGCCACTGAGTGGCCGCCGGTATCCCTGTACGATCGTGAACCGCCAGCATGACCGTTACAACTCCGGGTCGAGAACCTGACGGTCGCCACTGCTGGAGAGGCGAATGTAGCCGACCAGCAGGTGCGGAAGACCTTTCCCGACGGGTTTCCGGACAGTGCCGCCGGTGGGATCGCTGGCGGCGGCTTCGATGTTGCCGATGACTCGTCGGTCGATCGCGCGTCGGCCGCCGTGCCGGGCGATGCCTGCGGGTCGAGGCAGATTGGCTGGAGGCCGCGCCTGGCGATTTGCTGGCCACGTCCAAGCAGGTCGTCGGCGGCAATCGTGTCCAACACAGCCAACCCCGCCGCGCAGCCGACCGAACTTTTCTCGTGCGTGTAGTGTCCGAGTGCGCGGTTCGCCGCGACATCCGGCCCGGGACGCGCCAGCAGCGCAGCTATGGGAAAGATGCCGCTGCCAAGGCGCTTTCCCAGCACGATCATGTCAGGCTAGCAGCCGGTCAACTCGGTCGCGAACAGTGTGCCGCAGCGCCCCATCCCGCTTGGAATTTCGCCGAAGATCAGCATCACGCCGTGCAGGTCGCAACTTTCCCGAACGCGAGGCTAGACGGCGAGCCGCCTATAAGATCCAGCGGAAGGCCCGCCGCAGCTCGGCGGTGCCGTTCGCCTCGTAGCAGCGTCCGTGCGACAGGATGATCCTTTCCGGCGCCAGGGCGATCATGCGCTCCGCCGCTGTGCGAACCTCGTGCCGATGGCCCCGGAAACTCATTTGCATGTCGATCGGAGCCTTTCCGTCCGGGTCGGCGGCCCCAGCCATCCGTATCAGCCATCGCAGCAAGACGTTTCGTACGCGTTGCGGCTCGAAGTTCTCGATAAGGTCGGTGATGATCAGGGTCCTGCTGGCGCGGTGCAGGAAGTCAACCTCCGTCAGGAGGCTCCCCGGCACGAGGCACTGGTCGAAAGCATCCTCCCACGCATCCGGCGCCTGATCGCCGAGGGTCTCGTCGAGGACCAGAGGACGCCTGGCGGTTTGCGAAACACCGGGAGCACCATAAGTGCGAGCCGTAGGGAACCGGTCTCGCCAGTCGGGTAGATACCAGTAGTGCAGCGTGTTAGGCGCGACGAGGTGCCGTACCCGCCCGAGATCGGCAAGCGAGGTGGCGAGCCGGTCGCTCCACGCTATGGGCGAATGGACCCAAAGATCGCCGCTCGGCAGCCGAACGACCGTCATCCTGGTCGGGAAGGGAAGGGTCAGGCCGAGGTAGTGCATGCCGATCTCCGGACCGTCGACGATCCAGACCCGGTCCGCGAAGGGCTTAAGGATATTGAGCGGATCGTATGGCGCGTAAGCTTTCGGCTTCATCGGCAAGCCATCACCCGGCACACTCCAACCCGGCGATCATGTCAGCGACAGCGCCCGGGCGGAAGTCCGCAGGAGGCAGGCGCCCGCGTCAAATTTGCCGCGAGCGTCACGACCGGCGAACCGGTCGGCACCGGGACTTACCGGCAGGCGCGGACGATGGCTATACAGCGGCTCAAACCGCTTCTCGACGAGACATGACACGTGCATTCGCCCTTCGATCTGCTCGCCGTCCTGCTCGTCATGTCGGCTGGTCTCGCCTATCTGAACTGCCGGTTCATGAAGCTGCCCATGACCGTGGGCCTGCTGGTGGGCGCTGCCGCCGGCACCTTGATCCTGATCGCGCTGGATGCCCTGCTGCCGGGCCTCGGCCTTAAGCCCGCCCTCCGCGATCTGATCAGCCGCATCGATTTCCCGGCGGCCCTGCTCGACGGCTTTCTTGCCTTTCTGCTGTTTGCCGGTGCCCTCCAGGTCAATTCCGCGGACCTGTTGGCGCGAAAATGGACGATCCTGGCATTGGCGATCCTGGCGACGGTTCTGTCGACAGGACTGACAGCCGCGGCGATGTTCGCCGCATCGCGCTGGCTCGGGCTTGGGGTACCCTTCCCGTGGTGCCTCGTCTTCGGCGCCCTGATCTCCCCAACCGATCCGGTCTCGGTTCTCGACGTCCTCAAGCGCATCGGCATTCCCCGCGGTCTTCAGGCGACCGTCGCGGGCGAAAGCCTGTTCAACGACGGTATCGGCGTGGTCCTGTTCACGCTTGCCCTGTCGCTGGCGACCGGAGATCCGATCGACCGCTTCGGCCCGGCCACGATCGCGAGCCTGTTCCTGCTGCAAGCCGTCGGCGGCGGCCTGCTCGGCCTCGGATTCGGCTATCTGACGCTTCTGCTGGTTCGCCGTGTCGATGACTACAATGTCGAACTCATCATCTCGCTGGCGCTTGCGTCGGGCACTTACAGCGCGGCCGGACTGCTCGGGGTTTCCGGGCCAATCGCCGTCGTCGTCGCCGGTATCATCATCGGCAGCCAGGGCATGGACGGCGCGATGCGCGAGACGACGCGGCAGCATCTGATGATCTTCTGGCGCCTGGTGGAGGAAATCCTGAATGCGCTGCTGTTCCTGACCATCGGTCTCGAAATCGCGTCGATCGACCTGGATGTGCGGAGCATCATCGCGGCGGCGGCTTTGATCCCGGTGGCGCTGGTCATCCGCTGGTTCAGCGTGGCCGTTGCGGCGCTGCCGCTCAATCTGCGTCTTCCGCACCGGTATGGCGGCCTGCTGGTCCTGACCTGGGGCGGGCTGCGCGGAGGGCTCTCGGTTGCCATGGCGCTGTCCTTGCCGGACGGCCCGAACAAAGGCCCGATCCTGACCGTAGCGTATGGAATCGTCGTCTTTTCGATCGTGGCCCAGGGCCTGACCTTAGAGCGAGTCGCGCGGCGCGCGCTGTCGGGTCGAGTTGAAGTGTCATCGGGGTAGATATTTTGTGCGTCTATAGATTTTGAGGGGCCGGGCGAGATACGGATTTTGTACGCGGCTGCTCCTCATTGTAAGCCATGCGCGACAGGCACCAGTCGTTCCCGATATACTGAAATGCATCCTTCGCAGACTTCATCCGAGGCAAACATACCGCCGCGTTCTTCGGTCTCATGACCGGAGATCGTCACGCCGAGTTCCCTTGGGCGGCGATAACGGAAATCTGATGGTTTCAGTCATCGCCGTGATCGGAAGCGCGGGCGGCTCTCGTATAGGGGGTCAACAGACGATTTGTTTTTTGCGCAATTTACGTAGCACTGGATACTATCTCGGTGGCAGCCCAGCTATCAACTCGCCAGGCGCCGCCGAGCGCTGCGGTCCCTCGACGCAGGTGAAACTCGCCGCGTTTGTCTGATCGCCATTACCGGAATAGTGCGCCGTCAGCGGGTAGGGGCAGAGCGGGCGGGAAAAAGCCACACCTTGAGACGGGGTATCGTTAACGTACTTCGTTGCGATGATCTGCTGCGGTGCGACGCCCTTTTCCACCCAACGCTCGAGTGCGGTGACTATGTCGTGCTGCGAATCTCCGATCGGGACGACCTGCGCGAAAGGCTGGCCGAAGGTGTTTGGCCCCGGGCCACCCTCGCAATGAGCCATGCCGGGAACCATGAACAGGCGGTAATACTCATAGAGGTGTTCCAACTGGGCCTGGGACACGGGGGTCGCGACCGCATCCGTCTTCTGCTCGATTGTGTTTCCCGCTCCACCCATGGCGACGCGCGTGTAGTAGTTCGTGCTCGAACCCGAGGCGATCGTGGTGTCGGCCCAGCCGTGATACTGGATCAATTTGCCACCATTCCCTGAGAAGCGTGCCAGGTTTGAGTTCAGCGCGCCGACTACGCCGTGGTCCTGCTGTTCGGCCGCGGTGATATCGGTCGTGTAGTTCAGGGTGAGGTAGTCCCAGTTCGGATCGCCGAAGACGAAGTATTGGAAGTAGCTTTGGGCGATCGCGAAGCCGCCGGGTGTGCCCGTTGGCGTGATGGCACCCCATAGGGTCTCGCTGCCGGGCTCGAAGCCGGGAAACAGCGGCTCGCCGGTGCGCCCGTCAGTCGGCCCTTTATAGATGGCAAGTACCGTCTGGATTTGCCGGGCCGTGAGGCAACCGCTGGTTTGGCCGCTCGGGCATTGCAGGACAGACGGATCGAAGTGGCAGAGCAGCGGGTTGGCGACGAATCCTGGATCCTGCACGCCATCCGTGGCGCCGCATTGGGCGAGAACGGCCTGGTTGATCAGCGCATAGTCTGCTGTCGGGATCGTACCGGCCGGATCTGCTTCGTTGACCTGAACCTCGTATACTTGATCGACGTTCAGGTTAACCCAATCGTTCGCCGGGTCGCCCGCGAGGATGCCGTTGTAATCGTCCGGGAACATCTGCGCTTCCTTCAGCGCCTGCCGTCCGCCCGAGGAGCAGCCGGTGAAATAAGTATAATCTTGCGGCTTCCCGTAAAAGGCCTCGGTGACCAGCTTGCCGGTCACCGTCATAAGGTGCGTCGCGCGGTAGCCGAAATCCACAAAGCTCTGCGGATGACCGACGATAAAGCTCGCATCGGCGACGCCTCCTGTATGTCCCTGATCGGAGTTGGCGGCAGCATCGCCGCGCGCCACCGCGGCGGCAAGGCTCGGCGTATAGATCGCGCCGTTGAAGCCACCGTTTCCGGTGCCCTGGAACCTGCCATCCCAAGCGCCGGGCGACGGCAGCCATACCTCCATTTGGATCGTCGAGCCGTCGACCGGCGTGAGCGTGATCTGCACGCGGCAGAAATCGACAGGTGCTGTGACGGTGCCTCCTAATCCGGAGGGAACGGCATCACCGGCATTGACCGATGATGCCGCCGTGATGCTGGTGTTTGGGATCGACAAGTTTGCTAATTGATCGCAACTTGTTTGTGCATGAGCCGGCGAGGCTATCAGCAAAACGGCGGGCGCGATTACGGACGCACTGCTGAGCAGCGAGATTCTCATAGTACGTTTCTCCCTTCGACGCAGTCTGGATTTTTTGCATTGTCTTCCCGTCGCATAGCTAACCGAGCCTTCATGCGGGCGTCATGTCACGTTAGGGTGACGCGCCTCGGCCGGCCCGGACCCCCGCGAACGGCAGGTGTCCTGCTGCGCGATAACCTTGCCCCGTCGGAACGGACGGCGAGACTTCCGCTCCTACCGCGGTGAAAACGCTGGAGGGCCGGTATCGCGTGTTGGTTCTATACCAAACTTATACCGATCCGCGATGACCGCGACTCCTCCCGCTAACCGTCAGTGGCTGGCTACATGCCAACCTCAATGCGGACCGGTGTTACTTGGCATGGTGGCTCCCGAACCGAGTCATTGCTCTGCCTGTGCAGATAAAGTGCCTAACCTATCAACATTGGCTGCGCTTCGCTAATCGCATCCAGAAGCATCGTGTTCGCCCTTTCGCAGGCAAATGCCCGGGCGCTCGTGAGTGATCCCGGTCTCGACGACCTTAAGTCTCGGACGATCACGGACAAACCATTTCGATATTGGAGCAGACTTCACGAAAACGTCGCAGCCGCCAGTGGATAAAACGTCGAGCGCCATTTCGATCGCATCATACGCATACACGCGGTCCCGCGCGCCACGATGTTCAGCGACGAGCCGATCGGCAACCGGTTGCCTTGCACCGGGCGAAGGCAAAACCAGGACCGGACGGCTCTTGCTGGTGCTGCGCGATGAGCGGCCTTGGGGGTCGGAGGTGCCGCCGGCGGCGTTCTACCTCTGCGCACCGGATCGCAAAGCCATCCGTGCCGAGGCGCTGCTCGACACCTGCCGGAAAGCCGCTTGCGCCCGTTGATGGAAACCTTCGCCGCCTTGCTGGACGCTCAGCCGCTGTTTACGAAGGTGTTTGGAGCAATTTGAATATGAGGGGAATCGTGAGCAGCCAATTGCCCCGGATAGCTGTGTCGCAGAGCAGGACCGGACGGAATTCACAAATCGCCCCGCGCCGCCAGCGCCTTGATGCGATCGCCGGTCCGGCAGGCGATTGCCTGAATGGTCAACGAGGGGTTGACGCCGCCCACGGTCGGAAAAACCGACCCGTCGCAAATCCACAGATTGCGGATGTCCCAACTGCGGCAGTCGGCATCGACGACGCTGGTCCGAGGGTCGTCGCCCATGCGCGCGGTTCCGTTGAGGTGACACGTGTCGTCATCCTGCGTCCAGATCTCGCGTGCATCGATCGCCTGCAGCGCTTGCGTCATGAAACGCAACGAATGGTCAATCAGCGCACGATCGTTCTCGCTCCACGAATACGTAATGCGGGCGATGGGCAAGCCATACTGATCCTTCGCATCCGCAAGCGTGACCCGATTGCTTTCCTGCGGCAGCATCTCGCCCACGATCTTCAAACCCACGACGTGGTTGTATCGTTCCATCTCCGCCATCAGCCGTTCACCCCACAAACCGCGTGCGCTCATCTGGGTGTTCGCCCAGAGCTGCGGCAGCGGGCCCTGGCTCATGTAGCTGTAGCCGCCGAAGAAATCTTTGTTGTCGTCGTAATTCCAGTGTTCGGTGATCGCCAGCGAGGGCGGCCCCTTGTAGGACCGTATCTCATCCCGGGAAATGCCCCACGCCGCCTGGTTCGACTGCGCCATCAGGTTCTTGCCGACAAGTCCGGAACTGTTGGCCAGGCCATCCGGAAACCTCGGTGTCGCCGAGTTCAACAGCAATCGCGGCGTCTCGATGGCATAGCCGGCCACCACAACGTTGCGGGCTTTCTGGAAGCGCCAGCCGCCTTCGTGATGATAGTGAACACCGGTCGCCCGCCCGGCATCGTTCACCTCCACCCGGCCAACCATGGCGAGGTCGCGGATCTCGGCCCCGGCCTCGATCGCGCGCGGAATCCACGTCACCAGCGCGCTTTGCTTGGCATTCGTGGAACAGCCGGTCGTGCAGAAGCCACGGTAGACACAGGGATGCGCGCGCCCGCGCGGCGCCGAAAGCGTGGCCAGCGGCGTCTCGGTCCAGGCGATTCCCATGGCCTCGCAGCCGCGCGCCAGGGCCAGGGCCGCCGCGTTCATTTCATGCGCCCGATACGGATAGCGCGGTCGGCGCGGACCCCAGGGATACGTCACCGGGCCGGCAATCTTCAGCGCCTGTTCGACCTCGGCATAATAGCGCCACATCTCGCGCCAATCGAGCGGCCAGTCCGCGCCATACCCGAGCAACGTGCGCGACCTGAACCATTCCGGCCTGAACCGGAGCGACACCATGGCGAAATGAACCGTGCTGCCGCCAACCGCCTTGCCGCTGTTGTTGCTGCCCATCTGCAACGGGTTTGCGCCGTCGACGATCCGGTCATCGGTCCAGTACAGCTTGGTCTGCTCGGACTCGTCGGAGGCAAAATCCTCGAGCGGCCGGAAGTAAGGTCCTGCATCCATCGCCACGACGGAGAAACCGGCCTCGGCCAGCTTGCAGGCCAGGGTGCCGCCGCCGGCGCCGGTGCCGACGATGACGAAATCCACGGCTTCGTCTTCGCGATACGCGCGCATCGGAATCCAGCCGCCCGGGGCGAAGACATCCGGCGCCCGTCCCGCCTTGGCGCGCGGCGACAGCAGCGGGTCATCCGACATGGCGGTTCTTCCGGCGCGCCGCCTCAACATCGCCGTCCTTGACCTCCGCGGCCTCCCACGGGTCGCGCTCGTTGACATCCATCCGGACATAGCCGCGCGGGCTGGCCGGGCCGCCCCAGCCGATCTGGTTCCAGGATGTGGGGTGGGCGTAGTAGGCGTGGACGATGTCGTGCGCCAAACGCTGCCTGAAGAACGTGCCCGAGGCCATGCCGCCCCAGGCCGGGTCGTTAAGCTCGCCCTTCTGCATCCGCGTCAGCAGCGCATCCTGATCGGATGGTCGAAGCTGATCGAACGGCCCGTCATGCGCCGCCTGCGCCTCCGCATTCAATGCACGCAGCCCCTGGCGCCACGCCTCCCGGAGCGGCGGCATTCCGGCATGGCGGTAGCCGTCGCCCTGGTCGCGGTCGAGCTGATGATCGATCAGGGCGGCGACAGGAACCGGCGGGCGATGTCCGGGCTGCGGCACGATGCGGGCGGCGATCGCGCTTACCAGGGCGAATTCCTCAGCGGTCAGGAACCTCGGCTCGTTGGGCAGTGCCAGGCGGCGGTTGATGACCTCGCGCGTCTTCTGGTTCCAGGACGGCGTCCAGCGCTTGCTGAGTACGTCGTAGCCGGGGAAGCGGTCAGGCATCGGGGTGGTCCTCCAACAGGCCCAAAGCCGCGAGGCCGGCCAGCGCGAGACCGGTAAAGCTGGGCGGCGCGGGCAACGGCGGGCCATTGAGGACGGTCTGGCGCCAGTTGCGCCAGCCACCCATGTTCCGCGATACCCCGTAGGCGTGAAAGCCGGCGCCGGCGAAGCCGAGCAGCGCCGTCAACCGCAGCCACCAGCGGGTCAGCCAGCGTGCCCGACCCGAAAATCCCGCCGCGGCCGTGCCCAACAGGCCCGCCGCGACAGGCGGGATCGTCACCGGGGCATACATGAACGGATTGTGGTAGGCACCGCGAAAATGCAGCAGGCCGGCTTCCCCCGCGGTCCCGAGCAGCCCGGCGCCGGTTAACGCCGCAAGGGTGCGGCCGGCAGGAAGACCAAACACTGTCGGCGATGCGCCGCGATCATCGCGCAGCCGCTCCGAATAGACGCCGAGCAGGCCGGACAGCAGGATTGCCATCGGCGCGCCGAGCGGGGCGCCATAGAACAGGTTCTGCCAACTGAGGCGGCCCGGGCGCTTGAGAACATTGTAGATATGAAATCCGGTGCCGGCCACGCCGGTCAGCGCGGCAGCCGCATAGACGGCATCACGTATCCGGTGCGCGTCCGGCCGGTTATCCGCTGTGCCATGCGCGCTGACTGCGAGGCTCAGGGCAGACATCACCAGCGGCGTGAACATCGCCTTGTTCTCGAAGGATCCGCGATAGTGCTCGATGCCGCTGTCGGCCAGCACGGACATGGCCAGAATCCCGGACGCGCGGTTGAGGCGGCGTGCCGCCCGCACAGTCGGCTGAGGCAGCTCGCGCCGGGGGAAATGCAGAGACAATCCTTGCTCAAGCGCGTCAAGCTGCGTGGCAATCGCCGCGAGCCGGTTCTGCATCGTCGTATCTATGGCAGTGCGCATTGACTATGCCTTGAACCGTGCTGCATCGGAACGCTTGAAGTCGAGACCCAGACCTGCCCGGGCCAGGTCGGGCCGAATCAAGCCGTCGCCCGGGACAGGCGCGCCGTCGAACAGCCTATGCTCGATACGGACATGGTCGTGGAACCATTCCAGGTGGCGGAACCGGGGTGCGGCACAGGCCATATGCAGGTGCAGGGCCGGCGCGCAGTGGCCCGACAGGTCGATGTGATGAGCCTCACACAGCGCCGCCGCCAGCAGGAATCCCGTCACGCCCCCGCACCGCGTCGCATCCGCCTGCTGCACATCCACGGCGCCGGCATCCAGCATGCGGCGGAAATAGTCGATGTCGTAACCATACTCGCCGGCGGCCAGTTCCATGCGCAACGGCAGGCGCTGGCGAACGTAACGCATGCCGGCCAGGTCGTCGGATGAGACCGGCTCCTCGAACCAGCGCACGTCATGTTCCTGCACGAATATTTCAGCCAGCATCAGCGCCTGCCGCGCCGAATAGGCGCCGTTGGCATCGACGAACAGCGTGCGGTCGCCGATTGCCCGTTTCGCTACGGCAACGCGGTGCGGATCGCGGTCGGGTTGCGTTCCAACCTTCATCTTCACCCAGCAACAGCCGTCGTTGTCCACCCAGCCGCCGAACTGGCTGCGAAGCTGGTCATCGCTGTACGTGGTGAAGCCGCCGCTGCCATAGATCGGGACCGCGTCGCGGGCGCGGCCGAGCAGCAGCGCCAGCGGCAGGTTCAGCAGCTTGCACTTCAGGTCCCACAGCGCCACGTCCAGCGCGGAGATGGCTGTCGCCGCCAGTCCGTCGCGCCCCATGTTGCGGACCGCCCGGGTCATCGCTCGCCACGCCGCCGGAGTATCAATGACGTCACGGCCCTTGACGCATTCCGCCAGCTTGCCGCGGATCAGCTCGGCCGCGGACCTGTCGCTGTACGTGTACCCGAGCCCGGTCTTTCCGCCGCCCCGGACCTCGACCACGATGATTGTCGTCGAGGTCCAGGCGAAAGTTCCATCCGCCTCCGGACTGTCGGTTGGAACGGTATAGGCGTCAGCCGATACCGTTTCCACTGGGACGTGCACGGCTTCAGCCCTTTCTGGGCAGGACGTTGGCGAGAACTTCCCTGGCGCTGTTCTTCAGCACACTGCCAAGCTCCGGTTCGCTGAACGTCATGGTCATGAAGTTCTTTGCGTCCTTCAGCGTGATGTGCGGCGGCAGCGGCGGAACATTCGGATCGGCATAAATATTCAGGATCACCGGCCGATCGGCGGAGAGAGCTTCGTCCCAGGCCGCGCCAAGCCGATCGGCGTCGCGCACGACAATGCCTTTCAGTCCGAGCAGTTCGGCATACCTGTCGTAGGCGAAATCGGGAATGCTTTGCGTGGATTCGGTTTTGCCGGCGCCAAGCTGCACGCGTTCCTCCCAGGTTACCTGGTTGAGATCGCGGTTATTGAGCACCATCACGATCAGGCGGGGATTACTCCATTCCTGCCAGTACTTGGAAATGGTGATCATGACATTCAGCCCGTTCATCTGCATCGCGCCGTCACCGATGAAGGCGATGACCGTGCGTTCGGGAAAGGCCATCTTCGCCGCGAGAGCATAAGGCGTCGCCGCGCCGAGCGAGGCGAGGCTGCCCGACAGCGATCCCTTCATTCCGCGCCGGATCTTGATATCCCTGGCATACCAGTTCGCAACCGATCCGCTGTCGCCCGTCATGATGCAGTTGTCGGGAAGACGCGGCGACAGCTCCCAGAATACGCGCTGAGGGTTGATCGGTTCGGTCGGCTGCATGGCGCGATCTTCCAGCTTCTTCCACCATTCGGACACGTCTTTCTCGATGCCCTGGCGCCAGCCGTCTTCCGGCTTCTGTTGCAGCAGAGGCAGCAACGCCCGCAACGTTGTCGCACTGTCCCCGATCAGGTTGACCTCCATCGGGTAGCGCAGGCTGATCATGGTGCCGTCGATGTCGATCTGCACGCCGCGGGCGCTGCCGGGCTTGGGCAGGAACTCGCTGTACGGAAAGGCCGAGCCGATCATCAGGAAGGTGTCGCAGCCCTGCATCATGTTCCAGCTCGGCCTGGTGCCGAGCAGGCCGAGCGACCCGGTGACGTAAGGCAGGTCATCCGGCAAGGCGGCTTTGCCCAGCAAGGCTTTTGCGACGCCGGCTTGAAGTTTCTCGGCGACGGCGATGACTTCATCAGTGGCGTTCAGGGCGCCCGCGCCCACGAGAATAGCGACTTTCTTGCCCGCGTTCAGCACCGCCGCGGCCTCTTGCAGGCGGCTTTCCTCCGGCAGCAAGGCGGGTCCGGCGTATCCGACCCCGGTGTGGGTGGTGCCGTGCACCAGCGGCGGGTCTTCGTAGTCGAGACCTTGCAGATCATTGGGGAGGATGACGCAAGTAACGGTCCGCTTCGTGCTGGCGATGCGGACGGCGCGGTCTATCAGGTGGCGCACCTGACTTGGTACGCTGGCCATGGCGACAAAATCGGCCGCGACATCCTTGAACAAGGACTGGAGATCGACCTCCTGTTGGTAGTGTGCTCCTAGCGCACTGCGCGCCTGGTGGCCGACGATGGCAACGACCGGCACGTGATCCATCTTCGCGTCGTAAAGACCGTTCAAGAGATGAATGGCGCCAGGCCCGGACGTTGCATAACACAGACCGACTTCGCCGGTGAACTTGGCATGGGCGGACGCCATGAAGGCGGCCATTTCCTCATGCCGCACCTGGACGTATTCCATCGTGTCCCTGGCACGCTCCAGCGCGAGGTCGAGTCCCCCGACGCCATCGCCCGGATAGCCGTAAACCCGCTTGAGGCCCCACTCATGCAAACGATGCCATACGAACTCGGCGACGGTGATTGCCATTACTGCCTCCAGACCGGACGAGACTTCTACGCGTCACAGGCTCATGCGTTGCAAGCCGTTCGGCATGTGTCCGCGAGTTCACGATGCCGGCCGCTCCATGCAAGGCGGGAAGACGCTGAAACGGCCGGGGATCGATCCGCGATCGAAGCCTACCTGTTGCTCCCGGTCGAAGTGCTGTTTCCAGCCATCTTGCTTGACTGGTTGTTGGCGCTCTTGCCGGAGGCCGGCTCTTCAACAACCGTGGTGACTGAATCCGGGGTGATCAGAAGGGTTACCGGATCTCCCTGCTTGTCCTTCGCCTCCGCGACGAAAGAGGCCGGCATGATCTTGATATCGGTGTATCCGGCCTTTTCCAGATCCTGCTGAATGTGCTGGCGGATCGAAGGCCCGTTCATACCCGCCGCAGCGTGGCCGTTTGTTGCATTGTTACTGGAGGGGCTTGTCTGCGCCATCGCTGGCAGCGAAAGACAAACCGCGAGGCCGGTCAGGGCCGCTACTTTCTGGAACACTGGGTGACTCCTGTGATTAACGACGTGCTTCTGCATGCCGCATCGCTTAAAGCCTAAATTACCCGTGGCAGTTTTCCTTTATTGTGGGACAACGCTATGAAGTTTTGGCAACGCGGGGGAGAAGCCGTTCAGCCGCCTCCACGATTGATGACCGGGCCGGACAGCGAGAGGCCGGTATTCACCACGGCAAGATGGGTCAGCGCCTGCGGGAAGTTGCCGGCGAGATGGCCCGCCGGCACGTTGAACTCCTCGGACAGGAGACCGACGTCGTTCCGAACGTCCAGCACGCGTTCGAACTGGGCAGCGGCTTCCTCGGATTTACCCAGAAGGTTCAGGCAATCGGCCATCCAGCAGGAACAGGCGAGGAATGCACCTTCCGGATTGTCCGTGCCGCTGTGACGGGTTCGCCGAATAAAGCCGCCTTCGCCCAGATCACGCCTGATTGCAGCAATAGTACCGGCCATGCGTGGATCGCCGGCTGGCAGAAAGCCGACCAACGGCAACAGAAGCAACCCGGCGTCCAGTTCCTGACCGCCAAAATACTGGGTGAACGTGCCCAGCCCGTCGTTCCAGCCCTCGCGACAGACCTCATCGTGGATCTGCCGCCGAAGCGCCTTCATCCGGCGCAACAGGTTCTCGCCGGCATCGGAGCCAAACGCCCGGACAAAGCGGTCGACGGCCACCCACGCCATGACGCGCGAGTAGGTGTAGTGCCGGGGTTTATTGCGCGACTCCCAGATCCCGGCCCCTGGCTGGTTCCAAACATCAGCCAAATGCTCCACCAGTTGCTTACGCACCTGATCGGCCTGCCGGGACCCGGGCAGTCCCGCCTGATCCGCGAGGTGCAGCGTGTCCACTACCTCGCCCCACACATCGAGCTGGAGCTGCGTGGACGCCGCATTGCCGATGCGTACGGGCAGGGCGTGGCGATAGCCCGGCAGGCCGGCGACCGGCCACTCGTCGAGGTGGCGATCGCCATCCACGCGATACATGATCCGCATGTTTTCGGGCGAGCCGCCAATCGCCCGCAGCAGCCAGTCCCGCCAGTTCCGCGCTTCGTCATGATACCCGGCGTTGATCAATGCCCCGAGCGTGAAAGTCGAATCGCGCAGCCAGCAGTATCTGTAGTCCCAGTTCATGGCTCCCCCCGGCGCTTCCGGCAGGGAGGTTGTCGGCGCCGCGATCAAACCGCCCGTCGGACGGTGGATCATGGACTTGAGGGTCAGCAGCGAACGCCGCACTGCGTCGGGCCAGCGCGTCTTTCTGGAGTCGAAACGGGCGATCCAGTCCCGCCAGAATGCTTGTGTCCGCAGCAGCGCGGCTTCGGCATCGAGCGGCGGCGGTGCGGGGAGGGTCACATCGTGGTGCTGCATGACGAAGACAAGGCGCTGCCCTGCCGCGACGGTGAAGACCGCCTCCGCCGCGTGGTCGCGAAGTTCAAGTGGTACCGGCGCGTTTATAGTGATTCGGTTCGACCCGACGGTCGCAACGAAGCCGTCTGCGGTCGCCTCGGTCCAGGGAAGCATGGTTCCGTAATCGAACCGCAGGCGCAGGTCCAGGCAAAGCCGGCAGGTGCCTTCGATACCTTCGACGATGCGCACCAGCGCCGCCACATCCTCGCGCACGGGCATGAAGTCAATAAGCCGGACAGCGCCGCCGGCAGCAACGAGGTTGGTTTCCATGACCAATGTGTCGGGCTGATAGCGGCGGCTCGCTTTTCGGGACGGGTCCGGTTCCGCCAGACCGATCAGCCAGCGTCCGTTCGCAGGCGTGCCAAGCAGCGCCGCAAAGCACGCGGCGCTGTCGAAGCGCGGCCAGCACAGCCAATCGATGGAGCCGTCGCGACTGACGAGAGCGGCGGATTCCCCATCGCCGATCAGCGCGTAGTCTTCGAGCGGCGTGCTCACCGGTGATCTTTCTCGGGACGGGTCATCACAAATTCCAATCGTCTATGGTAATCACATCATCCGGTGGCGCAGATTGAACAGGATGACGAGCGTGCCGCCGACCATGAGAAGGGTGATCAAGCTTGAGAACAAGATAAGCTGAAGGTCTTCCCGCGCCGATTTGCGCAGGTCGATGTGAAGAAAGAATCGAAAATGGGCGATGATCTGAAGTAACCCCAAAGCAAACACGATTGCCAACGCGGTCCCGGGGGCCATCAGCCTCCATGCGACGATCGCGAAAGCGGCGCAGGTCAGCAGAACCGCGAATACGAAGCCGATGATGTAGGATCGACGTTCGCGGCGGTGTTCGGCGCGTCCGGTGGCCGCCGCCCTGACGGGCGCCAGCTCGTGCGGCTCCGCCATGAGCCATGCGGCGGCGGCCACTGCGGCAACGAACGCCAGCACCCACCGAAGGACGTGCGCCCGGGGCCGATCGCTCATCGGATCAGCCCCTGCAGATAGACTACCGAGAAGATCGCGACCCAGATGATATCGAGGAAATGCCAGAACAGGCCGAGGCGAAGCACGTTGATCTTGACGCGGGCATCGGTGCCGAACACCGCGATCTGCACCATCATCACGATAATCCAGATGCAGCCGGCAAACACGTGCAGTCCGTGCGTCGAGACCAACGCGAAGAAGGCCGACAAAAACCCGCTGCGGCTCGGCGCTGCGCCGTCGGACAGCATCGTGGCGAAGTCGTGCAGCTCCATGCCCAGAAAGCCCGCACCCAGCAGCAGGGTCGTGAGCAGCCAGACCTGCAACAGGCGCGGTTGGCTGCCGTGCTTCATGGCAAGCGACGCCATGCCGAAGTTGAAGCTGCTGGTCAGCAGCAGCAGCGTCTCGATGAAGGCGCTGGACAGCTTGAACTCGGCGGCGGGCCCGGGGCCGCCGGCGGTGCCGGACAGCAGCACGCCGTAATTCGCGAACAGCAGCGCGAACAGCACGGCGTCGGTCATCAGGAAGACCCAGAACCCGAAGATGGCGCTGCCGGCCTCCTCATGTGTCTTCGGATCGGTTGCGCCGAGATTGAGCCCGGCATGGATGACTTCGTTCGCGCTCAAGCGACCGACTCCGCCAGGCCCTTGTTGGCCAAGGTCGTTTCAAGTTCGCGCGGCACGGGGCGGACGTTGGCGACATGGTTCAGCCAGCGTGCCTCGGTTCGGGCAACGTCGGCGGCCGGGATAACCTTGTAGATGTCACGCACGAAGCTGCGCACGATCACCGTGCCCCAGATCAGGATCAGGCCGAGGATCGACATCCACCAGATGTGCCAGACCAGGCCGAAGGCACAGGCGGCCCCGGAGATGCCGATGACGACGCCGGCCGCGCTGTTTTTCGGCATCTCGATGTCCTGGTAGGTTTTGGGTGGATGGTAGGCTTGGCCACGCTCCTTTTGTCCGGCGAAGGTGTCGCGGCTGGTCACGGTGGGGATGGCGGCGAAATTGTATTCCGGCGGAGGCGCCGAAACCGACCACTCCAGCCCCCGGCCGTCCCAGGGGTCGCCGGCGAAGACGCGGTTACTGTCTCGCTGCCTGATGCTGACGCGGAGCTGAATGAACAGGCTGACGAGCCCGGCGAGCAGGATGAATGCGCCGATCATCGCGATCAGCAGCCAGGGCCGATAGGCGGTGTCAAACACTTCCTGCGAGCGGCGCGGCATGCCCTCGGCACCCAGGACATACAGCGGCATGAAGGCCAGGTAGAAGCCCACAACCCAGCAGCCGAAGGCGATGCGGCCCCAGGTTTCGTTCAGCCGAAAGCCGAAGGCCTTGGGGAACCAGTATTGATAGCCTGCGATCATTCCGTAGAGCAGGCCGGGGATCAGCATGTTGTGAAAATGCGCAACCAGGAACACCGTGTTGTGCACCATGTAGTCAAGCGGCGGTGTCGCAAGAATAATCCCGGTCATGCCGCCGATGACAAAGGAGACGATGAACGCCAGGGAGAACAGCATCGGCGGGGTGAACCTGACGCGTCCCCGGAACATCGTCAGCAGCCAATCATACACTTTGACTCCGGTCGGCACTCCGATCGTCATCGTGGCGATGCCGAACGCGGCATTGATGTTGGCACTTTGCCCCATGGTGAAGAAGTGGTGCAGCCATACGGTAAAGGACAATATGGCAATCGCCATCGTCGCGCAGACCAGCGACGTGTATCCATACAGCCGTTTCGAAGAGAACGCCGATATCACTTCCGAATAGACGCCGAAGGCCGGCAAGATCAGGATGTACACCTCGGGGTGGCCGAACAGCCAGAACAGGTTGGCGTAGTTCATCATGTTGCCGCCCATTCCATTCGTGAAGAAATGCATGCCCAGGTAGCGATCCAGCGCCAGCAGCGCGGTGGCCACGGTCAGCGGCGGCATGGCGAAGATCATCAGAATGCTGGTGCAAAGCGATGTCCAACAGAACAGCGGCATCCGCATCAGCGTCATGCCCGGTGCCCGGCCCTTATAGATGGTGGTGGCAAAGTTGAGGCCGGTCAGCGTGGTGCCGATGGAACTGAGCGATACCGCCCAGATCCAGTAATCGGGACCAACCCCGGGACTGAATTCGATGCCGGTATACGGCGGATATCCACTCCAGCCGCCGGTCGAGAATTTCCCCAGAACCAGCGAGACCATCATGAGGCCCGCGCCACCGCCGGTCAGCCAGAGGCTGATCGAGTTCAACAGCGGGAACTTCACATCCCGCGCGCCGATCTGCAACGGCATGACGTAGTTGATGAGGCCTGTCAGGAACGGCATCGCCATGAAGAAGATCATGATCGTGCCATGTGTGCTGAATAGCTGGCCGAAATGGTCGGGCGGCAGGAAGCCCGGGGAATTTATCGCCACCGCCTGCTGCACGCGCATCAGCACCGCCTCGATCAGCGCGCGTGACATCATTATGAACGCAATGATGATGTACATGACGCCGATACGCTTGTGATCCACGCTGGTGAACCACTCGGTCCAGAGATAGCGCCACTTTCCAAGCCAGGTGATGAGCACGAAAACCGAGATCGCTCCGACGACGACCAGGCCCGCGGCGAAAGCGGCGATCGCGCTGTAGAAGGGCAGCGCGTTGTAGGTTAGATTGCCGAGTAGCAAGTGCCAAACGCCGCGCGTCTCGGTCATGGCGTCCTCACCGGGTGATAGTGGTCGATGATCTGCCTGAACAGGCCGTCCTGCACCGCCGAAAAGTAGACTGGCTGTTTCACTGAGGATTTTTCTGCGACCTTGGCATATTCCCCGGCGTCGAGCGGCGTGTTCGATGCCCGCGCCCGGGCGACCCACTGGTTGAAATCGTCCGGCGAAAGTGCAAGCGCGGTGAATTTCTGGTTCTGAAAGCCCATGCCGTTGAATTGCGTGTTCTCGCCGATGAATTGTCCGGGCGAGTCCGCCATCAGGTTCAACTGCGTGGTCATGCCCGCCATGGCGTAGATCTGACCCGCGAGCTGGGGGATCAGCAACGACTGCATGACCGTGTCGCTGGTGATGCTGACGTGCACCGGCCGATCGGCCGGAAAGGCAAGCTCGTTCAGCACGGCGATGTGCTGGTCGGGGTAGATGAACAGCCATTTCCAATCCAGCCCGACGGCCTGAACCTGCAATGGAGGAACACTCGACGCAATCGGCCGGTAGGGATCAAGCCGATGCGTATCTCGCCAGAGTATGATACCAAGGCTGATCACGATCGCGGTCGGCACGCCCCAGATCAGCACCTCGAGCGGCCAGGAGAAATCCCATTTCGGGCGATACGGCGAAGCTGCATTGCCCAAACGATAGCGCCACGCGAACAACGGGGTCAGGATGAAAACCGGCACGACCACGATCGCCATCAGTATGGCGACAACGACGAACAAATGGGCGTCCGCCGCCGCGACCGGACCGCGCGGCGCGAAAAATCCCCGACCGGCGGAATGACAGCCGGCCAGGGGAAAGGCGAGCAGAAGCCCCCCCAACGGCCAGCGGCTGCGCGGTGGGGCCCTCATGCGTAACGCGGAAGAAACGGCGTCACGGTCGTTACACCTTCAGCCACCTGGCCAACCGATGCAGCCCGAAGACGGCGCCGATCCCAACCGCTGCCCACATCGCGTTGCGGTGCCGGCTGGTGAACACTTCCCAGCTATGGTCACGGGCCTGATCGTCGAAGCGGCCATGCGCGGCAAACGCGCCCGGGACCGGATGAAACAGGTTATCCGGCGCGCCCGCCGGCGCCACCTCCTTGGTCAACTGCCCGCTGTAGCCGGCGCTGGCCAGATAACGATCGATCAGGCCGGGAGCGATCCGATTTGCCAGGATCGCCTTGACGGTGGGAAAGCCGATCCAGGTTTGCCGGCGCGGGTGGAAGGCGGCGAAGTAGATGGCGCGCGCAGGAATCTCGGGTTGGAAAATCGGCGGCACCGGTTGCGCGCGATAGCCGGTTTTGTTGCGTGCCCAGTTGAACTGCGGCGTATTGACCGCGGGCAGGTCCACCATGCTGATATCGATGTTCAGCTTGTCGTGCAGGATCTCCGAACGGAGTGAATCGGTGAACCCGCGGATCGCGAACTTGGCTCCGCAGTAGACTGACTGAAGCGGCACGGAGCGATACGCCAAAGCCGAACCGACGTTGACAATCGAACCGCGGTTGCGCGGTGTCATCCGGCGCAGTGCGGCCATCATGCCGTGCACTTGACCCAAGTATGTGACCGCGGTGCCGCGCTCGACTTCGGCGGCGGTGAGCTTGGAGACCGGAGAAAACACGGTTGCCATGGCCACGTTGACCCAGATGTCAATCGGACCCAGCTCCTCCTCAACGCGCGTCGCGGCAGCCTCCACCGCTTCCGCATCGGCCACGTCGGTCGGCACTGCGAGTGCGCGCACGCCGAAACGCCGCGCTTCTTTGGCCGCGTCTTCAAGCCGTTCGGGATCGCGCGACAACAGGCCCACATCGCAACCGTTGCTGGCGAACTTGATGACGGTTGCGCGACCCACGCCCGCGCCGGCTCCCGTGATAACCGCGATTTTTCTCATCAGGAACCTCTCAATCTCCGAGCCGAGAACCACGTTTCGGCCGATGCGTTCTCGGGTGAGCGGAATTTCATCGGCATCCTGTTACGTGGACAATTCAAGCGACCCCGGGGTCTATTCTCGCCGGCCACTCCGAAGTTTCGAGTAGACCCGTTCGCTGAAGTGATCGCGGCGGCGGCCACGCGGGCGATGGTCAGCGGGTTGCTGCCCATGAAATGCGGCGTCCACTCTGCGGTCGCCAGGAAGACTGTCCCGAACCCCGCGGCGGCACCGATAAGTTGGCCGATGCCGGTGTTCCAGGCGCGGGCGCTCGGTTCTTCCGGTGTCGTCGTCTGGAGAAAAATCGCCGAACCGAGGCTAGGGATCAGCAGTTCTCGCTGAGCCAAAAATGGCGAACGCGCCGATACCGCCAAGAACGAGCGTGACCAACAGCGGGCGGAGGACTTCCTCGCTCAGCGCACTGATTGCGGACCGGTCGGGCGGCTTCGAGGCGGTCGTTTGCGCGTGGCGTGCGTCCATGCGTGGGTAATAATCGAGGTGGTCATCGCATTCGCGCCGGCATTAAGCTCTCACATATTTGGAGTGGCTCGTTGCGCAGGATCAAGCCTCCCGGAGCGTAAGGCCGCACCAATCACCAGCAGAGATCCTTGGCGGCTGGGCGTGTTTTGAGCGTCCGATCGCGTCGAAATTGCGAACGTTCGATCACTTTTGGGCGGCGCCTTAGCTACCGGCGAGCAGTCGAGACCGGAACCACTCCGCCACCGCCGTTTCTTCAACCGTCCCGGCGGCCAGGGACTCCATCAGCCTCACCGCATCAGCCGGATCAAACCGTATTACGCAACCTTTATCCGCCAGAAACAGCCGCGCGACCACCCATGCCGTGCGCTTGTTTCCATCGGAAAAGCCGTGGTTCTTTGCCAAGCCATAGGCGTAAGCTGCGGCCAAAGCGGCGGCATCGGGAACGCCATAAGCAGCAAGGTTCTGCGGACGCGCCAGCGCCGAATCGACCAGCCCCTGGTCACGCACGCCATCCAGTCCGCCATGCTCGGCAAGTTGCGCCTCGTGCACCGCCTGAACAACGGACGGATCGACCCACCGCCAGACGGTCATTTCGCCAGTGCGCGCAGAATGTCCCGGTCCTCGTGCATGATCGTCTCAGCCAGCGACATCTGGCGCTCGAAGTCGGGGGAGTACGGGGTCAGCCGATAGCCCCCGTCCGGAGCCTCGGTCAGGTACAGGATGTCCCCCTTGGCGACCTTCAACCGCTCCTGCGCGGCCTTCGGCAGGATGAAGCCGACGGACGACCCGACGGTGGTCACTTTGAACGCGATCATCATGGCCCCCGTGTATATAACGAATGTTATATAGACAAACGCCGCGGATCAGGCAAGAGTTCATCCGGTTGACCGCCCGGGCGGCCGCGCGTAATCGCCTCGCACATTCAGGAAACAGACCCATGCGACAGCTCTCACCCGCCGGCGAGCAAGTGGTCAACGACCTCGCCCAACGCCATGGCTTCAGCTTCGATGCGGTGGCGACGATGCTGGATGCCGTGATCAACGGCAATGGCGGCATGGCGCAGTTCAGCCATCCCGAGTTCGGCGGCTCCGGCCAATGGATGCGCGGCGGCATGACCATGATCGGCGATATGTTCAACGGGTATCTGAAGGGCCGCGTCGATGCGCTGTGCGGCGACCTGTCCGCCGTCGTCGCCAACCAGCCGAACCTGACCCGGACCGGCAGCTTCCAGTCGCAAAGCCAGGGCGGGTACAACCAGCAGCACCAGCAGACGGGGGGCGGACCGTCCGGCCCAAACAGCCTGTTCATCCCGCCGCCGAACACCGGAGCCTCGGGCAACTGGTGGGGCGACGAGCTGAACTGGCCGAACAGCACCGGGTCGCAGAACAACGTCCGCTATGCCTATTTCGCTCAGGCGCGGCGGCTGGCGATCGACCTGAACGGGACGGTCACGATCTACGACACGCTGGACCACAACATCGGCGGGTTCGGCCAGCAGCAGTCGTATGGCGGGTCGTTCACCTTCACCAGCCAGTACGGCGTGGTGGATGTGTCCTCGCTGCCCGTCGTTTCGGTGAACGGGGTGCGGGCGCAGCCTTCAGCACCCGTCGCGCCGCCGCCGGATACTTCCCCGGCCGGCGGCGACGTCTTCGCCGCGATTGAGAAACTGGCCGCACTGCACGGTCGCGGCATCCTGAGCGATGCGGAGTTCAACACCAAGAAGGCGGAGTTGCTGAGCCGGCTGTAGAGCCGGGGTCCACTATTCGTACTCCGAAAACCAGGTGGTGACCCTCACCCCCTCCTCGTCGTATTCGACTTTGGTGCGGCCTGTGGCAGATTTGGCGAGGCGTATCATCCGCTCGTTCTGCGGCAGGGTTTCCGCAATGAACCCACGCACGCCCTGGCCAATCGCGTGCTCGCGCAGACGTTGCTGCAGCGCGCCGCCCAGGCCCGTGCCCTGCCAGTCCGGCGCAACGCGGCCGATCGACGCGGCCCCCTGCGCACACTTGAATATCGGCGTGCGGCCGGCGTCTGATCGAAACGTCCGACCGGAAAGACGTCGCGCTGCCGTTTCCGCGGACACCAGACGGTCGCGCTGCAGCGCATAGGACGCGCCCGGTAAGGCGGCAAGCCTGAGCCGAGTTTGCACTGATGTTTCCTTAGGGTTCGGATCGGATGTTAGTACGCCGCCGGCGGAGACGTTTCGACTCCAGAAACGGTCCTCCGTTTAACCGAGGGTGTTCATCTGCGTCCGCCGTGCCGTCACTTTCTATTGCTTTTTCGGAATTAAATTTCGCGCCGCACAAATAACCGGAAGACCATGAAGGGTGATCGCGGCGGGGCGATGTGCATATCCATTCCCGTACGAATTGGCAGGTCTGTCACGACCCACGCCTTCTGTACGAGCAGGCTATTTCAGAAGCGAGACTTCCACCCCGGGCGGGACCTTGTCAACGACTTTGATGCAGTCCGGATGCACAAATTTTCCGAACTTGTGGCCACGACCCCCAAAGGTCCGCGTTTGGGTCGGATACGATTCAATAAGTATTCGAGCATCATGACTATATTGAGTGAATACCACCAAAACCGCGGTGGCGAATACCTGCACTCGCCCCGGGTCCGGACGCAATAAGACCCGAAGGAAAAGCGGGTCTCAATTCCGCGCCTACGCACCACGCCGGCGCCATGACGATAGGGTCGGACGGGACGGCCGTGCTAGAAGGGCACCCACCCAGCCCATCGTTGTCTCAGGAGTCCGCCTTGAGCACCCGCCGCCGGATCGCCCTCGCCGCTGCCATCCTGCTGGCGCTGATTGTCTTTGCCGCCGGTGGTTCGCTGTTTTGGGCGACGCGCGCGAACCTCGGTTCATTTGCCTCTCGCCTCGCCTCCGCCAGACTGCACCGGCCCGTCGGCGTTGGGGAATTGCGAGTCGGCTGGAATGGCGGTCTGACCGTCCTGCTGCGCGATCTGCGCGTGGACAACCTCGACGGCGGCAGCGGGCCGGTCATGGTCGGCCTGCGTGAAATGGAGGCCGTCCTCGATACGCGGTCCATCCTGTCCGGTCCGCTGGTGGTGCGCTCTGCCTCGGTCGATGGGCTGACGCTGCTGCTGGAGCATGTCGCGGGGGGCGCGCCCAACTGGAAGTTCGGTCCGCCCGGGGCCAGGCCCGCGGTGCCTCCTCCACCCGACCTGGCCGGCTTCCCGACCGTGCTCGATGCCGCGGTGCACGACTTCGCATTCACCTTCCGCACGTCCAGTGGCGCGCTTCTGGACGCAAAAGCCGCTTCCTTCGCCATGCACACGCCGGCGCGCGACCAGCCCATCAGCGTGCTCGCGGATGGCAGCTATAACGGAACGCCGATGCACCTGGAGGGCACATTCGAGTCCTTCGACCGCCTCCGCCAGGTGCCGCAACCGTTCGGGGCAAGTGTCCAGGTCAAGTCCGGCGATGCCGTGGCCGAGTTCAAGGGCACCATGACCGATCCGCTGAATTTCGACGGGGTGACGGGGCCGATCTACCTGAACGTTCCGTTCCTGAGCGACCTGCAGGACGCCATCGGTTTCAGCATTGACGCGAACCTTCCGGTCTCGCTGGCGGCCACTCTGACCAAGACAGGCGACGACTGGGACCTGCCCGATGGCAACGGCCTGATCGATGAGGACGCCTTCACCCTGTCCGGCCACATGAAGGAAGGCGGCCGGGGGGAGCCGGACGATGTGAAGGTTTCCGCGGTGTTCGACCGGCTGGACCTGAATCTGCTGACCGATGCGGGTGCGAAGCGGCAGAAAGGAACCAAGGCGCCACGCAATGTGCGGTCAGCCAGTATTCCTTTGTATGTCGACGAGAAGCCCGGCACTCTGCTGGATGCAGCGATCGATGTAAAGCAACTGATCTACTATCGCTTCAGTGCCAGCGACGTCGCGCTGAAGGCGAAGGTTGTCCCGAAGAAGATATCGGTGGAAAACTTGTCGCTTCTTTATGCCGGCACGCGCGCCGTGGTGTCCGGCGCGGCCGAGCAGAAGGGACCGGTTGCCCAGATTGATCTTTCGGCCAATCTGTCCGGCGACGACCTGCGGACCCTGTTGCGGTCGGTTGGAGTGAGCCCTGTACCCATCGGCGGCGGCTTCTCGGCGCAGGCGGTTTCGACCATGACCGGCGACGACCTTGTCCGCGCGATGCGGGGCGCGCGCACCACGGTACTGGTGACGATGACCGGCGGGTCGCTGGATACCAATATCGTCGAAATGATCTCACTGAACGCCCGGCGGCTGTTTCGCAAGCCAACCGGGACGTCGCGCATCAGTTGCATGCTCGGCGTGGTCGATATGACCGGGCTGGCGGGACGGTTGCGGCCGCTGCGGATCCGGACCAGCGACGGAACGCTGGCCGGCGTCGGCACGTTCGATTTGCAAAAGAAATGGCTGGATTTGACGGTCGGCAGCCTGTCATCGACAACGGATTTCTTCGCGCTGGACATCCCGATCAATATAAGCGGGCCGCTCGACAACCCGCGCGTGCTGCCGGCGGGCAAGTCGACCGCGCGGGATCACCTGTTCAGTGGCGACGAACTGGGCGGGTTGCCGCCTGCCCAGCAGGCGGCGGCACGGGCGAACCGGTGCCTGGCGGGGCGGTAATGCGCCATCCGGCTATGGCAGGTCGGGAAATGCCGGCGGACGGGTCGGGCTCGCATAGCCGGTTTGAAATCGCCAACTTCGATAAATCGAAACCATGCAGTATGAAAAACCTGGCCTTCCCGGAGGTGGCGAGATACGCGAGCTTGGGTGGGTCGATGCGAGCCTGGTCCGCATCAGGCAGCCAGGTCACACCCGAAGGCATCCCGCTTCAACGGTCAGGAGAACGTGGCGGGGGGTTTCAAACTCAACTTCGTAAGCCTTGCCGTCCGCCCGGGCGGCCATGATGACGCCCCGCGAGCCCGCCGGCATAGCGATCCCTTGGACGACGATCGGATGCGTCAGGCTTAGCTCCGTGAAATCTGCGAAGGTCGGATGATCGAAATCTGCCACGGTCTGTCTCACCTCTGATGGCATTCCCAACATCGCACGGTCGGAACCGCAAGCGCCAGCCGAATCATAATATTCCAATTGTGATTACCGAACCGCGGGGGTGAAGTACTTGAAGTGAACGACAGTGGGCATTTTTCGAGGGGCGATGGCCACGCGGCTGACCGCGAAACGAACCGATCCTGCTACGGACTCACCTCGATCGACCCGTGCATGCCGAACAGACCATGCAGGAAGTGAGTGCATCGGAGACGATACGCGCCGGCGGTTCGCGGGATCAGGTTGATTTCGACCGTTTCGTGTCCCGCAACATCGATATCGCCGTCCTTCGGTTCGGCAGTTCCGGGCGGAAAGCTGCTGGCGGCGAAGAACGCCGGGGCGCTGAAGTCGTGCGCCCCGGAACTTTCATTCACCAGACGGAGCCGAACGGGAACACCCGCCTTCAGCCGCAGGTGGTCGGGTTCAAAAGCGAAGTTCGACAAGGTGACAGTGACAGTCTGGGCGCCGGCCGACGCAGATGCCGGTTGGGAGATCGCCGGAGGCGGCTTGGTGACAGACGCAAGCGCGATCCCACATGCGCCCGCAACGCCCCACCACTTGCCTTTTGACATCCGAGCGTTCTCCCCACGCCATATTCAGAATTCGCTGAACTCGCACATGCTATCGGAATTCAGCGCCACTTTCCTCTGGGTCAGGTTCACATTCCAGGATGCCAGATCCGCCTGCGTGCGCGGTATCCGCAAGCGCTGCGCCATCGAGCGCACCGTGTAGAAGTCGCGCTGCAGCTTCCGCACCTGGTCCACCAACTGGTCCTTGGACATCTGCGCCGGATGGATATGGCAGAACGTGCCGGGCCAGCGTTCCATGTTGGCTTCGTCGATGATGCGGTCTTCGGCCTTCATCCGGTCCCATAGCGGCGTGCCGCGCAGCGGAACCAGGAGGTTGAAATAGGCCGCGGGCACCTTGTGTTCCTTCAGGAACGCCAGCGTTGCCGGGAAGATGCTTACGTCGTCCGCATCCGCGCCGAAGACGAAATTGAAAGAAAAGCTGATGTTCCGCTTGTTAAGATTGCCGATCATGTCGGAGTAGCTGTGGGATTTGTTGAATTCCTTGTGCATGGTCTTCAACGTGTCCTGGGAGATGCTTTCGATCCCCATGTTCACATGCAGCAGGCCGGATTTCTGCGCCAGGTCGAGAAACTCCGCATCCAGCCCGAAGCGCGGCGAGAACAGCGCCGACCAACGGATTTTCAGCGGGATCAGCGCCTCCAGCAGTTCCATCGTGCGCTTCTTGTGGCCGACGAACTGACTGGCGGCGAAGAAGATGTGGCGGCTGCCGGACCTTCTGATTTCCTCGACGACCTCCTCGGCCGGGCGGTCGCGGTAGCCGTAATCCCCGTTCAGGCGGCGCTCGGCGCAGAAATCGCAGGTATACGGGCAGCCGCGCGACTGCTGGATGACCACGGGCCGGTAGAAAACGTAATGCTTCGGATTGAGCAAATCCCATCGCGGGGTCGGCATGCCCTTCAGGCACGCCTCCGTCTCGCGCTTATAGAACTGCTGCAGGCGCCCGGCGGCCGCGTCCTCCAGCATTTTCGGGAAGATGTCCTCCGCCTCCCCGATGCACACGCCGTCGGCGTGTTCGGCCATTTCGTCGGCGTAGAATGTGGCGTGCGGGCCGCCCATCAGGACGGGGATTTTCCGTGCGCGGAACCTGTCGGCGATCTCATAGGCGCGCAGCGACGTCACCATGCGGGCGGTGATGGCGACGACATCGACGTCCGCGTTGAAGTCCGGGTCCTCGATCGCGTCATCGACCAGCCTGATGTCCCACCCGGTGGGCGCCATGGCGGCGAGATAGGGCATGACCGCGCCCATCAGCTTGCGCTTGCGGATTCTGAGCGGGCGGCGATCGTCGCGCGAGCGATAGGAGGCCGCCTGGATAATCAACAGTCTGGGCATGGATGTCCGTCCGGTGGGAAGTCAGTGAGTCGCCGCGCCGTTCGGATCGCTGCGCGGGGCGGCCGGCATGTCGATGTGCCTCGGGGAACGGGATTTGGGAATGTACGCGGGGCATACGGATGATCAGGCGTCATGCACCCGTCATCCGCCCCCGGGGCGGCCCCGAAAGTGGGATCATCGGGAAGGCTTTGCCGCGGTTACCCAAGTGCCGCACCGATATTCATGTACTGTCCTTGCTAGTATGCGAATATTTACGCCACGGTACCATGATCCTTCTTCAGGTCAACCGGCGTAGATGCATCGCAGCAAGAGGCTTGCGGCGGAGCGAGCGCCGCGTTCGGCGGAATGCCTTCCGGTGGTATCCGGCGCTCAGGTGTGGACGGTCAGCGGCACTGGCGTCCCGATCCCGCCGGGCTGATCGTAATCGCCGAGACCGGCCGAAACCATCACCCCATCGCTGTTCTGCTGCACCTGCAGCCCCGATCCGCCCGGATTCGTCAGCCGCACCGAATCCACGAGCTGCGCACCGTTGAACAGGGCGAGGATGTCGCCGGTCAGGTCCGCGCTTGTGGCCTGAAGTCCGATGAAGGCCGCGAATCCGGATTGGAGCTGGATGTCGCCGTGGAATTTCCCCGGATGATCGATCTGCAATCCGGCATCGCCCGCACCGTTCGAACTGATATTGAACGTCAGACCGGAACCGACCGGGCCATTGACCTCAAGGAACGCGCCGGTTGCATTCCCGCCGTAAAGATCGAGCGTGCCGTTTCCGGTAAGTCTGTCCGACAGGACTGTCTTGTACGCATCGCACGAGCTCGTGCCAATGAAACTGAGCGTGCCCCCGGAAACGTTTAAGTAACCGGCATTGACCTGCGCATTCAGTGTCAGGACGCTGCCTGGCGCAACGGTGACGTTCGCCGTGCCGAGAAGCACCGACAGATTAAGGGTTGCCGGCCCGTTGGTGGCGATGTCAGCGACCTCGGATCCGCCGGAGGCGGTGTAGGACTGACGGAGAGCGTATCCCCGGCGAGATCGTTGCCGGAAACGTCGATCGTGCCCGAACCGATCGTCAGCGAGTCCCCGGGTTGCGGCGCGCCTGCCGGCGACCAATCGTTCGGGTTGGACGCGTCGTTGCCGGCGCCACCGTTCCATGTGCGTGCGACCAAGGCTCAGTCTTCCTTTATTTTGCCGGTATGGTCCGATAACAGAATGACGCTGTCAGCGGCTTTTTTTGCTGAGCCTGCCGCCACATGACTGCACAACCCCGTTCGTATCATTACAAAATGCCGGAAGGCCTGAAAAAATCCAGCATAAACCGCAACTGTCACGATACTGTGTGATTGGTACTGGAATTTTTTGGCGGACGATCATGACCATGCGACTGCCCGGCCGACAAACCGCTGGCGATTTTCCGTGCACCGGTTGAGCTGCGAGACGGAGCGCCGGTCCAGTTTATCGGCCGCCGGGGCAACGGGTGGGGCGGCGGCGGCCGCTCAAGCGGAGGACAGTCCCGTCGGCGAGTGGCGTCCCGTAGGGGATTCGAACCCCTGTTGGTGCCGTGAGAGGGCACTGTCCTGGGCCTCTAGACGAACGGGACATCGGCCAAGGCACGCGTTCTAACCCGGGTCCGCGGGAACCTCAAGCACCGCTTTCTAGGCTCCAGACTCAATCAGCCCACCAAATAATGACGGCTACCAAAGCCACCGAGGAAGCAAAATTGCGGGCGAGTTTGTCGTAGCGGGTGGCGATACGGCGGTAGTCTTTCATCCGGCACCACAT
>Ga0326727_10005087_pt1 | contig 38130 bp, 35 predicted proteins | sample MB2enrmetagenome_FD_207643 | JGI IMG/M metagenome (GOLD analysis project Ga0326727, IMG submission 207643) | Lab enriched peat soil microbial communities from McLean, Ithaca, NY, United States - MB29MY | ecosystem: Environmental > Terrestrial > Soil > Wetlands > Peat | place: USA: New York... | reverse complement strand
TCGGCAAATTGCGGTCCAGCACGAATACCACCGGCAGGCGACGGGTTTCCCCGGGGGCGAACGCCTGCTGCCTGAAACAGAAACAATCGATTTTTTTGACGTACTCTCCGGCGGCCGCCGGCAAATAACGCGGTATCGCCTGCCCGATCACGTGCCGACGACTGGCATTGGTAATGTCGTAATTCACCGTCACAAACACACCGGGACGCACTTTGAGCATCGGGGTTTCAGGCCGCACGATCCACGGCAGGCCGGGCTGTACCGTGGCGTCGAAGCGCATGCTGACCAGCGGTGGCGGGCCGGCAGCCGCGGCATCCTCCCGGGCAATCCGGCTGATCCCGGTCAGCGTGCACACCACCCGGTAAAGCGGAATCAGCGCCCAGGCGAAGCCGAACATCCCCAGCGCGACCAGAATCAGCCGGATCAGCAAGCTGCGGTTTGCCGCGTGTTGTGAAGCGTTCATCTCGGTCATCCATGCTTGCCGCCGTCAACCGACTCGATCACGCCGTTTTCGATGACTCCGACGCGTGGCGCTTCGACAAAGGAGTGATACGGCGCCGGCGACGGCACCGTCCATTCCAGCGTGTTCGCACCTTCCCAGGGCCGTGCCGGCGCCGGCTTGCCATGACGCAGGCTGGTCAGGATGTTGTAGAGAAACAGCAACTGGCCCAGGCCGAAGCAAAATGCGCCGACCGAGGCAACACTATTGAAGAAGGTAAACTGAATCGAGTAGTCGGGGATGCGGCGCGGCATGCCGGCCAGTCCCAGAAAATGCATCGGAAAAAAGGTCATATTGAACCAGACGAACGACCACCAGAAATGGATTTTCGCCAGCCTTTCGTTATGCATTTTCCCTGTCATTTTCGGAAACCAGTAATAGATTGCCGCAAACAACGAGAACAGGGCGCCCGCCACCAGGACATAGTGAAAATGCGCCACCACGTAATAACTGCCGTGCAACTGGATATCCAGCGCGGCCACCGACAGGGTGACTCCCGACAAGCCACCGATGGTAAACAACAAAATAAAGCCGATGGAAAACAGCATCGGTGACTCGAAGGTCATCGCGCCCTGCCACATGGTGGCGATCCAGTTGAACACCTTCACCCCGGTGGGCACGGCGATCAGCATCGTGGAATACATGAAGAACAGCTGCACGGTCGCGGGCAGGCCCGTGGCGAACATGTGATGCGCCCACACCATGAAAGACAGAATCGCGATCGACGCGGTGGCGTAGACCATCGACTGGTAACCGAACAAGGGTTTGCGGCTGAAACTGGGGATCACCTGACTCACGATGCCGAACGCCGGCAACGCCATGATATAGACCTCGGGATGGCCGAAAAACCAGAAGACATGTTGATACAGAATCGGGTCCCCCCCGCCGGCCGCATTAAAAAAATGTGTACCGAAATGCCGGTCCATCAGCACCATGGTGACCGCCCCCGCCAGCACCGGCATCACCGCGATGAGTAAAAATGCCGTGATCAGGCTGGTCCAGGCGAACATCGGCATTTTCATCAGCGTCATGCCCGGCGCGCGCAGGTTGAGCACGGTGACGATAATGTTGATCGCTCCCATGATCGAGCTGATCCCCATCATGTGGATGGCAAAGATCGTCATGTCCATGCCCATGCCCATCTGCGTGGATAGCGGCGCATACAGCGTCCATCCGCCTGCCGCCGCCCCGCCCGGCACCGCGAGCGATGCCAGCAACAGCAGCGCGGCCGGGGGAAGCAGCCAGAAGCTCCAGTTGTTCATGCGTGCAAAAGCCATGTCGGGCGCGCCGATCATCAGTGGCACCATCCAGTTCATCAGCCCGGTGAACGCGGGCATGATGGCGCCGAAGATCATGATCAGGCCGTGCAGGGTCGAAAACTCGTTGAACTGCTGAGAAGGAAACAGCAGCGCACCGGGCCGGTACAACTCGGCGCGTATGCACAGGGCAAACACCCCACCCGAAAAAAACATCGCCAGCGAAAACCACAAATACAGCGTGCCGATGTCCTTGTGGTTGGTGGCGGTCAGCCAGCGTTTCCATCCGTGCGGATAACCATGATGCGCCAGGTGTGCTTCTTCTGCGGCCATCGTCCTCTCCTCATTGCTTTCCGGCGCGCGCGGCGCGGATTTCTCCGGGCTGAACCCACTCGCCGGTATTGTTTCCCCAGGCATTGCGTTCGTAGGTGATCACCGCCGCGATTTCGGTATCGGACAGCTGCTTGCCCCAGGCGGGCATGGTCGGATTGCGCTTGCTGCCGTTGAGCACGATGTCGATGTGCGCCGGCTTGTTGTGTGTGGTGATCGGCGAACCGGCCAGCGCGGGGAAATTGCCGGGAATCCCCTGCCCGTTGGCCTGATGGCAGGCGACACAGTTCTGGCTGTAGACCTGCGCGCCGCGTTTCTCCAGCTCGGCCAGCGTCCAGACCTTATCCGGGTTGTCCGCCTCGGCCAGCGCCGCCTGCTTTTGTGCGGCGACCCAGCGTTCGTATTCGGCAGGGGGCTCGGCCACCACCACGATCGGCATATAGGCGTGATCCTTACCGCACAACTCGGAGCACTGTCCCCGGTAGGTGCCGGGCCGTTCGATCAGAAACCAGGTATCGCGAAAAAAGCCGGGAATGGCATCCTGCTTCACGCCCAACGCCGGAACCCACCAGGAATGAATCACGTCGGTGGCGGTCAGCAGCAGACGGATTTTTTTCCCCGTGGGCACAACCAGGGGCCGATCGACTTCGAGAAGGTAATTCGGCCGGTTGACGGCAGAGGGATCGTTGCGCGGGGTCGCCAGGTGGCTGACAAAGCCGAAGCCCTGTTCCAGATAGTCGTAACGCCATTTCCACTGATAGCCCGTCACCTTGATGGTCAGGTCTTCGTCCTGGGTACGCTTTTGCGCCAGAACCGTGCGGGTTGCCGGTATGGCAATCGCCACCAGAATCAGAAAGGGGATCAGTGTCCAGGCGATTTCAACGACGGTATTGTCATGGAACTGGCGGGCCGCATGCCCTGCGGACTTGCGGTGAAAAACAATGGCGAACAGCATCGCGCCCAGAACGGCCAAGAAGATGACGCCGGTGACAACCAGCAACAGGGTATGCAGCTGATATTCCTGCTCGGCCATCGGTGTGGCGGGCGATTGCAGATTGAGCGACGCCGCACTTGCCGCCGTCGCCCAGCACATCACCGCCATCAGGGCACGCATCCGGGACATCATGACCTCCCCCGCCTCGAAAACCGGCATAACCGGCTATTCGAATTCTAGAAGGAAAGTCAAGCAAAACAAGACGATGTCATGACGCAACGCAATGCGAAATTCAACCATCCTTCAGGCGGGCAGGTAAGGCAGCTCCATCAATAGCGGCGCCGGCATGTGGTCACGCAGGGTTTGCAGGTTTTCGGCGTAGGCGGACATGTGCGGGACGACGCGGTTCGCCACCCATCCCGCCAGCGTCAGCCCCGAGCCGGTGATGGCCCTGGCCGTCAACAGCGCATGGTTGATACAGCCCAGCCGCATGCCGACGACCAGAATCACAGGGAGGTCGAGCGCGCGCGCCAGATCCGCCATGAACAGCCGGTCGGTCAGCGGTGCGAACCAGCCGCCGGCGCCTTCCACCGCCACGATATCGCCTTCATGAGCCAATCGCCGGTAGTGATCGACGATTGTCGCAAAATCAATGACCACACCGGCTTCGCGCGCCGCGATATGCGGGGAAACCGGAGGCAGGAACCGATAGGGATTCATCAGATCGAGGTCGGTCTGACCGGTTGCGCGCGACAGGCGTGTCACATCGTCGTTATGCCAGACACCCCGCTCGTCGACCTCACAACCGGAGGCCACCGGCTTCATTGCCACGACCTTGTTGCCCTGTTCTCGCCATTGTTCGATCAATTTAACGGTAGAATACGTCTTGCCGACCTCTGTATCGGTACCGGTAATAAAAAATCCCTGGGTCATTGCCCCACCCTCCTTGAAACATTGACCGGCTTTATGACTCAATAACGGGCCCGGCGCAAGCCGTTACCCAAAAAAATGACCATGCACGGAAAGCAGTCCACACGATGACCCCTGAACAAATGCTTAGCGTCCTGCAGAAGTCCGACACCTTCACGCTGTGTCTGCTGCTGCTGTTTTTTTCGGGCGCCCTATTGGCCAATATTCTGTATTACCGCACGCTGTCGCGCACGATGTCGACCATCACGCCGAGCCTTCGCCCCTTCCCGCCGGGCACTATCTGGCTCGCCTTTCTGCCGTTCATCGGCACGCTGTGGTACATGGTCTACGTGGTCAGGCTGTCGCTCGCCCTGCAGCGCGAACTGGTGAAGCGCCAATTGCCCGGAGACGGCGCCATCCGCGTCGCGGTCTCCGTCGTCCTCCTGTTTCTGCTGTGTCTGGTTCCCAGCCTGCGTCTCTACGCCATGGTCCCGACCCTGGCGATGTGGATATTGCACTGGTATCGCATCTCCCGATATCACAAGCTACTGGCGGAACCCAACTACCTCGAAGTCGAATAATCCCCGGTTCCCGGCGTCCCGCGCCGACACCGGGAACAAAACCCTCTGTCAAAGAATCAATATCGGGCCCAGCCGAAAGGCTTTTCGCATTAACCGGTCCGAACCCATGATCTTCGCTCTTCTGTTTTTGCTGCTGGTCGCGCTCACCATCGCCAACGTCATGTATTTTTTGGTTTTGCAGCGCACAATGAATGCCATACGCCCTGATTTCCGCCCCTTCCCGGCCGCCATGATCTGGTTTGCACTGGTCCCCCTGCTCGGCCTGCCCTGGCAAATGATCTACATGACCATGCTGTCCGTCGGGTTGCGCAAAGAGCTGCGGCAGCGCGAACTGCCCGACGACGGCGCGCTCTGCATCACCCTAGTCACCATCGGCCTGACATTGCTATGCCTGTTCAGCCCCTTTTTCATGGTTCCGGCCGTCGCGATGTGGATCGTGCACTGGATCCGCATCTCGGGCTATCGCCGGATTCTGGCTGGCCCGCCCCCGCCACAATCCGATCAGGATTGGCATCGGTTGACGCACTAAGGTAAAGACCCAATCTGCCGGAGGCTTTCGCTTTGGATCAAATCGAACGGTTGCTGGACCCCTGGTTCAGCAGCGATGCCTTTGCACTTGTCCTGTTTGCCGGCATCCTGTTCCAGGTGCTGCATTGCACTGTCCTGTACCGTGCGATGCAGGCCGTTCCACCCGATAGCCGCTCCGTACCCGCATCAACAGCATGGCTTGCGGCATCGCCGTCGGTATTCGTCATCTCGCCCTTCACGCTCTTGTGGGTGCCCCCCCGACTCGTGGACTGGCTATTCCCTGTCATCCTGTGGGCCGGTGTGCTCTGGCAGCTGATTTTTTCTTTCTTGCTGTCGATCAGCATCAAAAAGACACTGGCAAAACGACAACGCGCCGGCAGTGGCGCGCTATGGTTAACCTGCTTGCTGGGCATACTCTGGATTTTTTTCCTGCTGCCGGCTAGCCCACGCTCGGCGCTTTTTCCCGCCTGTGCGGTCTGGATCATGCATGCGTGGAAAATAGCGGACGACAGAAAAAGACTCAGTGCGGTTTAAGGCCCACGTCAGACACCCCCTGCTGCACCAACCAGTGCAGTGCAACCGCCAGCGTGGCGTCCAGCGCGACTTGCAGCGCATCGAACGCAGCGGCATCGGCTTCTCCGCGACGAATCGCCGCTTCCAGAGCGGACGAGGCTACCGCAAACCGGTTTGCCCCAAAAGCACCCAGCGCGCCGCGCAAGCGATGCAGCTCCCGGGTCGCAGCGGTGCACTGCCCGCTCTCCCAGGCACGCCGCGCTTCAACCAGCTGTTCAGGAGCCGCTACGATCGTACTTCGCGCAAGTTCCAGCAGCTGCATCCGATGGGAAGGCGCATTCTGACAAGCGGCCAGCATCGTGGATGCGTCAAACAGCGCAGCGTCCCCTTCGGACAGGGTCGCTTCCGCTGCGTCGCCCCCCTCTGCCGACAGGCAAGCGCACACAACGGCCATCAATTTGGCGGCATTGATCGGCCTGGAGATAAATCCGTTCATCCCTGCCTCGCGGCATTGCACCTGCTCGGATTCCGTCACGCCGGCACTCATGGCCACAATGGGCAGGTCCAGCCCCAGCGCCCCGCGGATCTCGCGCGTTGCGGCAAGTCCGTCCATCACCGGCATCTGCACATCCATCAGCACCAGCTGAACCCGTTGCGGGTTTGCGCGCAGCGCATCGACGGCCTGTGCGCCATCGCGGGCCAGTTCGACCGTCGCGCCCGCTTTTTCCACCAACCCGCGCACGACCACCAGATTGAAGGGGGTATCGTCCACCAGCAACAGGTGCGCCCCCTGGAGGGGTGCGCACCTTGTCGATTGAGGCGACGCCTCCGGCATGACGCTAGTCCACCACCGGCTTGGTCGCACGCAAGGCCTTCGAAGCCTTCTCCAGGGCAACTTGAATGGTGCTGGCCGTGAACGGTTTGACGATAAAGCCGCAAGCGCCGCTGGAAATTGCGGTTTGCACCGTGTCTCGATCGCGGATGGCCGTGACCATGATGACCTGAGTCCGGGGCAGGGCCTCCTTGAGTTGGGTCAAGACCTGCAAGCCATCCTCATCCGGCAGATGAATATCCAGGCAGATGATATCCGGGCGCAGATCGCCGGCCTTGAGCAGGCCGGTCTTGCCGCTGGCAGCCAGACCGACAACGTTGTAAGCATCGCTCTGGATAAGCATGCGCAAAAGCGTACGCGTCATTTCAACGTCATCGATAATCATCACAGTGTCGGCTTTGACCGGTGGCATGTTGAATATCCCGGGATGTGCTGTTACATCGGATTGTAGACCGGGATCAGCGCCTTTGAAGACAAACGCCAACAGCCGGCCTTGTGGGCCGGCTGTCTTACTTGCCGCAGGGTAATGCGCAAGAAGAAAGAGAGGTGCCTTGTGAGCAAAAAAACCGCCTGACACACCGTCGACAACGGGACGGGAAGATCAACAGGGTGTCCAGCCTGTCTGCAAGATCAAACCTGGGGGTTCACCCTTTCTGCCTTGCTGACGAGTTTATTGAGGGCCGAGAGATACGCCTTGGCCGAAGCCACGATAATGTCCGTATCCGCCCCCTGACCATTGACGATGGTTCCGTTGAGCGACAGGCGCACGGTGACTTCGCCCTGGGATTCGGTGCCTTTGGTAATGGCATTCACCGAGTACAACTCAAGTTCGGTGCCACTCGACACCACCGCCTCGATCGCCTTGAACGCCGCATCGACCGGACCAGACCCACCGCTGGTCGAACGTTTTTCGATGCCGTTTTCGGAAAAAACGATCTCGGCGCGCGGTTCTTCGCCGGTTTCGGTGTTGACCTTGAGCGACAGAAATTTGTAGTCTTCGCGTTCGACCGCACCGACCCCCTCGGAAACCAGCGCGTGCAGGTCTTCTTCGAATACCTCGCGCTTTTTGTCGGCCAGCTCCTTGAAACGGGCAAACGCGACGTTCAGCGCCTCTTCGCTCGGCAGAACGATCCCCATCTCCTGCAGCTTGGTCTTGAACGCATTGCGCCCGGACAGTTTGCCAAGCGTCAGACGATTGGCACTCCAGCCCACGCTTTCGGCGGACATGATCTCGTAGGTTTCGCGGTGCTTGAGCACGCCGTCCTGATGAATACCCGACTCATGCGCAAACGCATTGGCGCCCACGATCGCTTTGTTGGGCTGCACCGGATAACCCGTGACCGATGACACCAGTTTGGAAGTCGGGACGATCTGGCTCGTATCGATCCCGGTTTGCAGGCCAAAAAAGTCGGCGCGGGTCTTTACCGCCATCACGACTTCTTCGAGACTGGCGTTACCCGCGCGCTCGCCCAGGCCGTTGATGGTGCATTCGACCTGGCGTGCCCCGGCCTCGACCGCCGCCAGCGAATTGGCCACCGCCATGCCCAGATCGTTATGGCAGTGCGTCGACCAGATCACCCGGTCGCTGTCGGCCACACGCTCGATCAGCGTACGCATGCGTTGGTGCCACAGCGACGGGATCGAATAGCCGACGGTATCGGGTACATTAAGCGTACGTGCGCCGGCCTTGATCACCGCGTCAAAAATCCGGCACAGGAAATCCATATCCGAACGCACGGCATCTTCGGCGGAAAACTCGACATCGTCGGTATATTCACGCGCCAGCGTCACCGCCCGCACCGCGGCATCCACCACTTCGTCGGGTGTCATGCGCAGCTTTTTTTCCATATGGATCGGACTGGTGGCGATAAAGGTGTGAATCCGACCGCGCGCAGCGGGTCGAATCGCCTCGCCTGCCGCACGCACATCGTTCTCGTTCGCCCGCGCCAGCGAACACACCGTCGAGTCCTTTACCAGTTCGGAGATCGCATGAATCGCCTGCGCATCGCCCGGACTCGCGGCCGCAAAACCGGCCTCGATGATATCGACCCCCAGCCGTTCGAGCTGGCGCGCTATACGGATTTTTTCCTCGCGGGTCATGGCCGCACCCGGACTTTGCTCACCGTCGCGCAGGGTCGTATCGAATATGAACAAACGATCACCCATCGTGTGGTTTCTCCCTATCGCCAATGTTTGCGGCGCGACCGGCAAATAGTCGTTGTAGTTGAATGTTCTGCCTTGCCGGATCGCCAGCTGGGCCAGCTTGTTGAGCTGGATCAGCGGCATGCTGCCGCGTTCTCTCCATTTGTAGATCGCGGCGCGAGAGATCGGCTCGTCGGGAAACGTCCGGCTCAGGGCTTCCGCCAGCCGTCCGGGTCCGCCAAAGTCTTCTATCAGTCGCTCGATGTCCAATTGCATGATCTACTCCGCCGCTTGTGTGGGTTCAGACTGCCAACATAAGGACACAATGTCAAATACAGGTGGAAAATTCGGATTAATCTTGTGCAAAGATAGGCATAAGTGACACGCATTAGACAATACGTCTAATTTTGAATAAATAAATCGCCATCCAGTGTGCAGCATTTGGCTGGGCGACGGGATGGCGAGTACAGATTGCCAATGCGGACAGAATCAGGGGTCTATCAGGCCCGGCTTGATGCAGTCTGAGGGCGCGGCCCCCGGATCCGACGTAGCATCACCGGGCCCAACAGCCCGAGCGACAGCATCAACGGCACCGGCAATTCGGGGGCAGGAGACGTCGGGGAGTAAAAGGCCAGCCCCGTGGCCCCTGCAAATTGCCCACCCACGGCGAAATTTGACGTGATCAACGTTCCACTACTGGAAAACTCGTCAACCCTGGAAATGTTGGTTACGAAGAGATCGCCATTGGGGTCGAAGTCTATCTGCCCTGGATTCAGCCCACTGCCAATGACATTGACCATCTGCCCGTTGGATGCGTTAAAAACCTCGATCTGGCCTGTTGTATCAACGTAAAGATCGTTGTTGTGAAATACAAGAAATCCACCCCCTATCCTCAGATTGCTGACAAAGTTCCCCAGATAGCTGCCGCTCGGTGAATATTCCTCTATCGCATTCGGCGTATCATCCACGACATACAGATTGCCGTTAGCAGGATTTACGGCGACTCCAGCGAGAGAACTTGACGAGGCGTTGCGTACTGCGAAACTGCCCGTTTGCAGGCCTGTTGTCGCATTAAAACTGTCAATTTTTCCAGCATTCGCATCCGTAACATAGAGAGTATTGTTCGAAACAGCCGCACCAAGCAGAATAGAACCGGGATCTGCAGGCCTAGCGGTTGCCGTTTCATTGCCATGGCTGATCGACAAACTGGCACTCGTCCCGGAAACATTGTTTACCCAGAGATTTCCACTCGGTCCCAATGCCAGACCCGAAGGCGTTAAATTCTCCGAAGCGGTAGAAATATTCTTGATAAACTGCCCAGTGCTGCCGTTATATTCGCTGACCGTTCCGTTGTTCTCGTTGCCGACAAACAAAATGCCTGCGGCGTGGGCTGAAATCCCGGCACCGGCGGCCAATAACGCAATTGCACATGACATAAAATTCAGCTTCATCACATTTTCTCCAGTTATATCCGTCTTGCTCCTCGACGCAGACATGTTTTAGCATCCGACCTGGAGCCGAATCCCCCTTGCTGTGAAAGTAAGACGACCACGCAGCTGCCAATCACTGACAGCAGTGGCTATTGGAAGAATTATTTCGGGATGCAATACGTGCGGAGGTGAATTACGACAAAAAATAATGACAAAGACATACAACACAATTATTGCATGCCACTCACACATGTCAATATTTTTTAAATCTGTAGAAATTTATTGTGTCAATTACACCAGCCGCCGCCCCACCCCCACCAGCAGCATGGCGCACAAAGCCAACACGCACAGACCCCAGAAGTAATCCTGGCAAGCCATCAAGACTGACTGCCGACTGATTTCACTCGCCAATCGCGCCAGCGCTGCGGTGCCGGGATGATCGAGCAGGCCCCACGGATCCGGCCCATTGCCCGAGGCACCATAGCCGGGCTGAATCGACGCGGTTGTTTCCGCAAGGCGGCTGGAATGCAGACTCTCGCGCATTTGCAGCAGAACGGTGGCGATGGACACACCGGTGGCGTTAGCCACTTCGCGCATCGAATTTTTGACCTGATAAGCGTGGGTAAACACCTTTTCGCTGATGCCGCGAAACGTCCCGGCCGCTGCGGTGCCCAGCGCAAACGGCATGAACAGGCCATTGAGCACCAGCAGCACAGCGCCAATCGCACTTAACGGTACCTCCTGACTGAATCGGCTGCCCAACCATCCGAACAGCGCCAGCATCACCATACTGATCATCAAATACGGCCGCATAAAAGGCCAACGCATCATCAGCCGAAAATGCAGCGGCACCGTCAGCAGGCCGATCAGGCTGGATAAGCCGAGCATCCAGCCGGTGGTCTGCACGGCAAACCCCAGCCCCTGCACCATGAATACCGGCAGGATGTAATTACTACTGGAAATCACCAGATAGCCAAAACCGTAGATACACAGGCCAAACCAGTAGCGATAGCTGGAAAATTGCGCATAAGAGATCAGCGGTGTCGTGCGATGCCAGTCATGCCATAAGTAGGTCACCAGCAGCACACAGGCGGCCACCCCCCCCAGATAGAGCGGCACGGAGTGATCGAACAGGTCAAAGCGCGAACGCTCCAGCACAAACTGCAGCACAAACACCCCAAGCGTCAGGGCCAGAATGCCCCAGGGATGCAACTGGTCCGGCTGCTCGTTTTCCACCGGCTCGTGATCCGGCACGGCACAGGCCACCAGCTGGTCTACCCATATCGTCAAAGGCAGCATGACCCAGAACAGAGCACGCCAGCTGAAGGTATTGACCAGAAAGGCCGCGAGAACCGGGGCGATCGATGACGCCAGCACGATACCGGCCGGCAGGCACAGCAAGGCGGGCACACGATTTTTACCCTGGTAATGCAGGGCCTGCACCCGCGAAGCGGTAAAAAACGCCGCGCCACCACTGGCCTGTATCATGCGCCCCAGCACAAAGACAGGCACCGAGTCCGACAGGGCGCACACCAGCGCGCCCAGACCAAAGGTGAGCAGCGACAATCGCAACATGCGGCGGTATCCCAGCTGCTGCACCAACCAGCGATGCGCAAGAATCATGACAACCGCAACGGTGGCGTAACAGGCTGCCGCCAGGCTGAATTCTTCGGGTGCGGCATCGATGCCTCCCGAGATATAACTTGAGGCAAAAGACACCATGATGGTTTGCAGATATTCGAGAAAAACAACCAGCACAATCGAAGCATGATGCAGGGAAAACGGGGCAGAACGAGACGACATGACGACACAATCACGGGAGGCAATGCGCTATTGTCGGTTTCGCGCTTATATTCTGGAAATCGATTGATATAATTACACTCATGCACAATTTCGATTTACATCACGGCGAGCTGCGTCGCCTGGATCTTAATCTGCTGGTGGCGTTCGATGCGCTGATGGTCGAGCGCCATGTCAGCCGCGCCGCCAGCCGGCTCAATCTGGGTCAACCCGCGATGAGTCATGTGCTGTCACGCCTGCGCGAAACACTGGGCGACCCGTTATTCATTCGCTGCGGCACGCGCATGGAGCCCACCGCACGCGCACTGGAACTGGCGCCGCGCATTCGCGAATGGTTACACCTGACGCGCAGCCTGTTGCTCGACGAAACGCCCTTCGATCCCGCACAGGAGAACAGCACCTTTACGCTGGCGACACCCGACGGCCTGGAGGCGTTGATTTATCCGTCGTTGATTGCCACTTTGCGTCAGCAAGCACCCGGTATTCTGCTGCGCTCCTATCTGCTGGAAGTCGATCAGCAGTTGGCGGCTCTGGATCGAGACGAAGTCGATTTATTGATCTCCGCCACCCCCCTCGCATTACGCGACTGGCATAGCCAGCGCCCGCTGATGGACTCCCGGTTTGTCGCCTTGTATTCCCGGCAACAGCTAACCCTGCCGCCACATCCGACACTTGCCGACCTGGCGAGTTTCGATCAGATTGCCAGCAGCTATCGGGGCAATGCCGCAGGCGTGGTCGATCAGTTGTTCGCCGACCAGCATCTGACGCGTCGTGTCGTCGCACTCTCCGCCAGTCTGCTGGTCATCGGCAATATCCTGCAGCAGGCCCCGCTGCTATCCATCCAGCCCGAGATTTATTTGCCTTTGTTCGAAACGCAATCCGGTATCGGGCATGTCGTGCTGGATAAAAGCCTGAATATCCGCATCAATCTGGTCTGGCACCGCCGCAACGACAACCAGCCGCTGCACAGGTTCTTGCGAATGCAAGTGCTGCAGCGGCTGGAATGTCTGTTTGGCCCACTATTGCAGTGAACGGGAGCCCCCCTCTCGGCTCGTCATCCCCGCGAAAGCGGGGATCCAGTCGATTGGCGAAGGGCTTAACGGAAACCGGGCGGTGTCGTTCAGCTCATCCCGTAAAAGCGCTTCGCCCCCTGTAGCAGAATGTCGAATTCTTCTTCATTGGGCGTAGCGGCCGAAGCGCCTTCGATGAAGGTGCCGCCAATCACGCCAACGTCACGCTCGCCGCTCCCCGCCAATTGCTTGGGGAAGAGATAGAAAGAACGTTTCACTTTCTGGCCGGATGCGGTTTTTCCCTCGTTGAAATACACCAGAATCATGTGCTGCAGATCCGCCGGATTCTGGTCCTTGAGCATGATCAGATGGCCTTGAACCGAGACCATGGCGCTATCGTGGTTCAGTTCTCGCGCACCGAGCCCGGCGCTGTTGATGATGAACTGGCTGTCCAGCTCATCGAACGTGCTGATTTTCTTTTTGACGAACCGGACCTTGTTGGCCTTCAGATAGTCGGTCAGACCCGACATCATTTTAGCCGTATCGATGAAAATCCCGTCATCGTAGGCGACCATCTTGCGTGTGGTCCCATTGCCGAAATCCAGCACGACGTCTTTGGCCGGCTTCATGACCTTGCCGACATAGGGCTCCAGCCCGGAGTCGGCACGATTTTCGAAATAGGTGGGAACAATCACCGCGCCTTCGCTGAAATGCGGGTTGCGCTTGCTGGCAATGGAAGCATAGAACCGGTAGGCATCGATACCGATCCTGTCGATGGTTTTCTGCATCGCCGGATCGTTATCCATCGACACCGGTGCCAGAAGTCCACCGGCATTGTGCGAGGTCAGGTCATCAAATCGATCGGCAACGATCGTGATGTTGCGGTACCCACGTTGCAGCAGATCGTAGGCACTGTACAAGCCCATCGTACCCGCCCCGACAATCGTGATGGGGCTTTCCGGCTTGAGTCCGATTCTGGATGCCGCCTTCGATTGCAACAACAGGGAATTAACATGACTGGCAGACCCCGGCCCCAGCGTCCAGCCACTGCCCCCATGCCCGTAATTGTGCGCAATCACTTTTTTGTTCCGGTATTCGACGCTCATATTGGGCGTCCCTTTCCGCATCGGACGATGACAGAGAATCTGCTTGCCCAGATGCATCTGGTCGAGATTCGGCGGCGTGATTTTCCTGACTTCGGTATTGGCGACGGCCAGGGTCGAGACCCCCGCAATCAGGCCCGCCGCACACCACATTTTTAGTTTGACCAACATCGTATTCTCCCGGCTTGCCGCTTTCGGCAAAACAAATATTGTTTATTTTTATTTAAACAAAAAATTGAAGCCGGATTTTTTCATTACGCATTTCTTGTGTCAAGCCAACACGGTTCAAGCGGAATGACCGCGAAAAAAAACGCTCGCACAAGGCGAGCGTTTTGACAGGATTTCGCGGCAATCAGTCGCTGGCGACCGGCTTTTTGCAGCGTCGCATCAGCGACATCACATAGCCGGATATGCCATAGCAGACAAAGAAGCCGAACAGGACCATCGGCGGAGAGGCCACCACCAGCAGGATCACCAGCACCAGGACAAGCAGAACGAAGAACGGCACCTGGCGTCGCAGATGGAGTTCCTTGAAGCTCCAGAACCGGACATTGCACACCATCGACAATCCGGCAAACAGCGCAAGCCCCGCCGCCACCCAGCGAAGCCCCGGCAAGGCGTCATAGCCATAGTCGAGGCAGATCCAGACCAGGCCGGCCACCAGCGCCGCGGCCGCTGGACTTGGCAGGCCGATGAACCAGCGCTTGTCGACCGAGCCGATCATGGTATTGAAGCGCGCCAGCCGCAATGCCGCCGAAGCGCAATAGATGAACGCCACCATCCAGCCGATCTTGCCCAGACCACGCAGCTGCCATTCGTACACCACCAGCGCCGGGGCCACACCGAAGCTGACCATATCGGACAGGCTATCGAACTCGGCGCCGAAGGCGCTCTGGCTATGCGTCAGCCGCGCAACCCGGCCATCCAGGCCGTCGAGCACCATCGCGACGAAGATCGCCATCGCGGCGGTTTCGTAGTTGTGGTTCATCGCCTGCACGATGGCGAAAAACCCTGCAAACAGGGCCGCCAGCGTGAACGAGTTGGGCAACAGGTAAATCCCCTGCCTGCGCAGCGAAGGCTTTTCGCGCTCGCCGCCGGGCAGCATATCGGGAACCGTCATGATCCCGTCAGTCCAGCGTGGCCAGGACGGTGCAGGTCGCACTGACCTTGTCGCCAATCGCCACGCACGGTTTGGCTGTCAGCGGCAGATACACATCGACACGCGAGCCGAAGCGGATAAAGCCGTAGCGCTGGCCACGCGTCAGGGCATCGCCCGCCTTGGCGTAGCACAGGATGCGCCGCGCCACGAGGCCGGCGATCTGCACGAAGGTCACCGGCGTGCCATCTGCCATTTTCAGCAGCACGGCATTGCGTTCGTTTTCCAGCGAGGCCTTGGAGAGTGCCGCATTCAGGAAGGAACCCGAGTGGTACTCGACCTTTTCGACCTGGCCATCGACCGGGCTGCGGTTCGAATGCACGTTGAACACGTTCATGAAGACGCTGATTTTCAGCGCTTCCTGATTGCGGTACGGATCCACGGCCTTTTCGACGACCACGATGCGACCATCCGCGGGGGACAGCACCGCATTGGCCTGGGCCGGCACTTCGCGCGCGGGATCACGGAAAAACTGCAACACGAACAGGGCGATAATCCACAACGGCATGGACCACCAGCCGATAAACGGCGTCAGACCGGCGGCAACCATGATGGACAGGGTCAAAAACGGCCAGCCTTCGCGAGCGATCAGGGGATGGGGGTAGTGCGAGGACATTGAATCTCCAGTATGTCAGAGGGGCATGCCCCAAGAGCAAAACGGGATTATACAATCAGTTCCGCAGGCTGGGGGATTGTCGGTCCTTGCTCAGCAACTTGCCTTCGCGCACCAACGCATCGTAGCCAAGCGATATCATCGCTGCCGTCACCGCCTGAAAAGTGACGACGACCGCGGACGACCACAGCAATCCGGGGATGCTGTCCCAGCCATTGTTGAAATTCTGGCCAACCTTGAAGAGAAAGACCTGAACGCAGAATTGCAGCACGATGATCGGGAACGCAACGAGCAAACTGACGCCAAGCAACCGCAACACATTGCCCTTCGTCGCCCGCCAGGACAGCGACAAACAGTTTTTTTCACCGATGGCGGCGGCGCAAACGGCCAGCCCCAGCCGTGGGGCCATATAGAGCATGAGCGCAAGAATCAGAAAGAACAGCAGCAACCCCACTCCGCCCCCCAGCCAATGTCCGCGCAATCCCAGAGCCAGAATCGACACCGGCACGGCCAGGACCGCGCCATAGCACAACATGACCTTCAGGATGGCCAACAAAGCCTGCCGCAGCGGAGCACCCCAGCGAAAACAGGACGCGCCGCCCAATGATTCGCTCAACAGAATGGTTCGGTTCATGCCCACCGTAAAGGCCAGACCACAAACAAACAATAAGAGTCCGGCCCCCCCCGGCAACAGCATCGACAGCATCGATTGACCGGAATGCAGCCCGGCGAGAAGACCCAGGCAAAGATTCAGGACCAACAGGATCAGCAGGGGCACCGCCAGCTCGCGCCGCTTGTTCCAGACATAACAATAGCAGCCCCGTCCCACGGCAAACACCGGCAATTTTGGCTGAGGTGCCAACTCGACATCGAACTCCATCATCCCTCCGGCTTCCGGACGCCTCACACCATCGGCCACTTACCGACACGGCGTACGTCTAATAATTTATCAATATTAATAACTACTGTAGTAATCATAAACCCATTTCATCCCAAGCGATACAAAAAACCGCCCGACGCATCTGCATGCGGCCGGGCGGCGTTTTCCACAGCGGTTCCCATGCTTTACATGGGCGAACCCGATCAGTTTTTGCTCTGATCGACCCGCTTGTTCTTGGCGTATCCAGGTGATTGACAGACCTGACACAGCGACCTGCCGACATAAACCGGATCATCTTCGACAGCATTCAAGCAATTTCCAACGTGAGATGCCCTACCGCTTCAGCAGCGGGGCTCACCCTGATCTCTATATCGTACCCAAGCCGGGTAAGGCAGTTCATCAACTTGCGTTCGGAAAAATTTTCGAAGTCTCCATGCAGCATGGCCGAAACTTTTGACTGGGATACTCCCATGCGGCGACCCGCCTCGGCCTGGGTAAGGCCTTGCTTGCGCACGGCACGCGAGATTTCGATCACCAGCCCGGATTTAATTTTGAGCTTGTCTGCATCGGGTAAACCCAGATCGGCAAACACGTTATCCGAGCCCGCTTCAACCTCAATGCCATCAACGATACGCTTTGACATTCTGCCTCTCCTTCGCGATCACTTCGGCTGCCTTCAACCTTGTACGAATGATTTCGATATCCTCTTTTGGTGTAGCAATTCCACTTTTACTTTTCTTGCAAAAACAATGCAGTACAAACACAGCATCTTCGAACTTGACGGTGTAAACCACCCGGTATGTGCCACTACGGTCATCTTCGACAACCTCAAGTACACCGGCACCGCCAAAGCCCTTAAGCACCTTTGCGGAAACGTGCTGCTCGCCATGTTGAGCAAAAGCCAAGGCATGCCCAAAGAATTTCCGTACATTTACAGGAAGTTCCATCAGATCTTTTTTGCTGCTCCCCACCCACAGGAGCCGTCTCTCATGTGTTGTCATACCATTTATACTTGAAGTGGTATAAGCAAGACAGAATTAAATTCAGCGCGTTCCGCGACCAACGAAAAACCGCCCGGCGCATCTGCATGCGGCCGGGCGGCGTTTCCCACAGGGGGGACCCATGCTTTACATGGGGGACCCGATCAGTTTTTGCTCTGGTCGACCAGCTTGTTTTTGGCGATCCAGGGCATCATCGCACGCAGCTGGGATCCGACCTGCTCGATCGGGTGTGCCGCGTTGAGACGGCGGCGCGCGGTCATCGACGGGTAGTTGGTCTTGCCTTCCAGAATGAACATCTTGGCGTATTCGCCGGTCTGGATGCGTTTGAGCGCGTTGCGCATCGCATCCTTGGTCGCGTCGGTGATCACTTCCGGGCCGGTAACGTATTCGCCGTACTCGGCATTGTTGGAAACCGAGTAGTTCATGTTGGCGATGCCGCCTTCGTACATCAGGTCGACAATCAGTTTCAGCTCGTGCAGGCACTCGAAATAGGCCATTTCCGGTGCGTAACCGGCTTCGACCAGGGTTTCGAAACCGGCCTTGACCAGTTCCACCGCGCCACCACACAACACCGCCTGTTCGCCGAACAGGTCGGTTTCGGTTTCTTCGCGGAAACTGGTCTCGATCACGCCGCCCTTGGTGCCGCCGTTGGCCGCCGCATACGACAGCGCCACATCGCGCGCCTTGCCGGACTGGTCCTGATAGATGGCGATCAGGCTCGGCACGCCGCCGCCTTTGACGTATTCGGAGCGTACGGTGTGTCCCGGGCCTTTCGGCGCGATCATGATCACATCGAGGTCGGCACGCGGCACGATCTGGTTGTAATGCACGTTGAAGCCGTGCGCGAACGCCAGGGCGGCGCCCTTCTTGATGTTCGGCTCGATATCGCGCTGGTAGACTTCCGGCTGCGATTCGTCCGGCAGCAGAATCATCACCACATCGGCCTTCTTGACCGCTTCGGCGACTTCCTTGACCTTATGACCGGCCGCCTCGGCTTTCTTCCACGAAGCGCCGTCCTTGCGCAGGCCGACAACCACGTCGACCCCCGAATCCTTCAGGTTTTGCGCATGCGCGTGGCCCTGCGAGCCATAACCGACGATGGCAACCTTTTTGCCCTTGATGATCGAGAGATCCGCGTCTTTGTCGTAATAAACCTTCATGGGTCATTTCCTTTTTATTGGGTACTGGCGCACAGGCGGCGCCGTTCAGATTTTCAAAACCCGCTCACCACGGCCAATACCGGAAGCGCCAGTGCGTACCGTCTCCAGGATCGCTGTATGGTCGATCGCCTCGATAAAGGCGTTGAGCTTTTCACTGGTTCCGGTCAGCTCGATGGTGTAGATCTTGTCTGTTACATCAATGATACGACCGCGAAAGATGTCGGCCATGCGCTTCATTTCTTCCCGTTCTTTTCCCGTGGAGCGCACTTTGATCAACATCATTTCGCGTTCGATATGCTCCGACTCGTTCAGGTCGATCACCTTGACCACTTCGATCAGCTTGTTGAGCTGTTTGGTGATCTGCTCCAGCACCTCTTCGGAACCATGCGTCACGATGGTCATGCGCGACAGCGTGGGATCTTCGGTAGGCGCCACCGTCAGCGAGTCGATATTGTAGGCCCGGGCCGAAAACAGCCCGACCACGCGGGACAATGCGCCCGCTTCGTTTTCCAGCAGTATGGATAGAATATGTCGCATATGCCGCCTCAACACATATTGCCGTAATCACGGTTATTCACAAACGGGTCCTTCTGGATTTCGCGCATATGCGGCGGAAGGTCCATCTGATTCAAGCCCTTGCCGTTTTGCACCATCGGGAACACGTTTTCCGACTGATCGGTAATCACATCGAGGAACACCAGGCGCTCTTTCAGCGCGAAGGCCTCTTTCAGTGCCGGCTCGACATCTTCCGGACGCTCGATGCGCATCCCGACATGGCCATAGGCTTCGGCCAGTTTGACGAAATCCGGCAGCGCGTCCATATAGGTCTCGGAGTAGCGGTTGCCGTAGAACATCTCCTGCCACTGGCGCACCATCCCCAGATAGCGGTTGTTCAGGTTAATGATCTTCACCGGAATATGGTATTGCTTGCAGGTCGACAACTCCTGAATATTCATCTGGATCGAGGCATCGCCCGTTACACAGGCCACGGTATCGTAGGGGTTGGCAAGTTGTGCGCCCATCGCCGCCGGCAAACCGAAGCCCATGGTGCCAAGGCCACCCGAATTGATCCAGCGGCGCGGCTTGTTGAATTTGTAATACTGGGCGGCCCACATCTGATGCTGGCCGACATCCGAAGTCACAATCGCGTTGCCGCCCGTCACCTCATAGAGTTTCTGAATCACGAACTGGGGCTTGATCAGTGTTTCGGATGGCGCGTAATACAGCGAGTTTGGCTTGCGCCAGTCCTCGATCTGCCGCCACCAGCCGCCAAGCGCTTCGCTGTCGGGCTTGCGGCCGCTCTGCTGCAGCTGCTCCAGCATGTCATGCAACACCATCTTCACATCGCCCACAATCGGCACGTCGACCTTGACGCGCTTGGCAATCGATGAAGGATCGATGTCGATATGGATGATTTTTTTGGGCTGAGACAAGAATTGCGCCGGCACACCGATCACGCGGTCGTCGAAGCGGGCGCCGACGGCCAGCAGGACATCGCAGTAATGCATCGACATATTGGCTTCGTACGTGCCGTGCATGCCCGGCATGCCAAGGAACTGCGGGTCATCGCCCGGATAAGCCCCCAGCCCCATCAGGGTCGTGGTACACGGCACACCGAGCGACTGCACCAGGGTGCGTACTTCTTCGGCGGCATTACCCTGTACCGCACCGCCGCCGATGTACACCATCGGGCGATGGGCCGTCAGCAGCATGTTGACGGCTTTCTTGATCTGCCCGGCATGGCCCTTCACCACAGGAATGTACGACCGTACCGACATGCTTTCCGGATAGTTGAATACCGCCAGTTGCTGGGTCACGTCTTTGGGAATATCCACGACGACGGGGCCCGGCCGACCGGACTTGGCAATGTAGAACGCCTTCTTGATGGTTGCCGCCAGCTCGGCAACGTCCTTGACCAGAAAATTGTGCTTCACGCACGGACGGGTAATACCCACCATGTCGACTTCCTGGAAGGCATCGAGACCGATGGCCGGCGTGGCGACCTGTCCCGACAGCACCACCAGGGGAATCGAATCCATATAGGCGGTCGCGATGCCCGTCACCGCATTGGTGGCGCCGGGGCCAGAGGTGACCAGCGCCACACCGACCTTTTCGCTGGAGCGTGAGTACGCGTCCGCCGCATGCACTGCTGCCTGTTCATGCCGGACCAGTACATGTCTGAACTGGTTCTGCTTGAAAATGGCATCATATATCTCAATCACCGCGCCGCCGGGGTAGCCGAAAACAAACTCGACTCCTTCTTCCCGCAGGCATTGGACGATGATCTCCGCGCCCGTGATCTGCATTTTCGCCTCTGTATAATGATTATTTGTCCCGTTGTAGCAATGACCTTAGCTTATCCATCAAATCGGGGTCAAGCGCTTTTGTGCAGGCGCAAAATTTTCCTAAGCCACGGTAAACGTTAGCTTTTTTCTGGCACTGCCATTACGGGGACAATTCTGATAACATTCTCGGTTAGCATGTTTTTTTACATAAACCCAACCTGTCGCAATAATTTTCCTGAACTTCCGGCTTCAACGCAATGTTGCACATTCACCTGCGCGAATAAACCCTACTGAGCAAATAGTTAACAGCAGCGCACAAAATACGGGCAATATGCTCTACTGCATCCGTTCACGCAGGTCCGGCTTTCCCCCTGCGGAACCGTTCTACTCTATTCATCTGGATCGACTCGATTGCTATGGCAGAATCTATTTCCACCCCAAAATTCGGGCTTCGGCTGGCCAGCCTGATTTATGAAATCATGCTGATGCTGGCGATGGCGCTCGTTGTTTCAACATTTTTTACCTGGCTCAAGTCCAGGATCGGCGCGTCTTTCTGGGAAGACCAGGTGTTCCGCCTGATCATTCTGGGCGTATTGTTCGGCTATTACGGCATGTCCTGGGTCAAAAGCGGCCAAACCGTTGCGACAAAAGCCTGGGGGGTCAAGCTGGTGACCGCCGATGGACGTCCCTTTACCTGGGGAATCGCGGCATTCCGCTTTCTGGTGGTTCTGGCGTTATTCGTCGGCGTACCGGTGATTGCCTATCTCGGCATGGGGGGGATCGCGGGGAGCGGCGACGTGAAGGTTGCGCGCCTGGCGCTACTGTGGTGCGCGGTGCCTTTTGCCTGGGCCTGGGTCGATCCGCAAGCTCAATTTCTGCATGACCGCCTGTGCGGCACCCGTCAGGTCACGGCGCCCAAAGCGCCGATCGTCAAAAAGAAAAAGACAAAATAGGCTTTCCCTGAGCAAAGAGACGGGTCAGAATATCTTTATGCAAAGATATTTTATGACCCGCTCATGCTACTCTTAGCGGGATTGCACTTAAATCTTTCGATGAAAATGACGCACATGCACGACCACGAAGATCAAATCGATCGTATTGTCGCCCGGTGGCGCAATGTCCGCCCGGATCTCGACCCTTCTTCAACCGAAGTCATCGGCCGTATCGTCCGGATGGAATATTTTACGACGCGGCGTGTACTGCAGGATCTGGCCAGCCACTCGATTAATATTGGCGAATTCGATGTTCTTGCCGCATTACGCAGACAAGGCCCCCCCTTCCAGCTTTCTCCCAACCAGATGCAAGACATGGTGCTGATTTCATCTGGCGCCCTGACAAACCGCATCAACCGCCTGGAAAGCGCCGGACTCGTCAAGCGAGCCCAGGATCAGGATGACCGCCGCGGCGTCAATGTGACGCTGACGGATAAGGGCATGAACGTCATCGAGGAAGCGGCCGGCAATCTGCTGAACGCCGAATCGGAATTGCTGGAGCCGCTGGATGCGGAAGAACGCGTCACGCTGGCGGCGCTGCTGAAAAAGCTGCTGCAAGCCCAGGAAGACTAAGGAACCGCTGAACAATCTCTTGTTCCGGTCACGGACGCCATCCTCGCACAGGCGGGGATCCAGCAAAGCAGGCTTTTCCGCCAGCCATCCGGGTTCCCGCTTTCGCGGGAATGACCACTTGTTCTGACCTTCCTTAATCGGCATAGGGGGCAGCTAACGCTAGCTGCGCCCCTGCCACACCACCGGGCATGCGGGTCCGCACCGGGCGGTTCGAGAAGTTGAGGTTAAGTGAGTCGGGGAAACCCGAGTTGGTCAAAGTAGGCAATCGTCAGTACCGTTTTCAGCAATCGGTCGCTGTTGCGCCACCAGCAGCGAGCATTCCCCGCCACTCGTTTCGCCACCAAGTTCGTCGCACCCAGCTTGCGTAGCTCACGGTACATGACCGAGCCGTGTTTCCAGTGTTTGAGTTGAATCGCCCGCAGACGGTGGCGCATCCATTCGTCCAGCCTTTGCCAGACGCCCGGTGTTTGCGCCAACTTAAAGTAGGCTTTCCAACCCAGAACATAGGACCGTAACTGTTCGATCACGTCCGACATACAGCGTCCGCAGGTACGGCGCGTCAGTTGCCTGATCCGTTGCTTGAACGCCTGTAGCGGCTTGGCCGCCACCTTACATTTGACTTCGCCCTTCGCTGCGCCCCAGAAGCTATAGCCGAGAAACTTGCGTCCGAACACACTCGCCACCGCACTCTTACTCTCGTTGACCGTCAAATGCAGCCGCGTGTAGAGCTTACGTAGTAGTTCCATCACCCGTTCGCCCGCTTTGGCCGATCCGACGTACACGTTCAGATCGTCCGCGTAGCGCACAAAGCAATGGCCTCGGCCTTCCAATTCCTTGTCTACTTCATCCAGCAGTACGTTCGCGAGTAGGGGTGACAGCGGTCCCCCTTGCGGAGAGCCTTGTTCCCGCGCGTAGACCACACCATTCCACATGATTCCGCTGTTCAGGTACGCACGGATTAGGCGGATCATGCCGACATCACCAATACGTCGCTGAACCCGGTCGATGAGAATGTCGTGGTTGATCCGGTCGAAGAACTTCTCCAGATCCACATCTACCACAATGCGCCGGCCCGATTGCACATACCTGTGCGCACGTTTCACCGCATCATGTGCACTGCGCCCCGGCCGAAAGCCAAAGCTGTGCCTGCTGAATGTCGGGTCCAGAATCGGCTGCAGTACCTGCAGCATCGCTTGCTGGATCAGCCGATCCGTCACCGTCGGGATGCCAAGCTCCCGCTCGCCGCCTCCCGGTTTCGGAATCGTCACCCGTCGTACCGGACTGGGCAGGTACGTCCCCCGCAGTAGCTGGTCACGAGTCTCATGCCACGAGTCCATCAGTTGGCGTGCGGTCTGTTCAATGTCCAGTCCGTCCACGCCCGCAGCGCCCTTGTTGGCTTTGACCCGCTTCCATGCCGCCCGCAGGTTCTCTCCCGTCAGCATTGCGTTAATCAATGCTGACCCTGTGTCTCCGGTTTCATATCGCGGGTCACCGGCTTCGTCGCTGAGCAGATCGCCCGCGGCTTCACCGCTGACTACGCTACCCCGCCCCGCTGGCGCGGGCATCTGACGCAATGCCGTTGACATCGACATGTCCTTGAACACTCCTTCTCGTTTGGTCCTTCGTCGGCTCGCACCGACTACTACGACCGCTGCTGACTTCTCGCGCCGCGCTAAGCGTCACCCTTTCAGGCATGAAGCGAGATCTCCCCAGGTAAGAGCACACTCCTTCACTGCACAACCGCCGGATTTACGCCACTCCGCCTTGATCACAAGGGCTTTGCGGTCTCTTGCCCACTCGCCCTGCTCGGCAGCGCCTCATATCCGATTTTTGTCCATCGGCTCGCAGTTTATGCTCCGCGCTTCCTCCCCACACTCGGTCACCCGCATGCAGTTGCGCTTCGCTTCGTTCGCTGTGATCAACTTACGGCGGGACTTGCACCCGCAGGAGTGCGCCCATGCTGGGCGCACAAAAAAAAACGGGTGACGCCTCTGGCTCACCCGTTTTTTTATCCCGCCCGGGCGGGATAAGCACATTTCCGCCTTATTGCAAGATTCCCGCCTTCAGGTGTGCCAGGATCGCATCCGCTTCAATCGCGGTCGCAGTGCTGTCACGGCGCGCCTGATACTCGACCTTGCCTTCTTTCAGACCGCGCTCGCCGATAACGACGCGATGCGGAATCCCCAGCAACTCTGAATCGGCCAGCAATACGCCCGGACGCTCGTCACGGTCGTCAAGCAGCACGTCAATGCCGCTGGCCAGCAGCTCGTCATGCAGGCGATCGGCCGCCTCACGTACCATCTCGCTGCGACCATAGCCCATCGGCACGATCACGACGGTAAACGGCGCCATGGTGTTGGAGAAGATCATCCCGCGTTCGTCGAAGTTCTGCTCGATCGCCGCACCGACAATGCGCGAAACACCGATACCGTAGCAGCCCATTTCCATCACTTGCTGCTTGCCCTCGCGATTGAGGAATACGCAACCCATCGGCTCGGCATACTTGGTGCGCAGCTGGAAGACATGGCCGACTTCGATGCCTCGGCACAGCTCCAGCTTGCCCTTGCCGCACGGCGAGGCATCACCCGCCACGACATTACGGATATCGGCCACTTCGGGTTCGGGACAGTCACGGCCGAAGTTCACGCCGGTCAGGTGATGTTCATCCTGATTGGCACCGGTGATCATGTCCGCCATTGCGGCGACGGTACGGTCCGCGATAACACGGCCGGAGAAGCCGACCGGACCGAGCGAGCCCGGATTGGCGCCAAACGCCTGACGAATCGAATCCGGTGTTGCCATGGTCAGCGGCTGCTTGATGCCCTTGATCTTTTCGGCCTTGACCTCGTTGAGTTCATGGTCGCCGCGCACCAGCATCAGAACGGCTTCGCCCTCTTCACCTTCGACCACAACGGCCTTGACCGTGCGATGGATATCCACTTCGAGGAAATCCACCAGCTGGGCAATCGTCTTCACATCCGGCGTATGCACCGGCTTCATGGCGGCACCCGCGGCGGGACGCGGCTCGGTCGGCGCAACGGCTTCGGCCAGCTCGATATTGGCGGCATACTCCGAATCCGGGCAATACGCGATCAGGTCTTCACCCGAATCGGCCAAAACCTGGAATTCGTGAGACCCCGTGCCACCGATCGAACCGGTATCGGCCGCCACCGGGCGGAACTTCAGGCCCAGACGGGTAAACACATTGCAGTACGCCTGATACATCGTGTCGTAGGTCTGTTTCAGACTGTCGAAATCGGTATGGAACGAATACGCGTCTTTCATCACGAATTCGCGGGCGCGCATCACACCGAAACGGGGACGAACCTCGTCGCGGAATTTGGTCTGAATCTGGTAGAAGTTCTTCGGCAGCTGTTTATAGCTGTTGACTTCCTTGCGCACGATATCGGTAATGACTTCTTCGTGGGTCGGGCCGTAGCAGAAATCGCGGTCGTGACGGTCTTTCAGGCGCAGCAGTTCCTTGCCGTAGAACTCCCAGCGGCCGGATTCTTGCCACAGTTCTGCGGGTTGCACCGACGGCATCAGAAGCTCGATCGAGCCGGCGCGCGTCATTTCCTCACGGACAATGGCCTCGACCTTGCGCAACACACGCAGCCCCATTGGCATCCAGGAGTACAATCCCGAAGCCAGACGCTTGATCAGGCCGGCGCGCAACATGAGTTTGTGGCTGGGAAGCTCCGCTTCGGAAGGGGCTTCTTTCAGGGTAGAGATAAAAAACTGCGAAGCTCGCATGAACAACGTCCTCGGAAAATCGGCGAAATGGTAATGATTGTAACGGTTTGCAGGTCGGGGTGGAACCTTGCCGCCAGTGGACAACCCGCGTTTTGGCCCAATCGCTCACTTTGACGCTGTCGCCGTTGCCACACAGATTCCGGCAGGAAAGCACCTAATCAGGATAAGCTCTTTGCTTGAAATAGGTTGCTAATGTAAGCTGCGCGGATAAAACTTATTCAGACGTCCTTCAGCATGCGCTCCTGGCGGAGACATGACAGCAAACGCTTCACTTCAAAAGAACAAAGCCACAAACATGCAGGAACACAGCAAACAAAGCATGACCTCCGCGACGTTTGGCGCGATGGGTGTCGTTTATGGCGACATCGGCACCAGCCCCCTGTACACACTGGGAGTCTGTTTTTCCGCGGCCAATCTTCCGCTGACCCAGGCGAATGTACTGGGCATCCTGTCGCTGATTTTCTGGGCCATCCTGATGGTGGTGACGATCAAGTATGTCGCCTTCATCCTGCGGGCGGATAACCGCGGCGAAGGCGGCATCATGGCGCTGATGGCACTCGCGCGGCGCTTGCTGACCGGCCGGGCACGGACCCATATCATTGTCCTGGGGCTGTTCGGTGCGGCGCTGTTCTACGGCGACGCCATCATCACCCCGGCCATTTCCGTTCTCTCGGCATGCGAAGGCCTGAAAGTCATCAGTCCGGCGATGGGTACCTATGTATTGCCGCTCGCCATCGCGGTCCTGCTCGGCCTGTTCCTGCTGCAGCGCTTCGGCACGGCCAGCGTAGGGCGTCTGTTCGGCCCGGTGATGCTGGTGTGGTTTATCTGCATCGCCCTGCTGGGGGCGCGTCAGATCGTGCACGCCCCCCAGGTACTGCTGGCCATCAACCCGATTTACGGCATCCGCTTTATTTTCGTGCATGGCTGGGGCGCCTTCCTGACGCTGGGCGCAGTCGTCCTGTCGCTCACCGGGGCGGAAGCGCTGTATGCCGACATGGGACACTTCGGCCGCAAACCGATTCAGCATGCCTGGTTCGGCCTGGTGCTGCCGGCGCTGATCCTCAATTATTTCGGTCAGGGCGCGCTGCTACTGACCAATCCCAACGCCCTGGCCAATCCGTTCTTCATGCTGGCACCGGAATGGGCGGTGTTCGCGCTGGTCATCCTGGCAACGATCGCGACCGTCATTGCGTCGCAGGCGGTGATTTCCGGCGCCTTCTCGCTGACACGCCAGGCCATTCAGCTCGGTTACTGCCCGCGCATGGCCATCGACCATACCTCGGCACGTGAAATCGGCCAGATCTACCTGCCGTTCGTTAACTGGGCCCTGCTGGTCGCCGTACTGATCGTGACGGTATCGTTCGGCTCCTCCGACAGCCTGGCCGCGGCCTACGGTATCGCCGTCACCGGCACCATGGTGATCACGTCGATGCTGTTCTTCGTGGTGGCACGCATCAACTGGCACTGGCCGCTCCCGGCCGCAGCCGGCGTGACGGCGATGTTCATGGTGATCGACGTGACCTTCTTCAGCGCCAACCTGCTGAAAGTGACGCACGGCGGCTGGCTGCCACTGACCCTCGGCCTGATCATGTTCCTCGTCATGACCACGTGGAAGCAGGGGCGCGAATTGCTGTTCGAGCGGATTCGCGAACACGCCTTGCCGCTGGAAGACTTCATCAAGAATATCGAGCAATACCCGCCGACCCGCGTTCAGGGCACCGCGGTATTCCTGACCGGCGTCACGCACGGTGTTCCGCACGCGCTGCTGCACAACCTGAAGCACAACAAGGTGCTGCACGAACGCGTGGTGCTGATGACCATCAACACCGAGGACACGCCCTATGTCGACAACAAGGTCGAGGTCACGCGCATGTCGGAAAGCTTCTGGCGCGTGGTCGCTCACTACGGCTTCATGGAACAACCGGATATCGACGATATCGTCAGGGACAGCAAAAAGCACGACCTGGTGTTCGATCTGATGGATACCTCGTTCTTCCTGTCGCGTGAAACGCTGGTCGCCACCGACCGTCCTGGCATGTCGCCCTGGCGCGAGAGCGTGTTCCTCTGGATGAGCAAAAACGCCTTGCGCGCCACGGACTTCTTCCAGATCCCGACCAACCGTGTCGTCGAACTGGGCGCACAGATCGAGCTGTAGCCCCAACCGCTCGCAAAAAAAGCCACGGAAATCCGTGGCTTTTTTATGGGGGATTCGGGGTCACCGCGGAATCGGCTAAGCGAACTGCCCGTGCCGACGCAGGGATGATCCGTGCAATGCTTCGCGATTGCACACTACAGGTTGATATCCGATGCGCAATCCCGGAGCCGTGTCATCGCCGCAGGCATTACACGGAATGCACACGAATGATCCGCGCGGCGGACACCTCACGCCCCCTCCACTCCCCTCCTCAACCGCGCCCAATCGAAATACGGCCCCGGGTCGGTCTTGCGTCCCGGCGCGATGTCTTCGTGTCCGGCGATATCGGCCATATTCGGAAAACATTGCCGCAATAGCCGCGCCAGCGCGATCAACGTTTCGTACTGCGCATCGGTGAACGCTTCGAAGTCGCTGCCTTCCATTTCGATGCCCAGCGAAAAATCGTTGCAGCCTTCCCGCCCCTTCCAGCTGGATACACCGGCATGCCAGGCACGCCGCGCCACCGGGACGAACTGCACCAGTTCGCCGTCGCGACGGATGAAAAAGTGTGCGGACACGCGCAAATGGGCGATGCCGGCATAGTACGGGTGCGCATCCGGGTCCAGCGTATTGGTGAACAAGGCCTCGACCCCGGGGCCGCCATACTCGTTGGGGGGCAGACTGATGTTATGGATCACCAGTAAGCCGATTTCGACGCCATCCGGGCGCGAATTACAGTTGGGCGACGCCACCCGGCGCGCTGCGTCCACCCATCCATCCGGCCCCAGCGACAGCCCTGCCGCGCGATCTTGAGTCATGCTGGCTCCTTGTGTGAAAGCCTCTATTCTAGGGCAGTAACGCCGTATTGCGGCACAGCGGCTTTTACCAACTTGTCATGGCGACGTGCTATTCTCCGCTCTGACACTGTTTCAATTGCAGGAGCACTTCATGCCCACTCTCGAAAGCCTCACGAATCCGGCGCCGTCATTCGAACAACCGATCGAACTCTTGAAGGCCTGCCATGACAAGATCCGCAGCTTCTGTGACCAGTTGGACAAGCTGGAACCCTATATCGAGGAACACGGCGTCGATGACGTTGCGAAACGCAGCATTGATGCGGTCGTGCGCTATTTCGACGAGGCCGGCCCTCAGCACCACACCGACGAAGAAGAAGAACTGTTTCCGATACTGGAAGCCCGCGTACCGACGGCTCGGCCCAAGCTGGCCCAGTTGGCTGCGGAGCATGGTATGCTCCATTCGCGCTGGAATTCGATTCGCGACGATCTGATGGCACTGCGCAATGGCGATATTTCTGTCATCAGCCGCATCGAAATTGCCGAATTTGTCCGCCAGTACCGGCTGCATGCCGCCATCGAAGAGGCCTGGCTGCTGCCCACCGCAGACACAATCCTGACAGAAGCTGAAAAACTGCTCGCCGGCGAGCACATGAGCGCACGCCGCCAGACCAGCCATTCTTAAAAACAGCAGGGGCGCCACGCTGACCGGCCGCCCCGCACTTGAACCGACACCATGTTCCAGACGATTGCGCTATTGCTCTTTATGCTGGTGATCATTTTGATCGCGGCAGAAATTTTCACGAATGCACTCGAACATCTTGGCCAGAAACTGGCCATTTCTGAAGGCGTCACCGGATCCATCTTCGCCGCGGTCGCCACCGCGATGCCCGAAACCATGGTCCCGCTGCTGGCGATCCTCGGCGGAAGCGGGCAGTCCGAGGTCAACCAGGAAATCGGCGTCGGCGCCATTCTGGGCGCGCCCTTGATGCTGGGTACCCTCTCTACCTGTCTGATGGGAATGTCGGTCTGGCGGCAGCGCGGTCCCGGCGGCCGCATCGTGCCGGAAATGAGCGGTTTTCTGCGTGACCTGAATTTTTTTCTTGGCGCGTATGCATTGGCGGCGCTGGCCATGTTCATGCCTCAGCATGGAGCGGGCGCCATGCTGCGCGCAGCCTTGTGTCTGGCGCTGGTACTGGCTTACCTGATCTATGCGCTGCTGACGCTGCGCGCATCGAGCGAGCTCGTTGACCAGGGACACGGGACCGAAGCGCATGGCGTACTGTTTCTGGCGCGCCTGGGGCTGCCTCCCGGCTGGACCGGCATCCTGCTGCAATTGCTGGCGGGGATGGGCCTGCTGATCGGCGGAGCCGAGGGTTTCATTTCCGGAGTCAAGGATGCATCGGGCATGCTGGGCATCAGCCCGCTGCTGCTGTCGTTGATGGTGATCCCCATCGCCACCGAACTTCCGGAAAAAATCAATTCGATCCTGTGGATACGCAAAGGCCGGGATACCCTGTCTTTTGGCAACATCACGGGCGCCATGGTATTTCAGGGCACCCTGTTGCCCGCCATTGGCATTGCGCTGACACCCTGGACGCCACGGCATGAAGTCTTCATCTCGCTGACCGTCACACTGGCCGCCGCGCTCTGGCTGCGCTGTATCGCCCGCCGGGGCATCCGCGTCTGGCACCTGTCCATCAGCGGCGCGCTCTACGTCTTGTATCTCGCACTCACCCTTCATCGCTGACACGCCCCGGCGCAGCAACATAGTCCCCGGCCACCAGGCCGGGGGAGATGAGCCATTTTTGAAAGTCTCCTGTCCACTTTACCGGCAGAGTACGTCCTGGCCTTCAACTTCGTTGAGGTTTTCACAGACGTTTCCAGGAAAGAGTACGCATGACGGGCTTGTCGCGTTTTCATCAACATGCCGTGGAGCTGCTTCAGCATATCGGCTTTGCCGCCGAGATACATCAGGCCGATCAGGATGTTTTCAGCCTGTCGGTTGATGATGCGTATGCCCTGCACCTTGGAATCCTGAACGAACACAGCTGGTTCATTCTGGTGGAGCTGCCTGACCCGATCGGAGCGGCTGCCCCCCTCGCGGCCTGGCTCAGGGACAACCACCTCAGCGATGGTGTACTGCAGCCGGTGTTCTCTCTGGATGAACAAGATCGCCCTTGCTGCTATCTGCGTCTGCCTCTGGAAGGCCATAGCCTGCCCGATGTCCTGGAAGCCTTCGACACCATGCTGGATCGTGCCGATCAATTGACCGGTAAAAACGGCTGACAGCTTCCGGTGGGCCCTATCAACCCATTCGAAAGCATTCTCACAGATGAAGCATCGCATTCTTGGTTCCACCCTGATTTTCGCTTTCGCATCGGCAGGTGCGATGGCGGAAGAAAGCAGCCTGTTCGGCGTCCCGACCACCTACTCGATCGGGCTGGAGACGTACCAGCAAACCTTCAAAATGTCGGATTCAGAGGGATCCATCTCTGAAAAATCCATGTTATATGGCGTTACCGGCGATATCCGCATGAAGTTTACGGACACCCAGGCCATGAAACTCTCTACGCGCTTTGCGATGGGAAACAATGGCCATATTCGCGGCCGAATCGGGGATCTTTCCGACGAAATGGGCAATGGCAGCCTCAACGAATTCGACGTACGCGGTGTATATCAGTACACGCTGAACGCGGCGGGTCAGCCGCTGACGGCCTCGGCCGGCCTGGGCTATCGCAACCACACAAGCACATTCGGTGACAGTACGGAATACGGCGATGCGGTCTCGAACAAGAGTACCTACACCTATGCCACCCTGGGTGTGGAATCGACCTTCGCGCTGAGTGATAAAGTGTCGTTCACACCCAAACTGAATTACAACCAGGTGCTGAAGGCCAGCCAGACGCTGAACCTGGGTTGGGGGGACTATTCTTACCAGCCGAAATCCGGAAACGGCATCGAGATGGCGGGGGAATTCAAGACCAAACTGGCGGGCAACACACTGAGCGTCACACCGTTCTACCGAGTATGGAATATCAAGAGCGGGGAATCCGATAACAACAAAGGCAAAATACCTGGCCAAAAATCCACAGAAGCTGGCCTGAACGTGTCGCTGGCGTTCTGATCCATGAAAAAGGGGTGGCGCAAGCCACCCCTTTTTGCATTCATGGCCGACAGGAAAACTCAGGCGGTGAGTTCCAGCAAGGCATTGAACGAATCGACAAACAGCTTCAGACCGTCCTGTTGCAATTTTTCACCCGCGGCGTCCAGATCAATGCCGGCATCCGTCAGCGCAGCCAGCACGGTCCGCGCCTGATCCAGGTCCTGACGCAGGGTGGCGGCAGCCACGCCATGATCGCGGAATTTCGCCATTGTGGCATCCGGTACCGTATTGATGGTCTCAGCGCCAATCAGGCTCTCGACATAGAGCACGTCGGAGTAAGCCGCGTTCTTGGTGCCTGTGGATGCCCACAGCAGGTATTGCGGACGGGCGCCCGCCTTATGCAGCTCGGCGAACTCGTCGCCATGGAAACGCTCCATGTAACGTGCATAGGCGACCTTGGACAGCGAGATCGCAGCGCTTCCGCGGTATTGTTCGGGGGCCTGCGGATCAAGCAGTGAATCGACGCGCGACAGGAAGAAACTGGCCACGGCCTTGACATGCCCCAGCGGGTTGCCGTCTTCGAGACGGGCGCGCAGTCCACCGATATAGGCATCCCACACGGCTTCGACCTGTTTCAGACTGAACAGCAGGGTAATGTTGACGTTGATCCCCTCGCGCGTCAGTACGCCGAACGCCTGGATGCCTTCTGGCGTCGCCGGGATCTTGACCATCAGGTTAGGGCGGCCCACCGACTGCCACAGATGGCGCGCGGACAACAGGGTGCCCTCCAGATCGTGCGACAGCAGCGGCGACACTTCAAGACTGACATAACCATCGTCGCTTTCGCTTTGCTGATAAACCGGCAGCATCATGTCGCAAGCCGCACGAACATCGGGGATCACCAGCTCTTCGTAGGTTTTTTCGGCGTTCATACCGCGTGCCTTCAGGGCGGCAAGGTCGTCGCGATAACGCGCGTCGGTACTGATGGCCTTGTGGAAGATCGTCGGGTTCGAGGTCACCCCGGCAACACCGTCCTGCTTGATCAAGCGAGCGAGTTCACCGGAGGCCAACAGTTCGCGGGAAAGATTATCGAGCCAGATGCGCTGGCCAAAAGGGCGAATGGCTTGCAAACGATTCATGATGGTACCCGGAAGAAAGGCTTAAAACAGCATCGTAGCGCGCACAACCCCATACGCCAAGTATTTATATATGAAGATAGATAGGATTTAGTCTGACATCTCCATCTGGCGCGGCTCTGCGATCTGGTCGGCGCCAAAAACAACGCTGAACGTACTACCGTGTTCGGGTTCACTCTGGATGTCCAGCCTGGCGTGGTGGGGCGCCCCCACAAGCTTGACGATGGCCAGCCCCAGTCCCGTACCGCCACTGCCGCGCGACCGGCCCCGGTCGACGCGATAAAAACGTTCGGTCAATCGCGGGATATGCTCGCGCGACACACCGATACCGGTATCCGCAACGCTGAACACCGTGCGTTCGCCATCCTGACGCCAGCACAGGGTGATGGACCCGCCCTCGGGCGTATAGCGAATGGCGTTGGACACCAGATTGCTGAAGGCCGAATGCAGTTCGCGCGCGTTCCCCCACAGCCAGGACCCGCTCTGCTTCTTGAGAAGAATGTGGTGACGCCCCTGCGACAGGCCTTCCGCTTCCACCATCAACGTCTCCAGCATTTCGTCCATGTCGACCTTCTCATTGGACACATTGGCCGGGCTGTTTTCGATCCGGGAAAGCGTCAGCAGGTCTTCGACCAGCGACTGCATACGGCGGGACTGTTCCATCATCATCGGCAAAAACTGCCTGAGCACGGCGGGATCGTCCTGCGGCATGTCGTTCAAAGTTTCAAGAAACCCGCCGATGACGGTCAACGGTGTACGCAATTCGTGGGAGACATTGGCGACAAAATCCCGGTGTACGGTGTGCACCATTTCAAGCTGGGTAATGTCACGCGACAGCAGAAGCTTGCGTGTCGAATCGAAGGGCACCAACTGGATGGTCAGCACCAGTTCTCTGGGCTGGGTGTATTTCAAAATCAGCGGCTGGCTGAAATTATCGGCCTTGATATACGCATGAAACGACGGCTGGCGAATCAGATTCAACAACAGATTGCCGACGTCACGCTTGCGGTCCAGTCCGAAATGCTCAACCGCCATCGGATTAAGCCACTCGATACGATCCTGCTCGTCCAGCACCACCACACCATCCGGCATGGCTTCGCCGGCGTTGATAAAACGCTCCAGCACGTGTGTCAGCTTGCGCTTGCTCTGATCCTGCGTCCTGACCTGGCGGTACAGGGTCATGAAAACGGTATGCCAGGCGCCAAATCCATCGGGAACGCGCGCCGCCGTCGGGTTACTCAGCCAGCGCAGCAGCAGCGCCACATGATAAACGTGGAAAGCCAGCATGCCACCCAGGCAGATTGCAACGGCCATCACGGCATCCTGCCCACTGGAGAATATCCAGAAGCCGGCACCCACGCATACCGTAAATGCCAGCCAGGCTAGCACCCGCTGAATGAATTCTTGCAAGGCAGCCTCACTGATGCGTTGAAAAACGGTAACCGGTGCCGCGTACGGTCTGGATCAGGGCATCATGCCCCGAGTTTTCGAGTGCACTGCGTAAACGCCTGATGTGCACATCGACCGTCCGTTCTTCAACAAAAACATGGTCGCCCCAGACTTGATCGAGTAATTGGGCTCGCGAGTGGACACGTTCGGCATGCGTCATGAAAAAATGCAGCAGACGAAATTCAGTCGGCCCCAGCTCGATCGGTTGTCCCTGGCTGGTGACGCGATGGGTAATCGGATCCAGGCACAAGCCCTGCACATCCACCGCATCATCGGTCATCTGCGGCGCACGGCGGCGCAGCACGGCCTTGATGCGCGCCAGCAGCTCACGCGGCGAAAAAGGTTTGGTAATGTAATCGTCGGCCCCGGCATCGAGCCCGCTGATCTTGTCCTGCTCATCGGAGCGGGCCGTCAGCATGATGATCGGGATATGCCGGGTGCGTTCGTCGGCACGCAAACGTTTGGCCACTTCTATACCGGACGCCCCCGGCAGCATCCAATCGAGCAGCACCAGATCCGGAAGGGCGTTCTTGACCAGCATGATCGCCGCCTCGGCGGTGCTGGCGCGCAGCACCTGGTGTCCGGCCTGTGCCAGATTGAAAGCAATCAATTCCTGGATCGCCGGCTCGTCTTCGACGAGCAGAATGTTAGCCGCCATAGTAGTTGGTTCCTGATTGACTGTAAGCGCTAGCATAAGAACCTATGGTTACAGAAATATGAAGTTTATTACATATGACATCGATATTTCTGTTTGCGGCGTGTCACCGTCGCAACAGCGCGAACGAAAATGTGGGTGGAATATGGCTGCTTTGTCGGCAATAACGATATAAAGGTCAAGAGATGCCGCGCGGGCCAGACAAAAAAAACGGGCCCGTCAGTAGACAGGCCCGGGAAAGGTCGTCGTCAAACATTCAAGACAATGACTTGAGACCAGGGACAAAGAGATCACCAGGACAGCCACAGAAGAACGTCACAACGGGAAAGGACAATTCTCTGCAACAGATCCGGCAGCAAAACCATGCGGACACGGTTTTGCTGAGACCGCTATTGTACGGGGTGCCTCTGCCCAAATTAATGGAGTTCCCCTGAAATTTAGTGTTTAATTGTTTTGTTTTAGCGTTTATTACTTACCATATCCTTTGATTCGAAACCATGGACCGATACGACAAGAAAATTATTACTGCGCTGCATGAAAACGCTCGCATCAGCTTTGCCGAGTTGGCGCGGCGGGTCAACCTGTCGGCGCCTGCCATTGCGGATCGGGTTGAGAAACTGGAACGCGCCGGCGTCATCACCGGCTATCATGCGCGCATCAATCCGGCCAAAATCGGCTATCCGATCCAGTGCATGATCGAGTTGACGGTCAAGCATCAGGATTATTTCATCGTGGTCGAGCAGCTGTGCACCATGCCTGAAATCATCGAATGCTTCTCGGTGACGGGCACCAGCGGTCTGATGCTGAAGGTCGCGGTCGATTCGATGCCCAACCTGCAGGCACTGATCGCACGGCTGATGCAGTATGGCGACACCAAAACCGCCATCGTGATCGATGTACCGGTACCGCTGCGTATGCCGGAAATCCTCGAAGTGGATTAAGAAAGGGCGGCGCTCGCCGTAATGCCGTTCACTTAAGCGAGTGAACGGCATTTTTGAGCGGTTCGCGCCTGGCGCGAGTCCTTGCCCCAGTCATCGCTGTCGCCAATCGCCGAAGGCACCTCGCGGGTCATCCATGTGCATTTCGTGTAATGCCTCGTGGCTTTGTGTTTTCGCTGGGGTGCACGAAGAGGCTGTTCTTTGGTTACTGGCGACTTCCGGATTTTCCGGATCCCATCCCGCCGCTCTATCGTCTGTTGTCCGGGATGTTTTGTTGGTGTTCGCTTCGCGAATTTGATTTACATAGCCGGTTCCGCCCGGCGGACGGGTTACTTATCTTTGCTTCGCCAAAGATAAGTAACCAACAGAAAGGCGACCCGCATTCGCTCGAACCCCCGCGAAAAAAGCCATGGGCAAGGCGCGGCCGAACTCGCAGCGCGCTAACGTCGCGCTGCTCAAACATGCGGCCGCTTAAAACCTTGCCCATGACTTTTTCCACGGCTCGCGCCTGACGGGAATCCTCGTCCCAGTCATCGCTTTCGCCAATCGTCTGGATCCCCGCATTCGCGAGGATGACTGGTCGATAGGTGGTGCACGAAGGTGGTGTTCTTTGGCAGGCAGGTGACTCCCGGGGTTTCCGGGTCCCATCGGGCCTAATCAAGCGGAACGTGAGTTGCCTTTCCTTTGGTTACTTTCGTTTGGCAACGCAAACGAAAGTGACCCGCCCCGCCGGGCGGGACCGGCATGAAATCAATATCCGCGCAGCGGATACCATTAATAAAATCATCCGGACAACCGTGCGCGAACGCGGAGATCCTGTTGAGCGTCTATTTCGGCCGTGACAGCGCTTGCGCTGTCGGCGCGGCATCGGTCTCCAGCACCACATGCAGCAGGTTGCTGGAGAACGGTACCACTTCGACTGCACCCAGTTTTTTCAATGCGGCGTGATCGACGCGCGCGGCATCGGCCACTTCCACCCGCAACCGCGACCCCGCAACCGGCTCGACGGCAAAGACATTGCCCTCGCCTCCCAGCGCCGCCCACCAGCCGGAAGAATCGTCGGACGCGCGCTCGACGCCATGATCCTGATGCAGGAACTGGCGAATTTCATCGGCAACCAGGTCGGCTTCGGGGCCCAGTACCACCTGCACGCTGCCGGCGGCCGGCTTGATCATGCCGCGCGACCCGAGTGCTTTCAGCGCCGCTTCGTTGATCGCCGCGCCATCGACCACTTCCAGACGCAGGCGCGTGGTACAGGCATCCACCGACTTCAAATTGGCGCCACCGCCCAGCGCGGCCACAAAATCACGCGCGCGGTTGCTGGCCGGTTCGGCAGAAAAGTTGACGACCGGCACCATCGTCTCTTCGCGGCCCAGTGTCATCAGGTCGAATTTGCGGATCGCAAAACTGAAGATCACGTAATACACCACGAAGTAGGCCACGCCCACCGGCAACATCAACATCGGGTTTTCACCCTTGCCGCTCGACAGCAGGAAGTCGAACAGGCCGGCAGAGAAGGTAAAGCCCAGGCGTACATGCATGATATGCATCAGCGCCATCGACACCCCGGTCAAGACCGCGTGCACGGCATACAGCGCCGGCGCCAGGAACATGAAGCCGAACTCGACCGGTTCGGTC
>Ga0326727_10005085_pt1 | contig 38146 bp, 36 predicted proteins | sample MB2enrmetagenome_FD_207643 | JGI IMG/M metagenome (GOLD analysis project Ga0326727, IMG submission 207643) | Lab enriched peat soil microbial communities from McLean, Ithaca, NY, United States - MB29MY | ecosystem: Environmental > Terrestrial > Soil > Wetlands > Peat | place: USA: New York... | reverse complement strand
CTTGACCAAGTCCAAGAACTCGGAGATAAGCCGTGTTTTTCCACTTCCTGCTTCGCCTGAAACGAAGACGGTTGTTCCTTTTCCTTCTTTGGCTAACTCTAAGTAACGCTGAAGCTCTGCGAGTTCTCGTTCTCTGCCCACCAGAACAGGCTCGGCTAAAACCTTAGATTCCAACCTGTCTGACCCATAGAAATGGGTTATTTGTAGCTTTTATTCTTTCTTTCTGTATCATATATATCCACGTGATCGAAAAATCTTTTTATTTGCTCTTTTCAACTTGGTCAGCTCATTTTTAACACGATGGCGTTATCCTGCAGCGCTCTGAAAGATCTTCGAATTTTTACTAGTAAAAACTTGTTTCTTTAATTTGAGAGCCAAAACCAAATAGGCTAAAAATAAGGCTATTTGCCTGAAAAAGGCTCAGAAGCGGCTTATTAATTTGGCGCCGGGAGGGGGATTTGAACCCCCGCGGCCCCGAGAGGCCACAAGCTGCTTGGTGCTTGCTATGCAAACATCTCCAGGCTTGCTCCCTGCCTGGCTAGGAGACCCCGGCACAAATGAAATCAACGGGCATTGAAGCTAGTTCGTAACCTTTCTCTGACTTAAGCATAATTTAAAGCTTTATTGGAATAGTGTTTGATTAAGATTGTTTTTGGCTTTAGCGCTTCATGTGAATTAGGATTAATCTGCATAGTTTAGTTTGCATCTATACTTGACTTGCTAGATTTTTCTGTTCTTTAACGCAAAACTTCATTTTTCTTGGTTCTAGGACAGTTCCTATTAGGATTATTATGTTTACGATTTTTCTAGTTAGCCCGTATTTGGCGTTTTTCCGTCGGTAATAATGACAAATTATATATACAACTTATTGTGACAGATAGACACCGTTTGTCTGCCAAAGGAGCTAGCTACCGATGAAACCACAGCTTTACCTTTCAGAAATCAAGAATAGGTGCACATGCAGAACTAAGAAAATAGTATGGTGCAAAAAACTACAAAAATTTTGCAACAATCTCTCCGAACACTACCTCTGCAATAACCTCCTACGCCAAATTGAACCAACCAACCCATAAAGGAGGCTACTAATGCAAGCAACAAAAAATAACAAATCAGCCGCTCACCCCAAAAATATCTTCTTCATAGGTACAAAAACCGGTCAATGTCAACTCTGCAAGGAAACCAAAAAATTATTCCTACTAAGATACGGCTTTACTCTTTGCGAAGACTGCTTAGTCATTTGTACAAATGTCTTGGAGCAGTTGCAGTCTGGAGTTACAGAGCAGAAATCGAAAGAAAACCTCAACACCGAAAAACAAAAAGTAACCTTTTGTAAAAAACCCCAAACACCTAGATCAAACGCTAGCTTTGGCAGAAAAGACAAACCATACCCCAAAATGGGAACCCGCGAGGACTAAACATGGCGATTTCTTCTAAACTTGACAAAATGCGCAGCAAAAACGCCTTTATAAAATCTGAAGCACTTGCTAAAGATATCTCTGTCATGATAAGTCATGGTGGACGCAAATTCCTGTCGAAGTTAAAACAAAAATCGATCCGAAGCAACAACTCCTGGTATCGTGTGTTGAGTGTGGATAAGCGGCGTTTTATAGAGGCTGTTATTCAAACTGTGGATAAAATCCGGAGCGCTTTGCTGCTTAAAATTTTAACGGGATTTGCTGAGAAACTGTTTCGCGCTATAGGTGGAATTCGCGGGTTAATAGGTGATCTCGGCTTTGAGATGCAGAATTTTGGATATCCTTCGGCTCAGAAGGTTAGCATTATTGCGGCCAAATGGGGAAATAACCTTGCCGCCAACTGGTCAAATGATCGAGGCTTCATAAGGTATCTAGCTGTTATCGACATGAATAACCTTTCAATTTTCAAAGTAAGCAACAAGACATGAATGCAAAATCAGGTTCAACTCTGCTCGTCAATCACTTAACCGGTACCATGTGCAAATTTGCTAAATCATGGTGTGAAAGGGTCAAACGATGAGAAACTCTTCTTTATACTCCTTCTCCTCAACTCGTGATGAAACCCCACAAAACCAAGAGCGAAAACAATGCAATGACGCAAATTTGCAATTTAGGGTCTTCTCTGCTGCATCTGGGCTTCGTTCAGTTCCATTCACATAACAAGATTAGCTGAATATATATGCAAACTACCGTTGATCACCTCTCCGAACTCCCAACCAATACCTTTACAGTACAGCACGTACCTATCGCTAAAGACCAAGTAACAATTGTTATCCCAGTCAAAAACGAAGAACTCGCCATCAGTCTGGTCATAGATGAGCTATTTCAAGAAGGCTATAACAATATACTCATAGTTGACGGTTACTCAGCAGATAAAACCCTTCAAATCATTGAGAAAAAGAAAGGTGTAACACTTATTCAGCAACACGGCAGAGGCAAAACAGGCGCAATTAAAACAGCAATTGAAAACGTCACGACGCCTTACATGCTAATCCTCGATGGAGACTACACTTACCAAGCCAAAGATATCCAGCGTCTCCTAAATCATTGTGCTAATTACGCACAAATAATCGGTGTCAGGGACCGAAAAAGCATCAGTTTAATTCACAGGTTCGGAAATTGGATCATTACACAAGCCTTCAATCTTTTGATGGGAACTCATCTTTCAGATGTGTGCTCAGGAATGTATCTTCTAAAGACCGATGTAGCCAAAAACATCGAACTCGGATCAAAAAACTTTGCTACCGAAGTTGAAATCGCAGCTCAAACAGTAGTTGAACATGAGGTAACCGAGGTTCCGATAGGTTATAGAAACAGAATGGGTAAGGCAAAGCTTTCATGGCGTAACGGTTTCGAAATTCTATCTTCGGTTGTTGGTTTAGCACGAAAATACAGCCCACTTCTACTCTTTTCGATGATTTCCCTTTTATCAATAATCCCCGCAGCCGTTATACTAGCGTGGGTCGTATTCAGCCAATTGGCATTGGGAGTTTGGCATAGCGGATGGGCTTTATTGGGCGTAATGCTGTTGCTCTTCGCCATTCAAGCTTTAGCAGTAGGAACCATGGTTCTTCTTCTGAAAAGAACTGAAAAACGGATAATTCAACACATTGAAAAAACAGGAAACTACACGTAGACTCAGAGAAGTCAAGTTGAGAAGGACTTGTTCTCAGTAAATAATTTCACGCCTTAGAAAATCAGTGATAAAATGAATCTGAAGAGGAGAGAAAAGAGGCTTAAATTTTAGTTAGAGTTTCCTTTGCTTCATGTCCACTTTCGTCAGAAAGGGATTTGTTAGTGTTGCTTATAGGTTTCGTTTTGGTGTCGGAGGGGCTTAAGCTTCTTTGGTTTGATTCTGGAATTTTTTGGGAGTAGTTTTGTTGGGTAAGAATCGTGATCGCCTAGGCATAATTGCGGCCATTTTGGAGGCTGCAAATTCAGGCGTGAGTAAAACTCGTATTATGTTCATGGCAAATTTGAGTTTTAGCCTTTTGGAGAAATATCTGGATGTTGTTGTGGGTGTTGGTTTTGTTCGTGTCAAAGGCTGCAGGTATGAGTTGACTGAGCATGGTCGAGAGTATCTTAAGCAGTATAGGAATTTTCACGAGCGCTATCTTATGGCACAGAAGTTGCTTGAGGCTTTGGGTTATGAACGAGATAAGCTGGCTTTGATGTGCGAAGACGTGGCTAGCTAGTTGATTGCTATGTTAGGTCAGCTACTGCTGCTTAATAAAACGTTAACAACCCTGCAAATAAGTGTATATTGAGTGCTAATATTAAACACGGTTGGCTGTTGTAACAGTTGCCTGAAACCAAGATCCATACCTTAAACCAACTCAAATCAATAACAAAGGCTCTTCTGCAAACAAGGAAGCAACACCAAAATCAAACACAAAATTCTGTTCTATCTCCACAAAAATCTCAGGAGCATGTTAGACATGGCTAAAGTCAAACTGAATGAACACATGTTCGGATTACGATTGACCTTTCACTGCTTAGGCATCAGCTGCTTGGCAGCTGCTGTGTTTCTTCAAGTTCTAGTGTTCATGGATATCGCCTTTCAAGGCTTCTTCATGGGAGTAGAAAAAAATCCGTTAATACTAAACACAGAAATAGGACTCACCGTTTTCTGCGTCGTTTATCTCCTATACGTTTCTACCTCAAGAATCAGCTCATTTTTAAATTCGCGAAAAAACTAAAGGAACTCACGATCTTTTTCTTTTCTCTTTCAGCACACGCTTCACAAACTAGTTTACTTCGATGGTCTTCTTTATTTGGTTTTCAGTTTTTTGATCTCTAATTATCAAATACTAGAGGTTTTGAATGGTTTAAGAGATATTTTGTAGAAAAGTTGCTTCAATATTTCATATTGTTTTATAAACAAGCGGTTGGTATAGGGAAACTGACGAAGGCGAAAGGCAAATGTTTCGTAAAAAGGTTTGCTTGATAATTTTCACTGTGGCTGTTCTTGCATCGTTAATGATAGGTGTTGCTAGTGCTGGTACTGCTGCTAGCGTTTCAGAGGCATATGTAGGCAATTCTAATGGCCAAGTCAGCCAAGTCAGCTTGGGCGCCACGGTCTACATCTATTGGAGTGGCGTGACTGCCTCCAGTAAAGGTAACACAGTAGATGTTACAGTAATTAATCCTGATGGAACTAAGTTGACAGAATGGTATAACTTGCCGCCCACATCTTCAGGGAAGATATCTTTCGTGGCCGGTTCACCCGGTAACTATTACGTCGAGCTTGACGGCTACCCCTCGTATCATTTGTATACTACTTTCGTTGCCAGTGCGTCTCTCTTTGTTCTGTCTGAAGGCGTGTTAGGAACGTTGATCACGTTGGTTGCAGGCTTAGCCGCGTTTGGTCTTTTTGGCGTAGTGAAAACAAAACGAGCGAAAAAAAACAAGAAAGCTTAAACAGTTGCTAAAAAACAACGCAAACCTGTTGATATATAATTGAGTTTAAAAATAAACTCTTGTTCTCTTTTTTTGTTTGCTTTAAAGATTAACGCTTCTGGATAAAATTTTATTATAGACGCTTGGATGGACCCTTTTTACCTGAGGATTTATTAGGGCACTTTTAGAGACTCGTTTGGCATTAGGGATAGTAAGGGTAAACTTTACGGATTAGGGGTGTCCATGTTTCTTGTCTGCTTTCGTCAGAGGAGTATTGTTGTTAAGCATCGTGTGGTAGTTTGGTATCACAGCAGATGTTTTGGACGAAGCTAAAATAAGTGTCATCACGGTCACGATTTGTTCTTGGGTCAATTGACTTATGTGCTTCTTTGCAAATTGATTAGACCTGAACTAACCGCTAAAATAAAGCTATATCTGGTTTGGAGGCAACAGCAATAAGCAACCGTTGCAAACTTTGCACTGTAACTATATTCATCTTCTTAGCGCTTGGTTCTTGCCTCTGTAGTGGGCATTATGTTTTTGCCCAAACTGACCAAACCGCGTCAAAACTGCAGGTAGCAAACAACGCTATCGAGCAGGCTTTCAACGTTGTTTTGGACGCGGAAAAAGCAGGTGCAAACGTCACTAGCCTACTGGTTCAGTTAAATGATGCTGCAGGCATCTTGGCTCAAGCAGAAAACTCATACCGAACCGGAGATAATGACACAGCCATAGCCCAAGCAGACAGCGTACTCCCAATTGCACAAGAAGTCACAACTGCCGCTCAAAACGCCAAACAAACCGCTTTGGTTTCCAGTCAAAACGCCTTTTGGTCCACCATTGCATTTACAGTAATTGGTGTTTTCGTACTCGTTTTGGCTTTGTTTCTGGTTTGGCGCTGGTTTAAGCGACATTACATTAACAATGTGTACCAAGCAAAACCCGAGGTAAACAGCCAATGAAGCTAAATGATTACAAACTTATTTTCGTCGCTGTAGGCTTAATTGGCGTTTTACTTATTGCGACTCCTGCTCTTGCTGACGTTCTTCAACTTCCCGGCACAGAGCAATTTTCCCAACTTTATCTCTTAGGTCCAGGACAGATGGCTGAAAATTACCCATTCAACATCAAAGCTGACCAGAACTACTCAGTTTATGTTGGCGTTGCAAACCAGATGGGTTCTTCAGTATACTATATGGTATACGTGGAGTTTATGAATCAGACTGATCAACTGCCCAATGCTACCGCCGGAATGCCTAGTTCTCTTCAGCCTTTGTATGAATACCGTTTTGCAGTTCAGGATGGTGAGAGCTGGGAAAGCCCCTTGACATTTTCGGTTTCTGATACATCTTTCCTTGGGAATCAGTCATTTATCAAGACGTTAACCATAAATAATGATCTATTTGATATAAACAAGCCCTCGCTATGGGACTCAAATACTACAACGTTTTCATACAAGCTTCTGTTTGAACTTTGGATTTACGATACGCAATCTGGCACGATTTCTTTTAACAATCGCTTTGTGGATCTTCAGCTAAACCTAACGCGCACAAGTACATAACGTTAGATTGCGTCATCATGTTTGATTTAACGTTATCAAAATTATTTGATTTGGATACTTTACTTTAGGAATCGAATAATATGAGCAAAAATGAAACGGTTGAACCTTTGCTAAAAGAAAGATCCATATTAGTGACTGGCGGGGCCGGCTTCATTGGGTCTCACCTGGTAGACGAGCTTCTTAGACGAGGGCATTCTGTAACGGTGTTTGATGACCTCTCAAGCGGGATTCGTGAAAATCTTGTTCACCATGAGCAATTGACGTTTGTTCAGGGTGACGTGTCTAATTTGAATCTTGTCGACAGGTTGGTAGAACATTCTGATATGGTTTTTCATTTAGCTGAGTATATTCCAACAACAAAAAGTTTTGGCAGTGGGCATGTAGTTAAGTTTTCAGTCGATGCTCCGCTTCGAGATTTCGATGTGAGCACCCGTGGTACTCTGATAGTTTTAAATAGCGCTCAGAAATATTGTAAAAAGTTTGTTTTTACTTCAACAGCCGCAGTTTATGGGGAATCTGCTTCTCTACTGAAAGAAAGTTCTCAGCCAGTCCCCATATCACCTTATGGCGTTTCAAAGCTTTGCGCTGAGGAATATGTTAGACTCTATTCAAGAATCTACAATTTGCCGACTTCAATTGTTAGATTCTTCAATGTGTATGGACCGAGGCAATTGAAATACGTGATGTATGATCTTTCGCTTAGACTCAAAGGCAATCCTGCATATATCGAAATGCTAGGTACTGGTGAAGAAATGCGCGATTTTGTTTATGTTTCTGATGCAGTTAAAGCCTTGCTGTTAGTCGCTCAAGATGAAGTCGCAACAGGCGAGGTCTATAACGTGGCTTCTGGAACACAGACGCGAATAAATGAACTTGTGGATTCTATGCTAGTTTTATACGGTGTTCATCCTGAAATCATCTTTAAAGGGTCAAGTTGGAAAGGTGATGTTAAGCACCTCATTGGAGACATTTCCAAGATTTCTTCGATCGGTTATCAGCCTGAATACTCGTTAACAGATGGTTTAAAAAAATTCGTAAAGTGGTTTAAGCAACATGAGGCAAAAAAATGATTGAAGAAATTATTTTAATACTACTCGGATTTCTTTTTGCAGGGTTTTCGATTGTTTTCTTCTTGATTTTTAAGTTTGCAAAACCCGATATAATCAGAAAAGACTATGGCTATATCCCAAAAGTCTCAATTGTAATTCCTACCATGAACGAGGAACGCATCGTAGAAAATAGACTACGCAACATCGTGCAAATGAATTATCCACACGATAAGCTACAGGTTATCTTTGTTGATAATTCGGAAGATGCTACGCCTGAAATAATTAAGAACTATGCTCGCAAATACCCTTTCTTAACCTTGCTTAAGCAAGAGAAGAGCGGCTTTAACAACGCCCTAAATCAGGGATATTCTGCTGCTTCGGGAGAAATAGTAATCAAGTCAGACTGTACAGCCTTGCCAAATGCAAATGCAATTAGAGAAATTGTTGCCAATTTCGCTGATAACTCAATAGGGGCTGTATGTGGTGTGCATGTATTTAACGGAGCAAATGACGCTTTAGAAAAAGAATTCAAAGGCGCCATGTACAAAGTTCAACTTATGGAGTCGTATTTTCATTCTTCCCTAATTTCTCACGGTTCATTCGGTGCTTACAGAAAGTTATTGACGCCAACGCTTGGGGAGGAAATTACGGCTGATGACTCAGAAGTTGTTGTGAACGTAGTAAGAAACGGTTACCGCGCGATAATAGACCCAGAGGTTAAGAGTGAAGAAGAAGTGCCTAATGGTTTTAGAGAGAGGCGAAGTCAAAAAAACAGAAGAGCTGCAGGCGTCATCCGCGTTCTTTTTAGAAACCTTGATATGCTATTTAACAAAAAATACGGTAATTTTGGAATGGTTACTATGCCAGTGGATTTATTCTTGTTAGTTATCTCTCCGATTGTACTTTTCACGTTACTTATACTTTGGTCATATTATTTGATGATAAATCCGTCAGTTTCTTTACTTCTGTCTACACTGTTGGTTAGCTGCTTTGCGGCATTTTCGATTGCCATTTCCGTAAAAGTAAGAGCTACAGCTGACACTTATATTAGCTGTTTTGTCGGAATTTTCCAGTCCTTCTCTAAGAAGAAGACATGGAAGTAAAGGTGACTGCTGTGGTGGCTACCAACATACCCGGCTAACTTGGCTATCTTAATTAACTTAGAATAAAGGTAAAATTCTATAAAAATTCAGTTTAAAACTTAAACTTTGGAAACTTGGAGGAATCGAGTTGAGGCAAGATCAGATGCTTTCAAAAGTTCTTCAATATAGGTTAGCGCGAGTTGGAATGGCTTCAGTTGGAATGCCTTTAGTGATCACTTTCTCTGTTACTAACAGGTGCAATTCAAAATGTAAAACCTGCAATATCTGGAAAAATCCCAGCCGAAGCTCCGAAGAGCTTGATATAAACGAAATTGAAAAAGTCTTCAAAAGTATTGGTAGGTTGTACTTTTTAAATTTGTGTGGTGGAGAGACTTTTCTAAGAGAGGATCTTGTTGACATCATTAAGCTTGGTCAATGGTATATGTCCCCTAACTTAGTTCATATTGCATCCAACGGGTTGCTTACTGATATAATTGAAAAAAGTGTAAGCGAGATTTTGGAAAGTTTGCCCAGCAAAACCTTCTTGACCGTAAAGTTGTCCTTGGATGGTGTTGGGGATTTGCATGATGAGGTTAGAGGTGTTAAGGGGAATTTTACAAAGGTTACTGAAACCTATTCAAAACTCGACAAACTGAGACAGAAATATCCTAACTTTCATTTGGGTTTCAACACAATAACCTCCAAGTTTAACCTGAAAAGCTTAGATGAAATTATCGATTACGCAAGAAGCTTAGAGCCTGATAGCTACGTTACAGAAGTTGCAGAAAATCGGGCAGAGTTGTTTAACCTCACCGATGACATTGGACCTGACGCTGAAACCTATAAGCAGTTAATAAAAAAATTCAGAGAGAGCACAAAGCAGAACCTAAAAAGTCGCCGTTCGATTTCAAAGTACACCGAAGCTTCCCGCTTAGTCTATTATGACTATGTTGTAAGAATCTTGAAAGAAGAAAGACAAGTTTTGCCTTGCTACGCAGGTTTATCCAATTTCCACATGGATCCCTGGGGCGATGTTTGGCCTTGTTGCATATTGGGAAATAATCACTCCATGGGTAACGCGAGAGATTTCGATTGTGACTTTAAGAAACTATGGAATTCCGAGCGGGCAAATAAAGTGAGAGAATTCATAAAAGAAGGTCGATGCTATTGCCCAATGGCAAATCAATCTTACTCAAACATGTTATGCAATACAATGGCAATGGTCAAAATCGCTAAGAATATTATCTTTGCCTGATAAACGGCATTAAGATTCAGTTATTTAACAGAGATTGAAGAAGAGAGTTATAAATTAAGGCTAATGTGTGATAAAATGGGTCTATCCGTATTAATGGTTACGCCATTTTTCCAGCCGGTGGTAAACGGTATATCTGTGTACGTCTCCCATTTAGTGCGAGGTCTTGATGATCAAGGGGTTCGTGTGCATGTGCAGACGATGCGTTACGGTAGTCATCAAGCTATTTTGAGCTCGGATGATCATGATCTTAGTATCTCCCGTTTTAAGTCTTCACCATTTTTCGGTGGCGATTCACTTAATCAGTCTGTATCTCTTTCTTTTTTAAAATCAACAATAGATTCATGTGACGATTTTGATGTGGTTCATGTACACGATTTCCCGAAACTGCTCAACGACGCAGTCATATTGGCACTTAAGAGAATTAAACCTGCAAAAGTTATAGTTCTCACCCCTCACGGCGCGGGTCTATTTTCCCCAACATACATTACTTCGAAGACCACTGGGCAGCAATTTGAGGTTCCATTCCATACAGGTCCACTTTATTCCTTGCAAAAAGCTGTTTCAACAGCTTACTGGTCTTCAGGCATTCCGTTGAAAGTTGTCAATTCAGCGGACCATCTGATAACAGTTTGTCCTTTTCAAAAAGAAGTCTTCGCTCGAATTTGTGGCTCGCAAAAAATTTCTATGATTTCCGAAGCTGTACCTGCATGTTATTTTGTGAATAAGCCTTCATTTGTAGAAGATGACAAACTAAAAATTCTTTTCATAGGCCGAATAATTGAAGAAAAAGGGATTAGGGACTTACTTTACGCCGTAAACTCTGTTTCAAAAATCTCGAATAATCAGATAGAACTACGGTGCGCAGGACCTGACTACGGCTTTATGGAGGAAGCCTTGAAAATCGTTAAATATTTAGGATTAGGAACTGCCGTCACTATGGTAGGTGCTTTGTCTGAAGATCAAAAGATGCAGAATTTACGTTGGTGCGATGTGCTGGTTCTACCTTCATATCATGAAGCCTTCGGAATCCCAATAGTTGAAGCCATGGCTCATGGAAAACCAGTGATTGCCACGAAAACGGTTGGAGCCATATCATTGATTAAACATAACGAAACAGGTTTTCTTGTGGACTTCTGTGATCCAAACGGCATCGCCAATAGACTTTTACAATTTGTTAATAATCCGACTTTGAAATATGATATGGGTAAAAAGGCTTTAGTATCATCGCTTCCCTATTCGATGCAAAATATGGTTCAAAATCATATCGATTTATATAAAAAGCTAGTAAGTGCAAAATTAGACAATAGAAACGAAGCTATCTGATAAAGATGTTTTGGGGTTCGAGGCTGCTTTGAAGGTTCTTTTCCTGAGCGAGCAGATTTATCCTCATGCGAGTGGAGCCGAACTTGCAACCTACCTGTACGCAAAATTACTCAGCGAATCAGGTTTCAACGTTAGAGTGATTACAAATAAATTTTCAAACGAATCTTCTTTTTCGCAAGATGGTTATGTTTCTATTTATAGGTTGCCCTTATACGAGAAAACTGGGACTGTAAAATTTCGGGTATTGGGAAGGGTTGATGCGTTATTTTCAACTTTTCTTAATAAAATGATAAAATGGGCAGATGTAGTTTATGTTCCTAGATTCTGGTTTTCAACAATACCTTTGGCCAAAGCTCATGGGAAGCCAGTCATTACGCATCTGCACGATTATATTCCAATTTGTCCGCTCGCCACGGTTTTTGATTCGTCAAAGGGTCTGCCTTGTGAAGGAAATCGATTAATTTGCTCTCCGAAATGTACTTATTGCTATGAAAAAGCAACGACGAAAAGGCCATTCAAAGAATTACTGGCCTCTGTCACGCTTAACTCTACATGCAGACCGCTCTTTTCAAGATTAATTGAACTCAGTGATGCGATTATCTGTGTTGCAAAAGAACAAAAAGATATAATATCTCGGAGTGGATTCCTAGCTTCCAACAAACTCTCTCTTGTACATAATCCTGTTTCCAACTATTCAGAATTGCCATTGAAAGGCGATGATTTTGGTTACTTTGGAGGGCTTGACAAGTCGAAAGGATTTCAAACGTTGTACCGCTCTGCGGTTTGTCTGAATGCCTTTTCCTCAAGAAGCTTCAAAATTCATTCTACCAAAATTCCTAATGTTAAGAAAGAGTGCGCCGACCAGTTACAAAAAACGGGTTTTTGTATTTATGGGAAGCTTGAAAAGAAAATGTATGACGAGGTCTACCAGAAAATCCGTACTGTAATTGTTCCGTCAGTTTGGTCTGAACCTTGGCCATACACTATTGTTGAAGCGCTACTTAGCGGAAGATATGTCATCGCTTCCAGAATTGGCGGAATCCCTGAACAAGTTGACACATGTAAAGGCGTTTCATTGTTCACAGCAGGTAATGATGATGAACTGAAAACTGCGATGAATTATGCGCTCAATCTCGACAGAGCAACCGCTTTGGAATTGGGTTTTCAAAATAGGGAAGCATTTCGTAAGCGTTTTTCGAATGAGGCATCTTTACATCAGTTCATAAATATTCTAGAAAATGTAGCTTAGAATTAGAGTGTGTAATTTTCAGAATGAATCATTATTAATTCAAGGTTCACAAGGTTACAAAATAATATTAATCGAAATGGTGAAAGCTATTGAATAAAATAAGAGTTGTTGTAGTGGGTTGTGGTCCTGTTGCAGACAGCCATTTAAGTGGATGGGAAAAGGTTAAAAATTCACAAATAGTTGCTGCTGTCGATGTTAACGAGTCTGTTGCTAAAGCTGCTGCCGCGACTTGGAAAATACCTGCCTCCTATAAGTCATTGTCTGAAGCTCTGCGTCCCCAACAAATTGATGTTGTGGACATCTGCACTCCGCCCCAAATTCATGCTGCCTTGGCGATTGAAGCAATGAAGGCAGGGGTTAATGTTCTGATTGAGAAGCCTATGACTATGACTGTAAAAGATGCAGACGCAATTTTGGAATGCAATAAGAATACTGGAATGATGGTTGGAGTCATTCATAATTGGCTATTTGACCGTTCTGTTTGGGAAGCAAGGGCGCTAGTTGAAAAAGGTGCTATTGGCGAAATAATGAACGTGGAAATTGAAGCTCTCGCGCCTCCATCCGATTCTATGTCCTCTACTGAGCGCCATTGGTGTCACACTCTGCCCGGCGGGCGGTTTAGCGAGATGCTTGTGCACCCCATTTATTTGTTAAGGCATTTCATCGGTAAAGATATTGTTCCGTTAGATGTGCAGGTTTTCAAATTAGGATCTATTCCTTGGATGAAGTCTGATGAGCTTGTTGCAACGTTCAGGTCTGGAGAGAAAATGGGACGGGTTTATGCTTCCTTTAATTCTTCTCGGGATGCGATATTTCTGAATTTGTATGGGCGAGAGGGAATTCTTAAGTTGGATATAATTAATTCAGTGATTACTCTTTTGCCTAAGAGAGTAACGAGCCGGTTCAGCAAAGGATATGATTCTGTTAGGCAGGCAGGGCAACTAACTAAATCAGCAATCAAAAATGCTGCAGTAATTGCATCAGGAAAATGGTTGAGTGGGCATCAAAAATACATTAGTCTTTTTGCTGATTGCTACTTAAACCACACCGACCCTCCAGTTACTATAGAGGATGCATTAGAAGTAACAAGAATTCTTGAGCAGATGTGCAAGAGTATTAAAGAAATTCAGGATAAAACTTGATTTGTGAACAGAGGATGCTTTGAATGACGACGATAGAAAACGTGGCGAATGCTTCCGAATCACTTTACATAGAAATCGGTGATAGCTCAAGCGACAATACTCAGGAACTCAAGTTCAGAAACGAAACACAGCCAATTGTTGAGCCTAAGCGCTTTGAAAGGAGATTTACAGAAACTGTGGTGTTGGATTTGCCTTTGCAACTTTGGGGGAAGGGAATCAGATTTCGAGGGAACGTTTTGGAACTTGGGGCAGGTAGTTGCTGGTTTTCTTCAATTGTGTCAAAATTTGTCGGGGTCAATCAGGTGTATGCTTTGGACTTTTCGAGCCAACTTCTCATGAATGTTGCTCCATTAATGATGGACCATTTGCACGCAAAGAAGGAAAAAATAGTGCGCGTGCGAGGATCATTCTATAATTTGAGAGCGCTAAATAAGAAATTTGATTTTGTTGTTTTTGACTCAGCGTTACACCACGCGGATCATCCGATAAAGGTTCTGCGAGAGATTCGAGAAGTTTTGAGCAACGATGGAGTTGTTGTTTGTATACGGGAAAGTATAGCTCCCAGTTTGCCAATATTGGAACAAATAGTGAGAAGAAAAACTGGAGCATTTGAGAAGCGATATGGCGTTACTGAGAACATTTTCACGTTGAGCCAGTGGAAAGATCTTTTTAGACGCGGTGGATTTAGAATGCGTCTTATAACCTTGCCTGTATATCTAAATCGGAAAAGTTTACTTATGACTCAAATCCCTTACTTGAACAGGCTGTTATACGGTGCTGATTCTCAAACAATTGCTTTCGTCGCTGTTCCATATTGAAAAGGCGTATTTAAAACAAAAAGAAGTATCATTTGGTGGAAGAACAAAATGAGAAAGGGTTTGGATTATTATTCATAAAGACGATTAAGCCAATTTAGCACTGACAAGAGCTTCACTGAACCTCACCCGACTCGCACCACCCAAAACCCAAACCCGAAGATGAGCACGCGGAACAGTTGATTAAAGATACCCTTAAGAATAATGCAGCGGGTGCGTCAGAAAAATGGCTTAGCAGATTTAAGAGAAGAATACTGTGATAAGATCAAAACAGGACTATCTAAATTACTTGAAAGCCGATAGGATTCATCAGGTGAACCAGAAAAAGCGAAGCTTAGGAACTCGCATAATTTATTTATTTATTGGTCGCTATGATGTATCGGATTTTTTACAGCTATTGAGGAAAGTGGAATACTACCAGAATTGCAAAAAGTCACAAATCTCAAAGGGGTATTGCCGCTATCTCCGGGCCAAACTTTACGCTGATGGAGTAAAACTCGGTTTCTATATCAACCCTAACTGCATTGGTCCTGGTTTGTCGATAAGCCATCCAGGCACAATTATTATTAGTCAAATCGCCAAAGTTGGTGCTAACTGTCGTATTAATCCATGTGTAGTAATCGGTCAAAACAGAGGAAAAGCTCCGAAGATAGGAAACAACGTCTTTATCGGTGCAGGTGCAAAAGTCATTGGCGATATCACTATTGCTGACGGGATTGCTATAGGTGCTAACTCAGTTGTTAACAAGTCATTTTTAGAGCCTAATATTACAATAGCGGGTATTCCTGCAAAAAAAGTTAGTTATAGAGGAAGCAAAGGCTTGATTATTGATGCCACTGGAATTTTGAATACTTAAAATCTCAAGACCGAAAGCAATCAAAATGAGGCAGGTAATTAGCTACGGTTTCCCCAAAACATGCGATACAAAAGATAGCCAAGTACTGTGGGTATACTATAGAAAAGAATGCTGTAGACCCAGTTATCAGCAATGAAACTGGTAGCATTCTTAACAAATGCAGAAAATTTACAATGACTTCCGTTGAACGAATGTATGCTCTGCGTAAAGCGACTGAATATGTAGTAAAAACAGGGTTGCTTGGCGATTTCGTTGAATGCGGTGTATGGAAAGGTGGAAGTGCAATGGTGATTGCTCTTACCCTTCTAGAAATGGGCGAAAGTAATCGAAGAATCTTTCTTTATGATACATTCGAAGGAATGTCAAAACCAACAAATGCAGATTACTTGATATCAGACAAAACAGCCCACGCTGAATATGAATGGTTAAAAAAATCAAGACAAGATCATAGTGAATGGGCTTTCTCACCGATAAACGAAGTTAAGGTCAATCTGTTTTCAACTGGATATCCTGAAGATAATCTGGTTTTCATTAAAGGCAAAGTTGAAGATACCATTCCTAAAACTATGCCTTCAAAAATCGCATTGCTTAGGCTTGATACCGATTGGTATGAATCAACAAAGCATGAGTTAATTCATCTCTATCCTCTTTTGGTTCAAAATGGTGTGCTAATATTGGACGACTATGGACATTGGGCAGGAGCAAAAAAAGCCGTGGATGAATACTTAACTGCTAAAAGAGTTTCAATCCTTCTTAACAGAGTAGACAAAGACGGACGAATTGGAGTAAAATGCGAAAAATTATAATTTTAGTGGTTTTATTTCATGCTTCTATTCAAAGGTAGCGATTTTTGTTTCTGAAAAGATTAGAACATTAATGCAGTGTTATTATTGACCGACTTGCGGTTGTTGAATTTGGGTCTTTTCAGGCGTTGAAAAATATGCTTTGAAGCAAATACTTCAAAAATTGCTTTGGAGAGGTGTGCAAATGCTAACTAAAAAAATGGGTCTATCTTGGTTGGTGGGTTGCGTAGTTGTTGTGGCTATACTTGCCTGTCCATTGGGTTACTATGCATCGAGTTTTGTAGGCAGGCTTGTTTTGTTTGTGTCTTTCTTCACATTGTTATCCCTGCTAGTTTTAATATACAAAACACATTATTTTGGATTGAAAACGGTTTATTCGTTACTCTTGGCAATTTCTGTTATGTTTGCCTTATATAGCTACAATTTCTTATCGGCTCAATTTGTGGAATCTCGATCTAATAATCAAGATTATACAAATGCTGGGCTGTTCAGCCAAACTGGGCATATAGCTTTTTTAGTACCCCATTCCTATTTCTTTCTTTGGTCAGAAATTGTTTCGTTTTTGAACACAATTTGCGGTTTACCTCTTTCATCAGTTGTATATATTAATTTCCTTGTTGACGTCACTTTCACTGCTCTGGTAAGTATCTTAATTTTCCGTTTGGTTAAAAAGAAAATAGACGCCTATTCAAGTAAAAGTGCTCTCTTTAACATTTTACCGCCTCTTATTGCAGTATTATCCATTTCGTTCGCTAATTCCACACGAGGCGGATTTGCCTTTGTTTTGTTTTTTTTACTTTTTTGGCTAATTTTTGATGGACGATACAAGAACAGAAGTAATCAGGTGCTATTGATTATTCTAGTTTTAGCAATCACGTGGGGTTCTACAGTAGGAGCGTTATTTCTTATTCCATTTTTCTTTATTGCTTCCATATTTAGCACGAGAAATAAGCTCTTTTATAGTTTCATTCCATTGAGTTACATGATTTATGCAGCAACTTCCTACGTTTTATCAATAAAGGGCTTTGCCACTTCAGCATGGACCGGCTTCACCATTTTCTTCCAAAACCTCTTAGCCGGTCAGTTTCCCAATCGGACTTTGCCTTGGAACCGTGGAAGTATCAGCCCCCCGGGCGATAGCTACATCACATCAGCCGCCTTTTTGTCCTTATTTCTCCTCGCTTTACTTACCGCATTAATACTAACTTTCAGTCGTGAGAAAGCACAAAAAACAAGTTCATACCCAGAAAATTTTAAGCTTGCCTCATTTAAATCAGCTGTAATTTGCGTATGGTTCTTCCTGGGAATCGTCGCAATTACCTATTTCGGTACTGTTGCAGTGCAAGAAACCAGCTCATCAGACATACGAACTATCGCTGCAGTTTTCATAACTCTTGCATTGCCCTTTTTCTTCTCATCTGACAAGCTACTTAAAAAAATAAATAAAAAAGCTATCCTATTAATACTTATCACGCTCGTTCTAATTGCTTCCCTATCATCAATCTACCAAGTTCAAACAAAATCCATCAACGACCCTATTAGCGTAGTTGAAGACGCAAGACTCGAACCATTCTCAGTATACTACACGGGCGATTTCTTGGGCAGCTATATCAACGGCACATCAGCGCAAGTCGCATACCTTAATGCAACCGTGCCTCCCACCATAATCTGTGACTACAAAACTCGCCTTAACCTCCAACCTGATTTTGTCAACGAGCTGAATTTTATCGAGTTCAGCGGATCAATTTTTCCATCTGTCTCAGGCAGTTACTTTTTAATGTTCGACAACAATGGCTTACGCTTCGGCTCATTATACGACTCTCCAGCAAATTACGAAACCGCAAACAATCTTACGGAAAATCAGAGCATAATCTACACGAGTGGCAATATCACGATTGTGTATGTACGATGATAAAAAAAATGTTTTATGATAAAGTTTGGTCATCTTAAATGAGTATTTGACTTGTTCTTCCCGCCCTTTGAATTTTACTGCCCGATTGTAGTAATTGTTGGCTGCTTACTCCACACAACCTTGAACGTCTGTAACGGCTGAAGAACAACAGTGCACCCAGTCGCTTTGAATACAGTTTGTCCATTTACTATTACACTGGAGACTTTTCCACCATTGATGTAAATTGATTTCGGGGTGAATATGTTAGTATACTGCGTATTGTTTAAGATTGGTCCGCTTCCTCCTTGGTTAACTAACAAGGATCCAGACACTGGATATGCGATGTTCCCAATGGGATTATAACCTACATTATTCGTGATTATATCATGTATTTGTCCAGACGTTATGTTTATCGCCTGACTTTTTGTCAGGAAAACGTTATAGCTTATGGTATTATAATCATACCCGTTTTCGTAATAACCATTTCGCATGATTCCCGCTGGATCCATAATAACGTTCCCTGAAAAAGTGCAGTCATAACCACCCTTATTGTCTAATCCATCATACTGATGAGGACTGGATAACGAAGTATTGGTGACAGCATTGTTTTCGACAAGAATATTTTCTGTCCAACCCCCAAGTTCGATGCCCATTAGCTGACAATCACTAATCGAATTGTTCTCCACGACCACGTTGCTTGTTGTTCGCCCACTCTCCCCGTAAACGAAAATTCCAGCGTATGCTTGGGTTATAACGTTGTTCAATATCTTGCTTCCATTTATGTTATTTCCAGAAGGGACCTGAGCGCTTGTCGCAAGCACAATTGCTCCCATTCCGCCAATTCCCGTCGCGTTTAAAATTGTGTTTCCTGAAATCACGCCGTCGTGGGCATTGATGCAGAATATTGCGCTTCCGCCTGTACTCTTTATTATGTTATTGGTTATTGAATACGTCCAAGTGCTGTAATTAGGATATTCTGTGTCTATACATTCAAAGTCGAACGCGGTATCCTTTGAGCGATTAATTATATTATTTGTAACAGTGACGTTGCTGCTTTCACTCTGAGAACCAACTGCTGCATAAGCAACATTTAGAAAATGACATCCTTCTACAACGACATTATTGGTGTAATGCAGATAAATGCCGTAAGAATTGGGTGCGTTAATTTGACAATTCGATATTTGGATGTTTGTGATAGGCGTTGGATAAGCCCATGAGCTTATAGCATCAGAACTGGCTGGGCCCATATCATTGAGAATTAGATTTGTAAGTTGGACGTTTGCAGTTGGAGTACCAAGTTGAATTAGTTTCTGCGCTAGCGCCGTATTGAGATTTTGAAGTGTCATGTCCGCTATGACCGTCGATCCATGGGTGTTCATGGAAAAAATTGGGCCAGTTGAAGAGGAGGACATGTTGAGAACAGTGGCTGTTCCAACTCCTTCGAAAACCGTGTTAATGTTTAACGTGTTACCTGAAAGTTCTATTGGCGTGTTGAACTGGTAAGTTCCAGCTTCAAATAGGAAAGAGTAAAAATTCTTAATTAGAGAATTTATGAGCTTGCTTGCGTTTGTGTTTGATGCAACGATTACTCCAGTTGCCCCATTCTCAGCGTAGTAGTTTGCTCCGACGGTTGAAATGGTGTACGTTGGTTTCGCGGTAGGCGCTAATATGGTTCCACTAGACGAATTAGTTCGAGTTGTGTTGAGCTGTCCGGCTGCCGTTTGTGCTAAAAGTAATCCTATTAATGCGATTATGACTATCGCACCTGTGACGATTTTTCGAGTTGACATTGCGTTTTGTGTTTTTTGCATTTTCATTTCCTCAAATATATAAAGTCTTAAGTATTAATAGCCGTTATTAGTTATCTGAACTACACAAATGCACAACCAAACACAAAAAACCATCATTCACACAAGCAAGCGATCAAGACACATCAAATCTTTCAACCATTCCAAATTTCCCCTTAAGTCTTATCCTCATTGCGCCAGATGTTAATTGAAATTTAACCCCGTAAGCAACATAAGCAAAGTCGTTCCAATAGAACTCGTTTCAACTCTACCCATAAAGAACTTACAGATATCTAAACCGAAGGAAAATAATTTTGCACATAATTTAGAATAAGCTTATTTTTCATATCAAACAGTAAAATAGCCTCAAAATAATGGTGGATTTTAAATGCCCCGACAAAAATTATCAACCCTCAATAAAATCGCTATATCGGTTATGCTCGCACTAGGCGTAAGCCTAGTAATAGTTTCAGCATTTTACATTTCATCTTTCCTAGCTATACTCGGCACAGCAATAAGCTTCTGGGCGCTTGTTCTCCTCTACATAACACCTGCCAAACATGTGCCACTGACGTTGCTTAATGCTTCAGCTAATGTCGACTCAAGCAACATTGAACGACTTTTAGCTGAACTGGATCTAACCGAAAAAGGAGTTTACCTGCCCCCAAAAAACCTTAAAAACATCGAATCCAGTCTCATATTCATTCCACAAAAAGCCAAAACTCCATTGCCAACTCCTGAAGAAACCACTGAAAAACTCTACTCCGAACAAAAAACCGGCGTATTCATCACTCCGCCGGGGCTGGCGCTTTCCCAGCTATTCGAACAGGAACATGGCTCATCGTTCACTAAAACCGACCTCAAACATCTACAATCAGCACTTCCCCAATTGCTAGTTGAGAACCTTGAGCTGTCTGAAAACGCAGAAATCTACTTGCAAGAAAGTACCATAACCATAGAAATTGTTGGAAGCATACTCAATAGTATTTGCCACGAAACAGACAATCAACCGCGGACACACATGCAGGTTGGCTGCTTACTGAGCAGCGCATTAGCCTGCGTCTTTGCAAAGACCACAGGAAAACCTATCACTATCCAAAACGAAACCCAAACCCTCGAAAACAAAACTACCACCATAGAATACCGCATAGAAGAGGAATAAACACGCAGATCCCGCCATTAGCCCTCGATGACATAAGTCTCCTGATAATCGTGGGTGCCATAATACTTCTCATTGCAGCTGAACTGGCTTCTCCTCACTATGGTCTAACAAACCTCACTGTAAACAAAAAGAAACTGCGCAACATGGCTCTCGCTTTAAGTATATTATTTTTAATAATTGTTGCCATCAAAATAATCGGTATGTTCATCAACATTTAGATAATGGAACGCAGAGGGGGACAAATAGCAATGACCAAAAACCAGACCATTGGTGACCAAACCAAGCAAATCATACTCGACATAGTCAAGAAACCCAGACCAGAAACCACTCAACAACTAATCAAACTTGCACAAGAAAAAACCGCTTTATCCAGCGAAGAAATAACCCAACTGCTAATTCAGCTCGAAAACGAAGATAGACTTCGCTTCACAAAAAAAGAAACCCTTCTACCTCCGACGCCCCAAACCTATGTTTTATCAAAAAAAGCAGCTTGGTACTGGGTCACAATTGCAATGGCTATCTTAACCACTTTAACAGTGTTTATTATACCAGACAGCTCCTATCCAATCGTGTATCTTCGCTCAACACTAGGAATAGTATTCGTGCTGTTCCTGCCAGGTTATGCTTTTATAAAAATGCTTTTTCCATCAAAAGTCCCAATTAAAACAAGCAGCGAAAACATGGACACTGTTGAACGCCTCGCCTTGAGCCTTGGCATGAGCTTATCGCTCATACCGATAGTTGGCTTAATCCTAAACTATACACCCTGGGGGATACGGTTAACATCCATAACTCTCAGCTTACTCTCATTAACCATAGTTTTTGCAACAGTCGCAGCCCTACGAGAATATCAAACAAAAGCTGTCAAAGTCAACGCTTAATTCTTAAACTAAAAGGCGAATAGACAAAAACACCTGCTAATTTTTCTATCTTTCATAAGGCGCAGCCCAAAAACAGCGTTGCATCACTGGCAATTTTTTTGTCATTTTTATTCTGGTTAGTCGTGACTATGCCCAATTTTTAATGTTGTTGCATTATAGATGTCACAAAGACTTATTTGTCTTATTGCGAGTATTGTAAAACTTGCTTGAGTGGTGACCAAGTGGACACCGAATGGTGACCGAGTGGTTGGCGCTTTCCGTGTAAGGTCAATTTTCCGGTTGGTATAGAATGAAATCGCGTGAATTCTCAACGGCTTTTGAGAAAGTAATCAAAAGATTAGATATATTAGACGCAAAAATGGGCGAATTTCCTCAGATTCACGTCCAAGTCTCACATAGACTCCTGCCAACTCTCACAGCTTTGACAAATCTCGGTTCCGGAACTGCAAGCCAGATAAGCAAAATAACTGGCAGGGCTCGTGCGTTTGAAAGCAAAAACCTAAACGAGCTGCATACAATGGGTCTTCTGACCAAGCATCACCAAGGGCGAGCGCAAGTTTTCAAATCAAAGCATTATGTATTGCAAACCGCTTTTCAGCGCTTCTATACAGTCCTTTCAAGCATGTGTGATGGCATCCTGATAGTATCAAATGATGACCAAATTGAATTTGCTAATCAAGCGTTCTGCGAATATTTTGGTTTGAAGGAATTACCCGCGGAGCTCAAGGGGCTAAAAGCAGAAGAAGTTAATGAAAGAGTCATGGAATCTTATCTGCAGCCCGAGGAACAAAAAGCTCGAGTTAGGGAAATAATTACTCAAGGAAAAACAATAAAGGGCGAAGAAATAGCGCTGAAAGATGGCAGGACCTGCCTGAGAGAAGTCATTCCGATAAATGTAGACGGAAAGCCTTTTGGTTGGTTATTTCAGCACATTGACGTTACCGAAAATAAGAAAGCTATAGAAGCCCTGCGCAAAAGTGAGGAACGCTATCGATCATACATTGAACTCGCATGTGAGGTAGGGTGGACTACTAATGGCGAGGGTGAAATGGTTGAAGATATTCCATCTTGGAGAAAATACACGGGCCAATCCTTCGAAGAAATGAAAGGGTGGGGTTGGTCAAAAGCCATTCACCCCGATGATGTTGAACATGCAATTAAAGCGTGGAAAGATGCAGCAAAAACAAAAACCAGATATGAAGTTGAATATCGCCTGCGCCGCTTTGACGGTGTTTACCGCAACTTTTTAGCCCGAGCCGCTCCCGTGATTAACGATGATGAAAGCATAAAGGAATGGGTGGGCACCTGCATAGATGTAACCGAACGTACACAAGCGCAGCAGAAAACAGAAGAATTCGCTTCTCACATAGAGGAACTAGTTCAGGAGCACACGAAGCTGTTAAAACACGAGAAACGCCTTCGAAAGCCAAATTCCAGCCCACACCAAATTCAATCGTTAGCCTAATTAAAAGTGTTAATACAAAACTGAACCGAGCAGCTTTTCAGTTGTCTTGCGCTGCGGCTCTTCTGTGAAGTTTATCAACAGCATTCTAATCCATCATCTTGCCACTTGATCTTTTTGTAACTTACTCCGTTTTTCCTGTCGAGATTTTTTTTAAAAAAAATTAATGTTAATGTTTACATAGAAGAATTATACAATTTTTTCATACTGTTTTAAAAGTAAATTGTTGTAGAAATCAAGAGCAGGCACGTGATTAGAAAGGTGGGATTCTGAATGCTTTCTGTACGAGCAATAGAAAGTGGGTTTAATTTGCGTAATAATTTTTATAAAAAATTATCAGTCATCCTTTTAATCCTGTTACTTGTAATAATTACTTTCGTCACTGTCTCTTACCTGACGGCACCAGATTACAGGTTATCCAGCCCTCAACCAGTAAGCGAAACAACATCGTTATTTCCAACTAATCACGTTGTATACGTCAACGACAACAGCACCACGGGTGTTATTGTAGAAATCTACGGAAGCTCACTGCCTGACGATGCATACTTCACGGTTACCACGACTAACTACGGCACTAATGTTCCTAAAGACGCCGGCGCCCCCCTCACAGTTGAAGGCACATCTGCCGCAGGTTACTACGACGTAAAAGTCACCGCAAACATTACTTTAAGCTCAGACATTATAGCGAAATTAACTATAACAAACTTGAACTTCAATAAATACAGCACAATGTACTACTACAATACCACCCAGGGCAAATGGATTTCTGTGTCCACAGAGTTCCAATCGTCCCACGTAATAGTTGGCACCTTAGCCGCTATCGCCCTAACAGGAACTCCAATCGGGGGCACGGGCAATCCTTTGCTCGGACCGTTTTTTGTTGCTTCCGAATATAGCATAGGTGTAGGTACGCTGCTTGCATTATTCGCTTGCTTCGCAGCCTTTGCCCTCTTCAAAATACGTGGAAAACACACCGATAAAACAGCTTTAGCCCTGCGCATATCAAAATCTAAACCGCTAAAACCGTACTGTCACAGAAACTATCGCTAATGCCCTAATTTATTTTTTGCTATTTAACCTTGGTAGTGTACCGCATGCAGGAAACTAAAATTTCCACCTCAAAGATGGCTTTGATGCTAAGCCAGGATAGATTAGGAATTGCACTAAAATTCTCGGTCCTAACCTTGGCTGTAGTTGCGCTGTACTTTCAAGACTTAAGCATGGTCTTCACAGGTGCTTTAACTGACGAATCAACTTACCACATTCTCGCCATACCATTCCTTTTTGCTTATTTAATATACAGAAAACGAAAAATGATTAACGCCGCCCTTCATCCCCTTCAGACGATAACGCTTGGTTTCCAAAAATACTTCAGCACACTAGCGGGAATATCATTATGCGCCGTCACCATACTTACATACTGGTATGGAAGCTACACTTTCACACCACTAGAATATCACATGCTCACCCTGCCTTTTCTGGCAGCAGGGCTAACTCTTTTACTATTCAATACCCAAACATTAAAACAACTCCTTTTCCCCATAGCCTTCCTCATCTTTCTTACACCGCCACCAGACGAAATCCTCTACGGCGTCGGTTCAGCCCTTGCGAATCTATGCGCATCAGCATCAAACACTCTTGCAAATATATTCGGACTGCATGCTACGCTCTCTGCAAGCAATGTTGGTCCAGTGATAACGCTAATCAGACCTGACCATACAACCTTGCCCTTTAATGTGGATGTGGCTTGCTCGGGCATCTACAGCCTCATAGGCTTCGTCGTCTTTGCCTTATTCATAGCATACATTATTCGCGGTAAACTGCTCAACAAATTCGCCATCCTCGTCATGGGCATACCCTTAATTGTCGGATTGAACATAATCCGCATAACAGCCGTCCTCGCGATAGGCTACAACTTCGGTGAAGACTTAGCGCTTCAAGCCTTTCATGACGTAGGCGCTACAGTCCTTATGTTTATAGGCACACTTTTGTTGCTGGCGATAACAGATAAAGCCTTCAAAAAACCCAAACCCCTCCAGCCCTGCCCAACATGCAACCCCCCCTCAACAAAGCCAACCCAACCATTCTGCCCCAATTGCGGGAAACTCTTCAAACATCCCAAAACAAAACTCAACCGAGCTGACATCACTAAAATCGCAGGTATAGTCATAATCGTAACCATGCTTTTATCTATTCAAGCACCTGTGTTCGCGTTAACCAAAGGCCCAGCCCAAGTAATGATCCAAACACCCTCAGGCGTCCAAATAAACACATCAAACTCCATGCTCCCAAGCATCCTAGGATATGCTCTAAATTACGATTACCGCGACACGCAATTTGAACAATTATCCGGCGATGACGCAGCATTAGTCTATTCCTATAGCTCACCTAACGGAACAACCTCATCCGTGTGGGTAGCCATACAAATAGCAGCCAGCGTAACATCCGAACATCAGTGGGCAACATGTCTCATCACTTGGCCACTCAGCCAAGGTGACCAATTAACGGTGAACCAGCTTGACCTCAGAGACATACAGATTCAAGGTAACCCGCCTATGACGGCACAATACTTCGCCTTCCAATACAAAGACACTAACCAAACCCAAGTTGTCCTTTACTGGTATGAAACAACCACCTTCGAAACGAACAGTACAGCTCAAACAAAAAGCGTAATGATAAGCTTAATCATGTACCCATCCTCTCCTCAAGGAGTATCAGAAGCTGAAGCCCAGGAATTGCCGATCGCCAACGCCATCAACAACTATTGGCAACCCATAAAAACTTGGAGCACCATAGCATTAAGCATCAGCCAAAACGGGTTTGTACTCTCAACAGGCGCTATCGCAATTTTTGTTTTTCTTATTCTCTACGTTGTATACTTGGGTAGAAAAGAGAAACTTGCACTTTTAAACCTCTACCGAAAACTTCCATCACAAGACCAACTTATAATGAAAGCAGTTGCCAATGCTGAAAACATGCACAAGCCAGCAACCCAAGCTATAACTCTTGAATTCCAAAAACTGGTTCAAACCCCCACATCTGAAAGCTGGATCGCACAAAAACTAATCGAAGCAGAAAACGTCGGCTTAATCAAGAGAACACTTACAAACAACGATGACAACCCTGCTCTCGCATGGAAAAATCAAATGCCTAAAAAAGGCTCTGTTAACTTCATTGGCGATGTTTTTCCCTGTTAACGTCGGCTGATGACGGTTTTATTCTATTAATTTCGTTGATACGAGCATGCCAATTTAACATTTTTCAATGTATTTTTTGTTTCGAGATTTTGTCTAAAACTGCTATTTTGCAAGTAGCCTTGTCCAAAATAAAATTCAATAAATTTATTAATTAAGCAAACGTTAGGTCGCGTGTAGCCAACCGCGCCCGCCTTTCTTAGGCTGTTGAACTTCCTGCTTCTTAGGAGCATACGCTAAAGCACGTTTTTTTCTCTGGGGCTTGGGGCTGGTGATTTTGGTTTTTACGAATTTATTCCAGCCGCCTTCGTCTACGTTTGGTTGGATGAAGCGGTCTGAGTCTTCTGTTATGTGTTGTTCGAGGATTTCCTTAAAATTTAAGGCTTTGTAATCTCTGGTTGCGTGGATTATGGTGCCGCGTTCCACGTACAACGATGCATAGTCACTGATTGAGATGCCTTCTGCTCTTTCCTTGTCGTTGAAGCGTTCGCTCCACAAAAGCTTCCATTCAGCTTTTAGTTTCTCGACTAATTCCTTCTGCGCTTTAATTCTGCTCTCAAGAGACGCATCACCAGAAGCTTTAGCCGAATCGTTAGGAACCTGCAATGCCTCTCTCCTTTCCTACTCACACTTTCTCCTCGAACTATTTAACAATTATTCTAGAACAAAAATGGGCTTTTCAAAAAGGAACCTTCAGTCATTCGGTACAGCGCAAGAATGATAAATTATATATACTCTATGTTACTCTATGTGACAAATAGTCACCGTTTGTCTGCCAGGCGAGTAATCATGAAACCACTAATTATAAAATCTGAAGCAGTTGCTAAGGAGGATATTTCTGTCATGATAAGTCATGGAGGACGCAAATTCCTGTCGAAGTTAAAACAAAAATCGATCCGAAGCAACAACTCCTGGTATCGTGTATTGAGTGTGGATAAGCGGCGTTTTATTGAGGCTGTTATTCAGACTGTGGATAAGATACGTAGTTCTTTGCTGCTTAAGATTTTGGCGGGGTTTGTTGAGAAACTGTTTAGCGCTATTGGTGGAGTTCGCGGGTTAATAGGTAATCTGGGCTTTGAGATGAAGAATTTTGGGTATCCTTTAGCGCAGAGGGTTAGCTTTATTGCGGTCAAATGGGGAAATAACCTTGCTGTAAACTGGTCAAATGATCAAGGCTTCATAAGGTATCTAACTGTTATCGACATGAATAACCTTCCAATTTTCAGAATTTTTTCTTAGGTGACCACTTGAAAGCTTTATCATATCCCATTAGAACATTTATCTCCGAAAAGCCATCTTATGGTATTTAGACCTATTCTTAACTATTCATAGCCCTAATTACAATTGATATTGTGGAAAAATGGGCTTTTGGGTTTTTTCAGTGATATTTTGGAAAAAATATTGATTAAGGGAGGCAACTGCATGGAAGGCACCGTTTGCATAAGTGGTGCTAAAAACGCAGCATTGCCTATGCTGGCGGCTTCAATTCTGACGAGGGATAATGTGACTTTGCTTAATGTCCCAAGCTTGCTTGATGTTACATCAAAAATTAATCTACTTCAAAGCATTGGTGTCTTAGTAGAATCAAACGGTAACACCCTTAGAATTAACTCACAAAATCTAGATTTAACTATGTTAGCTGACAATGCATATGCAAAACAGGTTAGAACTTCAGTTCTCATGTTGGGAGCATTGATACATCGCCAAAAAGAGGTTAAAATGCCTCTACCCTATGGCTGCGATCTGGATGCTCGAGGTTTAGATCAGCATATCTTGGCGTTATCAAATTTAGGTGTAAAAATAGTGATTGAGAACGGGTTTTTAAAAGCAACCGCAGACAAGCTTCATGCATGTGAGACGATTCTAGACTTTCCGAGTGTAGGGGCAACCGAGAATGCTATAATAGCATCTTCCCTTGTTGAAGGAACATCCGTTATACGAAATGCTGCCAAAGAACCTGAAATAGTGGATTTAGCAAACTTTCTCAATTCTATGGGGACAATTATTACAGGGGCTGGAACCAATTCAATAATTATAACTGGTGTGAAAGAACTTACTGGTACCAAATATGAAATAATCCCTGATCGCATTGAGACTGGAACCTATATCGTTGCAGTAGCAGCAACTGGAGGAAACTTGCTCATAAGGAACACTAATACTAAGTTTTTAGGGCAAGTTTTATCTACGTTAATGCAAATTGGCGTCGTTATTAAAGAGACTGAAGAGGGCGTAAGGGTTTTTTCGGACAGTTATCTTTACCCGACAGACATTATAACCGCTGTTTATCCAGGCTTTCCCTCTGGTATGCAACCAATATTAACAACTCTCCTTTCAGTTGTCGAGGGAAAAAGCACAATTAAAGAAACGATCTATAAAAACAGGTTTTATCATGTTCCTGAACTTCTCAAAATGGGTGCAATGATCCAAATTAAAGAAAATATGTTACATATTACAGGAATAAAAAAGCTTCAAGGGTGTTTAGTTAATGCGCATGACGTACGAGCAGGTGCTTCATTACTTATCGCAGGGCTTATTGCGAACGGCCCAACTGTTATAGAAAACGCTTGTCAAATATTCCGGGGTTATGAAGATCCAATCGGAAAACTTGCTGCAATTGGTGTAGACTGCAAATTACTAAAAGATTAGCAAGGCAAATAAATTAAGGGCAATTAAGCGAAAGCGAAGATTTGCTTCATCTATTTTGCAATGACGTTGGTTGCTGTTTTATGATGTGGTTAGAAAAAATATTTTGTTTCTTGGTTTTCCATAAATGGTTTGATCGTCGCGCAGTAAAGCAATGCTGTTTTCGCAAATTTTTTCTTTGAACATAAAGGTAAGCAATATATTCTTATTCTTAGTCCGATTTTGAATCCAATTTAATTTTAAAAGCTAATTGTTTCTTAATAATCAAGAGAGGTGAAAAAATATCCTGAGTGTAGTCCAAAAGAAAAGAGTTGAAGTGACGATGGCTAATCCTTACTTAGAAGGGATGGAACTCTTAATAAAAGATGGGCTCTATGAGAGCCAAGCAGAAATTGTTAAGGACGCTTTAAGGCGGCTGTTTGTGCATTACGAAATTCAATTAATAAACGATATAACAATAGATGGTTAAAACATATTTTTCTAGAAACCTTAATTTTTAATTATATCCGTAGTTATATCCATAGTTCTGAGAGTAACTGTTTTTTGTTAGACAAAGTTTTTATTCGCGTTTGAAACTTAACTTCGACCGTTAAGACAAAGGATGATTCAAGATGACCCTACAAAAAGGAGATTTCATACTAATCAGTTATACAGCAAAGGTTAAGGAAACAAACGAAGTTTTCGACACAACATACGAAGATGTAGCCAAGAAAGAGCATCTCTATAAAGAAGGGAAAATGTATGAGCCTAAACTGGTAGTTGTAGGCGAAAACTGGGTTCTCAAAGCCCTAGATGACAGTTTAACAACAATGGAGATAAATAAACCTGCAGCTGTCGAAATTCCACCTGACAAAGGCTTCGGACAAAGAGATCCGGCAAAAATAAGGCGCGTGCCACTCAAACAATTGCTGGCAAAAGACATTAACCCGATTGTCGGAGGACAGATAGAATTTCAAGGGAAAGATGCGGTTGTGCGTTCAATGGGTGCGGGAAGAGTACTTTTAGACTTCAACCCTCCATTAGCTGGAAAAACCTTAATTTACGATGTCACAGTCAGCAAGAAACTTGAAAGCAACGAGGAAAAAATCGGTGCTCTTATCCACCGAAGAGTACCTGTGGTGGAAGAAAACAAGTTCACACTAACCATACAAGACAAAAGCTTAACTATTGACATGCCAGAGGTGGCCTTCTACATTGAAGGCATCCAAATTGCCAAACGCGGCATTGCCCTAGACATCCAGAAATTCATCCCTGACTTGACTGAGACAAAATTCGTTGAAGCCTTCAAAGCTGAACCCAAACCAGCACTAGAAGCACCAGCACCGACACCTGCACCTGCACCAGAAGCGCCAGCACAAGAAACACCAGCGCCAGCAACTGCACCAGAAGCACCAGCTAAAGCGCCCTAAAAAAGCGTTAGCTAACATTTCTATCTTTTATTAGCAAATTTTTACTTCTGTTCTGAGCTAAGAATAAAGTTAAATCCGTCATGCCGCTATAATTATAGTGTACAAGCACTCACGTTCATTATTATTCTCGCTTACATGTTCGTAGGAAGGAGGTGAAAGAGCATAGATGGATCATACAATAGTTCACTTTGAAATCCCAGCCCAAGATGTAGAAAAATTGAAGCAGTTCTATGAAGAGGTTTTCGGCTGGAAAATAATCCAGTACCCTGCACCGGAAGACTACTGGGTTATACAAACTGTTCCTGTCGACTCAAACGGTATGCCACTGAGGCCAGGAGTAAACGGTGGCATGTTTAGAAAGCAACAGCCTGGAATTACACCTATCAACTATTTTGCTGTTGAATCTATTAACGATTATTTAGTTAAAATTCAAAAGCTTGGAGGCAAAGTGATCTCTCCCAAACAGGAAGTTCCTAATGTTGGTTGGATAGCTGCGGCAGAAGATCCTGAAGGAAACAAGTTTGCGCTTATTGAGCCGTTGCGCGTTTAGAATTCAGGTGATTAATCGATTATTCCCGTTGCCTTTGCTGTTTTCTCGCATGCTTCGAAATTAAGATTTAACTTTTGAAGAATTGTGTAGCGTTCGGGTCTAATTTTCGCTGCTGCCTCCAACGCTTTAACCGCATCAACATCTTTAACGCCTAATTCGCGAGCAGTTGTTGGTGCACCTATCTGCTTGAGCGTACTTCTTATTCTTTGCCAGTTTGCCCTGTAAAGATAAGCGGTCAATATTGAGCCTACGCCGCATTGTTCGCCATGCATGGCATGGTGCGAATTAAACATGTCTAGGGCGTGGCTAAACAAGTGTTCTGAACCGCTGCATGGGCGGCTGCTTCCAGCGATGCTCATGGCAACGCCGCAGCTTATCAAAGCCTCAAGAAGTGCGTGTAGTCCTTCATCTTTGCGGGAGACGATTAACTCGGCGTTTTCAATAACCAGTTTTGCGCTCATTAAGGCTAAACTGGCTGCGTATTCGCCGTAATACTCGTTTTGTTCCAGATGTGCCAGTTTCCAGTCTTTAACGGCTGTAATTTTGGCGATTACGTCTCCGCAACCGCTTATTACAAAGCGCCAGGGTGCTTGGGCAATAACTTCTGTGTCAGCAATTATCGCTAGTGGCGCTTGTGCCAGTATTGAGTAGGGCTTGTCTGAACCTTTAATTGAAGCTAAGGGGCTTGCGATGCCGTCATGAGAAACGGTTGTGGGCACGCTGATGAAGGGAATGTTTTGGCTTCCTGAACTTATTTTCGCAGCGTCAATTATTGTTCCGCCGCCAACACCGAGGAGTACCTGCGGCTTTGAAGCTTCTATCCGCTCTTCAATAGTTATCATATCTTTGATCGTCATTGCTTTTATTTGTAAAACATCAACCTGTAATCCTGCCTGTTCAAGCAGTCCGCAAATGGTTCTTCCAGCGATATCGTAACTTTTTGGTCCTGCGATTACCAGTGCTTTCCCTCTGAGGCCTAGCCGTTTTGCGACTTCAGGAACACAGTGCAAGGTTCCTTTTCCAACAATAACTTCACGAGGAAGCTGCATATAATGGTAATTTAGTGTCAAACTAACCACGTTGACTTGTAAAACATTAATTTGGCTCCAATGGTTTAAAACTTTGGGAACTTCGCACGTAAAAACCCCGATTAGATGGGTAAATAATTGATTGGTTAAGAAATCTTGGTTAAAACTTAAGTGCTTTCCGCACTTTGGGGACTCCAAGTTGCAATAGTGTTTTTTGCCTAATTGTTTTGCAGATGGAAAAATAGACGCAATATCATCAAATATATTTACTACCATGCACAAGTAAAGAATCCTATACTCGTTTGAAGCGTAATCAGAAGGAGAGGGCATGGTATGAGAAGAAATCAGTCAGCAGCGAATATGCTCTGCTATTCAGTAACGATTAACCTGTCTAAGTTTTTAAACTGCTCAGGCTCTGATCTGAAAACGTTGCTTACATCATGGTACTCAACTCTCCAGCTACAACAAGGCACAAATTATCCCTACCTCTATGTTAGGAGCCCTATCTAGATCAACCCGAAATATGAGGATGAAAAAGCATGAAGAAACTACAAATCCTGATAATTGCCTTTCTAATTTCGCTATCAATATGCGCACTCGCGAGTATGCAAGCCAAAGCTCAAACCTCTACAATCACTTCTGTTAGTCTGTCAAGTTCACTAATTGATTTTGATCAATCTGTAACCATTACTGCAACAGTCAACGCCTCAGCCGCGACGGGGAACGCAACTTTCGGGTTTTCGACTGACAACGGCACATCTTGGAGTACTCTTGGCTCATCACCCATCTCGGCGGGTATTGCCAACTATTCTTATACTCCAAAAGTCACAGGTAGCACTTTTGAATTCAATGCGACCTATAACGGCGATCCAAACTACTTTAATTCAACTTCTTCTACACCTGTTTCTTTGACGGTGGATTCTGCGCCTTCAATATCTGTTGAGCCTTCTTCTGCAACTATAGACAGCGGGCAGTCAGTAACATTATCGTCTACGGTGACTGGAGGAACGGGATCATTCTTATGGCAATGGTACGATTATAACGGTTCTATATCAGGGACGTCTGGAACGGGAGTAACTGCTACGCGTGCTTTTTCAGCCGCGGACACTGGAATCTATGTAATATTTACAGATACGGGAACAGGATCTGCGACTCCAACAGCAACTGCAACCTCAAGCCCAACCGTTGCAGTAACAGTTAACTCTGCGCCTTCAATATCTGTTGAGCCTTCTTCTGCAACTATAGACAGCGGTCAGTCAGTAACATTATCGTCTACAGTGACTGGAGGAACGGGATCATTCTTATGGCAATGGTATGATGATAGTGGTCTAATATCGGATGCGTCGGGAACGGGTGTAACTGCTACATATACTACTTCAGCTGCAGACACCGGAATCTATGTAACATTCACAGACACGGGAACAGGATCTGCGACTCCAACAGCAACTGCAACCTCAAGCCCAACCGTTGCAGTAACAGTGGATTCTGCGCTTGTTGCTCCGACGGTGACGTCTACTCCTGGCACGGTTGATCAGGGTCAGACTAGCAGTTTAACTTCATCTTCAGTGACGACGGGTACCCCATCTTACACGTATGTGTGGTTTGAGAAGGCTCCTGGTGGAAGTTATGCGTCGGTGGGTTCAAACTCTGGAAGTTTCAGTTTTGTTACTTCAAGTTCTACGGCTACTGGTAGTTGGAGTTTCATCCTTCAGGTGACTGATAGTACTGGTGCAGCGGTGAACTCTACTGCTGTCTCGGTTATGGTGAATCTTGCTTTGGTTGCTTCAACGGTGACGTCTACTCCTGGCACGGTTGATCAGGGTCAGACTAGCAGTTTAACTTCATCTGCTGTATCTTCGGGTACTTCTCCGTATACGTATCAATGGCTTGAGAAGGCTCCTGGCGGCAGTTTCTCACCTATTTCAGGCGCGGCTTCAGCGAGCTATAGCTTTGTTGCTTCTCGTTCTACGGCTACGGGTACTTGGAGTTTTGAGCTTCAAGTGACGGATGCTGCAGGAGCGCAGGTTACTTCAACTGCTGCAGCGGTTGCGGTGAATGCTGCTCCGTCTGTTACTGTGTCGCCTTCTTCATGGACTATGGATTCTGATCAGTTTAAGACGTTCTCGGCTACTCCCTCTGGTGGTTCTGAGTCTTATACGGGTTATCAGTGGTATGTGGATGGGTCTGCTCAGTCTGGTCAGACTGCATCAACGTTTAGTTTTGCTCCTGTGTCCTCGGGTTCTTACTCAATTACTGTGACCGTTACTGACAATTTAGGTGCGACTTCAGCTCAGTCTTCTGCTGCTATTGTTACGGTGAATGTTGCAGGTGCTACTTACTTTGAAGTTTCTGGCTTTCCGAGTACTACCACTGCTGGTGTCGTTCACACTGTCACGGTTACGATCTATAACGGGGATGGTAACGTGGCTACTAATTATGCGGGTACGGTTGCGATTACTTCAAGTGACAGCAAAGCGGTTTTGCCTGCGAGTGCTGTCCTGATTGATGGTGTTGGCTTTTTCAGTGTTACTTTGGTGACTGCTGGTTCTCAGTCGATTACTGCTACTGATACATCAGATAGCTCAATTACTGGTTCAGAGACTGGCATAAAGGTTACTCATGCTGCTGCAGCCGCTAATGTTGTCATTACTCCTGCTGATTCATCGGTTACGGCTGGGGCAACTAAGACTTATTCGGCTACGGCTACTGACGCGTATGGCAACACTTGGGACGTGACTTCTTCGACGACTTGGAGCATAAGCTCTGGCGCTGGAGGTTCATGGAGCAGTAACGTTTACACTTCTGCGATTGCTGGTTCCTGGACAGTTACTGGAACCTATGCTTCTACGCCTTACACTACTGGTTTGACGGTGAATCCTATTATTACTGCTTCTGCTGGAGCTAATGGCTCTATCAATCCAAGCGGCTCTGTAAGCGTCAACTACGGCGGCAGTCAAACTTTCACTATAACAGCGAATACTGGTTATTACATAGTTGATGTTTTGGTGAATGGGCGTTCAGTTGGCGCTGTCAACTCCTACACCTTCACCAATGTTCAGGCTGCATACACCATCTCAGCAACGTTTGCACCAACCGCTACTTCAACTTCCACTCAAACATCGACACCATCACCCTCACCAACTGCCACTCCGGTACCAATTTCCACTCCTACCCCAATATCGACGTCGTTCCCTACCCCAACTCCGTTCTCAACAAAGCCCCTAGCCTCAGAGCCATCATTCGAACTTGTGCTTATCGTCGCCACAACTGCAGCCGAAATAATTATAATCTTCACAGTAATAGCCGTCGTACGTATAAGACGAAACCCTAACGAAACACAGGCAATGGAAAACTCTTAGGCATAAACTAAGTTTTTATTGTACATACTTCTTTTTGAGTTCTTCAATTTCCTTTCGTTTACCACGCATTCTGATGTAAAAAAAGCCTGCAAAACCAAAACCGAGAATGACGCTTAAAGTCATGCCTAATAAACTACTCTTCTGAAATGATGAACTCGCATTAATCGACAGTATTAAAAAGCTGATTACTAAAAGACCAAAAAATACTGCAGCGCTAGCACTCAAAATCCGGTAAACTTTGACATCTGCCTGGAGCTTTGCAAGCTCAACCTGTAATTCTTTATCTTCATTATTCAAATTGACTACATCAAACTGATAATTTGCGCTTTTAGAATTTAAGCATACAGAAACTTTTTCCATTTAACAGACGACCAAGAAAATTGGCAGACGAAGACTTCACGGAACCTTAAAAACTATAACTATTAAATGCAATGATTTGCTTAAGCAAATACCTTGGATGGGCATTCACTGATTTTTTCAAAATAAACTTGCTTCGGAGTAGGAAACAATAAAAATCTGCAAAACAGAATTCTATTTATGATGAAACAACAAAAAACGATTGATGAAATTTTAGGAAGCCTTGAACCTGCTCAGAAAGAAACCGTACAAAAAATTCGGGCAATAATCAAAAGCACTGTTCCAGAAGCCGTTGAAATAGTTAGACAGGGAAAAATCGCTTACAAGTTAAATGATAAAGACTTTGTTTGGATAAGCCACTACCAAGACCACGTGGAATTGGAGTTTTTTATGGGCTCAAGCCTTGACTCAGACCTGCTGAGAAGCAGAGGAGAAACGGAAAAATCAGACAACGTCAGACACATAACAGTAAGCCATTTTGATAAAATGAAACCTGAAATAATGCGGCTTCTGAAGGAGGCGGCAGCAGTTGGATCTGAGCATTGCCCAACTTCATAAAACGAAAACTTGCATTTTTTAATCTCTCTTTAATTATTGTTAATGTCTAGTAAGCCTTTAGACACTGCACCCACCATTTCTTTGATAGAACATATTACAGACAGAAATTTTATATCTTAAGCAAGTTTTAGCCGTGGCTGGTTCTGATTAGATTTTCGATGCCGAAACCTTTTGACTTTCCAAAGTCTTTTAATCGGGAAAATAACTTGTCATCCATTTGTGGGGTTCTGCTCAATATCCAAAGATACTTGCGGTTTGGTGTGCCTACAACGGCGTAATCATAGTTATCCCCCAAGTTTATAATCCAGTAATCTCCATAAAACGGCCAGAAGAATGTTACTTTAAGTTTCGCTCCAGAATTTTTGTCAACCACTTTTGCCTTGCCCTTTGCCCGTTTCACTTTTCCATTTCTTCTGCATTCGTTAAGCACAGATATACTGCCATCTTCAGATAGTGTGTAAGTTGCTGTCGTATCAGAACAACCTTCTTGAAATCTGGCAGGAAGATGTGCAACCTCGTACCATTTGCCTAAATATTTTTTTAGTTCGACGTGTGGCACGGCTTCAAGCGTAATGGATTCTCCTTTCTTAAAAATAGGTCACTTGGTATTGAAGCAAGACATCAATGTATAATTTTCGGTTGATCTCTCTGCGAGCGCTATAATGATAAAAAGTTTTATATTTATTTAAAAGTCAGATATACCAAGCAAGCAAGTAAGGGGTAGCTTATGATTAAAACAGACAAAACAAATGAGAAAAGCGAAGAAAAAATGAAAAAAGGAATGCTGACTCAACTATCAAATTCTGCGCCTTCTGCGCCTGCATCGCCTCCTCAATCACCCACAACAGCCTCTAGTAAGTACTCAAAAGCAGGGTTTATTGTTACAATAATCGGTGTACTCATCACATTTATTGCTGCGGTCGTTTATCTTGCAACAGGAGATTCAGTTCCGGGAATTGTCGGAATCCTATTTGTCATTATAATGGTAGTCTTTTTGCGCAGGGGGCAAAATTCAACAGACATAAAAACAAAACAACTCGCTGGCCTGATACCATTTTTCTTCGGATGGATCATCATGATTCTTATTGGAACAGTACTCGCTTTTGACCCTCTAGTATTAGCCGGTGGTCTACTATTAGTGATGGGCGGTATCACCTTAGTCGTAGGGAAATAAGCGCGCTAGGCATTGAAACATAGTGCGCTACTCTGTTTTTTCTATAATAGAAGGCGGGTTTGTAAACCAGCTTTGCTTATGTTTATAACAAAATCTTGCCGACCTAAACGTTACAGTTATTACCTCCAATAAACTTACTGACGTTCTGGACGGGAAATTTGGGCGAGTAAAGAGAGCCTAAAACTCTTTTCTCGAGGCTCAGTACGGATAGAGCACCAGCCTCCTAAGTTGGGGGTCGAGGGTTCAAATCCCTCCCCGCCCGCCACGGCCAATCCCCGCCCGTTTTGAGCGTTTTACTTGCGCTTTCTGAAAACTTTTAACTCCAAAGTATCATGCAAATTCAAAGCCTGCTTCAATTAGTTGGCACGTTTCCGCTTCTGAATGTGCAATTCTGGCAACATAGTCATGGCCGAGAACTTGTATGATTGCAGAATGTCCCTGGTTGGCATTGGATCCTTAGAAGGTTGCGCGTAAGTTTATCTGCCTTGAAGACAGACTGTTGAATAAGAAAACGTCAACTTAAGGTGAGCCAAATGCCAGATGAAAAATTTAACAGCAATCAAAAGCCCTATGCAAATGAGACCATGAGGCTGCTTTTTGAACGATCGAGCTGTCGGAGTTTTCTAGACAAGACAATTCCGCAAGAAGTCCTAAACGCGGTTCTTGAAGCAGGGACTCATTC
>Ga0326727_10005084_pt1 | contig 38148 bp, 38 predicted proteins | sample MB2enrmetagenome_FD_207643 | JGI IMG/M metagenome (GOLD analysis project Ga0326727, IMG submission 207643) | Lab enriched peat soil microbial communities from McLean, Ithaca, NY, United States - MB29MY | ecosystem: Environmental > Terrestrial > Soil > Wetlands > Peat | place: USA: New York... | reverse complement strand
AATGATTCCCGCAAGATTCTGGTGGAAATCTGCCACCCGCGATAGAATATGTTTGGGATTTTTCCTGTAAGAAAAAGTGGTAAACTTTCCACCGGAATGGGGGGCAGATTTCACCGGAATGTCCAATCACCAGTCCACTGGGAGTGAAGATACTTGGAAGGACTATATGACATTGATATTTGACAACTTCATTGACGCAAACTGTCCATTGATATCGATGGGGATTTCAGTTCAAAATCGCGAATTCTTTATCAATCTGCTTTACTACCTTAACTTTATTCGTATTGATAAGTTACTCCAGAATATTATCTTAAAATTTGACGGTGTAATTGACATTAGAGGCTGTGTTGCTTTACTATCTCAAGGAGGATCACATGGCGAAGCTTAATAAAGTAGAAGCATTTATCAAACTTGGAAAAGCATGCAATGGAGGTTTCGTTTCGGAGTCTATCGAAATGGAGAAAATAATAGCTTACAATCTAAAAAAAGAAATATCCGGAGGCTACTATTCATCAAATATAGAATTAACAAAAGATCAAAAGAAAATATATCAAAAAGATTTGTTTCACGAATAAAATATGAAAGATTAATTTTAATCTTTTTTGGTTCAGAGATAATCTAATACTATTGTATTAGTTTATCAATTATAAGGAGTTATATTTTGAATATCCAACGAATAGCATCGGAAATGGTTAAATCGGCAAAAACTTCTGAGTTTCTCGTTCCGACAGACCCAAACTTAGCAAGTGAATTCCATCGTCGGTTAGTTAACTATATCAATGATTATAATCGTGATCTGGATAATAACCACGAGGTTGGAGTCCAACTTGTTTCATTTGGAGCAAATATTGTTTTTCATTTAGAAGATATTGGTTATTGGAACCCTTCATTAATAACTTTAACAGGAGTTACTGAACAAGGAGATCCTGTTGAACTAATACAACACGTAAGTCAAATAAGCATTCTTCTAATGAAAATGAAACGTAATAAACCGGATGATCCCAAAAAACCTATAGGATTTGCTTCATGGGATGATTTTGAGAAACAGAAGCTTATTGATAAATCAGCAGAATAGGGAACACTTCGTTGCCCGTTTTTTTTGAGTAATAAGTGTACAACTTTATTTTCATGCTTTTTTGTCCTTTTCAAAAGGAGCCCCCAATAGTATACAACTTTATTTTCATTCCATCATTTTCCCTAAAGATAATTTCAAGAGTTACAAGATTATTAGTTCCCATCTTTATTTTCATTCAACACAATAAAGGTAATCATAGCAATATACATAAATACGCAGTAAATATTTGCCACGTTCAAACTGTTTTTGACACCCATCATCGGAATCTCCACGCAGGCGTCGCAGAGGGAAAGAACTTCCTCCGATACCCCAAACTCCTCGTTGCCGAACACGAAGGCCGTGTTCTCGAAGTCGGACAGCGTACGCAGGTCCACCGCGCCGTGTGCCGTTTCGAGTGCGTAGACGCGCCATCCGCGCGCACGGTAGTGCTCCACGGCAGCTTTCGTCGTTTCGAAATGGCTCCATGCGACCGATTCGATCGTGCCCATGGCGGTTCTCGCCAGTTTTACGCTGGGCGGGCGGTCCGTGATGCCGCAGAGCGCGAGTTCGCCCACGCCGAGACAGTCGCTCGCGCGGAATATGGAGCCCACGTTGAAGCTGGAGCGCAGGTTGTCGAGGATGCCCGCAACGGGAAAACGCCGGACTTCGCGGGAAGCGTCGTCAAAGACTTTCACACCGGGCGCGCGGTAGAAGCCTTCGGACTGTTCCTTTCCCAAAAGCGCGAGAAGCTCGTAGAAGGCGAGATTGCAGCGCCGCGCGAGTTCCCGGGGAGCGAGCTCCTCCATCTCCGCGAGGTGGCGGGACACGACGTTGTCTGTCTCGTCCACGAGGGTATGGGGTTCGTCGTGGAGGTAGTTGTAATAGGTGGAGAAAGGGATCAAGTCGGGCTCTTCGCCCGCCGCGATGTGCAGTTCGATTTCACGGACGCTTTCGGCCACCTTGTAGACGCGCTGGCGGACACCAAGCTTGCGGAACTTCTGGCGAGCGATCATCGGCTGTTCCGTGACGGAGATGTGCCGACCTGCGCGAGAAAACGCTCCAGTTCGATCCACGCGAGATCGTCCACCGCGGTTTTCGCGGCGATCTCCACGCGTCGCACGCAGTCCAGCACCGAACTGACGAAGCGGAGGTCGCACTTCTGCGAATACTGCCACATGAAGTAGTTGCGGCCCTTGCGGTCGGTGTCCTTCTTCGCGAGATAGCTCCAGAGGCCTTTCGCTGTGCGCAGAAGCGCGGAGTTAGCCGCGATCAGACTCTCGCCTTCGAGGCGGAGATCCGCCACGGCGTGCAGCGCCTTCGCGGCGTCGCGGTGGAATACGCCGTCGACGAGGTCGTAAGCCGTGAGGTTGTGGGAGCTGGAAAGAATGGTGCGCGCCTCGGCGACGGTGATTGTCTTCGTTTGGGCCGTGAAGTTCTCCACCAGGGAGAGCATCATCTCGGCCTGTTCGATGTCCTTGCCTGCGAGCTGCTGGATGAACTCGGGAAGGTCGGCATCGCCCTGGATGCCCTTCTCGGCGAGTTTCCGGCGGACGTACTGCACGATATCGCTTTCGTAAGGCGCGGGAAAATTCTGTATTTCGCCGATCTCCTCGATGCGGGCGAGAATCGGACTTTCGAAATCCGCCTTTTCGGCGGTCATGATCAATACCGTGTCCGGATTGTATTCCGCGAGATAGCGGTCGAGGTGCCAGGGGAAACTACCCTCGTCCTTCGTTTTTTTCCTGCCGGTCAGTTCGTCGATCTCCTTGAGCACGACGACGTTGTGTCCGCCGAAGAGGCCGGTTTCACGGCATTGGGCGAAAACGACGGACAGCTTCTTCTCGTCGGCGACCTCGCCCCCGAAGTAGACGGTGATTTCATCCTTCGGTATGCCCGCAAGCAGCTTTTCGAGCTTCTCGCGCTTGAAGGTGAGGTTAGTTCCAGTTAGTAGTATTACTGCAGATTGCATTGGAGGTTCCTCCGAGCATGTCGATCGAGGTGGGCGTCCTGGAGTATGCCATCTGCCAGCCCGAGACGATGGCGTCCGCAGCGTGGTTGCCCGCCTGTAAGATGAGGTAATCCGCGGCGGTGTTCGAGAGGATGTTGTTCGTGTCCAGCACGAGAACCTCTTCCAGAATGTGTCTGTCCTGCTGGATGTAATTCCGGTCGGGATCGGTGACGTTGTAGGTGATGGAAAACGAGTACAGCAGTGCCGGAATATTGGTGATCCGCGCCGCTTCGTCGATGGTGAAAAGATCGATGGAGCCGCTGATGACGGCCTGTGCGCTTCGGATACGGTCGATGAGCGTGAAGCCCATCAACTGGAGGTTCGCGCGAATTTCGCGGTCCAGGTTTTCCTGGAATTTCAGTGCCTCGGTGTTGGTGGTGAGGTCGGAGAAAAGCGACAGATAGAGCCGCCGCGCTCCTTCGGGCAGGCCCGGGTTTTTTCCCACCACCGAGATGTTTTCGTTGGTGTAGAGTGCTTTCTCTTCAGCACCGTTGGCATCACTCCGGACCGGAGCGGCTTCGTCGGAGCAGCTCGCGGCAAGGGCGGCCATGATAAACAGGATGAATCCGTAACGCATCTGATACCTCGAATAAATCGAAACCCGACATTCAGATTATAGCAGAAATCCGGGATTTGGGCAAGACGGAAAAGGGAGGCGGCGCATCCTCTATGGTCAGATTTTCAAAGGAGACTTCCGGCGGTTTTCCTGCACATCCGAGCCCGCCTCGACGAGTTTGGTTTACAAACCGGAAAAATCTCTTTATAATGTGAGCATAAAAATTCCCGCCGGCTCCGTGGACCGGCCAAGGAGAACTTCCGATGAAACTCTGGACTGCCATAACTGTCGCCGGCATTCTGCTCGCTCCTCTCGCCGGATGGACACAGGATGCGGGAAGCGCCGACGAATCGGCCTTTCTCAAGGCTATTGACGAGAATCCCAAGAACGAAGACGCTTACAACCAGCTTATGAAGCTTTACAACAACCAGGGCAAGCGCAAGGAGCGTCTGAAAATCGCCCTTCGCGCGATCCAGAATCTCGGCGGCAACAGTACTCTTTACGTCATCGTCGGCGACGAAAACAAGGCGCTGGGCGAGAACACCAAGGCGCTCATCAGCTACCAGTTCGCCCTCAAGCTGGATCCGGCCAACGCCAACCTTTACAACCGGATGGGTTTGTGTCTTCTCAAGCTGGATAGCTTTCACCAGGCCGAGGCCGCCTTCCGCGCAGCCCTTTACTTCGGCGGCGGCGACGGTCCGCAGATGCGCGGCGTCTATTACAACAACCTCGCCGTCTGTTACGAGTGGCGCAAGGATCTTCCGGGCGCCTACAAGCTTTTCCAGAAGGCCGTAAGCCTTTATCCGGAATACGACGTCGCCAACAGCAACGTGGCCCGCATCAGTGAAGAACTTCGCAAGCAGGGCATTCAGATCAATTAGACAGAGCAGCGAACGGAGCATCCCGGATCGGGTGTTCCGTTCGCTATTATTTCAATCCCTTCTTGTTTTCTCATTTTATCTTTCACACGGGTGACAGTTCAGCCGCCAGGGAAAAAATGATTCACGCGGAGGCTCGGAGAACGCGAAGCGAGGAAAAGAGACGCGAATCGACGGGATTCGTCGATGCAGCCCTGAATCCTTTTATTGCAAATGCCGTTTCATCGCACTTTCGCGTGAGACTCCGATTGTTTTGTTTATTGGCGACTGTACAGATACTCCCGCGGAGCAAAAACCAGTTTCCCGTTTCTGGCTTTTTTAGGTGCATCTTCCTCCGCCAGCCACCCCAGGAACCGCAAAGCTCCAATCAACTTTCCGATAGGTCGCCAGAAAAGTAGCGGAGCGAAGATGGGTTTCTCGGAGATAGCGAGCGGGATGCGGACTCCCGCGCAATCGGCAGGATGCCGAGTTTGCGCGGGTCGGAAGGTAAAGCTTTCGCTCAACGCACTTCGACCGTCAGCGTCCTACCTGCTTGGTTTCCAGATATAATCGCCCCAAGCGTTGATGTAAGCCACCTTACCGTTTGCTATGACCTTCGCTACCCCGCCATGGAATCCTCCGACGTACTCGTATCGCGCCGGAATGACCACCTTGCCGCTACGGTCAATATATCCCCACTTTTCGCCCTTTTTAAAGCCCGCGAGTCCTTCGGCGAAAGGTTCCGCAGCGCTGAAGGAGGGTTCGATCACCGTATTCCCGGCGTGGTCGATGAAGCCTTCTTTTTCGCCGGATTCGACCACGGCCAAGCCTTCAGAAAAGAACCATCCTCCCGACCACTTTTGAGGGATGACCAGTTCTCCCTGGTGGTCGATATAGCCGACCTTCCCGCCGGACTCGGCGACGGCGAGATTTTCCGAGAAATCACCGGCAATGTCGTACCGGAGGGAAATGACGATCTTGCCCCTTGTGTTCACATATCCTGATTTTCCCTGAAGATTAACCACGGCCAGATCTTCGGAGAACTCGCTTACCTGGTCGTACTCCGGTTTCACCAACCAGCGGCCCGCATGATCTACAAATCCCCACTTGCCGTTCTGCCGCGCCGGAGCGAGTCCGGAAACAAAAGTTCCCGCCTGCTCATAGACAGGCTGGACGGCCCAGCGCCCCGTCCGGTCGATAAATCCCCAAAGATCGTTGGACATGGCTGCGGCGAAACCGCCGGAGAAACCTTCGGCCCAATGGAAACGCGGCGATATGGCGAACGCCCCGCTCCGGTCGATGAAGCCCCATTGACCACGCTGACGGACCGGTGCGAACCCTTCCGAAAATGGAAGGGCCTGTTCGAACTGAAGGCGGATGACCACACGTCCCCAGTGATCGATAAAGCCGCAAGCACCGTCCTTCTGGACCGGATAGAGCTGCCGGTAGAATTCCGGGTCGGTTTTCTTGAGTGCCGGATAGGCGCTTCCGCCAAAGAAAAGGAAAGCGAAAAGTCCTAGAAGGAAAAGTTTCTGCCCCTTCCCGAAAAGAACCCCGGGGACGTTTATGTCCATTTTTCCCGTCACTTCTTCTCCGGAGGTATCTTGGCTTGGAGTTCGTTCTGATAAGCGGTCAGTTCGTTGAGGGTTTCTTTCATTTCCTGCTGGCATAGTATCTTTTCCGACTTCCGTAAACCTTTCTCGATTCCTGTCAGGCGCTGAAGAAGGCCATGTTCGCCGTTCGCCCGATTAATCAGGTCCTGGTAATCCTTTTCGGAATTGCTGTTCGTCAGTCCCGCTTCCATCTGATGCCTGGCGAAGATGATCTGATGAGCGAGATCGCGGTATTCCTGGAGCCACGTTTTGAAGTTCCGCCGCGAATCGGTATCTCCGCAGCCGGAAAGAAGAACCATGGTTGAAAAACCCAGGAAAATACCGCCGAAAACGGATGATTTCATCTTTTTCTCCTCCGTTAAATGAACCGCTCGAAGCGGTCCTTTTTCACTTTGCATATCGGGCAGACCTCCGGCGGGGCTTCCCTCGCGCAGAGATAACCGCAGACCTTGCAGCGCCAAACCGGATAGGATAATCCGCCCGGAAGAGTCTGTACACCCTCTGCGCCCGGATTCTCCCGCCCCGCTTTCCGCTTTTGCCTTTCCTCTTCGGACGGACGGCGTTCCGGAATGGAACGGAGGGGTTTTTTCCCTTCGGCGACTTCGGTGGACACATAAAGACCGCAATAGCAAGCGCCGAATTCGGCGATATCCGCGTCCCGGTAATCGCAGGGACAAATGATGTCGAGATCGACCGCCCGGTCCCTTGCGGCGAGTCGGCAGGGACAACAAGCGTAACCGTATCGCTTTTCGTTGATCAGACATCCCTCGAGAAGGGATAGCGTCATTTCCAGTTCTGGGCCGAAATGGTATCCTGCCGATTCTATTTCCGGTTTGAGCCGGAGATAGAAAGTCCGGACTTCTTCCGGCGTGACGACGGTCTCTTGCGCGCTCATTTTCCGAAGATCTTCCGCACTTTGTCCTCATCGTAACCTACAACGCATTTTTCATTATTGATCACGAGGGTCGGGTAAGAGCCGGACGGGTTCCACTTGCGGGCCTGCTGGCGTTTTTCCTTGGCGTCATTTTCGTCCAACTGGTCCACATCGTAAGCGACGTACTCCACGCCCAACTGGTTCAGGTAGCTTTTCATCTTCCGGCACCAGATGCAGGTGGAAAGCGCATATAATACCACTTCCCCGTTGTTTTCGCCCATGGATTTCTCCTCCGATGTTTTGTAACAGGAACACGCCGACTCCTTCATGATAACCCAATCCGGGAAAAAAAACGAATTTCGGCTGTTTCAGAAACGGACTCCCAGTGAAAAGACAAGCGGTAACACCACCTTGCCGGCGGAGGAAGAAAGCCAACACCGTTGCATCCAGTCATAGCCGAACCCGGCCCGTATTATAACGCCGATTCCGAACGGTTCCGCTTCGGCGGAGAGCCAGCCGGCGGTAATTACCGTCCACTCCGGCAAAGTGTTTGCGAGGTTCTGTTCTGTGAGAAAATCCTTCACACCGTCGTTTGCGATCAGGTATTGGGTACGAACGCCGGCCTGGAAACCGAACCGGAGAAACCGGTCGAAAAGCTCCAGGAAATACCAGCCGCCTTCCAGTCCTGCCGAAGCGGTGCAATAATTGGAGCCGTTACCCAGATATCGGGACAGATCCACGTAATTGAAACCGGCGAAAAGAGTCGCGGAAAAATCGGGGACAGGGAAAATTTCCATCGCGATACCTGCGAGCGAACTGTCGTTGAACATTACCCGGAAATGGACGAACGAATCCGGCGATGCGGCGGGTTGCACCAGATAATCTTCGCCGGAATGGAGGACAAAGGTATCCCGCTCCAGGAGATTGGTCTCGTTTTCCAGAAGGAGAAACTCATTGGTGGTTTCCGCCCGGCGGTTGGTCCAGACGAAATCCTCGGAAATTTCCTTCCCGTTGAGGAGACAGTGATAAACGGCGCCGGGTTTCCGGTTCCGGATTTTTCCCACCCGGATATTACCCGCGGAGATTTCAGGATCGATGGTCGCTTGACTGTTGTCGCCGAGATAGAAGTTGGTTTCCCATGCGACGTTGGTCTCATCCTCCATGATTCTGTATCTCATTTCACCGGAGGCGTCAATGTTCGATAGAACGGTCCCGTCCGGCACCATCCGGTCGTTCAGGAGAAAAGTATAAAGACTGAGCGAACCGAGATTTTTCGCTGGATGAATGGTTACCGTACCGACAGAACGAAAACCGATATTCTCTACCGATCCCGCGGTCAGCTTGACGAAACGGTTGAGAACCACGACCGGAATCCGGCTCGTCATTCCGGCGCCGCAGAGACGGCGGAAGGTGATCTGATAATCGGCATCCGAGAGAACCCGGAGCGGCATGCTGAAAGAATCGTTGGAGACAATCGCGATCTGTTTTCCGTTAACGACAATATCGTACTGGCCGTCTCCGACATGGAAATCGTCGAAACGGATAGTCGCTAAATTCATCGAGGTTTTCAGGACTTCCTTGACGAAATCCCGGATGATATCATCCACCGTATCGAAGAATTCGAAGCCCGTCGGCGTTTCCCAGTCTTTCTCCAACACCAACCGGCCGGCCGACCTCGACCATACCCGCAGGGTAATACGCGCGGTCGGTCCATAAACGTCCCCGCGGAACTGTACGTCTCCTCCGATTACGTAATCCGCTTTCTCCGTCTCGGCCAGCGAGCGGACATCGGAACTTCTGGCCGCCATGGAAATCAGCCGTTCCCGGTCGGGAACCTCCACGGTGGGCATGAGTCCGATGAAGGAATAGAGGGAGTGGAACAATAACTGACATGTGGTATTTGCAGTGGAATATTTATTGGTATCGAATTTCTCGGCAAAAGGAAGAATCAAGACCTTGGGTTTTTCCTCCAGGGAAAACAAGGGAAGGAAAAAAAACAGAAGCATCGGCAGAAAAAAGGCGAAAAAACGCATGAATTTCCCCTGAATGGATTACAGCCATCATCCGCGATCAAACGCAGATCGTTGCCAAAAATAGAGAATATTATCATAGTGAGGAGCAGGAAAAAAAGCAATCGAAAAAACGAGCGGCATTCGGAGGAATAGGGAAAATTTCAAAAACGAACTGAGCGGATTTACCGGTAGATCATCATAGACAACTACCGGCAGAACAGAAAGACAATATGAAAAAAGCGGGAGGTCTTTCAACCTCCCGCTGGAGAATTACTTCCCTTTCACCTTGTCGGCAAGCTTTTTACCTGCTTTGAAGCGAACCACTTTCTTGGCCGGGATCTTGATCGCGGCGCCGGTCTTGGGGTTTTTGCCCATCTTTTCCTTCAGCTTGCGCACTTCGAAGGAACCCCAACCGATAAAGGTGACGCTGTCACCCTTCACCAAAGAACCTTCAGCAACGCCGAGAAACGTCTCGACAAGCTCTCCAGCGCGGCGCTTGGTTTCCCCGGTCTTCTCCGCGAACTTGGCAATGAAATCCGCCTTGGTCATATGCCTCTCCTTAAAAAAGATTTAGTTCCCCTTGATCACTGGCATGTTTTTCCGCCGATGAATCCCGACTGGCCAGTCTCTTCCGGTCTGGCGCAAACCCGACTGGCCATGAATGGCCTTGATTCGCCCCCGCAACCTGCATACATACCGGGAAAGTGCGTTCAAATCAGGACCGAACGGACCTTTCCGAAGCAGATGGATAAATTATACAGCGTTTTTCCCAAATGTCAATCAAAAAAAGAAAATTCCCGGAAAAACTTTGCCCGTTTCGCTTGAGCCTGCTTGGAAGTATCCCTGATTTTTATTCGGGCTTTCCGAAATCCTGCACCGTGTAATTCACATAATCCGATTTCCGGTTCTGCCAGAATCCCGCCCCCAGTTCCGTAAATTCGGTACTCAGGATATTCTTCCGGTGTCCGGAGTCGGGTACGCCCATATCGATGACGAGCTGGAGAACGAAGGTCCGTGCCGCAAGGGCCGGATTCGCGAAGCCGTTCTGATTTTCCCAGGTCCCGCAGGCGATGTTCTCGCCGGAACTGCGATATTCGTAACCTTCTTTATGAATGCGCTCGGAAAATGTCCCGTTCTGGTTGTGCCCGAAAACGTTATTCTCGGCCATATACCGCGCGTACTTCTCCGCAGCGGAGCAGAGCCGAGACTCCAGGGTAAGCGGCTTGACCGGCTTTCGTTTACTGAGCTCGGCGTATGCGCCATTGTCCCGGTTCTTCGCGGCTTCCGGAGCAAGGTACTTTTCCGCGTATCCGGAAGGATTGGTTCTGGCGAAGTTCACCTCCGCGAGCATTTCCTGCTGGTAGGCGTCAAAGGAATTCCGGTTCCGTCGGGGCGCGCCCGAACCGTTTCCGTTGGACTCGGAGGTTATCATGAATCCGGATGTTCCTGCCGACGGGGAGGATGACGATGTGCCGTCGCTGCTTACCCGGAACAGGTTTCGCGCGCGGTATTTCATCTCCTGCTGGGCTGAAATCGGCACCGCGAGCATGCCTGTTGCCAGAACCGCAAGTATTATCGGGATTACGCGCATGGAACATCCTGATTTTCCTTTTTTACCAGCAAGGTGTCGGTTCCGGTTTTCTCGAAAACTTCCTCGTAAAGATCGTAGTAGGGAAGGGAAAGCTCGTAGCGTTCGGTGGCGTTCATCCTGGCCACGGCGGCATCGCCGTATTCCCGCAGGAAATCGCGCTCGGCGAGCCTTTCCGTCAGTTCGCCCCAGAAAACATCCTCATCGTAGGCGTCGATCACTTCGTTGACCGCTTCTTCCAGATCCGATGACGCGAAACTGCCGTTTCGTTCGATGCCGGGCTGAACGAGGTCGGAACAATCGAAATCGGCGGCGTGAGACAGGAGATAACTTTCGAGATCGGCGCGCTCGTCCTCGGACTCCTCGTCGGAACCCCGGGCGGCGGAAAACATGAAGGACCCGGCGTGAACAAGTTCCAGTAATGTCCGGTACTGTTCGGGGTTGAGTTCGATGTGCATGAGTACCTCCCTGTTTTGGACGAAATATTGAAAATCTTCAGATACCGCCGCCGTCCTGGTAGCGGAATTCCGCCGGTCGGGACTGGGACACGCGGCTGTCCGGAGGTACGCTGTGCGTCAGCCAGACGTTGCCGCCGATTTCCGACCCGGCGCCGATGGTAACCCGTCCGAGGATCGTCGCTCCGGAATAGATGATGACGTTGTCCTCCACGACGGGATGGCGCGGAATTCCCTTGATCGGGTTTCCGTTCTTGTCCAGGGGAAAGCTCTTCGCGCCGAGCGTCACCCCGTGATAGAGTCGCACGTTGTTTCCGATGATGCAGGTTTCGCCGATGACCGTGCCGGTGCAGTGATCCACGAAAAAACCCTCTCCGATACGGGCTCCGGGATGTATGTCCATCCCCGTTCGGGAATGGGCGAGTTCCGAAATGATGCGGGGGATGAGCGGTACTTCCAGGAGGAGAAGCTCATGCGCGATGCGGTAATTCGTCATAGCGAGAATCGATGGATAGCAGAAGATGGCTTCGCCGTAACTCTTCGCGGCGGGATCGCCCTCGTAAGCGGCCCGCACCGAAGTGACCAGAAGTCTCCGGATTTCGGGAATGCGACGGATAAACTCCAGCGCCTTGTCATGCGCAAGCTGCTCGCAGGCCACGCATTTTGCCTCGCCGGGTTTCTCCCCGGAGTTCTCGTTGCATTCAAAGCAGAAGCCGCGATTGATCTGTTCCGACAGCAGGCGGAAGATCCGGTCCATATTGGTCCCGATATAGTACTGCATAGTTTCCGGCTTGAGTTCCGCGTTGCCGAAGTAGCCGGGGAAAAGTACTTCGCGCAGGAGTTCCACCAGCGTATCCAGATCTTCCACCGATGGCATCGGGATTTCATGGTTTACCCGGTGGTAGACTTTCTGGTAGGAATTCTTCTGACAAAGCTCCGCGACCACTTCAGGCAGGACTTTTTCGTAACCTGGGTTGTCCATTCTTGCTCCCGGGCCCGGTAAGTCAGCTTACCCGGCCCCCTTTTTCTACATGATAAACCATTTTCCGGTTCCGGGCAAGAAAAGATCGGTTCGATCCACTGCGGGACAAACGTCGGCGGGCCTTGCCATGATACTTGAAATTCCTCCGGATTTCCGTTAAAGTATGCTGTCCGGAAGATGGAAGAGTGGGGGGACCGCCTTGGGGGACCGCGACGACCGCATCCAGAGGGAAGCAGAGAACTACCGGGTGATGGGCGAATTACTCACGAAGCACCGCGCGCCTCGCGAGGCGGAAAGCGTCCGCAACGTGCTCGAAAGCGAGGCGCCGCTGGAGGAGAAAATCCGCCGTATCCGCGCGATCGATCTGAACGGTTCCGCGGTTCAGGATGTGCCCGCCGGGAAGCCCCTTGCCGCGGTTCCGGAATCGCCCTCCCCCGCGCGAAAAAATCCGCCGGCATCGGATGTTCTTCGGTCACAACCTGCGCCGGCGTTCGAAACCGGTCCCGAGAGCGTGGAGCGTATCCGGCCCGCCATCCGCCGCAGCGGCTTCTTCGGGTTCTTTTTCCGCGAATACGGCAGGCTCCAGGAGTTCGGCACGAAAACGGGACTCCTCAGCTTTCGTCTCATACCGCCTTCTTTCCTGCTGAACGGATTTACCGCCAAAACCATTCTTTCCGCCGCCTTCCGCGATGCCGCTGAAGTTCTGCCGCTTCTTCGGTTCATTCAGGAGCGCGGCTGGCTGACGATGGAGAAGTTCGATTACAACCTCGTTTCTCTCTTTTGCCGCTTCTGTGAAATCCTGCTTGGCATGCGCAACGGGGGCGGAGGGCAGGGAGAGTTTTTTCTCCGCAGCCTTCAGAGCGCGGAGAATCTCTGGCTTGCCTGCCACTACCGCAACGACTATCCCTCGAAGATCGCGGCGGGAATTGAAGACCAGTTGAAACGCTACCCGGAGCGTGAGCGTGTCGCTGTGTCGGCGAGGGAATCCGTGTTGCGCCTTCTCGCGGCGGTAACTTTCCGGCCGACCGTCGGAAATTTGCTCCTTGCGTCCGACATGATCGCCTTTCGCCGGTATCTTGAGCTGCCGGACCTCCTTCGCGAGCTTCCCGGCGGCGTGGTTGGAGTATACCGCTTCGACGCGCCGCTCTTTGTCCAGCAGCGCATCTCCGCGTGGATTGCGGATAACGCCCGTCAGGCCGATCTTTACTCAGCCGAGAAGGCCCGTATCGACCGGATCCGTCTTTTCACGGAACAGTTCACCGTACCGCTCGAGGACGGGGGAGTGGAATACGATTTCCGTTTTATCGCAGCCTTCTTCGCGGACAACGATGCGGGAAAGAATAACCAGTTCCTTCGGGATACCGACGACGTCATTCAATTTGCCGGTCGCTTCTATCCTTATCTTTTGCAGGCGTTCCGGAACTTCCTCGTCGAGCGCGTGGAACTGGAAAGCGTAGGAACGGTCCGCGCTTTCCCGCCCGATTTCTTCCTCGCCGATGTCGACCGTTTGACTGCGCACGTCGCGCGCCTCACGCAGAACAATTTCCAGTGTCCGCATATGGAACGCTCGGAATTCCTGGAGTTCCGGGAGAAGGACCGCAGGCACACTCCGTCTTCCGGGCAGATGGGGATGATCCAGATCCTGGACGAGCTTTCGGGTATTCTGACATTCATCGGAATGAGGGCGTCGGCGCTCTGCGGCCGCCATGAAAAACCCGATATTCCGCTGAGTTTCAACGGTGAGAATGCACAAGCCTGTCAGTCGGACATCGATACCGTGTTCTGGGATAAACGAATCGTCTCCGCCGGTTATCTGCGGGGAAAAACCTTCGGGCAGGCGCTTTATACTTTTACGACACTCGTTTTCCTCGGCGCGTTATACTTCCGGAACGCGGAGATTCTCGGTACGCTGGACCGCAGCTACCGGGTGGAACAATCGCTGGAAAAAAGTCTCCGGGCACTGAAGCGCGTGGCGGACCCCGCCGCGTTCGAGCAAATCCGCTCCCGCTGTTGCGCGGATTGACGGATTTCCGCTTCCCGGCTATAATATTGCTGTTATGAATGAAGATACCTACGAACCCATCCAACCGGCGGGCGGCGAGACCGTCGGCGCCGTTCAGGACGCTTCCGGTGTCGCGATTGACCAGCGATTGCGGATAGAGGCGCTCATCCGGCGCAAGAATGTGACGCCTGTCGAAACCGCGAACGCCAACATCCAGCGGATTCACCCGAGCTTCAAGCGTGCGGGCTTTCTGGAGTTCTTCTTCGTCCAGTCTTCCCGCATCCGCCGCTTCTCCCTGAACACGAAGCTGTTGAAGTTCGTTTTGTTCCCGCCTTCGTTCCGAATGAATTTCGGACAGGTGCGGGAAATCCTGTCGGGAGCGTTCAAGCACGCACAGACGCTCCAGCCCGTTCTCGCGGCGCTCCAGGAACGCGGATGGCGCACCATGACCAAGTTCGACTACAACCTGATCGGACTCCTCAAGCGCTTCTGCGACGCACTGATGACGATGGTGGGAGACGATCCGCAGAAAACCCCGAAATTCGAGAATCACTTCAAGAACATGCAGAATCTTTATCTCGCCTGTCGTCACCAGCCGGAGTTTGTCACCCACCTCAGCTCCATCCTGCAAAGCGAGCTTAAGAACTTCCGCGACAATGAGGAAATCGCGATCAAGTCGCAGGAAGCCGTCCAGAAGCTGCTTCTGGACAACGATATGAAGCCGGGCTTGATGGAACTCATCCTCGCCGGAGACATGCTCGAAAGCCGCCGTTTTATCGAACGTTCCGATCTTCAATTAGAGCTTCCGGGCGGCGTGGTTTCCAATTTCCACATGGCCGCACCGGCTGGCGTTCAGAGCGCGATCATGCACTGGGAGAAGGAAAGCATGGACCTTCTGGCTCGTCTTGCGCTGGAAAAGGAGCAGAACCGGCACATCCAGGGATTCATCCAGAGCTATGTCACGCAGCCCGACGAATTCACGCGGGATTACGACTTCCGCACGCTCGGTGAGTTCATCGCCCCGACGGACAAGGGCGGAAAGAACCTGTGGCTCAAGATCCGCGACGATGCGGTGCAGACGGCTTTCGCCTTCTACCCGCTCCTCGTACAGACCTTCGAAAAATTCCTCACGGACAAGCTGGAAATCGAAGACGTGGGTCCGGTGCGGTGCTTCCCGGCGGATTACTTTCAGCGGGAGTTCGAGCATATCCGCCGGGACGTGGACCGGCTCACGCTGAACAACTTCCAGTGCCCGAACATGGCCCGCAAGGACTTCCTCGCGTTCCGTTCGAAGGATCGTCGGGTTTCTGCCGGATCGGGCCAGGTAGGTATGATCCAGTTGCTGGAAGAACTTTCCAACCCCGTCTTTACCATCGGCCTCCGGCTTGCCACGCTGCACCTCCACCATCAAAACCCGGAAGTGCCGCTCGACCGCTGGTTCCCGAAAAGTCCGAACGCGGGACAGATCCAGAAGGAGATCGACGAGGTTTTCTGGAACAAGCCGCTGGGCGGACAAGGCGTTCTTCGCGGGCAGAACTTCGGCAACCTCGTGGCGCGGATCGCCAACCTTTGCCTGCTTGCCTCGCTGTATTATTCCAACCGCGATATGCTGGATTTCCTGGACAACATCCACCGCCTGGACCGCTCCATCCAGGAACTCAAGCAGTCCCTGGAACGCATTGCCGACGTTCTTACATGGGACGACCTCTCCCGGAAATATGCCGGGGTGTGAGCGACAGAAAGGAAAACGAAAAGGTTCCGGGAGTCGACGATATCAAGCGGATCAAGGTTAAAGGAACGCTGCATCCGCTGCTACGTCTGTGTTGCGAGATGTCCTCGCGGCGCGATCCGGTTCCGCAGGAGTTTCGTCAACCGGCTGATCAACCTCGGACGCGCCGTCAGCGGGATCTGAAGCGGGCAGGAACGACTCGATTCCTTTACTGGAGGAGTACACAACGTTCACAAAGAACTCTATTTTACATTAATATATACTGATACGTCAACCGATTTCTTTGCGCTTTCGTGTCCTTTGTGAGAAACTCGACCTTTTGGGCCAACCATGGAACTCCTGTAGCAACGGGCGAATCCCGGCACGGGAAGAAAGAACGGGGACAGGATTGTCGTCGCTCCGGCCGTACCCTTGTGTCTCCCTATTTCGCTGTCTTTAAACAGAAAACGATGACCGAATCGGGCTGCAGAAACAATGAATTCCTGGAATCAGAGGACTGAAACAGGATCTCTTTCGTTATCAGGAAAGTCCAGTATTCCATTCCGGGTTCCTCTTTATCGATCAATCGGAAACTGGAAGAGATCCTGTTTTTCGAATAATAAGTGACATTTTTGATGGTAATACTCATCAGATCGTCCCAGGCGCCGGCGCTGTCTTGATCCACTGCCTCGCCGCCGTAGCAGTAATCGAATTCCGATTTCCCGGAAGTAGTGGTACCGGAGAGTTTCATTCCTTCAGTTTCCGATACCTGGATTAAACTGCTTTTGCTTCCTTGAAAATCCAGAATGAAATAATTGGATGAATGACTTTCCCCGGATAAATAGAGAGCTCCATTTGCCGTCCCGGCGGTGAGGGCGGGAGTTTTCTCTTCCTGCTGTCCGGCGAAGCCGAAACCGGATAAACTGAAACCCAAAAAGAGAACCAGCGACATCCGTTTCATAGTTTCCTCCTCATTTTGATGGGATAGGGAATGATCAACTGTCCATATGGTTCCGAACCGTCAGATGAAACGGAGAAATTAGTTACCCTCCCTCAACCGGTAAACCTCAACCCGGTCCCGTCCGTTGGCTTTGGCGAGATACAGCGCGTCGTCGGATCTCTTGACGAGCTGATCGCTCGACAGTGTCTTTTCGGTATAATCCGCGACGCCGATGCTGACGGTGAGCGACATGGTATTGCCCTGGTATTCGACGCTGGTTTCGCGGATCACCCGCAGCAGTTTCTCCGCGAACACGGTCGCTTCCGGGAGCGGCTGATTGACGAGCATGATGAATTCCTCGCCGCCGTAACGTCCGCAGATATCCACCTTGCGGGAGTTTTCCCGGATGGCATCCGCGAGGACCTTCAGGATGAGGTCGCCCGCCTGGTGTCCCCAGGAGTCGTTGAAGCGTTTGAAATGGTCGATGTCCAGCATCAGACATGTCAGCGGTGAACCGTAGCGCCGGGCCTTTTCGAATTCCACTTCCAGGACGTACTCGATATGGCGGCGATTGTAAAGGCCGGTCAGAACATCGGTGATCGAAAGACGTCTCAGTTCTTCATTGGAACGCTGAAGATCGGCCAGAAGGTCCGACAGCTCCTTTTCGGCATGCTTCATCGGCGTGATATCCACCGTGACGGAAACGGCTCCGCCTTCGGGAAGCGGCGCTGCGCTGATCTGCGTCCAGTGGATGTCGTTTTCCACCCGGTACCCGATATGCCGGTTTCGTATCGGCTGTCGCTTTCGGAGAGCGATGTTCCGGGGATGATCGTCGGGCGGGAGCGGGGTCATATCCGGGAGAAGCATATCCAGATGTTCCAGGGGATCTTTGCCCGGCTGCCAGTTCCGGAGGCCGAGGATCTGAAGGTAAGCGGGGTTGCATTGTAAAATCGCCCCGTCGGGATCGGACACGCTTACCCCAACCGGCAGCAGATCGAAGATGGCTTGTAGTTTTCGTTCGCTTTCCTCGAGTCTGTGCCGGATCAACAGTTTCTCGGTAACATCGCGGGAGGCGCTCTGGAAGCTCGTGATTTCGCCCGGAGAGCCGCTGATCGTCTTGAGCACGGTTTCAAACCAGACGTAAGTTCCGTCCGAGCGGCGGATACGGTATTCCGCCGAACTTCCTCCCTTTTTCCGGGCTTCGAGGACCATCCGGAGGACCTTTCGCGTGTCTTCCGGATGGATGAGCGGGAAAGGGTCCCTGCCGAAAAGCCGGTTCTGCGGGTAACCCAGAAGTTTCTCAGCGGAGGGCGTGGCGTAGAGTATCGCTCCTGCCGGTCGATGAAGACAGATGAGGTCCAGCATATTCTCCGAAATCAGTCGGAAGCGTTCTTCGCTTTGACGGGAGTATTCGGCGAGGAAGCGTTCGTCGGTATCGTCGATCCAGAGCGTGACGGTTTCGCCGGGCGCGGGAGAGGAAAGATAAACGCGGAAGGAGCGTTCGCCGCCGGCCGCCCGGCTTAAAAGGCGGTTCGGCCGTCCCGTTGCAGCCGTATCCAGAACCTGTCGATGGATCTCCGGATAGCGGGAGGCAAACTCCGGGAAACATTCCGTGAGCGTTCCACCGGGAATCGGTACGCCTTCTTTTCCGGCGAGCTCCGCAAATCCGTCATTCCAGTCAAGGGCATACAGTTCCGAATTCGCGGCTTCCGGAGGCAAACGGAAGTGACCGAACGCCGCCTGCATAGCGTTCCATGGCGAAGCAGAATGCTTCCAGCCAGGATTTACGGGTTTCGGACGACGGAACAGGACGGGAAAAACTCCGAGAAAAATGCAAAATGCGAATAGGACTGCAAGGAAAACCAGATTGTCCGGTCGAAAGGGCGCGATCCCTGCGGTAAAATAGCGAAAGATCCAAGCTCCGGCTGAGACAATTCCGGCGGTTATGCCGGGAAGCGGGCCGAAAATGATAGCCGTGAAGAACGCAAAAAGCGGTACCGCCAGCCCCAGAGTGGGAAGCCAGGCGGAATGAACGGAAAAGAGCGCGATAAGCCATACCGCGGCAATGCTGATGCTCGCGATAATGAATAAAGCGGGTGCAATTTTTCTCACCGATTTCTCCCGAATGGACCGGAAAAGGATGTTGTCCTTCTTCCACCTTCAAAACTACGTTAATGATAGAGGGGAAAGGATTTTTTTTCAAGACCGGGATGCCGAAATTCCTTTCGGGGGACATCGTCGGGGAAGGTTGATTGGATAAATAGTTGACAATCCCGTCATTCGCCCTTAAAATATGAGGCTAAAATCTTCTACGGGAGGCGAACTTGTCAGCGCATATCCGACTGACCCGCATCGGGAAAACGAAACGTCCCTATTACCGGATTGTCGTTGTAGACAGCCGGAAAAAGAGGGACGGAGCCTATATTGAAAGCCTGGGTTTCTACCAGCCCATCGAAGGGGACGACGCCGTCAAGGTGGACCTCGCCCGCTACGACGAATGGCTCAAAGAGGGTGTTGATGTGTCGACGGTGGTCAGCGACATCGTCAAGAAATTTCGCAAGGCCAACAAGGCTTAAGCGCGAGGACGGTAACAAATGGACGAAAAAGAACTGGTTGAGCTCATTGCCAAGCAACTGGTAGACCAGCCGGAAGGCGTTTCCGTGACCCCCGTCGAAAAGGACGGAGAGACCGTGCTGGAACTGCGCGTCGCGCAGGGTGAAGCCGGGCGCGTCATCGGTCGTCAGGGTTCCATCGCCAAGTCGCTCCGGACCATCGTGAACGCGGTTTCGGTCCGCAACGGCAGACGCGTTTCCGTGGAGATCATGGATTAAAGAATGGGCTTTTTCCTGATCGGGAAGTTCATTCGTCCCCTCGGTCTCCGGGGGGATATCCGTACGGAATTTTATGTGGACAGCCTCGAAGATCTTTCGGCCTTCTCGGCATTTTATGTAAAAGATCCGAAATCCCCTGGCGGATGGCGTAAATCCGGGATTGAAGATGTATTTCTCCGCAACGGCAAGACCGTCTGTCGGGTTGCCGGAATCGATCATATCGAAGGTGCGGAGTTGCTGAAGGGCGTGGAGATATACGCGGATGAGGCCGAAATGCCTCCCGCCGAGTCCGGAAAGTTCTACATCCGGGATCTCATCGGTTCCAGCGTGGAATGGAACGGCAAACCTTTCGGAACCGTTCACAACGTCGTAGAAATCGCCAACCGATTCATGCTGGTCGTCCGGATGGTCGACGGCAAGGACTTGGTGGTTCCTTTCGACGAACACTATCTGGAAAATTGCGACACCGCTTCCCGGCTGGTTCGGGTGAAAGCGGTGGATGAACTGCTCTGACCGGGAGGACGCTTGGTTTTCCATGTCGTCACCATCTTTCCGAAGATGATCGAGGCCTACCTCGATTACGGGATTATCGGCAGAGCAGCCAGAACCGGTATCGTTGATGTCAGGACTCACGATCTGCGCGAATTTGCCGTGGATCGATATGGTCATATCGACGACGGGATTTTCGGCCAGGGAAACGGGATGCTTTACCGCTGCGAACCTTTGGCGAATACCTTGGACCGGATTCTGGCCGATTCGCCGGGCGCGAAGGTCGTTTATCTGACCCCTCAGGGAGAACGCTTCGACAACCGGATGGCTCGAAGTCTGTCCCGGGAAAGCGGTCTGGTGCTGATCGCGGCCCGTTACGAGGGCATCGATGCGAGGATCGTTCGCAAGTACGTGGACTTGGAGATTTCCGTCGGCGACTATGTCCTGACCGGCGGTGAACTGCCGGCGCTGACGGTGATTGACGCCGTGTCCCGCTTCGTGGAAGGGAGCATCAAGACCGGTTCTGCCGATGAAGACAGTTTTGAGAACGGGCTTCTGGAATACGAACATTACACCGAACCCATCGAATTCGGCGGAATGCGGGTTCCCGAAGTATTGCGCGGCGGAAACCGCGCCGAAATAGAGGAGTTTCGTCTCCGGTCGAGTCTGCGGGCTACTTGGAGAAACCGGCCGGATCTGTTCCGGGATTATGTACTTCCCCTGGAAAGGTCGGAAAGTCAGGATCCGGTGAAACAGTTAAAGAGAAGGAATCGTTCATTATCGGACCACCTCGAGCGCGTCCGAAAAATCACAGAGGAGTGGAGAAATGGCCGAGGCAACTGAAACGAAAAAAATCCGCAATACGATGGAATCCGTTGAAAAGGAAATTCTGGAAGCACAGAATAATAACGGCAAGTTTCCCGAGTTCGCGGTCGGAGATACCGTCAAGGTTTACGTCAAGATCATCGAAGGCGACAAACAACGTCTTCAGCCTTTTGAAGGGATGGTGCTCGGTTTCCAGAACGGCGGTCCCCGCCGCAGTTTCATCGTCCGCCGCATCAGTTACGGCGTCGCGATCGAAAGGGTCTTCCCTTTCCATTCCCCCTTCCTCGAAAAGATCGAGGTAGTTCGCAAGGGTAAAGTTCGCCGCGCGAAACTTTACTACATGCGCGGTCGTTTCGGCCGTTCGGCCGTGGTTGCCGAGAAGGTTTAAACCGGTTTTCAACACGAACGGGGAAGGGCGCGAGTCGCTTTTCCCCGTTTTTTTTGTGTAATCCCGATCTCTTATTTATCCTGCCTCCAGTTTTTTTGCCTTTCTCACGGAATTCGTTTTCAGAGCGGATTGCGCCGGAACAATTTTTCTCTTGCTTCGGAAGGATGACTCCTTTATAATTTCAAATGTGGTACAAAACCATATGCGGAAGACGGGGGGGCCCGTTTCGTCCGGTTTGGATCCGGATCCGGTTGATACGGAGTGGAGCGAATTCCGATGGTACGGCTATTCCTGATCTTCATTACACTTCCGGCGGCTTTGATGTCCGCTTCAGGTTGCTCCTGCGGCGCGATCCCCTATGCCCATGTCCGCGAGGGGTGTCTGGATCTTTCCGGTTGGGATTTTCAGAAGAGCGGTCCCGTCCGATTGGAGGGGGATTGGCACTTTTTTCCGGAACAATTCGTTTTACCGTCGATGGTTGTCGGCAAAAGCATCCTGTCCGGATTGGTTATCAAGGTTCCCGGTCCCTGGAACGGGTATTCGCTGGAAAATCGCAAAATGCAGGCGAAAAACCTTGCGACTTACCATCTTCGGCTGTTTTTGCCCGATGAGGGGGAATATTCTCTCCATGTGCCGCAGATTGCAACCGCTTATCTTCTGTTTGTAAACGGCATTCCGGTCGCTTCCAACGGTATCGTCCATCCGGATCTTTCGCGCTGTAAACCTCAGTTTTTACCGTTGGTTGCGGATTTCCATTCGCGTATTACCAACGATATTGTATTCTGGGTTGCGAATCCCAACAACGATAAAGGAGGTATGTGGCTCGTCCCGCAGATCGGGCCGCGGAAGACGATCCATGCGGCCCGGGAAAATTCCATCGCCGTCGACTGCTTCACGATCGGAGTACTGCTGATCATGGCGTTTTATCATATCGGTTTGTGGATTCTCCGGCCGCAGGACCGTTCCTCGATTTACTTCGCCCTTTTCTGTCTTCTGACCGCCGTCCGGACATCGGTGAACGGCGAAATGTACCTTCTGCAGCTTTTTCCGAATCTACCCTGGGAGTGGAACGTCAAGCTGGATTATATGTCCATTCCTTCCGCGGCTGCCTTCCTCCTTTTTGTGCAGTCCATTTACCGGCAGAAACTGTCGAAGCCCATTATTCAAGGACTTTGCGGAATCCTGCTCATTTTTACGGTCATGGTTCTGTTTCTGCCGAACCGGATTTACGGCATTATACAGACTCCGTTTCTTTTCCTCACACTGATCGGCTGTATTTGCGTTCTCGTCATAGTGATCTCCCGCATCTTTCTCGGGGATATGGAAGCGGCCCTCATGCTGAGCGGCTTTGTCGTCCTCGTCCTTACTGTCCTGAATGATATCCTATTTGCGCTTCGGGTCTTCACCGCTTTCGGCAATATTACCGCATTCGGATTGGTCCTGTTTATCTTTTTCCAGTCGTTCGTTCTTTCTCTGCGGTCATCCAGAGCGTTCCGGACGGCTGAAACGCTTTCCATTTCGCTGGAAAGCGAAGTGAAAGAAAGAACCCTGGAATTGGTGATCGAAAGGAACCTTCTGTCCAAGCAAAACCACCAAATGATGGGCGAATTGCAAATGGCCCGAAAGATTCAGGACAAACTGATACCGAAGGAGAGTCCGCTGGGCTGCATTGCTTACTGGTATCAGCCGATGCTCCAGGTGGGAGGCGATTTCTTCGATTTTATCCGTCTCAGGAACGGCAGAATCGGGATTTTCATCAGCGACGTGTCCGGTCATGGGATGGCTGCGGCTCTCGTTACCTCGATGATCAAGAGTTACACCATGCAGTACTTGCCCGAGATCGACAATCCGGCCGAGGTTTTGCACCTGCTGAATGATTTTCTCTGCGATATGGACGTAGGACAGTTCGTCACGGCGTTTTATCTGATCTATGATCCCCGGACACGCGAGATGACATGGGCAAGCGCGGGGCATAATATTCCCTTCCAGGTGATTTCGGGAGAACTTGTTTTGCTGCCGGTGGAACGCAAGGGTTTTCCTCTCGCGGTGATGAAAAACCGGGAGTTGATGAATACAGGAAAACCTTACTTCAACGAGACGGGTATTCTACCGGAACATTCGCGGCTTCTGCTTTATACCGACGGATTGCTCGAAACCGTCAATATCAACGACAAGGAGATTTCGGGAGACAAGAGAGCTCTGGAGGAATTCGAATACCGGGCTCTGGGGAGGGTAATCCGACGCTGCGGCGGACTGAATGCCGACAAGCTCATTCCGGAGATCGTTAAGTCGCTGATCGCCTTTCGCGGAGGAAAGGAATTCGACGATGACGTGTGCATTATCTGTATCGATACGGAAAACGTTTGCGAATCCTGATAGACTGCGAAATCGAATGTTTTCCTTTTGAAAAATAGTAATCCGAGGGTACTGCGGTTAGCCGGGTATTCTCGCTATCTGATCCGGATTTTCGGTCAAGTGCAGATGGATTGTGCCGATGATACTAAGGAGAGTTCCCCCAGTGGAGGGCGGTATGCAGATCGGCGGAGAGAGAATGTTCGCGGCGAATGAAAATTCCCGGCTGGACCAGTTGTCCGAGCTCCGGAGCAGGAATTATTCCAAGATGGACGACAAAAAAATGCGGGATGTATCCCACGAGTTCGAATCCCTCTTCGTGAATATGCTTTTCAAGTCGATGCGAAGCACCGTCCAGAAGACCGAATGGCTGTCGGGCGGGATGCAGCAGGATATTTTCGAGGATATGCTGTATAACGAGTATGCCCGGGATTTTTCAAAACAGGGTGGAATCGGCTTGGGAGATATGGTTTATCGGCAACTCAGCGAACAGGCGAAAACGAAAAAGCCGGTTTAACCTGCCGCATCGCTTGATCTTCTCTCATAATGGATTGTAGTTCCAAATTGCTGTATACCACCGATGCAATGTCGCTGGAAGGGCTGAGAATTTGTTTGCTGGTACTATAGGACTTGACGTAGAAATAATAAAGCAGCCCATTGGTAAAAGGCGCTCCGGTATAGTAGGAACTGAGGTACAGGACGATATTGGTCGGTGCCGAGACCGGTTTGATATTCGCCAGAGTCGGCAGGCTGGGATCCCCGTTCACGTTGGAAATAAAATTCCCGTCCTGGATTCCGTTCACTACGACCGTGCTGTTGGAATCCATCGCAACATATACCTTGAAACTGTCGAAATAGGTTTCCGTATTTTCACACCACCAGCTCAGACAGATATCGTTCGCGACGACGGTCGCCGTCAAGCCGAGCGGAGGCGCCAATTGAAATACCTGCTCGGCCGACTCGATTCCGCAACCGGAGACGAGCAGAACGGATAGTGTCGCCGCTATGGTCCGCGCTTTCATCTTTTCTCTCCGTCAGTAGTTGGTAACATAAAGAACATTCGTCATGTTGGAAGGCAGGCTGTTGGTGTTGTATACCGTGCTGTATGCCCGGACGACAAACCAGTAAAGATTACTGATGACAAAAGGGGTTCCGTCCGGCATCGTATAAGTGGAAAATTGGTAAGGCGTTGCGACCGTTACCGTGGTTTCACTCATAGTCAGGCTGCTTCCGGCGTTGGTGTACAACTGCATCGTGCCGTTGGTGTAATCCGATGCGTTCGTGCCGACGTAAACCTGGTAGCCCGAGAAATAATAACTCTCGCTCGAATCGTTAAAGCCGACCCAACTGAGAAGAATCGGGGCGGCTTGATTATTACTTATGATGGGAACGACATTTGTCACGTCATTTGTAATTATCTGTAATATAGTTGTATTTGTATAAACAATAGTTATTACATTAGTATAACTATTTGTGGAATTTGTGAACGCATTTGTGGTAATAAAATTAGAATAATTAGTTGATATTCCATAACTTGTTGAGTAATTGGTTGTTGCGCTGAAATTGGTCAAGGCGTTCGTGTTGACAATCGCGACCAACCCTAAGGGCGGGTTGAGCGCCGAAGTGGCTGTTACCACCTCGGGAGCGCAACCCGCCAGGGCTGAGATGAACAGAATGCTAGCGGCGATCGTGCCTTTCATATCCGCCTCTGTGTTCTCCGCCCCGGTCCCTGTCCCGACCGTATCCCCCGCGATCGCGATCGCGGGGTCTGTCCTGCACATGAGTGGCGGGATCCAGCTCCATATCGATGAGAGCGATCTGCTTCCGTTCGTTGATATCGAGAATGCGGGCCTGAACCCGTTCTCCCATCTTGTACTTTTCCTTGGGATTCGGGCTGCCCTTGATGTTGGAGCGGTGCAGGAGTCCGTTCTGGCCGGGGCAAAGCTCCACGAAGATTCCGTAATCCTCGATGCGGGTCACGGGACCCTCGACCACCTGGCCCTTCTCGAAGCCGTAAGCGATGCGGTTGATGACCTCGATCAACTGATCCATGACGGCGTTGTCCTTTCCGCAGATGGAAACGGTGCCGTTGTCCTCGATATTGATGCTGACGCCGTAATCGGCCATCAGCTTCTTGATGACGCGACCGCCGCTGCCGATAACGAGACCGATCTCGGTTTCGGGAATCTTGATCGCCTTGATCTTAGGGGCAGTAGGAGCGAGCTCCTTGCGGGGTTCGCTGATGATTTCGTTCATTTTGGAGAGGATGAACGCCTGTCCGGCGAGGGCCTGGTTGATGGCGATGGACATGATTTCACGGGTGAGCCCGATGGTCTTGACGTCCATCTGGAAACCCGTGATGCCGTCTTTTGTGCCGGCGACCTTGAAGTCCATATCGCCGTAATGGTCTTCGAGACCCTGAATGTCGGAGAGGACCTGGTACTTGTTGTTTTCCTTGTCCCAAACGAGTCCCATAGCGATACCGGCGACGGCCTTCTTGATGGGAACGCCGGTGGCCATCAGCGCGAGCGAGGAGGAACAGACGGTGGCCATGGAGGACGAACCGTTGGATTCCAGAACTTCGCTGACCATGCGGATGGTGTACGGGAACTCCTGTTCGCCGGGAAGAATGGCCTCGACGGCGCGCTCAGCAAGGTGGCCGTGGCCGACTTCGCGGCGAGAAGGCGCGAGGGATTTCTTGACTTCGCCGGTGGAGAAGGGGGGAAAGTTATAGTGAAGCATAAAGCGCTTGTTGACTTCGCCTTCCATCGAGTCGATGAACTGGACGTCTTCGGATGTGCCGAGAGTGACGATGCCCAGCGACTGGGTCTGACCGCGGGTGAAGAGGGCGCTGCCGTGGACATTTTCCAGAACGTCGACCTCGACGGTGATCTTTCGGATCTCGTCGGGTTTGCGGAAGTCGGGACGGATACCTTCGTTCACGATGCGGCCGCGAATGACTTCGATTTCCACTTCTTCGAGAAAGAGCTTGGCTTCCTTGAGCCCGAGATGTTCCTTGGTAATCGCGAACTTTTCAAGGGCGGCTTTCACCACGGCCTCGACGGCGGCCGAACGGGCCTTTTTGTCGGCGTTGAAGGCGGCGTCGCGGAACTGGGGAGCGGCGAATTCCTTCAACTGGGAGCGCAGTGCGTCGTCGAGGAACTTCACCGGCGGAGTGACGGCGATCTTCTGGGGCTTCACCATAGCGACGAGTTCGTCGATCATATCGCAGATGGTATTGATCACTTCCTGGCCGATGTCGAGGGCCTTGAGGAGGATTTCCTTGGATACTTCCTTCGAGCCGCCTTCCACCATCGTGATGCCGCCGCGCGTACCGGCGACGACGATATCCATCTGGGACTCTTCGATTTCCTTGATGGTCGGGTTGACGATGTACTCGCCGTTCTTGTATGCGATGCGGGCGCCGCCGGCGGGTTCGGCGAAGGGGATGGGAGAGACGGAAAGGGCGGCGGAAGCGCCGAGGATGCCCAGAATGTCGACGGAAGTAACGGAATTGGCGGCGAGCGCTGTGGCGATCACCTGGACTTCGTTGTAAAATCCGTCGGGAAAGAGGGGGCGGATCGGGCGGTCGATGAGGCGCGAAATCAGGATTTCACGGTCGGAAAGCTTTCCTTCGCGTTTGAAATAACCGCCGGGAATCTTGCCGGAAGCATAAAACTTCTCGATATAATGAACGGTGAGAGGGAAGAAGTCGACGCCTTCCGGCACATTCTTCGACATACAAGCGGTGACGATGACCGTATTGGAGTCCATCTTCGCGACGACTGCGCCGTCGGCGAGCTTGGCCATTTTACCGGTTTCGAGGGTGATTTTCTTTCCGTAGATTTCCCGGGTGACGCTGCAAAATTCCATTTGCTTCTCCTGCTAATCTCTGACTCTGTCACCCAGGAAAGCGGTAAACCGCCTGTCGTGAAAAACCCCCGGGTGTAACCGGACGCACAAAAAGTGCGCCTGTACGACGGAACGCGCACGATGTGCATTCCGGACCGCGGCATGCAGAGCGCATGCCGCGCGGGGATCTTACTTGCCTTCGGCGGACTGGGCGGAAGCGCTGATGCGAAGCCCGAGTTCCTTGACAAGAGCGCGATAGCGTTCGTTCGATGTCTTTTCGAGATACTTCAGGAGGCGCTTGCGCTGGCCGATGAGGCGCAACAGACCGCGCTTGCCGGTGTTATCCTTCTTGAAGGCGGTGAAATGCTTTTCCAGCTTCTTGATGCGCTGAGAAATCACCGCGATCTGGACTTCGGCGGAACCGGTATCCTTGGGACCGCGAGCGAACTTTTCGACCAGCGCCTGTTTCGGCATTTCCTGGATTTCCTTGATAGCCATTGGGATTCTATCCTCCGAACAATATTTCCGTGATTTCCGTCGGCACCCGATATTGGGGATGCAACCCGGAAACCACGGACCTGTCATTATAAATGTTTTTTTGTAATTCCTCAAGATTTGGGAAGGTTTTTTCGCCCCGAATGCGTTTCACGAACACGAGAGCGACGGGTTTTCCGCTGTCGAAGCGATCCCTGTCCGGACTCAGTTCCAGTATATTCGTTTCGATCCGCATTTCACGGCCGTTCAGTGTGGGACGCAAGCCGATATAGGTCATCGCGGGATGGAGAATTCGATCGGCGGCGGGAAGCGAAAGGTCGGCGAGAAGGGTAAAATAGACGCCGTCCGCGGGAACGACCTGCCGGCCGGGTGTCAGATTGACGGTGGGAAAACCGATGGTTCTGCCGATCCGGTCGCCCGGGACCTGAGTGGAAAGAAAAAGGTAGGGTCTCCCGAGCATGGCGGCTGCGGAATCCATATCGCCCGCGGATACGGCCTCGCGGATGCGGGAGGAACTGACGGCTTTCCCGTTCCAGAAGGAGCGGGGAATGACCGTGACCTTCAGACCGAGTTTCTCGCCCGCGTTCCGGAGAAACTCGGTGTTTCCGCCGTTGTCTTTCCCGAAACGGAAGTTGTCTCCGACAAAAAGCCGTGCGCCGGGCATCGCCTCCGCCAGCGCCGAAAGGAATCCGGCGGCGGTGACGCCTCGCACCGCGGGGAAATCGAGTTCCACGAGATGGCGGATTCCGGAATGGAGAAACAAACGCTCCCGAAGCGCCGGCGGAAAGAGATATCCCCGGAAGTGATCCGGGTTCATCGTTTCCGCCGGCGCCTCCGAGAAGGTTATGACTAAGGATTCACCCGCGCCGGCGGCGGAAACACAGGCGTCGAAAATACGGCGGTGGCCGGTGTGCAGCCCGTCGAAGTTGCCGATCGTGACAGCAGGCGCCCCGAGATGCGGAAAGGGAAATATCGAGTTAACTTCTGGCATTCTAACGAATTACACTCACGTTGGTGTTCGAAAGCACGTCCTTGTCGATGCTGACGGGCTCGAACAGGATGAAACCGCTGTTCCTGGTATTTCCGGTACTTCCCTCAGTCCAGTTTACCTTCATTCCCACGAAATTCTTTTTCCGCACGAACTGAGAGTTGTTGGTGTCGAGTTGCAACTGCATCGTCGCGAAGATTTCCTTTCCGGCGGGAATCGTGCTGATCTGGAGGGGCTGATTCTTGTCGTTCTTCACGCCGATGAGCGGGATGAAGTCGATGCGGAAGTTGTTTACCGCGTCCGGACTGACGTTACGGATTTTGAAACTTGCCGTGAAGGTGTCTCCGGTGTGGACGGATTCCGGAACCCATGTTTCCACCTGGACGGGAATCACCCGATTCATCTCCTTGTGGCGGTAGATCGATTCTCCGATGCCCAAAAGCCATTCCTGCGGCGTGTAAGGCCCGCGTTTACCGAACATGGCCTTGTAGAGATCGTTGATCATAATACCGCTCGCGTTCAGGGTATCGGAACCCGAACGGACCAGCGCTGAATTCGCTTCGGCGTAGTTCTCGATGGCCGTGAGGTCGTAGTTCGTCATATCGACGTTCTTGTAGTCCAGATAATAGGAAACCACGACCCGGTCGAACCACTGGGAGGCCCTCGGCGAATCGGCGAGTTTCTGGAGGCTCTGCGCGATCTGGTCGCAGGGCATATTGAAATTCATGACCACGAAGTCTACTCCCGAACTGAAGAGAATGGGCAGAAGGTCCGGGATGTCGGCAATAGTTTCATATTCCAGATAATAAAATACAGGTTTTTTGTGGCCGCTTTTGTCGATCAGATCCCGAAGGAATTCGGCGGCGACGACCTTTTTCCAGGAGTTGAAGACATCGCCGAGATTCATTTCCTTGATCTTCAACCAGAAATACTGGAATTTGTCGGCGTAGGCCAGATTGTCCCAGTTTCCCGGTAGAGGAATGCGGAACTCGCGTACGAACCGGTCGATGAGTTCCAGGCCGTACGCGTCGGGCTGAAAGATATCGGCGATACCCGCGTAGGCAATGGAATCGTTGTCCATGAAAGACTGGAAAAGCTTCTGCACAGCCTTTTGTCGGTTTTCGTCCGCGACGGAAATCCAGGCGGCGTCCTCCGCGGGCATACCGTCCTTGAGGAAAAGCGAATTGCTGTAACCGACTTTTTTCGCGTAGATGCCTTCCACGCGGAAGCCGTCGAGCCAGACGCCGAACTTCTTTCCGCGTTGGTGGAGTTTGTCTGCCAGGGTAAGGGATTCCGCAAGTTTATCCTTTTCCCAAGGCGAATCCATGGTGATGTCTTCCTGGAATGTCTTGGTGATTCCGCCCATCATCAGCACGCCGTCGGAGGAAATGTAGTCCACGTAATCGGGAATATAGTTCCAGTCGACTTCACGGCCGTCCACGGCGAGAAGACTGCGCAGGGAAATCCGTTCCAGCGAGTCGATGCCGAGAAATGCCTGGCCTTTCGGAATGAGGAACTTCGGACCGGATTCGCGGATGTAGAAGTGCGATTCCGCGGAAAGCGACGCCTGCGGGGTATCGAGATAGCCCTTCGCGGAGGCGCGGATGTCGCCGGTGACGGAATCGTTCTCGGGAAACCAGAAACCGGTCCAGACCTTGTCTGCGTTATCGTAAATCAGACGGATGGATTCGGACTTGTCTATGTTTTTGTAAGCGCCGGAGGGGCCGGAGAAATCCACGGTCACGACGGCGGTTCCCGGGACATCGCCGGTTTTTCGGCTGACGATCCTGGCGAAGAGTTTTACACGTTCGAAGCGGCCGTAGCTGGGTTTATCGGTTCTCAGGATGAAGGAGTAGTCGGGGTTGTACGCGGGGTTGAGAGAGCCGGTTTCCTCATCGGTGAGCCGGGTCCGGCCGTAATTGCCCTCGACCAGAGAACGCAGGCCGCTGTAAAAAAGGTTCCCTGCGACGAGCAGGACGAAAATAAGGACGGTGAGAACCGTAGTGAAATAGCGCAGGAATTTCATTCCGGTCTCCTAATTTTTCTCGATGAAGTAACGGGCCGGCAGATAGACAAGAAGCCCGAGAAGTCCGCCGAAAACGAGGGCGGAAGGAAACACGAGAGTAAAGCGGTCGGGGAAGATGCGGAAAAACAAGATGACGAAAAAGACGGCGGATAAAAAAAGAAACGCCGAAAGCGTGACGATGATCAGGAGCAGACGGGTCTGTTGTTTCACGGGAACCTCCGGCACATTATTGATTTGCCTGATAAAGGGCAATCGAAACCATGATTATACAACGGGAAGAAAAAAAAATAAAGAAACCTTACGGGACTAGTCCAAAAGCCGGGAATTCGAAATTCTCAAGGAGAACACAAAGTTGACGAAGAATTCTATTTAACATCATTATATACAAATAGGTCTCCCGGTTTCTTTGCGCTCTTCGTGGCCTTTGTGAGAAATTCAGCTTTTTTGGCCATTTCCGGGCTCTGTGGGTCGTTATGCCTGCGTCGAAAGGATATCTTCGACGGTCTCGCGCCGGCGGATGAGGTGAGCCACGCCGTTTTCCGCCAGCACTTCAGCGGGGCGGGGACGCGAGTTGTAGTTCATTGCCATCGAGAAGCCGTATGCGCCGGCGGTAAGGATGGCGAGAATGTTGCCGGGCTGCGGATCCGCTATTTCGCGGGCTTCAGCGCCTTCCGCGTTGCGGGTGAAGACGTCGCCGGATTCGCAGAGGTAGCCGCTGACGACCACCTTTTTCTTCGGCGCGTCGGGTTGCGAGACGTTGACGATGTGATGGTAGCTTCCGTAAGCCATCGGGCGGACCAGGTGGTTGAAACCCGAGTCGACGCCGACGAACGTAAAGTTGGGCGTGCTCTTGATGTCGGTTGCGGTGACGAGGAGGAAGCCCGCTTCCGCTACGGGGAAACGGCCCGGTTCTATGGCCAGGACGAGCTCGCGGCCGTTGCGGTTCGAGAGGTCTTCCATAAAGGCGTTCGCTTCCCTGCCGAAGCGTGCGAGATCGAACTCAGGCTCGTCGGGACGGTAAGGCACGCCGATCCCGCCTCCGAAGTCCACGAACTCGAGGTGCTCGAACTGGCGGGCGATGGGCGTCATCGCCTGCATCACTTCCATGAACTTCGACCACTCCAGGATGCCGCTGCCGATGTGCGAATGGATGCCGGTCAGCTTGAGTCCGTGCCTTGTCAGCACTTCCTTCGCCTGTCCGAGGTCCGAGTGCCAGATGCCGAACTTGCTGTCCGGACCGCCGGTGATACAATGGTCGTGGTGTCCCGCTCCCACGTCCGGATTGACGCGGATGGAAACCGAAGCGCCCGGATGCCGGGCGCCGAAACGGTCGAGCGTGTAGATGGATCCGATATTGAGAAGCACCCCTTTCGCCATGGCGAAGTCGAAGTCGGCATCGGTCAGGTTGATTCCGGTAAAGAGGATGCGCGAGGGTTCGAATCCGGCCGCAAGCGCGATCTGCACTTCGGTGGCGGAGACGGCGTCGATGCATGCGCCTTCCTCTTCCAAGACCTGGAGGATACGGACGTTGGAATTGGCCTTCATCGCGTAATGGATTCGCTTCTTCTGCCAGCCGATTGCTCCGGAGAGCTTTCTGAAACGGTCACGGATGACGCCGCCGTCGTAGACGTAAAGCGGACTGCCGAATTCCTTCACGAGTTCTTTCGCCGGCATGCCGCCGATGAAGAGCTTTCCGTTGTTCCAATCGCCCTGATGCATACACGACTCCTCGCAATATCAGGCAATCATGGTAACTTATCGGTGCGGGAAACGCAAAAATTCGGCACGATGCGGCGCGGAGCGCAGCCTGAATCTCCTTGACCGCATACCGGGACGAGCTGTCGCAGGAAAGGAACTGGATGGTGTCGGCCGGTATCACCCTTTTGCCGCTGAGGATGGAAGCGGCCACCGCCGCCGAAAAGGGGAGTGAACAGGTGCGCGCGGCGACTGTCACCCGGGAAAGAATGGTTTCCAAGGAGCAACTGTAAGCCCGGAAGCCGGAAATCCTCGCTTCGGGCTGCCGTGTTCAGGTGAAGCTCCAACTGTGTCATTGTGCCGATTACGAAGCCGGAAAACTCGACTTGCAGGAACTTCGACGGCGGCAGATCGAGCTTTTGACGGCGCGTAAAGACGTGCTTACCGCCGAACTCCGTGCGCGGGAGCTCCGGAAACGTATCGCGTTCGGAGCGGCGGAATAACCCGTTGACGAGAAATCCGGAATGGAAAACGCCTCTTGACAAAACGGCGGCATGGTTTATCATGTAATTATGGAAACGTTACCATAACAGTAATATCCCGTTTTGACGGAATCCGAATAAAGAGAAACCGCCGTATTCCGTGCGGAAGCGGGAGAAGATGCTGAAACTGTTTTTTACCGGATGCATTTTATGAATAGAGGAGGTACACTATGACAAAGGCCATGTCCTTCGCGGCACTTTCCCTCGCCGTATTTATTCTCGCCGCTGCGGGCGCCTGCGGACCGAAGAGCAACAAGCTCAAAGTGGGCCTGTCGCTTCCCACACAGCGCGAGGAACGCTGGGTGCGCGACAAGAACGTGATGATCGATGAGGCGAAAAAGGCCGGAATCGATCTCAAGCTTCAGGTTTCCGACAACGACGCGAGCCGCCAGATCTCCCAGTGCGAGATCCTGCTTGCCCAGGGCATCCAGGTGCTGATCCTCGCGCCCAACGACGCGAAGTCCGCGGCCACTATCGTGGAGAAGGCGCATGCGGCGAAGGCGAAGGTGATCAGCTACGACCGCCTTGTCGTCGGTGCGGACGTGGATGTTTATCTCTCGTTCGACAACGTCAAGGTGGGTGAGATCCAGGGCGAATACATCACGAAGCGCGTGCCGAAGGGCCGCTACATCGTGCTGTCCGGCGCTCCCACCGACAACAATGCGCTTCTCTTCAAGCAGGGAGCAATGAAGTTCATCTCGCCTCTCGCGAAGAAGGGAGACATCCAAATCGTAATGGAACAGTCCATCAAGGAATGGCAGCCCGTCGAAGCCATGAGACTGGTGGAGCAGGCCCTGACGAAGAACGCCAACCGGGTGGACGCGGTCCTCGCGCCCAACGACAACACCGCGGGCGGCGTCATCCAGGCGCTCGCCGCGCAGAAACTCGCCGGCAAGGTTCCCGTTACCGGTCAGGACGCCGAAGAAACCGCCGCCCAGCGCATCGTTGAAGGCACTCAGGCGATGACCGTGTTCAAAGATACCCGGCTTCTCGGCGCGAAAGCGATCGAAATAGCGCTGGAAATGGCGAAGGGCGAATCCGTCGCGACGAACGCTTCCGTCAACAACGGCAAGATCGACGTTCCGTCGGTGCTGCTGACTCCCGTAGCCGTGACGAAGGACAACCTCGACGACGTGCTCGTGAAGAGCGGTTATCTCACCTCGAACGCCGTTTACGGAGTGAAGAAATAGACTCACCCCCTAACCCCCTCTCTACTTGCCTTTGCAGGGCAGTGTCAAGAGGGGGAATTGTCTACATAAAAAGAGACTTTATCTTTCTCCCTCTTTGCCGGGTTTAGCCCGGGAGATAGGGGCAAGGGATGAGTTCGGAGGAACCATGCAGCCGGTCAAACTGGAAATGCGCGCCATCACCAAGGAATTCCCGGGTGTCCGCGCGTTGTCCGAAGTCAGTTTTTCCGTCCGGAAAGGGGAAATCCACGCGCTGGTCGGTGAAAACGGCGCCGGGAAATCCACCCTGATGAAGATTCTCTCGGGGGTCTATCCTCACGGGACGTATTCCGGCGATGTACAAATCGAAGGAAACACGGTTCGCTTTTCCGGCACCCGGGACAGCGAAAAGGCCGGGGTGTCGATCATCTATCAGGAACTTGCGCTCGTGAAGCAGCTCTCCATCGCGGAGAACCTCTTCCTGGGCGACGAGATCGCCTCGGCCGGAGTGGTGAAAGCCCAGGAGACGGTAAAGCGGACGAAGGCCGCCCTCGACCGCGTCGGGCTTCCACGCCATCCGCTGGCGAAGGTGGGCGACCTCGGCGTGGGCGAGCAGCAGCTTGTCGAGATCGCCAAGGCCATCACCAAGAAGGCCGATATTCTGATTCTCGACGAACCCACGGCGGCGCTGACCGAGGGCGAGGGGAACCGACTGCTCGCGCTGCTCCGGGAACTCCGTCAGCAGGGCGTGACTTGTATCTATATTTCCCACCGGCTCAAGGAGATCTTCGCGATCTGCGACCGCGTGACGGTGCTGCGCGACGGGAAGACCGTGGTCACGCACGAAGTAGGAGATATCAACGAGGAAAAACTCATCTCGCTCATGGTCGGACGCGAGCTGACGGAGCTTTTCCCGCGCCGTCCGCATACCCCCGGCGAGGTTGCCCTCGAGGTGCGGAACTGGAGCGTGCAGAATCCGTCCATCGATCGGAAGATCGTCGACGGCGTAAGTTTCACGGCGCGAAAGGGAGAAATCCTCGGCATTTCCGGCCTCATCGGCGCGGGGCGGACTCAGTTCGCGCTGTCTCTTCTCGGACAATGGGGCAAATACGCCTCGGGGGAACTCTTCATCGACGGAAAGAAGGCGGACGTCAGGAACGTTCGCGACGCCGTGAAGAAGGGCCTCTGCTACCTGTCCGAGGACCGCAAGAAGTTCGGGCTGGTGCTCGATATGGACATCCGCCAGAATACCACGCTCGCGGGTCTGGAACGGGTCTCGAAGTTCGGCGTCCTCCGGCAGAACGAGGAGGTGCGGATCGCCGGCGAATACGTGAAAAGTATGCGAATCCGGACTCCGTCGGTCGCGCAAAAGGCCCGGAACCTCTCGGGCGGCAACCAGCAGAAGGTCGTGATCGCCAAGTGGCTGATGGTCGGTCCGCGGGTGCTCATCCTGGACGAACCCACGCGCGGCATCGACGTGGGCGCGAAATTCGAGATCTACCAGTTGATGAACGAGCTCGTCGACAAAGGCGTGGCCGTGATGATGATCTCGTCGGACCTGCCGGAAATCCTGGGAATGAGCGATCGCATCCTTGTCATGCACGAAGGGAAATTCACCGGTGAACTTTCCGCTGCGGAAGCGACCCAGGAAAAAGTGATGTTCTACGCCACAGGAGGGAAATAATGGCTCCCGATCAGCAGAATCCGGCGATGAAGGAAGGTATCTTCGGCTTCGTCGCCTCTTCGGTGAAAAACAACATCCGTCAATACACGATGGTGATCGCGCTCCTCGCGATATGGGGCATTTTCACGGCGCTTACGGGCGGGGATTTCCTCACCGCGCGCAACCTGTCCACGCTGTACCTTCAGACGGGCGTGGTGGCGATCCTCGCCATCGGCATGACGATGATCATCGTCGCCGGGCACATCGACCTCTCGGTGGGAGCGGTGGTCGGCTTCACTGGCGCGTTTGCCGCCTGGCTGAACGTGAACGCGGGTCTGCCCGTCGTGCCGACGGTGCTTCTCACGCTCGGGGCCGGCGCGGTTATCGGATTGTGGCACGGCTTCTGGGTGGCGTACCGCAAAGTGCCGGCATTCATCGTGACCCTTTCTTCGATGCTTATTTTGCGCGGTGCGGTGATGCAGGTCACGGGCGGCGGCACCATCGGCAACCTCGCCCCCGGCTTCAAGGCCATCGGTCAGGAATACTTGCCGCGTCTCTTTCCCAACGTGACCGTGATCCACGACCTCACGCTCGGCTTTATCGTCCTGGCGATCCTCGCGTTCCTGCTTCTGGAAAGCCGCAACTGGCGGACGAAGAAACGCTACGGGTTCCCCGTGCTTCCACCCGCCATCGAGGCCGCCCGCCTGATGTTCTTCGCGGCGGTAATCGCGCTCTTCGCATCGCCGATGCTCTTCTATCAGGGAATTCCGAACATCGTGCTCATTACGCTTGTGCTCGCGCTCGGATTCCAGTTCCTCGCGGAAAACACCGTCTTCGGGCGGCAGATCTACGCCATCGGCGGTAACCCGGAAGCCGCGCGGCTGTCGGGCGTCAACATCCGGCAGAGGACACTCGTGCTCTTCGTGATTATGGGCCTTATCGGTGCGGCGGGCGGCATCGCTTTCACGGCGCGTCTCAACGGGGCATCCACCAACGCCGGTCAGGGTATGGAACTCGACGTGATCGCCGCGGTGGTGGTAGGCGGAACGAGCCTTCTCGGCGGCGAAGGGTTCATCGTCGGATCGCTCGTGGGCGCGCTCGTGATGGCCTCCATCGACAACGGCCTCGGTTTCTTCGGTAACCTCGACGCCCGCTGGCAGTATATGATCAAAGGGCTGATCCTGCTTCTCGCGGTGTGGGCGGATATGGCAACGCGGAAGAAGAGCTGACGGTCGAAGGCGCTGCGCGCAGACGGGTTACTCTCCGACCCGCGCAAACTCGGCATCCTGCCGATTGCGCGGGCGTTCGCATCCTGCTCACTATCTCCAAGGAACCCGTCTGCGCTCCGCCCATTTCGACCGTGGCTTGGGTGAAGGGGAGTGCGGGCAGTCGATCCAAGGATTTGCGCACCGTTACTTCAGTGGCGACTTACAGGTAGGCGGTTTGGAACGCCGCGAGTCTTGAAGGTTCCGACGCCCTGCGGGCAGCGGAAGAAGAGCTGACGGTCGAAGGCGCTGCGCGCAGACGGGTTACTCTCCGACCCGCGCAAACTCGGCATCCTGCCGATTGCGCGGGCGTTCGCATCCTGCTCACTATCTCCGAGGAACCCGTCTGCGCTCCGCTCGTTTCGATCGTCGCTTGGGGAAATGGGAGTGCGGGCAGTCGATCCAGAGGGGAGGGGCGCACCGCCACCGCTTGGCGGAATAGCGGAAAGATGTTTGGAAAGCCGCCTTTCTTTGAGGTTCCGACGCCCTGCGGGCAGCGGAAGAAGAGCTGACGGTCGAAGGCGCTGCGCGCAGACGGGTTTCTCTCCGTCCCGCGCAAACTCGGCATCCTACCGATTGCGCGGGCGTTCGCATCCTGCACACAATCTCCGAGGAACCCGTCTGCGCTCCGCTCGTTTCGATCGTCGCTTGGGGAAAGGGGAGTGTGGGCAGTCGATCCAGGGGGGAGGGGCGCACCGTCAACGCTTGGCGGAATAGCGGAAAGATGGTTGAAACGCAACGAGTCTTGGTAGAGCTGACGGACGAAGAACAATGCGCGCGATAGGTCTCTGAAAAAAAGGACAGGTAACTGCTCAGCCGTCCAAAAATCTCGCATAAAAAAGTTGCAAGGGACATGAACCCCATGCTATGCTAATCCATGAAGGAATGGATTAGCAAGGAAGAATTTGACGCCTACCGCGAA
>Ga0326727_10005083_pt1 | contig 38153 bp, 34 predicted proteins | sample MB2enrmetagenome_FD_207643 | JGI IMG/M metagenome (GOLD analysis project Ga0326727, IMG submission 207643) | Lab enriched peat soil microbial communities from McLean, Ithaca, NY, United States - MB29MY | ecosystem: Environmental > Terrestrial > Soil > Wetlands > Peat | place: USA: New York... | reverse complement strand
TGGAAGCTCAGGCTCCGAAGCGGTCTCGAATACCCACTCGTCTCCTCATCTGTTTTCCTCTCTCTGTCGAAGGAGGGAGTGATCGACCGGGCCCGTGTGGTGGTCGGGGCAGTGGGTCCCGCGCCCACGGTCGTGGAAGGGGCAGCCGCATTTCTCCTGGGGAAAAGACCGGCGGAAGCAGACGTTGAAAAGGCCGCGGAAAGCGCGTTTTCCGTGTCACGGCCGATCGACAACCTTGCCCTTCCCGGCTCATACAGGAGGACGATGGTGAAAGTCTTTACAAAACGGGCGATCGAGGGAGCTCTCCTCGGCCTTCGGAAGGCAGGTGCGTGATGGAGAAGAACAGGGTGACCCTCCGGATCAACGGAGAAGCCTACGACCTTCTCACTTATCCCCACAGGACGCTCCTCGAGGTATTGAGAGAAGACCTGAACCTTACAGGGGCAAAAGAGAGCTGCGGTGAGGGCGCGTGCGGCGCGTGCACGGTCCTCCTCGACGGGGCCCCGGTCCGCTCGTGCCTGCTTTTGGCCATAGAGGCGGAGGGCAGGGAGATTACCACCATCGAGGGCCTGGCGGCAGGGGGAAAACTGCACCCGCTCCAGGAGGCATTCGTGGAGTACCATGCGATCCAGTGCGGCTTCTGCGCCCCCGGCATGATACTCACCGCCAAGGCACTGCTTGACGCTGTTCCGGAGCCCACGGAGGAAGAGATACGCCGCGCTCTCTCCGGAAACATATGCCGGTGCACGGGCTACGCAAAGATAGTCGAAGCGGTAAAGGCTGCCTCGGCCGGGGAGAAATAGCGGATGAAAGAGCTGTCTGTTGTCGGAAAAAGCACGAAACGGGTGGATACGAGCGCAAAGGCGACCGGTGAAGCACTCTTCACCGCCGATCTCTCCCTGCCTCGTACGCTCGTCGCCAAGGTCCTCCGCTCGCCCCACGCCCATGCGCGGATCCTCCGCGTCGACACCTCGAGAGCGGAGCGGCTCCCCGGTGTGAGGGCGGTTGTCACGTCCGGGGACAGTACGGGTGAGAAATGGGGTGTCTTCCGGTACACTCAGGACCAGGCATTCCTCCCCTCCGACAAGGTGCGCTTCATAGGCGAGGAGGTTGCAGCCGTGGCCGCCGTAGACGAGGACACGGCCTTATCAGCCCTCGACCTCATTACCGTAGAGTACGAGGAACTGCCCGCCGTCTTCACCATCGACGAGGCCATGAAGCCCGGCGCGGTACTCATCCACGAGACCAACCCCGGCAACATAAACGTCCATGTGAAGATCGACGTGGGCGACGTGGGAAAGGGCTTCGCTGCATCCTACTACGTGAGGGAGGATACCTTCAGCGCACCCGAGGAGTCCTACTTCCAGGCAGAGCCATACGCGGTGGTCGCGCAGTTCGACAACTCGGGCAACCTTGATATCTGGATGCCCAACGCCGGGCCCCACCTGAAGGCAAAACCGCTCTCGAACTGTCTCAAAATGCCCCTCAACAAAGTGAGAGTGAGGAAGATCACTATCGGCGGGGCCTTTGGGGGACGCTCGGAGATCTCGCCCGCGGATGTGATCTGCGCCCTCCTCGCGAGGAAAGCGCGCCAGCCGGTGAAAATCACCTATACCAGAGAAGAAAACACCATCGCGACGCGTCAGGCCCATTCCATGACCACGACCATCAGGACCGGCGTGGACCGGGAAGGACGGGTGCTCTCGAGGGATATCACGTGCCACATGGACGGGGGCGCCTATTCGAGCACGGGACCTATCGCCGTAAGCGTGCCTTTCCTCTGCATGGAGCAGGCGTACCGCATGGAGAACGTCCGCTACAACGGTTACCGCGTCTTCACCAACAAACCCATCAGGGGCATGATGAGGACCCATGGCCGCGCGTTTGCCTGCGGCATAGACCTCCAGCTCGACCTGATCGGGAGTGAGCTCGGCATCGATCCCGTTACGATGAGGCTCAGGAACGCGCGGCACGCAGGCGATTACACCCCTACGCGGTCTTTCGTGCCGAGCTGCGGCATGACGGAAACGATCGAGAAGACGGCGGATGCGGCAGGGTGGAAAGAGAAATGGGGTAAGCTACCGCCGTTTCACGGCATCGGCATAGGGTGCAACTCCGTCCAGACGGGGTTCCCCATGGGCATAAGGGGGGGTTCCACCGCTTTTATCAAGTTCAACGAGGACGGGGGCGCAACCGTTATCTCCGGGGTGGTCGACAACGGGCAGGGCAACGAGAACATGATTGTCCAGATCGCCGCGGAAGAACTTGGTCTCCTGCCTGAGGACATCCAGATCGTCACTGCGGACACCGAGGTGACGCCGAGCGACCCGGGCTCTTATTCCATGTGCGAGACGTTTATCGGCGGCAACGCGGTAAGGCTCGCGGCGGTCGACGCGAAGGAGAAGCTCTTTCAGATCGCCGCCCGGGTGCTTGAGGCAAAACCAGGGGAGCTGACGGCACGGGACAGGAAGATCTTCGTGAAGGGGGAACCCGAGAGGTCGATACCCGTGGCGCGGGTCATCAGGATGGCCCTGAGCAAGGGGCAGCCGATAGCCGGCGAGGGCTCCTACTGGCCCAAGGTCGACCCCAAGCGTGAATGGGTAGAGAATCCTTTCGGGCAGTTGAGCGAAACCTTCTCCTTCGGTACGACCATGATAGAGGTGAAGGTCGACCCCGAGACCGGCCTGGTGGACGTTTTGGAGGCATGGGCCTCGCAGGACGTGGGGTTCGCCCTGAACCCCAAAGTGATCGAGGGACAGTTCGAGGGCGGCTTCACCATGGGCGGCCAGGGAGGCATGCTCACGGAGTATCACGTCTGGGACGGAGGAAGGCTCCTCAACCCCGCGCAGCTCGAATACCGACTCCCTCTCGCTCCCGATATGCCGAAGATCAATTCGATCATCGTCGAAAGCAACGACCCCACGGGGCCGTATGGAGCGAAGGAGGCGGGCATGTCGGTCGCCATGTCGGCTGCCCAGGCTTACGTGTCGGCCATCTGTAATGCCATAGGGGTGCCTATCAAGGAGTACCCCATAACGCCCGACAAGATAGTCAAGGCCCTGGAAGGAAAAAAAAAGAAAGCCTGAAAGCGAGCTTCGCATCGAAAAAAGATAACCCAGGGGGGGAAGAGATCATGCGGGCACTGGTAATAGGCGGAACGGGGGGTATGGGTCAGGGGGTCGCCAGGGACCTCATCAAGCAGGAGCAAATCGAGAAAGTCATTCTGGGCGACATCAACACGGACCCGGACAGGGTGCAGGAGAAGCTGCGGGCCAGTAAAAAGATATCGCTCGCTCGAATCGACGTAAACGATCACACCGGCATGGTGGGCGCCATCAGGAATGCGGACGTGGTCATCAACTGCGCCGGGCCGTTCTACAAGACAGCCGTGGCAGTAGCCAGGGCGGCCGTTGAAGCACGGGTGAACTACATCGATATCTGCGACGACTACGAGGCGGCAGAGCGCCTCTTTGCTTCCGACATCGACAGCGCCGCCAGGGAGGCGGGGATAACCGTCCTGACGGGGATGGGATCCGACCCGGGGACAAACAACGTCATAGTCAAATGGTATGCGGACCACCTCGACCGTGTCGACGAGATTGCCCTGTTCTGGGTGGTGAGCATCGCCGAGCTCGCGGGTGCTGCCTGGGACCACAGCCTGCACATGACCATAGGCAAAATCCCCCAGTACCTGGACGGCAAGCTCGAATACGTGGAGGGCGGTACCGGCGAGGAGACCGCAGAATTCCTCGAACCTCTCGGTACGTGTCAGGTGCGCTACGTGGGGCATCCTCAGCCGCTTACCATACCGCGCTATATAAAAGGGGTAAGAAACGTCGTGATCAAAGGCGCGTTGATACCCTCATGGGTGGACCGGCTCATCAAGGAGCAGAAAGAGACAGGCTTTCTGAGCAAGGAGCCGTTATCGGTGAAGGGGGCGAAAGTGGTACCCTACGATCTGACTTTGCAGCTCTGGGGTACGATTCCCGATAACAGGGATAAGGGACCTCTCGCCTCAGGCTTGAAAGTGATCGTCAAGGGGGAGAGGGGAGGGAAACAGGTGACCTACACGGCTGACATAGTCGGCAGGATGGCGCCGGGAACAGGACTTCCCGCCTCGATCGCGGCTCTCATGCTTCAGGCGGGCGAGGTGACAGTGAAAGGGGTGGTAGCCCCGGAGGGCTGCATCGATCCGGGAAAATTCCTTGCGGCATTGCTGCAAAGAGGCGCAAAAATTCATCAAACGGAGAGGATAGCGTCGATGCTTCGACCTTAAGCCCCTGATCCGGACGGGGACCCGATCGGATGCCGCGTGCGGCTTTTGATGCCTGTTGGAGGAGGTTCTTTTCGTGAAAAACATTGAAAGACTCAACATAAAGAGGAGCCTGGAGCTTTTTGAAGAGGCAAAAAAACTGGTTCCCGGCGGAGTCCTTGGCGCCAGAAAACCGAGCGATTTTATCGAAGGAGAGTACCCGATCTTTCTTGAATCCGGCAAGGGCGCGCATTTAATCGACGTTGACGGCAATGAGTATATCGATTTCCTCTGCGGCTATGGGCCGATAATCCTGGGTTATAGAGAAGAAGAGGTTGATGACGCGGTGATCAGGCAGATACGGGACAAAGGCTTCTGTTTCACCCTGACTCAGCCGTATCAGAACCGGCTCGCGCAAAAACTCTCCGAACTCGTTCCCTCTTCGGAAATGACCATCTTCTTGAAAACCGGTTCCGACGGTACCACGGCGAGCATCCGCATCGCGAGGGCGCACACGAACCGGATCAAGGTGATGCGCTGCGGCTACCACGGCTGGCACGACTGGTCCGTTGAGATGAAGGGGGGCATCCCTGAGAAGCTCTACGAAGATGTCTACGAATTCCGCTATAACAACCTCAGTCAGCTCGAAGACTTGGTGGCAAAACATGGCGACCAGACAGCCGCCATCATCATGACTCCCTTCGGCCACCCCAACCATCGGAAAATGGAAGAGCCTCTGCCGGGCTTCCTCGAAGGCGTAAGAGACATCGCGACGCGGTGCGGCGCCGTACTGATCTTCGATGAAGTCCGGACGAACTTCAGACTCAGTATGGGTGGTGCGCAAGCACTCTATGGAGTCACCCCCGACCTGTCGGTCCTGGGAAAAAGCATGGCCAACGGCTATGCCATAAGCGCGGTGACCGGAAAAGCCGAAGTAATGAAAGCCGCGGCAGAGAAGCTTTTCATATCTTCTACCTTTTTTCCTAACAGCGACGGTTATATTGCTGCTCTCAAGACCATTGAGGTCATGGAACGCGACCATGTGCTTAACAACATATGGGAGAAAGGCGGCCGATTTGTGAAAAGAGTCCAGGCCATCATCGACAAATATGACGCCGGAGCCGAGCTGACCGGCGTGGCGCCGATGTTTTACATCACCTTCAAAAAGGATCAAGCCGACACCTACAGGGCTAGGCGGGATGACTTTTACGCGCAGCTCATCCGTAGGGGCATCTTTTTACACCCGCACCATCACGGCTATATCAGCTACAGACACAGCGAACAGGATCTGGAGACAGCGGCGCACGCGATAGATGAGGCCATGGCCTACGTCAATGAGAAATATCAAAACAACGTCGAAGTCCCATGAGGGGACCGGAAGCGATGCGAAAAGAGACGCGGCGCACGTACTATTCTTGAGAGCCGCCCTTTTGTTTACAAAACCGCGGCCACCGTACTTGTAGTGTACGGCCCGTTCCACTCGTGAAACGAGAATGACATTCCTGCAAGCGGCCATTTTTCATGTGAGGTAACGCGGGATGCATATTGAGAAGATAGATCACCTATCCTTCGTGGTGCGAGACCTGGAGAAGACGAAGCGGATTTACCGCGACAATTTCGACCTGTTTCCTGCCTTGGACTACGTGGCCGAGTCGGAGCACATAAAGGTCGCGCGGTACTATATCGGGGAAGTGGCCGTGGAGTTCATGGAAGCGACAAGCCCGGAAAGCGACGTTGCGAGGTTCATAGAGAAGAAAGGCGAAGGGTTTTTTCTCATATCCTACAAAGTGGATAATCTCGACGCGGCAATGGAAGAACTGAGGGGCAAAGGGGCAACGCTGATCGACGAGAAACCGAGGTCTCTTTTTGGGAACCGCTACGCCTTCGTACAGAAGCCGCGGGAACTGGGCGGCGTGCTCACGGAACTCCTGTACGGCGAGTTCGATGCGAGCCGGTCGGAAGAGGAGCCGGAACCGCACGAGGAGGGATGAGCCAATCGGGAAAGAAGGTCCTGAGGTCCCGTAAAATAGGCTGGACGTACAAAAAAAGGGGGTTATCATGCGAAAGGGGTATCTAGTCCTGTTCACGGCTTTTGTGCTGCTGTTCTGCGTCAATCTCGGTTTACCCGGGGTAGCCCGAAGTCAGCCTAAGATCACGCTGACCTACGCGAACTTTCCGCCTTCTACCACATTCCCCTGCGTGCAGATGGAGAGGTGGGCGAAAGAGGTGGAAAAGAGGACGAACGGGCGAGTAAAAGTCCAGACCTTCCCCGGCGGCACGCTGCTTGCCGCAAAGAATATCTTCGACGGGGTCATCACCGGCACCGCCGATATCGGGAACTTTGCCATGAGCTACCAGCCGGGCCGCTTCCCTGTTTCCGAGGCGGTTGACCTCCCCGTGGGGTTCACCAGTGCCAAAGCAGCAAGTCTGGCCCTCTTTGACCTCATCGACAAGTATCCGAAGGAGTTCGAGAAGGTGAAGCTCCTCACGCTTTTTACCTGTCCTCCGGCCGACTTCATGACCACAAAGCCCGTAAGGTCCCTTAAAGACCTGAAAGGGATGGAACTGAGGGTCTCGGGAACAGGCGCTGACGCGGTGAAGCGCCTCGGTGGGATCCCCATCGCCATGCCCCAGTCAGAGACACCGGAGGCCCTGCAGAAGGGGGTAGTAAAAGGCGTCGTCTCCTCCATGGAAATCCTGCAGGACTTTAATTTTGCCGCCTACTGCCCGTATGCGACAGACGCAAACCTCTTCGTGGTCACGTTTGCCGTAGTCATGAACAAGGATAAATGGAATGCCATGCCGGCCGACGTGAAAAAGGTGTTCGATGATTTGAGGAGGGAACAGGCTGAATGGACGGGCAGGTACGTGGATGACCACGTAAAGGAAGCCCTGGGGTGGTCGAAACAGAAGTACAACCACCAGGTCATCCAGCTTTCCGCCGCTGACAAGGCCCAGATCCCGGTCCTCGTCAAGCCCATGTTCGACGAGTATATAAAGCGAGTAACCGCCCAGGGCGTACAGGGTCAGCAGGTGATCTACGACGTGATGAAATTGAAAGAAAAGTACGAAAAGCAGTTCGCGGGCAAGTAAGAGAAAGGCGGGTCGGATACGACTCTATCCGGCCCGCCTTTTTACGATCCTTATCCCGTATACCGTATACTTGCAAACGACAAGCTCGGGAGGCTCGTAATGAAGCACCTTGAAGCACTGAACAAGTTTTTCAATAACGTTCTCATGGTCCTCGGCGCCATTGCCGTTCTAGGGCTGATGGTCCTCGCTACAGGGAACGTGGTCCTGCGAATAGTGCATATTCCCTTCAGGGGAACCTATGAGATCGTTTCCTTCCTCGGGGCCTGCGTCATTGCCTTTGCCCTCGGGTACACGCAGCAGACGAAGAGTAATATCGTCGTCGACATCCTGTCCGAAAAATTCCCACCGGCCCTGGCGAATACGCTCGATCGGGTAGTTCACCTCGTTATCATGGTCTTCTTCGGGATCGTGGCGTGGCAGGTCTATGTGTACGCCATGAAACTGGTGGAATCCCATGAGGTCTCGGAGACCTTGAAAGTCATCTACTACCCCTTCGTTTTCTGCGTGGCCCTGGGGTTTACTGTGCTTGCGTTCACAGGACTTGTCGATTTTCTGAAAGCGATGTTCCGCGAGGGGGACAGGATATGAATGGACCGATCGTCGGCGTCTATGGCATTATTATCATGTTCGCTGTCCTCTTCCTGTTCCGGATCCCCGCGGCCTTTACCATGGCCATTGTGGGGTTCCTGGGGGTAGCTTACGTCGCGAATTTCAGTGCTGCTTTGGGAATGATTGGGACCGACATGTGGAACATCTTCTCCAGCTACGGCCTCACGGTAATCCCCATGTTCATCCTCGTCGGAGAGTTTGTGCACTATGCGGGATACAACGACGGCCTCTATCACGCCACGTACAAGTGGTTCGGCCACTACCGGGGAGGATTGGCTATTACGACCATCATGGCCTGCGCGGCCTTCTCCGCCATCAGCGGGAGCAACACGGCAACGGCCGCAACCATGAGCCAGGTGGCGATCCCCGCCATGAGAAAATACGGTTACCACCCCCAGCTTAATGCAGGCTCGGTGGCAGCGGGTGCTACCCTGGGCGTCCTCATACCTCCCAGCATTGTACTCGTTGTTTACGGGCTCTATACGGGCCAGTCCATCGGGAAGCTCTTCTTCGGCAACATCATGCCCAGCGCCATCCTTACGGTGCTTATCGCCGCCACGGTCGCTTACATCTGCTGGCGCCATCCTGATTGGGGACCCGCGGGAGAAAAGAGCGGCTGGAAAGAGCGCTTCAAGGCCCTGCCGGACATCGTCGACATCCTTATTCTCTTTGCCATCATCATGTATGCCCTTTTCACGGGCGTGGTAACGGCCACGGAAGCGGCTGCGGCGGCTTGTTCCCTTGGCCTCGTCATCTGTCTGATCAGGCGGAAACTCACCTGGGACAATTTCATCAAGTCCGTTATCGATACGCTCCGGATCTCCTGCCTCGTCTTCATGATCGTGGCGGGCGCAGTCGTCTTCTCCCGCTTTCTCGCCCTTACCCGGCTCCCCTTTGAAGCCGCGGGCTGGATCAGCGGCCTGGCCCTTCCGAACTGGATGCTCTTGTGGATAATCCTCATCTGTTACATCATCGGCGGCTGCGTCATGGACGCCCTCGCCTTTCTGCTCGTTTCCCTGCCCATCTTCTACCCCATCGTCATGGCCATGGGCTACGACCCGATCTGGTTTGGCCAGGTCATTACCATCGTTACCACCATGGGCTCCATTATGCCGCCCATCGGGATCTGCTGTTATGTCGTTGCCGGTATGGCGAAGGACATACCCCTGGGCACAGTGTTCAGGGGTGGGCTCTGGTACATACCTGCCTACATCCTTTCCATTATTGTGCTGATGCTCTCACCGTACTGGACGGTGTTTGTCTTTTCGAACCTCGTGAGGTGACCCACGCGTATCCTGCCCTCCTTCCCGGCCCTCTCGCGCCGGTCAAAAGGAAAGGGGCCGGGGTACTTTTCGCATGATGTTGATCAGAAAGGGGTGAAAAGGTTTCGCTCTTCGGTGTGTCTGGACAGGAGACACGCTGAAAGTTCCCATGCACGCGCGGGAGGACCTTGAAAACGGAATCTACGCGTGCGCCTATAAAGACTGCGACGGAGACGCCTTACTCGACGCCTGGAATTACCAACAACGGCGTGTGGAATGCGGGTGGCCGGAAGTCCCCGAAAAAGGGAACGTTTATCGGCTCTTTCATCCTCCTGTCCGCTCGGCCATGTTAAATATCCCCCAGCCTGCTGTTCGTGGTCGGACCTCTTGGGTTCCACCGGCATGATTCTTGTCCGGTATAACTCAAATTGCCGCATTCTACGAAACGTAATCCTTACTCGGTTACAAGGTGAAGGTCCGCGGTCAATTCTCTATCCCGTGCTTCGCCTGCGCTACCTGCGCGCAGCGCGGAAGGATGCAGATTTTACCGTCAAGACAACTCGGGCAGGACGATGGGAGAGAGCAGGAGGGATGAAGGAGATCGAATCTTCCCGAGAGGCAGCGGAACATGCTTCATTCATGTGAGAGCCATCCCTGGCCGGCGAGGCGAGCGTGGCAATTATGATATAATGAGGTGGTGAAGACGATGTGTGGAGTCGAATCCTATAAGGCAAAGGGTAAGCAGAAAGGGACCTTACAAGGTGGAATACATGGGTGACATAGGTAAGATGTTTCATCCGAAGACGGTTGCTCTCTTCGGCGCGAGCGATGAAGAAAGGACGGTGGGAAGGATTATTCTCAGCAATCTGCTCCTCTCCGGTAGCCATAGGACTTTTCCCGTAAACCCTCATCGAGAGACCGTGGCCGACGTGACGTGCTACCCCACCGTAGCCGCGATAGGCGAAAAAATCGACCTCGCGGTCATCTCGACCCCTGCCCCCACCGTTCCCGCCATCATTGAGGACTGTGGAAATGCAGGGGTGGAGGGGATTATCATCGTCACCGACTTCATCGAGCTGGGTGACGAAGGAAGGAAGCTGGAAGAGGAGATCAAGGAGATCGGTAAACCGCATGGCATGAGGATTCTTGGTCCCAATTCCATCGGTATCATCCGACCTCATATCGGTCTCAACGCCTCAGTTCTTGAAACTCGGCTTGAAAAGGGGCAGGTTGCCTTCATTTCCCAGAGTGCGTCCATAGGGAGCGTCGTGATCGACCGAGCGACCGCAGCGAACGTGGGGTTCAGCACCTTCGTGTCTCTGGGCTCCATGATCGACATAGATTTTGGCGAGCTCATCGATTTTCTCGGAGAGGACCCGAGAACCAGAAGCATCATGATGTACATGGAAAACATAGGCAACGCCCGGAGGTTCATGAGCGCGGCCCGTAGCTTTGCCCGCAACAAGCCCATTATCGTGGTGAAACCAGGACAATTCAAGGAAAGTGCAAAGGCTTCACTGTCCCACACCGGCTCTATGGCGGGATACGATGCCGCATATGACGTTGCCTTCAAACGGGCGGGAGTGGTCCGTGTCCGGGAGATTTCTCACCTGTTCAACGCCGCTGAAGTGCTCCAGTCGAAACACCTGCCCAGTGGGCCGAGGCTGGCGATAGTCACAAACGCAGGTGGGCCGGGGATTGTCGCGACTGACGTCCTCATCTCCCTTGGTGGCAAACTCGCAAAGCTTTCAAAAGAGAGCACCGGCCGCTTGAACGCTTTCCTCCCTCAAGGGGGGAGCAGGAGCAACCCCGTAGACCTCTTGAGAAGTGCGGATGTGGATCGGTATATAAGGGCGATCGACATCTGCATGAAGGATCCGGAAGTCGATGGAATTCTCATCATCTATGCCCCGCAAAATACTGCAGGACCGGTCGAGCTTGCGGAAGCGGTGGCCGCTATTGCCAGAGAAGCATATAAACCGGTTATAGCTACCTGGATGGGGGGAGACGGGAGGGACATTCTCACCCGCAATAACATCCCCAATTATCAGACCCCCGAGGAAGCGATCAGGACGTATCTCTACATGTACAGCTACGGACGGAATCTCCAGCTCCTCTATGAGACGCCCACCGAGTTGCCGGTTAATGAGGCACCGCTCAAGAATCACCTAAAAGCTTTTATCAGGAGGACGCTCAAGGAGGGGAGGAGTGTCTTGTCCGAGGAGGAGTCGAAGGACGTTTTGGTCAATTACGGCATTCGCTGTACCATCCCATTTCTTACTTCCGGCATAGAGTCGGCGGTAAACTGGGCCAACAACAACGGATATCCCGTGGTACTCAAAATCGTATCCCCCGACATCATGCATCGGACTGAAGTCGGAGGAATGGTAACCGGGATCTATTCCGAGAACAGGCTCCGGGCGGAATACGGCGCATTGCTGACCAGGGTTCCGGATAACCTTCCCGACGTGACAATTGTGGGGGTCACTGTCGAAAGAATGATCGAGAACATTGACTATGAGTTGATCCTCGGCACGATGAAAGACAAAGACTTCGGGTCCGTTATCCTTTTTGGAAGGGGAGGACAAGGAACGGAAGTCGTGAAAGATTTCTCGATCGGGATACCGCCGCTCAATCAAACCCTCGCGAGACTGACGATGGAGGAAACAGGCGTTTACAAGATGCTGCGGGGCGTTCGGGGAAAGGAGCCAGCCGATCTTCGGGAGCTTGAGCAGATCATCAACAGTTTTTCCAATCTCATCGTCGATTTCCCGGAAATAGCGGAGGCGGACATCAATCCTATCGCCATAGCCCAGGGCAAGGCATATGCGGTCAACGCGCGTATTGTTCTGGAGAAGAACAATATAGAACCGGGTGCGCAATATCCTCATCTGGTCATTACGCCATATCCGAGCAGATACATAAGCCACTCGTCACTCTCGGATGGGACCGACGTACTCCTCAGACCCATCAGGCCCGAGGATGAACCGTTGGAGCACGAACTTCTTGCTTCCCTTTCCGAGGCGACCATGCGGGCGCGATTCTTCTCGATTATCAAGGACATCTCCCATGAAATGCTCGTGCGCTTCTGTAACATCGACTATGACAGGGAAATGGCCATCGTGGCCGAGGTGAGGGAAAACGAGAAGAGAAAGATGATCGGCATCGGAAGGTTAATCATCGAACGGGACTTCAGGTCGGGCGAGTATGCCGTGCTCGTCCATGACGATTACCAGGGCAAGGGGCTTGGCTACAAGCTTGTCGACGTACTCATCGGCATAGCGGAGGAGAAAGGGCTTGAGCGCATTTACGGTGAAGTATTGACGGAAAACGAGAAAATGCTCGCCGTGTGCAGAAGACAGGGGTTCACCGCCGAGTGGATGCCGGACGACGTCGCAAGAGTAACCCTCGAGCTGAAGTAACCGTAACTGCTGGGGCTTGCGCTGGCCCCCTCACTAGTGGAGCCACGGAGCTACGCCTTGCGTAGGTACCGATATCTGCCGTGGGAACAAGGGCGCACTGATACAAAGAGCCGATCACGCCCTCTCCCGGTTCATGGACAGCCAGCAAAGGTCGCCTCTGCTGCCGCCCCGGTCGTCACTTAATGATGCGTAACGCTATAAGGACTGCCTGAAGACTGCGGGGGTTTTCATGGAAGTTACCCCCTTAATTTCACCCACGCGATAAGCAACCAGGTACGATAGGCCAACCGCCACGACGATCGCTATCACAAGAAAAATGTCAAGATTGCTCATGGCGCTGTGCCACGCAAGTAAATTGGCATACGGATTACCATAAAATCCCCAAAATACTCCTCCCACGACCGTCAACCCCCATAGTATCCCGAACAGGATAGAGAGTGCCGGAGAATGGGGCAGTGGTTTCGACGATGACGGATTAGCTAAACAATACTCTCTGGATAAACGACGCTGCGACCACGCGTAAAGGTAAAACAAGTACAGGGCGAAAACCGTAAATGCGATCAGCACAACCATAGCGACCCCTCCCAATTAGATTGAATCCCATTTTTTTCTACCATCTGCAATGGCACCATGTCAACACAAATATTGTATACAATGGCACAGGCAAGTTGCATGCAAAGATCTAGCCCCTGCTGCACGGAAGATTGAAAGGTAATGCAGAGGGGTGGCGGATGAAACGGGACCGGGCGACCCTTCGCCTTACCTGGGGCGCACCGTGGGGGCTGTAAGAGAAAGCATACGGGCCGGTAAGATTCCTGTAGTGAAGTTCGACAGAAAAACCTCCCGCAATCTCACTTACCAAGAAGTCACTGGAAAAGCAGGAATGAGGAAAAAGCCAAGAATATCAAGGAAATGCGAGAGAGGGGATTTGAACCCCTACGGTGTAACCCGCTGGATCCTAAGTCCAGTGCGTCTGCCAGTTCCGCCACTCTCGCATGCCTTATTTTATGCGGTTTTCCGGGGACTGTCAATTGCACTGCTCCCTCAATGTAGCAGATTTGTCGCACGCGTCCAAAACCTCCACGCTAGACCTGAGATTTTCCGGGTAATGATGAGCATAGCGCTGTGTCATGGCAATGTTCTTATGGCCGAGCAGCTTCTGCACCTTGTAGAGGTCCATCCTGTTCTGAGCGAGCCTCGTGGCGAAGGTGTGCCGAAGACCGTGAAAGTGAAAATTGGTGATCTCGGCCTTTGCCAGCGTCTGATCGTAGGCCGCCCCCAGGCTTCGTATGGCGATCGGGAACAGCGTCCCTGATCCTTACCTTGATCGTCTTAAATGTCGATCCCGCCTTTGGACGCCCATTCCTCGATGCGGTCGAAGGCGTCGTTGATCTCCTCTTCGGTCCCCCCGAAGGAGAAGCGGATATGCCCCTCTCCGCGTGGCCCAAAGCCGGTGCCGGGAACGCTGATCACCTTCGCCTCATAAAGGAGTCGGAGTGCAAGGTCCATCGACTTTATACCCGCAGGTACGATCCTGGGAAAAACATAGTATGCGCCTTGAGGTTTCCGGTAAGAGAAAATAGCCGACAGCCTGTCCAGCCGCCTGCATGTCAACTGCCTCCGGCTGTCGAGTGCGGTGACCAGCTTTCCGATGAACCTGTCTCCCTCTCCATCGCGTCCGTTTGTGGCCCTGAGGGCTGCGAGGGCGCCATACTGTGACACGGTGGGGGCGCAGATGGCAAAGGCATCGTGGACCTTGAGGACCTGGTCGATGATACGTGAAGGGGCATACATATAGCCTACTCGCCATCCGGTCATACAGTACATCTTGGAGAAGCTGAAGGCGGCGATCAGGCGGCTCTTCAGCTCAGGTATCGTCGTGAGGCTGGAGTGACTTAAGGGGTGGTAGACGAGGAAGTCATAGGCCTCGTCGGCGATGACAAAAAGGTCCCGCTCGATGGCGAGATCGGCTATGGCCCTTGCCTCTTCGCCGGAAAGAGCGGCCCCTGTAGGATTCATGGGATTGCAGATAAGAATGGCCTTGGTACGCGGGGTTACCGCCTTTTTCAACCCTGCAATATCGATCTTCCATCCTTCCTCTTCGAGCAGGGAGACGAAGATCGGCACGCCCTCGGCGAAGAGAATCTGTTCGATGTGGGACGCATAGTTGGGAGAGGGGACAAGCACCTCGTCCCCACGGTCCACTATCGTACAGATGGCTCCGGCGAGTGCTTCCATGGACCCGCAGCTCACGAAGATCTCCGTTTCGGGGTCGATTGATATACCTTTGGTCCGGCGAAGATGGTTGCCGATCTCCACCTTAAGCTCCGGCATGCCGGGCTGTAAGGAGTACTTGCCGATCCTCTCGTCTTCCCTCAGGGCTCGGATGACCGCTTCGGTCACGAAGGGGGGTGTTCCGAAGGAGGGAACGCCCTGACCTAAAGAAACGGTGCCCGGCACCTTGCTCGCCAGCACCGGCATCTGCTTGATAGCGGATACGGTGATCCTGGCTACCCGCTTCGAGATACGGCTCAGGCCCTCTTCTCTTCCGACGCTCTTATATACCGACCGGTCTTCCATGACACGATCCCGATGCCCTGTTGCTCAAGGAGCTTCCTCAGTCAAAAAAATCGATGGATTGTTTCCCGTATCCCATTCGCTCATCCATCCACACCATGAGCCTGGTTAAGATGTCCCGTTCCGCAAAGAATTTGATTGACCGGTGGAACATGGTATCCGGCTTATTCCAGGGGCAGACGCGGATGCAGACCGAGCAGTGTGACCCGTTCTTGGCCCACCAATCGAGACATTTCATGGCATGAACAGGCCATTTCAACATTCCCCGGTTGTTGGATTCATCCCAGGGTTCCTCCGTGCGTGCTCCTGACTTGATCGCGCCGCTCGGGCAGTGCTCGGAACAGCGCTCGCATTTTTCACAGAAGGTCTGAATGCCTATGTCGACGGGTTGGTCCACCTCCAGGGGAAGGTCGGTGAAGACCTTACCGATCCTGCAACGGGGCCCGAATTCCCGGGTCATGAGCAATCCCATCCGCCCCATTTCACCCAGTCCTGCATCAACGGCATATGCAATGTCGATACCAAGCTCGTTCACAGAAGGTATCGCGTGGTAGCCGATCTCGCTGATATAGGTGGCGAGCGAACAGGATGTGAAGCCCATCTTCGAATAAATCAGGTCCGTGTCCGCCTCGACCGCCGGTGACCGCTTCACCATGTCGTAGTCCATCTCCTGGACCAGCACGATGACGTACCGATATGTTTCCGGGATATCGATCGGGTCTCCGGCCTCTGCGGCCCCCGAGTAATAGGCGTTCTGGTCCCCCCAGTGGCTGTAGACCCAGGACCGGTTCAGTTTGGCAACTCCCACCAGGTCCGCACCCAGCCAGGCTGCCACCCGCTTGATGGTTCGGGTAAGCTCTGCCGGAGTCAGACTCTCCGCTTTGAATTCGCGGTTGAACTGGGCTACGGTTTCTCTCCCGTACTGGGTTCGCCGCATAACATAATCGACGGTGCGGGCGGCGGCCCAGAGGCCATGGTCGAGAACGGTCTTCCCCTTGACGTTCTTCCTGACGTTTTCCACACTTCTCCGGTGCATCGTGTCGTACTTGCTTCCGGCAGGATCATTTCGACCCCGGCTGAATCCCCCCTTTCGGTCGTCGAACCGTTCGATCGGACCGGTAATGAACCTTTTATACGTTGGTTCCTTCACAATCTTCATATCACGCTCTCATTGTGTAGTACATGGAGTATACCACATAGTAGAGGGCCGGGCGGATAGTCTCTCCACGCTCACCGCTTTGCTCATATCCCCAGGTAAGCCTTCTTCAGGTGCTCATCCGTCAACAGGTCTTTTCCCGCCCCGGTCAGAACGATTCGACCGTTTTCGATGACATAGGCCCGATCGGACATATTCAGTGCGTTGAACACGTTCTGTTCCGATAGGAGGATCGCCACGTTCTTCTTATTGATATGCTCGAGGATCTGAAAGGTTCTTTTCACCAGCATGGGCGCCAGCCCCAGGGAGGGCTCGTCCACCGCAAGGAGGGTCGGCCGGGCCATTAACCCCCTGGCAATCGCGAGCAACTGCTGTTCGCCTCCGCTCAGAGAACCGGCAAGCTGATCACTGTGATGGTAAAGCTGCGGAAAAAGCTCGTATAACCCCTTTAAGGACTGGCGCAGGTCTTTGCGGGACTTTCTGCACGTATAGGCGCCCACTTCCAGGTTCTCGCGAACGCTCAAAAGCGGAAAGACGTGCCTGCCCTCCGGAATGTGGACGATGCCGCTTTCAACGACTTCGTAAGGAGGTTTTCCGACGAGTTGCTTCCCCTGAAACTCGATAGAGCCCGACGTTCTCTTCAGGAGGCCGGAAATCGAGCGCAAGAGGGTGCTTTTGCCTGCGGCGTTGGCTCCGACAATGGAGATAAACTCTCCTTCATGAATCTCCAGGTTAATGTCAAAAAGGACCTGGACATCGCCATAGGAAACGTTTAACCCGCTAACCTTGAGCAATCAGGTATTCCTCCCCCAGGTAGGCCTTGATGACCTCTTTATTTGACGCAATCTGCGAAGGCTCACCCTCCGCGATCTTTTCCCCGTGGTTGAGCACGACGATCCTGTGGGAGAGTCCCATGATGACGGCCATGATATGCTCTATGACGAAGAGGGCTATCCCGCGGTCAGCGATCTGTCTTACCAGCTTAATCATCTCCTGGACCTCGGCCGGATTGAGCCCCGCCATCACCTCATCGAGGAGGAAAAGCCTGGGCGACGTGGCCAGTCCCCGTGCAATCTCCAGTCGTTTACGGTCCGCAATGGTCAGATTTCTCCCCAGCAGCATTCTTCGATCATATAAGCGGACAAACTCCAAAATCTCTTCCGCCTTTTTCTCGGCCTTCCTGACGCTCTTCTCCCGGTTGAGCGCGCCTATCATGACGTTCTTGGTGACGGATATGTTGCTGAAGGGTCTGGTGATCTGGAAGGTTCGGCAGAGTCCAAGGCCGCAGATCGCTTCGGGACTCAATCTGCCTATATCCGTGTTGTTGAACCTGATGTACCCTGTCTTTGTCCTGTAGAATCCACTGATGACATTAAAAACTGTGGTTTTCCCGGCTCCGTTAGGGCCAATCAGTCCCACCACCTCACCCGGGCGAATGGTGAAGCTGAGATCACGCAGGACGGCATTGCCGCCGAACCACTTACCTATACCGCGTGCTTCCAGCATGGGATGCTTCTCTCCATACCCTATATGCTTCTCAGTAATGGAATCTTCTCCTTCAGTTTCGGGCCAATTCCTTGCGGCATATACAAAAGCACAAGCACCAGGATGACCCCGTAGATGATCATATGAAGGCCCGGCAGGGAGGTCCCCATCTTCGCGCGCAGCAGCATGGCGACGGGAACGAATATCATGGCACCGATAGCCGGACCGAGGGCCGTACCGATACCACCTACAATGGCAAAGAGGGCTACCTGGACAGATATCTGAATTCGCATGACGCTGCTCGGGTCTATGAAGACGACATACTGGGCATAAAAGGTCCCAACGATGGCCGAAAGAAAGGAACTGAGCACCATGGCGATCAGTCGCACCCGGCCGGTCCTTACGCCGAGGGCACGGGCGGCGTTCTCGTTTTCCCTGAAAGCAGTCAGGTAATACCCGAGCCGTGAACCCTCGATGGCATAAGAGATGGCTATTACAGCGAGAAAAAGAAAGAGGCCGATGTAGACATAGGGAAGCTTGCCGGCAAAGGAAAAAAGCATCAGGCCGGGCCGAATGGGCAACGCCAACCCCTCGGACCCGCCTGTAAGCGACCGTAAATTGACGGCGACAATATAGCCGACCTCACCGAAGGCCAGGGTCGCCAGGGCGAAGTAATGGCTTCTCAACCGAAAGCAAATGACGCCGAGGATAAGGCCGATGCCCGACGCGAACAAGCCGCCTACCAGCATCCCGATCCATGGGGAGAGACCGAAATGGAGGAAGAGAAGGGTCGAGGTGTAGGCCCCAATTCCGAAAAAAGCACTATGCCCGAGGGACATCATCCCTGCATATCCCGCAAGAATATTCCACGCGCCTGCAAAGGCCCCCCAGAGAAAAATCAGGATGAGGGCGTCGAGATAGAACTCATTCTTGATCAACAGGGGAAGAAGACAGAGCGAGAGGACGGCAATCCACGGGATGACCTTCAGCCCTGCCCTGCTGCTTCTCGACCGGTCAATCGATGGTTTCAATGTGCTCCAACTCCTCCTCTTCCTTCAGTCCGAAAAGGCCGGAGGGCCGTACGACCAGGATGCCTATGAATACGAGGAAATAGATGACCTGCTTATTTTCCTGGCCTATCCAGTAACTGGAAAAGACTTCTACCACGCCGATGATCAGCCCGCCGATCATGGCGCCGACCACGCTGCCCATGCCCCCCAGGACGACCACCACAAACATGATGAGTACGAAATCGAACCCCACAAAAGGATGGACGGAGTAGACGGGCAAGACCAGTCCCCCTGCCAACCCCACCAGCACAATACCGATCGCGAATGTCAACCTGTATATCCTATCGGTATTGATACCCATCAGGAGGGCTGCGGAACGATCCTGCGCCGTAGCCCGGATGATCTTGCCTGTGTAGGAGAGTTTCAAAAACAGATAAAAGGCAATCGACAGGAGGATGGCTAAGACGAAGGCAATGAGACGTGCGGGACTGACCATGGTTTCTTCGATGTGGAGAGCGGGAAAAGGCCCCAAAACGAGAGAATCGGTCGCATAACCGAGGGAGATGCTCCTGAAATCGGCAGACCAAAAGAGAAGTACCAGATTCTGAATGATGGTGGAGAGGCCAACGGTAATGAAAATCTGGGCGAGTACCGATGATGACAGGGTCGGCCGTATGAAAAGGTAGTAGGTCACGATGCCTATCAGGAAGACCACCGGCACCAGGATAAGCGTCGACAGGTAGGGATCGATATGGAAATAGTGAACAACCCAATACGTGAGGTACATGGCGATCATGAAAAATTCGCCATGGGCAAAATTGACGATCTTCATCACCCCGAATATCAGCGTGAGCCCGATGCTGGCCAGGGCGTAAATGCCTCCGAGGAGAATCCCCGAGATCAATAACTGTGTGAAAAGAGTCGGGTCCATGCCAATCCTGGATCTCTTTATGCGCCTTAACGAAAAGCAGGCAGGAACCACTATCTCCTGCCTGCACTCGTGTCATGCGGGCTTCTTACGCTACCTGACCAATTTGAAATCCGCCGAAGCGACCTCTTTCGGGTAGATCAGTTTCAACTCGCCGTTCTGCCACTGGTTGAGACCGGCCGATGCGTACACATTCTGTCCGCCGTTCTTTTCGCCTGGTTTCGCAAATTTGATGCCCCAGTTCAGAACGCCTTTGCCACGGGGAATATCAAGACTGAGCGCCGCCTCCCGCAGCTTGTCCGGGTCGAGGCTCCCGGCCTTCGGCAGGATAAACTTATACAATATCCATGCACCTGCAAATCCGACAAAAGAAGTGGGGTTGGGGTATTCACCGTTATGACTCCCCTTGTACCGCTTGACGAATTCATCAGCATCCTTCTTCTGCTGGGCTGTGAGCCTCTGGACGGAAATCTCTGATGGGATGCCTCCTGCCATGACTCCGTCAGCATCCTTGCCGAAGGCCTGCACGAAGTCGGGATTGCCCTGGCCTGCGGTGGTCCCGATGACGATCGTGTTCAGCTTCAATTCCTTTGCCTGCCGGTGGAAGAGGATCGAATCGTTGATATATTGGGCGGCCAGAACAATGTCCGGTTTGGCCCGCTTCAGCTTCATCACCAACCCCGAAAGATCGATCGTCTTGGCGCTGTAGACCTCGGTTGCAACCACGTTCAGGTTCCGGGCCTTTGCCCTGTCCAACAAGCCCTTTCCCGTGGACGTGCCGAACCCTCCATCTTCCTGGACGATGGCCAGACGAAGACTCTTCGCGTCCTTCTTAATCTTCGGGGCTATGACGTCGGCTGCGAAATCGATCATCTGATAGGCCATCATATCGCTGTCAAACGTTGTCCTGAACGTATATTTGAAGCCCCGGCTTGTGATGCCGCCGGAAATGCCCTCGTTCTCCAGGTAGAAAACCTTTGCCTTCTCCGCAACCACGGTGGCGGCCATGGAGAGGGTACTCGCCTGTGTTCCTATGATGGCGGTGATCTTCTCGTTCGTGATAAGACGGTTCGCCTCGCTCGCTGCGGCCTGAGGGTCCGGCGCATCGGCACTGACCAGGACAACCTTCTTTCCGAGAACCCCACCCTGGTCATTGATCATGTCGGTGGCGATTTTTACCCCGTCGAAGTTCTTGATCCCATTCTTTGCAAGAGGTCCGGTCAGAGGGAGGATAGTCCCGACGCGCCACACATTTTCCTGTCCGTAGACCAGGCTTCCCATCAAAAGCAGACCGCCCGCGAGAAAGACCGTCACGCATGCGGATATCAAACGCCTCTTCATAGCAACCCTCCGTTGGTAAGTTTTTTCCGGATTCCCTTGCATCCCTTGTACATTATTCATGACGGTATCACCGGCGGGGCCCGGTGCCCTGCGAACCCTTAAGGCATTCCGGCTTACCCGCAGGAGATAGTATATAAAAGTTACTTTACATGCACAAGGTTTGTTTCGCAAAAAATGGCCCCGGCACGGGGAGGGTTTCAATTTCTCTTGATAAATACCAACCTTTTAGGCTAAAAAGTTGGCATACCAGTGTCGTTCCTCTTGGAGGAAGAGTATGTTGAGCAATGACCGCATCGCTGAGGCTATGACTATCAGACTGGATGCAATCCTCGAAAGTCTCCCGGCCACACCCCCATTTGTCGAGGGGATGCGAAGGGCGCCGAAGAGGAAGTTCACCCTGAGCCGCGCCGAGACCGTCCTCGCTCTCAAGAACGCCCTGCGTTACGTGCCCGAGCGCTGGCACGCGATCCTCGCCCCCGAGTTTCTCGACGAACTTCTCACGATGGGCCGGATCTATGCCTACCGGTTTAGACCGGCGGGGCCGATCAAGGGAAACCCCGTTGATACTTACCCCGGCAATTGCATCGAAGGCAGGGCCTGCCAGGTCATGATCGACAACAACCTTGATTTCGACGTGGCCCTCTATCCGTACGAACTTGTCACTTACGGCGAGACAGGCCAGGTCTGCCAGAACTGGATGCAGTACCGCTTGCTGAAGGCGTACCTCGGGGCCGTGACCGAGGAGCAGACCCTCGTCGTCGAATCGGGCCACCCGGTAGGTCTTTTCACGTCCCACCGGGGCGCTCCCCGGGTAATCGTGACCAACGCGCTCATGGTCGGCTGCTTTGACGACCAGGAAAACTGGCATAGGGCCGCGGCACTTGGGGTGGCGAACTACGGCCAGATGACGGCAGGCGGATGGATGTATATCGGTCCGCAGGGTATCGTCCATGGCACTTACAGCACGATCCTCAATGCAGCCCGTGTGCGCCTCAAGCTTCCGGCCGACCAGGACATGGCAGGACATCTTTTCGTCTCTTCGGGACTGGGCGGCATGAGCGGCGCCCAGGGCAAGGCGATCGAGATCGCCCATGGCGTCGGGATCATAGCCGAGGTCGACCCCTCCCGTATCGAGACCAGGCGTTCTCAGGGGTGGGTCAGCCTGGTAGCCAGGTCGCCGGCCGAGGCCTTCCGGTTGGCACACGACTTCCTGTCGCAGAAGAAGACCACTTCCATCGCCTTTTACGGTAACATCGTCGACTTGCTGGAATACGCGGTGAACAACAATATTCCCCTGGAGATCCTCTCGGACCAGACGTCGTGTCACGCCCCTTACGATGGGGGTTACTGCCCTCAGCGCCTCACTTTCGACGAACGGACGCAACTCCTGAAGACGGACCCTTCCATCTTCCGCGACCTGGTAAATAAGTCCCTCAGGCGCCACTTTGAGCTTATCAGGACCCTCGTGAGTCGGGGCACCTACTTTTTCGATTACGGCAATAGCTTTATGAAGGCCGTGTTCGATGCGGGGGTCACCGAGATATGCAAGAACGGCCACGACCCCATCGACGGGTTCATCTTTCCCTCGTACGTCGAGGACATGATGGGGCCGCTTCTTTTCGATTACGGGTACGGTCCTTTCCGATGGGTCTGCTTGAGCGGCAAAGCTGAAGATCTGCGGAAGACGGACAAGGCGGTCATGGAGTCTATTGACCGGAACCGGAGTCTCCAGGATCGGGACAACTACGCGTGGATCAGGGACGCCGAGAAAAACAGGCTCGTGGTGGGGACACAGGCTCGGATCCTGTACCAGGACGCCGAGGGGCGGATGCGTATCGCCCTCCGGTTCAACGAGATGGTGAGAAGCGGCGAGATCGGCCCCGTGATGCTGGGACGGGACCATCACGATACGGGCGGTGTCGATTCGCCCTTCAGGGAGACCGCCAACATCAAGGACGGGAGTAATGTCATGGCAGAAATGGCCGTCCAATGTTTCGCCGGCAACGTGGCCCGGGGGATGAGCCTGGCGGTGCTCAGCAATGGCGGTGGTGTGGGCATCGGCAAGGCCATTAACGGTGGCTATGGCCTGGTGCTCGACGGGAGCACCAGGGTCGATGAGATCATTCGTCGGGCCGTGCCATGGGATGTGATGGGAGGGGTGGCGCGGAGGGCCTGGGCGCGGAACGAGGGTTCTCTCGAGACGGGAATCCGGTACAATGAGGGGCACCGGGGTTCCGAACACATCACCCTCCCTTATCTCGCGGACGGCAATGCCCTCACTGAGTTGGTCGATAAGGCCTTGACAGAAGGCTTGCCTTAAAAACAGGGGCCACCGGCGTGGGGCCGGGAGGAACACAAGGCATGGAAAAACTTTTCGAGACAATACCCAATTTCTCAGAAGGCAGGGACCAGGCAAAAATAGAAGAGATCCTCGGGGCCTTTCGCGGTCGGAGCGGGGTGAAACTGATAGACCACGAGGCCGACCCGGACCACAACAGGCTGGTTGTCACAGCCGTCGGCGGGGCAGGGCCCCTCAAGGACGCCGTTCTTGCGGCCGTAGGGGCGGCGGTCCGGCTGATAGACATGCGCGTGCATCAGGGGCAGCACCCGAGAATGGGTGCAGTCGATGTGATCCCCTTCGTCCCGGTAAAGAATGCGAGGATGGCGGAAGCCGTCCAGGTCTCGCGGGAAGTGGCCCGGGAGGTGGCCGAGACCTACGACATCCCTGTGTTCCTGTATGAGGAATCGGCCGGCGATCCTGCCCGGAAGAACCTCGCAGATATCCGGAAGGGACAGTTCGAGGGCATGGTCGAGAAACTGAAGACCCCCGGATGGAAACCCGACTTCGGGAAGCCGGTACCTCATCCCACCGCGGGCGTGGTCGCGATCGGTGCCCGGATGCCGCTCGTTGCCTTCAACGTCAACCTGGCTACCGACAGCATGGAGGTAGCCGAGGCGATGGCGAAGGCGGTTCGCCATCTGAGCGGCGGTCTGCGCTTCTGCAAGGCCATCGGGGTCGAACTGAAGGAACGCGGCATTGTACAGGTCTCCATGAATATGACGGATTTTACGAGGACCCCACTCCACCGGGCACTGGAGCTCATACGCGCGGAGGCAAAGCGGTACGGGGTCAGCATAGTGGGAAGCGAAATCGTCGGTGTGGTGCCCATGGCCGCCCTCGTCGACGTTGCCGCGTACTACATGGGACTCGAGCACTTCGGCATCGACCAGGTCCTCGAACAGCGGCTGATGGAATAAGACAGGGCTCAAGGGTCCATGGGTCGAGAGGTCGAGGGAAAAGGATTGACGAGACTTATATACACTGTACGTCACACACTGACGACTGACGGAGTCTATGAGCGGTAACCTGATCATCAGGAACGCCTCAGAGCTGGTTACTGTGAGCGGCTTCGAGGCTAAGAGGGGGCCGGCAATGTCGGACCTCACTATCATCCCTGACGGCTCGGTGGTGATCGAACAAGGGATCATCACGCGGGTGGGCCCGACCGCCGATGTGCTGTCCGGTCTTGATCAGGCGCGCTTCACCATCGTCGACGCCGGAGGGAAGGCGGTCCTGCCGGGTTTCGTCGATGCCCATACGCACTTCGTCTTCGGCGGGTATCGGGCCGAGGAATTCTCATTCAGGCTCCGTGGCATGAGCTACATGGAGATCATGCAGGGGGGCGGTGGTATCGCGAGCACCGTGGAAGCGACCCGTGGCGCCACGGAGGAGGAGTTGGTGGTCTCCGGAAGAAGAAGGCTGGACAGGATGCTCACCTTCGGTGTGACGACCGTGGAAGGGAAGAGCGGCTACGGCCTCGACCTGGAAACGGAGATCAAGCAGCTCCGTGTCATGAAGAAATTGGATGGTTGTCATCATGTCGACATCGTGCCGACGTTCCTTGGCGCCCACACGGTGCCGACGGACTACAAAGGGGACCCCGGCGCGTATATCGACTACATCGACAGAGAGGTGCTCCCGGAGATCGGCCGGTTACGCCTTGCCGAATTCTGCGACGTTTTCTGCGAGGCGGGTGTTTTTGACCTGGCCCAGTCGAGGCGGCTCCTCGAGTGCGCCAGATCGTTCGGCCTCGGGGTGAAGCTGCACGCCGACGAGCTGACCCGGCTTGGGGGCGCCGAGCTGGCCGCTGACCTGGCGGCGGTCTCAGCCGATCACCTGCTCCATGCGTCTGAGGACGGCATAGCACGGATGGCAGCGCAGGGCGTTATTGCCGTGCTTCTCCCTGCCACCGCTTTCAGCTTGAAGGAGCCCTACGCCGCGGCGCGCTCTATGATCGATCACGGCTGCGCCGTGGCCCTCGCCACGGATTTCAACCCGGGGAGCTGCTTTACCGAGTCGATCCCCCTGATCTTCGCCCTGGCAACCCTCTACATGGGCATGACGCCCGAAGAGGCATTGACGGCCTGCACCCTCAACGGCGCCGCGGCCTTGGGCCGCGCGAAGAGTGTCGGCAGCCTCGATGTGGGCAAACAAGGTGACGCTGTCATCCTCGAATTTCCGTCCCACCTCTTCATCCCTTATCACATCGGGGTCAACTGCGTGGAGAAGGTGATCAAGAGGGGCGAAGTCGTGTTTGACGCCGCAACGGAACCGCCGGAAAAGGGAGGCTGAGCATGTTCGGAGACGTGGCGGTCAGGGAGTTCATAGAACAGGTGGCCTCGGGCGAGCCCGTCCCGGGCGGCGGCTCGGTCGCCGCGTTTGCGGCGAGTCTTGCAGCGGGACTTGCAGAGATGGTTGCCCGGCACACGTTGGGCCGCCGGAACTGCCCCGGTCTCGATGAAACGATGAGTGGACTCATTGAGCGCGCAGCCGTGCTGAGGGCACGGCTTCTGCTGGCGGTGGATGAGGACTCCGAGGCCTATGGCAGGGTGCTGCAGGCATACCGTATGGCAAAGGCGAGCGACGATGAAAAACGGATAAGGCACGAGGCGATCCAGGAGGCCCTGAGGGGTGCGGCACGCGTTCCGTTTTTGGTGGCGCAGATGGCCATGGAGCTTCTCGACCTCTTAAGCACGGCCATCAACGAAGGCAGCAAGAACGTCGTGACCGACGGGCTCGTGGGTGCGCTTCTGGCCCGCTCGGCCCTGCTCGGGGCCGTGGCCAATGTCAGGGTCAACCTGGAGACGATCGACGAAGAATCGTTCAGGCGAGAACTGGGAGCGCAGGCCGATGCCCTGGAAGGCAGGGCGCAGGGTGCGGAGCAACTCCTGCGGTCTGCCGCTCAGTCGAAGCTGTGGGGAGGCCAATAACCACCAAGGTCGTCCGATGGTCAAAGCATCCCGCGAATTCCAGGTTTTTGCCAAGCCGGCCGGTTCCGTCTGCAACCTGCAGTGTCACTATTGTTATTATTTGAAGAAAGAGGACCTCTATGAAAAGGGTGAGTCCTTCCGCATGCCCGACGATATCCTTGAGGAGTACATTGCCCAGCACATCGATGCTTCCTCCGCCCCGGTGATCAGCTTTTCCTGGCATGGAGGGGAACCGACCATCCTGGGGTTGGATTACTTTCGGAAGGTCGTGGCGCTTCAGCGCACACATCGACCGCCCGGCCGGCGCATCAGCAATGGTATTCAGACGAACGGCACCCTCATTAACGAGGAGTGGTGCCATTTTCTTGCAACAGAAGGTTTTGCCGTAGGAATCAGCCTGGACGGTCCGAAAGAACTACACGACCAATACCGTGTGGGTAAGAAGCAGGAGCCCACGCACGAGCGGGTGATGCGCGGGTATAGACTCTTGCGGCAACATGGAATCCCTCCCGATATACTCTGCGTGGTGCACGCCCGAAATGTCCGATATCCCATAGAGGTGTACCGGTTCTTCAAGGAGATAGGGGCCAGTTACATCGGATTTCTGCCTTTGGTCCAGTCTCAACCTGACGGAGGTGGAGTAAGCGACCTCACGGCGACGGCCGAAGCCTTCGGCGATTTTCTCTGCACCATTTTTGACGAGTGGCTGAGAGAGGATATCGGGCGTATCAAAGTGCAGATATTCGAGGAGGCAGTCGCAACGGCCCTCGGGCAGGAACATGCGCTCTGTATCTTTCGGAAGAACTGCGGCGATATTCCCGTCATTGAGCATAACGGGGACTTCTTTTCCTGCGATCACTTCGTCGACGCCGAACACCACTTGGGGAACATCAAGGAGACTGCGCTGGTCGAGCTGCTCGAAAGCCCATCACAGAGAGCCTTCGGACAGGCCAAGCTGGATGGACTGCCCCACTTTTGCAAGGCCTGTGAGGTCCTCGCCATGTGCAACGGCGGGTGTCCGAAGGACCGCGTGCTCCATACGCCGGATGGCGAGGGCGGCCTCAACTACCTCTGCGCGGGCTATAAGCGCTTCTTCGCTCACTGCCGTCCCTTCGTCTCAGAGCTGGCAACCCTATGGGAGAGACAGCACCTCGAAGGCCACACGTTACCGGCCTGGGGCGGGGCCCCACGGGCCGGCGCCAAAACAGGTCGCAACGATCCATGCCCCTGCGGCAGCGGCCGGAAGTATAAGAAATGCTGCATGGGCAAGTGACGGCGTGATGAGTCCTCAACCATAGCCTTGCGCTCTTACGTCTTGAGCTTCTCGTTGAGAAAGGCTATTGTACGCTTCCATGCAAGTTCGGCAGCTTCCTTGTTGTATCGGGCATGGTTAGTATCATTGTTGAAGGCGTGTTGGGCACCTTCGTACATATACAGCCTGTAATCGATGGAAGCTTTCTTCAGCGCTGCAACGTACGCCGGGATACCATTGTTAATCCCTTCATCAAGACCCGCGTAATGGAGAAGCAAGGCCGCCTTGATCCTGGGGACATCTTCGGGGGCAGGTGGTCTTCCGTAATACGGGACCACCGCCGATACATCAGGCGAGTTGACAGCGACCTGGTTGGCCATGGCTCCACCCCAGCAGAAACCTACGACGCCGACCTTCCCGGTGGACATGGGATTGGTCTTCAAATATTGAACGGCGGCAACGAAATTCTTAATCGTCGATTGCTGGTCCAGTTGGCCTATAAGGGCTATCGCCTTGTTCTCGTCCTTCGGGGTTCCCCCAGCCGGGGAGAGAGCATCGGGGGCAAGGGCCAAGAAACCCTCCAGAGCTACGCGCCTGGTGACATCCGCGATGTGCGCGTTGAGGCCTCTGTTCTCGTGGATAACAACAACCCCGGGTACTTTCGCAACCCCTTTTGGTCTTGCCAGCACGGCGCTGACTTCACCTGTTGCGCCCTGATACTTGATGTCCTGCGTAAGAAGGCGGGGATCATCATCCTTCGGAACCGAATCTGCTCTGGCATAGGTGTTTTCCAATGAGGCGAGAAGAGAGTTCGCCGCTGCAGTGCCTCCCGCGAGAACGGATAACCTTTTGAGGAATTCGCGACGATCGAGCAATCCATGACTGTACTTATCGTAAAGGTCAATAGCTTTTTCCCCCCGTTTTTTCTCCATGTTCACCCTCCCTCATTCATAAGTTGGTTTGTGAACAAAAGCCCGATGTCTCACGCTCTGGGACGAAAAAATCCTTTTCTATTTGGGAAGTGTAAGAGAAGCTCAGCCTTATGTCAAGCACAAGTCCTCCAGCTCGCTTTGTCACGATCCATCCCCTCCCCCTAATGGCGCTCCAATCTCGTCCAGGATGAACATTGTGTTTGACAGGACCACCCGGACTATTTTAACATTTGTCTCGTGTAGTGGATTTTGTGTTCCACGTGGAGGACCTGTGTCGGGGAATACGCTTCCCAACTCTCTCCAGCGAGATTTCATGATCCTCGAGGCGTTCACCGCCCTCCTCTATATCTTCTACGACCCCGCGTCGAAGCAGTACGCCTTGACCCCCAAAGTGATAAGCTTGGCTTCACCGTGCTTTCGAGCATGGACGTGCGAGATATCGCCCTTCCCCACCTCCGGGAGCCCTCGCGCGTGACCGGCCAAACCGTGAATCCGGGTATACTCGATGGCCTTGAGGTTGTCTACGTCGAGCGCATCAAGAAACGGCGCATACTCACTATCGACCTCTATGTGGGCAGCCGTCTCAACGCGTATGACACTTCCATTGGTCAGGCCATCCTGACCTCTCCAGAGAAGGGGGAGCGGAAGAAGATCATACGCGAGTTAACGAAAGATCGCGAGGCCCTTCAGGGCATAGGCCCCGACGGTGGGAGGCTTACTGCCGTGCTTGAGGAAGTGCGGAAGAACGGTTAAGCCCTTGTGGACGAAAAGTTTTTCAACAGACTCAGGGCGGTAGGCGCCCCCGTCTTTGACCACGAGGGTCGGGTGGACGCCGCAATCAACATCCCGGTATTCGGCAGCACGGTGAGCCGGGAAGAACTGATCGAGCACTACGTCCCCCTCCTTCTTGAGACAGCGGCGAAGATCGCCGCGGCCCGGTGGTGCCCGGCCGGCCTCCGAAGGCGCAGCGTGGAGGATCGCCCCGCGACAAAAGACATCAAAACCATCACTAAGGAGGAGCACGTGAAATTCATCGTATCGCCTTCAACGTTAAAGGGGACCATAACCATCCCGGGTTCGAAATCGAATACCACCCGCGCCGTTTTTATCGCCACCCTCGCCTGGGGCGAATCAGTCATCCGGAACCCTCTGACAAGCGCCGACTGCTTCTCCACAGCCGATGTGTGCCGGGGTCTGGGTGCGTCGGTCACCACCGGAAAGGAATGGGTCGTGAGGGGTGTGGGATCGAGGCCGCCCGTGCCTGCCGACGTCCTCAACGCGGGCAACTCGGGGACCACCTACTACGTCATCACGGCCGCTGCAACACTGATCGATGGCTTCACCGTCATCACCGGCGACCACCAGATCAGGCGACGGCCGGCCGGACCTCTTATCACTGCCCTTAATGACCTTGGCGCTTTCGTCTTCTCTACAAGGGGCGGCGGCGTCGCTCCCCTGGTAGCGCGGGGCATTCAACGAGGCGGAAAAGCGCTCCTTCCCGGCGTCAACTCTCAGTGGCTGAGCCCGCTCCTCATCACCTGCCCCCTGGCGGACGGAGACGCCACGATAACCATTGACGACCTCCAGGAGCGCCCCTATATCGACATGACCCTGGGTTGGCTCAGTCGTCAACACATAGAGTTTTCCCGAGAAGGGTACAAGCGGTTCTCCATAAAGGGCGGACAGTCCTACCATCCCTTTGATGAGACCATTCCGAGCGACTGGGAATCGGCCACATTCCCCCTTGTCGCGGCCGCCATCACCGACTCTGAGGTAACTCTCATGGGTCTCGACACGGAAGACTACCAGGGAGATAAGGCGATCATTGCCATTCTGAAAGAAATGGGCGCTGACATCAGGGTCCTTGACAAAGGCAAAGGCGGTATCACCGTCAAGGGCGGAAAAGAGCTTCACGGTATCGAGATCGACTGTGGCGACATCCCCGATGCCCCTCCCATCCTCGCGGTGCTGGGTGCACGGGCCAGGGGCAAAACGGTCCTGCGGAACCTCGCAGCCTCCCGCCTTAAGGAGACGGACCGGTCGCAATCCATCTACGAAGAACTCCTCAAGATGGGCGCGAGGATCGAAATTGACAGCGACTCGCTTACCATTTATCAAAGCGACCTGAAAGCGACGCGGATCGACGGGCGGACGGACCACAGGATTGTCATGGCCACCTGTGTGGCTGCTCTCGTCGCCAAAGGGAAGACTGAAGTTTCCGACGCCGAATACTACAAAATCTCGTTTCCGAACTTTTATGAGCTGATGACGTCGATCGGCACAGAGATGGAGTTAGCGGATTGAAGGGGAATACCGGACGTTTATTGGAAAAGGAGAATGAGAGGATGAAAAAGGTACGTGTTCTTTGTCTGGCGCTGTTCGTACTTTGCTCATTCGGCACCGCCCGGGCCGCAGAACCAGTCAAAATCGGGGTGATCGCACCGCTTACCGGCTCGCAGGCGAATCTGGGGACAGGCGTGGTAAACGGCATCAAGTCAGCCGCCAAGCGCATCAATGACGAGGGAGGCATCAATGGCTCACCGGTCGAACTGGTCATCTATGATGACCGGAATTCGCCTGATGAGGGCGTCTCCGCCGCCCACCGGCTGATCTACGAAGACAAGGTAAAGCTTATACTCGGCTCTATCGGGAGCTCCGTCACTGCAGCCGTCCAGCAGTTGACCATGAGGGAGCGCGCCTTCCTGGTCACCCCTGTTTCCATGGCCCCCAAGCTCACCCAGGTCGGCGACAAGTATTTCTTCAGGGTCACCGCCACCGCCGCCATGAGGCAAAAGGTCTTTACCGGCTTTGTCGTCCATGCCCTGAAACCTAAAACTATAGCCTATCTGGCGGCAAATGACGATCTGGGCAGGTCGGAGGTGGAGAGCGCAGAGGAGACCTACGCCGCGATCAAAGGTCCAAAAACGGTCTACAAGAGCTTTTACGACCCGGCTGAGACCAGCTTCACGGCCTATCTTACCAAGATAAAATCGCTCAACCCCGACGCCCTTTTCATCGTAGGCGACTCCGTTCACGCCGCTGTTATCATGAAGCAGGCGAAGGCCATGGGCATTAAGAGCACAGTCCTCTCATCGGGTGAGGCAGGGACCGCACAGTTTTTGAAGCTTGCGGGTAATGCCGCGAAAGGCATGTACCTGTCCCTCGACTGGTCGCCTGTATTTACGGACCCGGCTTCAAAGAAATTTCTGGACGCATACATGCTAGACTACGGCAAGGCGCCTGATACCAAGTTCGCGGTCCAGGGATGGGAAGCCATGTGGATCACCGCTGAGGCCGTAAGGAAGGCAAAGGGCATGTCGAACCCCGATAAGCTCAGGGAGGCCTTTCTGGCAACGAACTGGACCGGCCCAAGGGGAAAGTGGACCTTCAGGGAAAACGGCGATCCGGCCGGTGTAACAACCTTCGTTGTCGTCGTGAAGGACAACAAATTCATCAAGGTCAGCGGATAAGCGGATAACGGCATGCAACTCCTCCTCCAGTCCATAGTCAACGGCTTTGTGGACGGCTTCGGCTATGTCCTCATGGCCGTAGGCCTGACCCTCGTGTTCGGCATAGGGAGGGTCATCAATTTCGCCCACGGCGAACTGTATACACTGGGCGCCTTTCTTGCGGTCCTCTTCATCGGCCACCAGTTCCCCTACTTCTCGACGGTCTTTATCGCGCCCATACTGGTGGGTCTCCTCGGCATCGTGATCGAGCGGTTTATCATCCGGAGGGTCAAAAAACCCGGCTTGAGCATCTGGGCGCCTTTTCTCGCCACCCTCGCTCTCCTCGTAATTCTTCAAAGCCTCTACCTCATCATCTTCGGACCGGACCCGCAGATCGTGGAAAACCCTTACGCTTACGACTCTATCAACATGGGCTTCCTGACCATAACCGGACAGGACCTCATCGTTTCGATCCTTTTCTTCGTGGTCGTCTTCTGCCTCACGTGGTTCATCCGGAAAACCCGGTACGGCATGGCCATGAGGGCGGTTTCCCAGGACCGGGATACCTCTCTGCTCATGGGAATCGATATCGATACCATCTACACACTGACCTGGTTCCTCGGCGTTTTTCTCGCCGCGCTCGCGGGTGTCCTTGTCACCCCCAAATCGACGGTCGATCCCTATATCGGCAGGATGCCCCTCCTGAAAGGGCTTTCTATTGTGATCGTTGGCGGCCTGGGGAGTGTTGAAGGCGCCGTCGTGACCGGTATCTGTCTCGGTTTGATAGAATCACTGGCCAGTATCTACATCTCGCCTTCGTTCAAAGACGGGTGGGGCTACCTCCTCGTGATCCTGGTGCTGCTTTTCCGGCCTCGCGGTCTCCTCGGCCGCACAGTCAGGAGAGGATAGTGGGGCAGCGCAAACGGGTCGACATCGCCATTCTCTGCTGTCTCACGCTCATCACCTTTGCCATTCCCTGGGCGGTCAAGAGCAGTTTCTACATTCATATCCTCATCATGAGCGCCATCAATGCGGTACTCGCTATCGGCCTCAACCTCTGCATGGGCTTCATCGGCGAGAAATCACTGGGCCATGCTGCCTTCTACGGTATCGGCGCATACACCACCGCGGTCCTCTCGGTCCATTTCGGCCTGTCCGGACCGTTGAACCTGCTCGCGGCGCTTTTTGTCACGCTCGTCTGCGCCCTCATCATCGGGATCCCCTCGCTCCGCCTCAGGGGGCCCTATTTCGCCATCGTGACCCTGGGGTTTGTCCTCATCCTGCAGCTTCTTGTCCTGAACGGAGGCGCTTTCACCGGAGGCCCCATGGGTCTGCCCGGCATAAAAAGGCTCACCCTGCCCAATATCCTGACCGGCCGGCCCTTTACCCTATCCACAGACATCCAGTACTACTATGCCGCTGTGATGTGCTTCTGGCTCGCCATGATCGTCTCGATCGTCTCGATCAATTCGAGGGTGGGCAGGGCCTGGCTCGCCATCCGGGAAAACCTCGACCTCGCTGAATCAGTAGGCATCAGCGCATTCCGGTATAAGTTGGTAGCCTTTCTCATGGGGGCAGGTCTCGCCGGTCTCGCCGGCGCGTTGTATACGCACTACACGGCCTTCGTGAGCCCCAGGATCGTCGATACGTGGGTAAACGTCCTCCTTGCAGCCATGGTGATCGTCGGAGGCGAAGGGACGCTCCTCGGCCCCGTGGTCGGTGCGGTCGTCTTGACCGCCCTTCCCGAGGCGCTGAGATTTGCCGAGGGATACCGCATGCTGCTCTTCGGCGTGATTCTTCTGATAGTGATTATGTTTGCGCCGCAGGGTATCGTGGGTCTGGCGGCCGATTTGGCGAAAAGGCGGAGGAGGGGTTAGATGCTTGCAATAGAAGCCCTGACGAAACGCTTTGGAGGGGTCGTCGCCGTGGACAGCGTAAGTTTCGGGGTCAACGCCGGAGAAGTAGTGGGCCTGATCGGTCCCAACGGGGCGGGCAAGACAACGGTCCTCAACCTCGTCACCGGCTTTTCCAGACCGTCCGCCGGAAAGGTGCTTTTCAACGGCAAGGAGGTAACCGGAACACCGCCTTACGCGCTCGCGAAACTGGGCATCGTTCGGACCTTCCAGACTACGAGCCTCTTTTCGCGCATGACCGTCCTGGAGAACATTCGTATAGGCACACACCTCCGTGCAGGCAGACGTAAATCCCAGGCGATCGGGGCCATACTCGAGGAGATGAGCCTGGCGAAGTTCCGGGATTTCGCCGCAAACTCCCTCCCGTACGGGGTCCAGCGGCGGCTCGAAATTGCGGTCGCCCTCGCGGCCGACCCGAAGTTGCTCCTTCTTGACGAGCCTGCTGCCGGCATGAACCCGGAAGAAACCCACAGACTGATAGAGGACCTGAAACTCATCATCAAGAAGAACATCACTATCATCCTGGTGGAGCACAATATGCGGTTTGTGGCACAGGTCTGTCAGAGGATCGTGGTCCTCCATCGCGGCCGAAAGATCGCCGAGGGGGTCCCCGGTGAAGTCCTGGAATTGCCGCAGGTCATTGAGATCTACCTGGGGAAACGGCGTTATGCTTGAGATCAAGAACCTTACCGTGATGTATGGAAATGTGCGTGCCCTTGATTCCCTTGGCCTCAAGGTCGGCGAAGGAGAAATCGTGGCGGTCATGGGCTCGAACGGTGCAGGGAAGAGCACCCTTCTGAAGACTATTTCCGGGCTCGTGACGCCACGCACAGGGAACATCCTTTACGAGGGACGGGAAATTATATCCGCATCTGCCTCGACCATCGTCAGATCGGGCATCATCCACGTCCCTGAAGGTCGAAAGATCTTTCCGGAGATGACCGTCAGGGAAAACTTCCTTATCGGGGCCTACGCCGTCAACAAAAAGAACAATGAGAAGGAGATGCGGATGAATGAACTGCTCGCCATGTTCCCTGAGCTCAAGGACAGAAAAGGGCAGCCGGGGAATCAGCTTTCGGGCGGGGAGCAGCAGATGCTAGCCGTTGCACGGGGGCTCATGGCACACCCGCGCCTTCTCATGCTTGATGAACCGAGTATGGGCCTTGCACCGGTAGTCGTGGAAAGGATCGGGGAGATCATCAAGACCTTGAGGAACAACGGGGTGGCCATTCTGCTGGCCGAGCAGAACATCTATTTCTCCCTTGACATCGCGGACAGGGCATATGTGCTCGAGACGGGCAGGGTGGTCATTGAGGGTCCGTCGAGCACGGTGGCTCTGGACCCACAGGTGCAACGCGCTTACCTGGGCACAGGTCACACTTCCCCCATTTCCTCATCTTCGGAATCATTGTAATTGACATATCGCTCAGTTATCGACACCGGCCTAAGAACGATTGCGGGACAGCGGAGTGGCCATTACCGTCAAGAGCCTCTGCCATCATTCATGACAGTCACGTTGCCATCCCCACGATGGAGTTGACATCAAACTCGACCTTGACGCAATGAGGTCAGGCGTATGGGACGGGCTTCGCCGCTTCCATAATCAAGCGGTTTTTCCGCACGAAAAACGCGGGCGTTCTCTATGGCTTCGTCGGCTGAAGCCCTTTGGCCAATAATTCTGACACGTCGTACACCTGCACACGATCGTCCGCCTTCTCGTCCTTGAGGCCGTCCTCAAACATCACAAGGTGTCTTCTCATCTTAAGGATCTTGGGGAACTGCTCGATGAAGACAGGGCACTTCTCCGTACAGGCTCCGCATGTGGTGCATTCCCATATGGAATCGGTTTTGACCGAAGACTCCCCGTCGCCGATCAGAGAGACCGACATGGGTGTGCCGTTCGATGCAGCGCCCAGGGAATCGAAGGAACGGGCCCGAAGAATCTCCATTCCATTGGCAAAAAGGTTCCTTTTCCCTTCCGCAATAAGCTCCATCGGGTTAAGGACCTTGCCGGTGTCGGTAGCGGGACACATCTTGGCGCACCTCCCGCACTCCGTACAGGAGAAGAAGTCGTAAAGGTCCTTCCATGAGAACTGAGTGACCTTGGAGGCGCCGATGGTATCCAGGTTTTTTGGGCGGCTGTCAAACCGTGCTTTTTCGACAGGCCCGACGGCTGACCGTTGAAAAGCGATGCCGAGTTGTTCTACACTATGAAGAATACGAATGGGAGGTAGCCCGGCATGGAGATTGTGCACACATCGCAGACCAGGGTGGAGCACGTGGATTTTGATAATCTTGGCTTCGGCCAAATCTTCTCGGACCATATGTTCATGGCCGATTATCGGAACGGGGCCTGGCTTTCTCCCAGAATAGTACCCTTCGGGAATATCGAGATCCCGCCCAGTCTCTGCTCTCTTCATTACGGACAGGCAATTTTCGAGGGACTCAAAGCCTTTCGGTCCCGAGATGGCAAGATCAGCCTTTTCCGCCCGGAAAAACACCAGGAGCGGTTCAACCGGTCCGGCAGCAGGCTCTGTATTCCACCCTTGAGCAAAGAACTCTTTATGGAGGCAGTCGTGGGCCTGTGCCGGATTGACAGGGAGTGGGTACCGAGGAAACAGGGCTCATCCCTCTACATCCGGCCGTTTACCTTTGCCGCCGACAGCTTTCTGGGCGTGCACGCCGCCGAGACCTATCTCTTCATGGTTATCACTTCACCGGTGGCTGCCTACTACAAGGAAGGGCTCAACCCTGTAAAGCTCCTCACCTCCGGTGACTACGCACGGGCCGTGAAAGGCGGCCTGGGCGAAGCCAAGACGCCCGCGAATTATGCCGCGTCCCTTCTGCCTGCGGAAAAGGCCCTGCAGCAGGGGTTTACGCAGGTGCTCTGGCTCGACGCAATCGAAAAAAAGTACATCGAGGAAGTGGGCACCATGAACATTATGTTCCTCATCGACGGAGAGCTTGTCACCCCGCCCCTCGACGGCTCCATCCTGGGCGGCATCACCCGCTATACTGTTTTGGAGCTGGCCGCATATTGGGGGGTGACGGTAAAGGAAAGGAGGATCACCATCGATGAAGTGCTGGCGAGGGCCGGGGACGGCGGTCTCCAGGAAGCTTTCGGGACAGGCACGGCAGCAGTTATTTCTCCCGTCGGGTGGATCCGTCACGGAGACGACCTGATCACCATAAATGAGGGCCGCATCGGGCCGTTCTCCCAAAAACTCTACGACGAAATCACCGGGATACAGTACGGCGAGAGACCCGACCCCTTCGGATGGCGCTATCCCGTGCAAGTATAAGGCCAAGTAACTAAATGCCTCTTCCTTTTTGTGAGGGGGAGGCCGGGTGCGACCCAGCAAAGCAACGTGGAGCTGGGTACCCCGCCTGTGCGAAGCGGGTCGTGGCTTTGCCCGTCGAGGGGGTGCTGAACCCCTGACGAGCGAAGCGAGCTGAGCGGGGAGGCTCGACGGGCTTTGCCCGTCGAGGGGGTGCTGAACCCCAGTAATTGCAAAAGGAGACGAAATGGAAGACACAGAGCGGCTGAGGATCGTACTGAAGCATCTCATCGAGCACAACGAGGGCCACGCAGAGGATTACAAGCGATGGATAGACCTCGCGAACAACGCAGGGGTGAACGCTGTGGCCGGCCTGATCCGGGAAGCGAACGATCACGCGGAAAAGGCGAGCGGGGCCCTTAAAAAGGCCCTCGATCTTATTGACTGAAAGGGCGCGCGCTTCAAGAGAGGTGACGCCTCACCCTCACCTTCTCGCCCTTTCGTATGCCCAAATCCTGCGCCAGGTCTCCCATAAAAAGACCGAATTCGAGGTATCCAGAGCTGCCGACAAGACACGTATGCCTGCTCTCGTGGTAGCTGCGGTTCAGGGACCGGAACGCAAGGGAGGACAGCTCGATCGTAAAGGAGCGGCTGCCCACGAATTCCTTGAAAAAGTCGAAAGCAATATTTGAAATCGCGTTGCCGAAACGGTCGAAACGGACGATTCTCCCCTTCATCACATCATGCTCCACCGAGGGGAAAAGACCGCGAAGTATCACGGGCTCAACGAGAACAGGACCGAACTCGGATGGGCTGATCCCGGCCGACAAGTACGCCGCGGCCGGGGCAAAGAGATCGCGGCCGTGGAACGTGCCGCTCAATGCTTCTCCCATAAATCTCCTGTTCGTGATCTCGTAGGCCCT
>Ga0326727_10005082_pt1 | contig 38158 bp, 39 predicted proteins | sample MB2enrmetagenome_FD_207643 | JGI IMG/M metagenome (GOLD analysis project Ga0326727, IMG submission 207643) | Lab enriched peat soil microbial communities from McLean, Ithaca, NY, United States - MB29MY | ecosystem: Environmental > Terrestrial > Soil > Wetlands > Peat | place: USA: New York... | reverse complement strand
TGGATTCGCGGTCGCGGCCGGCCAGCAGCTTGTTCAGGGAGCGGTAGCCGGTCAGGGTGTGGCAGGAGCCGCATTGCCCGCGGTACATGGCTTCGCCCATGGCCCAGTGGGCGCTGGTGTTCTGGTCCAGCCATAGAGTGTTGCCGAGATAGCCATTCTTATTGCGGCTGGCAACCTCGCTGACCCGGGTGCCGTTGGAGTACATGTGGCGGCCGATGACGTAAGGCTTGCGCAGCATCTCGCGCGCCTGCTCGCCGGTGCCGGTCGCCATCAGCGCCAGCACCAGAATGGCAGACGCGTGCGCCAAGGTGAAATCCTGGGGATTCTTATATGCCAGGTAGTACGTGATGATGACGATAGTGGCCGAGGTAATCACCATTACCAGCACCAGCCGCGTCACCTGCGAGAAGGTGCCCGCGCCAATGGTGGAGATGCCCAACGCCAACAATGCGCGTTGCGACTCGGGGACCATGTGCAGATACCAGACGAGCGCGGCCGGCATCAGCACAAACGAAGGCACCAGCCAGCCAGTAGTCCAGCGCAGCCAACTGGCCTTCAGGTCGGGTTGTTTGTCGTTGTCAATGCGCGCGCCGCTGATCAGCGCCCACACGCCGGCCAGCGAGACGCAGACCAGGCAACGCATCATGAGGCTGGGCCAGTAGGTGGGATTGAAGAAGGCGTTCCAAAACTTGCTGGCTTCGTGGCCGGTGCCCGCAACCTTCAGCCAGGTGTCGCCGGGAGTCAGCATGAAGGTGAGGATGCCGTTGATGATGACCAGCGTGCACAGCGACGACACGGCGTAAACCCAGCCGACCGCGAGGTGGAGCTTCTCCGGAATCCTGCCCCAAGTGTAGTAGTAGACCGCAATGGTGGTAAGTTCGACCAGGAAGAAGACCCACTCAATGGCCCAGCCGAAGACGAAGTTGTGAATCAGCGTGCTGGTGGCTTCGGGCTGGGTCAGGCCGATGGCGAACCAGATGCCGACCCCGCTGACCGTCCCGAACACCCCGGTGACCAGCAGGAAGAAGCGGGAGTGGACCTTCAACTCGTCCATCCAGTCCTGGCGGCCCTCGCGCAGCGCCTTGCGCTCGGCCATGGGCAGGAACAGGCCGCCGCCCACTGCGAACTGGGAGATCATGACATGGAAGATGGCGATCATGCCGATGACCCATCCGCTGCCGATGAAAGGTACTTCCCAAAATGGATAGTTCATGTTGCTTCTTCTCCAGAACTAGCGGATTCCCCAGTAGCCGAGGGCAGTGGTGACGATCAATGCGGTTACGGCGAACAGGCCGAAGTAGTGGGCGTTGCGTCCGCGCGCGCCGGCCTTGTGCTCGCCGTCGTAGAACGGGATCACCACCCAGATGGCAAGCCCAACGGTGAACAGCAGGATGCCCACCACCTCTCCACTGGCGCCGGGCAGGATGTTGCCCAGGATCTTCAGCATGTGGAAGGGCGCCATAAAGTACCACTCGGGATGGATGCCGGCGGGTGCGGGCACCAGCGCATCGGCCTGTTTGCCCAGCTCCCAGGGAAAGACCGATGCCAGCAAGGCAAGCACATTCAGGCTGATCAGCCACATCGCCAGATCTTTCTGGAAGAAGTTGGGGAAGAAGGGAATGCTCTTGCGGGCTGCCAGCGGCTTGGCCTCCTCACTGGGCGGGACCGCGTTGCCCTGCCGCTGCACCAGGTATAGGTGCAGGCAGAGCAGCGGAATGAAGAGCAGCGGGAGAATGACGACGTGCAGGGCGAAGAAGCGCTGCACGGTGAAGTCGCTGACGTCCGGGCCGCCGCGAAGAATGGTCGTGGTGAACGGGCCCATGAAGGGGATTGAAGCGGGAATCTGCAGGCCCACCTTGGTGGCATAGTAGCTGAGCTCGTCCATGGGCAGCAGGTAGCCGCTGAAGCCGAACAGCGCTCCAAAAAAGAGCAGTGCAATGCCGCTGAGCCAGCCAATCTCGCGAGGCTTGCGATACGCCTTCATGAAGTAGACCGAGAACATGTGGACCAGGATGGAGAAGATAAACAGATTGGCGCACCAGGAATGGGCGGAGCGAATCAGCCAGCCGAAGTGCATGACGTAGGTGATCTGACGGACGCTCTCGAAGGCCTCCGCGCCGGGCCGGTAGTAAACCAGCAGCAGGATGCCGGTGAAGATCTGAATCAGGAACAGGAAGAGCGAGATTCCGCCCCAGTAGTACCAGAACGACTGCGAGTTCGCCGGGACGCGCTTGTGCCGTGCGATTGCGGCGATCTCGGCCAGGCCGAGGCGTTCATCGAACCATCTATAGACCGGTCCAGCCATGCTTTTATCCTTTCTTGGGGTTCAGGCGCGGGAGACCACGACGTTGGTGGCGCCAACGTTGACCTTGTATGCCTTGAGCGGCTTGGGCGGAGGACCGCTGACGTTCTTGCCGGTATGCGGGTCATAGACGCCGCCGTGGCAGGAACAATGGATCCGGTTCAACTCCGGCTCGAACTTGACTGTGCATCCCAGGTGGGTGCAGACCGCGCTGAACGCAACCCAGGAGCCATCCGCGCCATGGATCAGCATGGCCGGCGAGCTGCCGAACTTGAACATCAGGGCGGACGCGACCGGCAGCTCCTGCGCTTTGTCGAGGGTCACTTCGGTAACGGCGCTCTCACTTGCGGCCATCTCCGCCGGCGAAGCGAGATAGCGATAGATGGGGTAGCCGATCGCTCCGGCATAGCAGAGTCCGGCGGCAGTGGCGACTCCGAGGAAGACACGCCGGGTCGGCGCGCCTTCGGTCTCGGCGAGCGAGGTATCGGGTGAGGTTGCTGGTTGCAGGATGGGATCGCTCATGGCTAGGCGGCACTCTCCATAACTCGTGTGGCTCGGGCGACGACGGAAATGAGCCAGCCCACCACCGCCAGGCCGGCGACAAAGACGACAAGAAAGACCCCGACCACGCTCCAGTTGGTGACCACGACGCGGTCCCACACGTCATAGCCCTTGCTCAGCAGGGTCAGGTCGCGGATGCCATCGCGGTAGAGCGTCATCAGCACAATGGGAAGGGCGCCGATGAGGACCGCGAGCCAACTGGCGATGGCGTTGGCCGGCTTGGTGAATGCGGCGAACACGGCAAACAGCAGGAGGACCGCCGTCAGCGCAAGCCATCCGAGGCCGGCAATCTTGTAGATCAAATGGTCATTCAGGCCAGTTTGCACAACGGCCGGCTGACTGCGGTAGACGGCGAACGCCGCAATCACTTGGACGATTGCGGCAACTGCGGCGATGCGGCCGCCCAGGCCGGCGAGGAACTTGCCATCGGTCGCCGAGAAAGACTTCCGCCCGCCGAGATAGACCATCCAGAGGCCGGCGGCAACAAATCCGCTGACCAGCATGAAGAGGAAGCGCGGGATTGTGGTGGGATCGCCCTGGGGCAGATGGGTGCCCAGCGACGATGCGGAGTACATCCCCGGCCACACCTCGGGGCGCAGCATCAGGGTCATGTTCATGGAGTAGATATGGGCGATGGCGGCGATGACGCTCCAGGCGATGCCTCCGATCCACCACACCTTCCCGCCCGCCTCCAAGCCGGCTGCAAAGCGATAGAGCAGCCAGTAAGCGAGGATGAGCAAGGGGATGACTGCAATCCAGCGCGCGCCTATCATCACGCTGCTGGTGTAGATGGCGCGGCCATACAGCACCTGGGCAAAGAGCAGCGGGGGAACGCCGAGGTTGATCACATAGGTCATCACGATGGTCAGGCGCCGGGCGATCGCTGAGGCCGCTGTGTTTGTCGACGCGGAACGCCCGAGCAGATTCAGCAGCACAGCAATCAACAAGCCGCCAACCAATACCTGCATGGCGACGAAGTGCAGGGAGAGCGTGACGATGTGGAGGAGTTTGAAGAGCCAGATGGGTGCTGGCAGGGGGATGGGATCAACGTTCGGAAAACCATTCATGAGGCGAAACCCTTCCAGGCACAGAGCGATAGGAACGAAACTTTCGGAGAACTCTCCTCGGGGCACGACTCTGCTTCTGCACCGCTGCATCCAGGAGCACGAATCGGCCAACTTCATCCGAACGCAGTTAGACTATCGGCGCTAAAAACAGGCGTCTGTGACATGGATCACATGCGACCTGAGCGAACGATGCCAGGCGGTCGCGGACGATGCGACGAAGTGATTCCGATCACAGACAAGAATCCGCGCGGTTTGACAGGATCAAAGCAGAAGATGGCGGGGTATGCCATTCACGATTGAGTTCTCCGAGCCGGGAATCGCAGCTGCTCGGAGCGCTGGCATTGCAGCAGCAAATGCGGGGGGCTATGACGCGTTTCTGCTGCACAGACCCGGGCAGTGGATTGCAGCGGGGCAAACACGGCAGTCTGCTCGCTGGGTGAAGTCGAGGCCTGGACGGTCGAGGATACGATGGGGGCCAACCAGCCCTCAACCGGCCAGTGCCTCGTAGCTATGCAAGCCAGCTCCCTGGCCCGAAGTGCGGAGAGCGCGCCTTCTTAGCCGGCACTAGCCGGGGGTGGCAAGGCTGGGAAAACACATGCCCACGACTGGAGTCAGAGGGCGATTACGCTAGTGGATGTTGTCGCCGTCGGTCACGTTTACTTCATTCTTGGGTGGCTTCACGTCGCTATAGGGCATCCTGTACCTAAATATTTTGCTGAAGCTAGGCGTCTTAGCCGTTGCCTGCCAAAGCGACATATTGACTATTAGGCCACCACTGTAGGTAATCTCGTCGCCCTTCCAGAGTGCCGTCCAAATATTCTTATGCGTGTGCTCGGTTCCGGCAGCTCCCAGCACGCTGGCAAGCAAAATGTTGGCCGGCATCACCTCGTACCCTGTGTCTTTGTTGGGATCTTTGGGGTCGGGAGGATTCTTCCTCCCCGCTAGCAATGACGCTAGTTGATAGCCTTGCACGAGGGCCGCCATTCCTACAGTACCGGTGCTCGAGTTCACCTGCAGAAACGAATTGAGGAAACTGTCGTACAGTCCGTTAACGTCTCCGAGCATTGTGGCGATTGTAGGATTACCCGCCGTAGCGGTGCTATGGGCAGCGATAAACGTATCGTTTACCGTAACGATCTCCGCCTGAATGATGTTTCGCGCGTCCTCAATCGTCTGAAGAATCGATTGAATATCCCCAGACGAGAAATCCGACGTTGACGCCTTGCCAAAGAGCGGAGGATAAATGACGGTGAGACCTTTACCCTGGCACTTCTTAGATGTTCGAAGGTCCCTTGATAGCGCCACCGCGACCGCGCTATCGGGCATCACGATGGTTCCACCCGTCTCTGTGTTCGAAGCTATCGCAATCGCAGAAAGCAGGGAAGTCGCATCTGAGAAAGGATCTATCGTCGTAGAAAGGCCGATAGCCAAGGCCCTGACCTTCCAAGTTGATTCCATGTGATGCCCAAGGCTCTTGACCTGCTCATTAGCTGCATTAGCAGCTGTAGCCGCCGCCCTTTCTGCATGCTCATTAGCCCTGGCCTGCAATTTATCCCGAAATGCGTCCTCGTCCGCGGAGAGTGACGCGTAATGTTCGACCAGAGCCCTTGCACCTGCAACGAATGCTTCGTAGGCCTGAATGTTCCCAAATGTTGTCTGATCGAAAATAACGACGGTCGAATTGTCGGCGACATTCCCGCAGACACTATCCGCAATCGCTGGCGAGACGAGATCGAGCCCTCCATACGCCAACATCTGGGATTCTATTGTGGCAGTGGAAGATGCACTCTGACCGCTTGGAGTCGCGTTCTGGGTGTTCGAGCTGTTAGATGATCCTGAGCCTCCGGATCCTTTCTTTCCTTGGGAGGCTAGCGGGAGCGGAAGCACGGAGATTACGAACAGGGTTACAACGAATTGAGCTGATTTCATCTTTAACTCCAGATAGAAGATGGCGAATCGGGCCCAGAGATATGCAACCGTGTATAACACAATCCTTCTACTTAAAATCGTTAATTTTTACCGGTTTGCCCTCGCAGATCGCGAAACGGATAAACGGGCGCAGGTTTTGGCTGTACGTGGTAAAAAGACGCTCATCATTTGCGCCTCTCACAATTGCCACGGGTAATTGCTCGCGCTCGCTTCGCGCTGCGCCGCTGCGGTGTGGTCAAATAAAAGCAGCGCTATGGCTACGCAGAATCCACCCACCCGCCGTCCGAAGAATGTCACCCACCGCTGGAGAGCGGTCACGCGCAAGCTGCGCGAGCTGGGCTCCATCGGGTGGGCGCTGGCGGACACCGGGCATCCCTATATGGCGCACATTGTGCCCATGCGGCGGTGCAACCTGGCCTGCACCTACTGCAACGAGTTTGACGACGTCTCCGACCCCGTGCCCATTGCAGAGATGGAGCGGCGGATCGACGAGTTGGGCCGGCTGGGGACCTCGGTCATCACCATCTCCGGCGGCGAGCCGTTGCTGCACCCCGAGCTCGACCGCGTCATCGCCCGCATTCGGAAGACCGGCGCGATCGCGGGAATGATCACCAACGGCTATCTGCTGATGCCCGAGCGGATCGAACGGTTGAACCGCGCGGGGCTGGATCACCTGCAGATCTCCATCGACAACGTGATGCCGGACGCGGTGTCGAAGAAGAGCCTGAAGGTGCTGGACGCCAAGCTGAAGATGCTGGCCGAGCACGCCGGCTTTCATGTGAACATCAACTCGGTCGTCGGCGGCGGAATCGCGAACCCAACCGACGCGTTGACGGTGAGCGAGCGCGCGCTGGCGCTGGGATTCTCGTCGACCATCGGAATCATTCACGACGGCAGCGGCCAGTTGAAGCCGTTGGGCGAGGCCGAGCGCGGCGTGTGGGACAAGGTGCGGCGGCTGACCCGGCGCAGCTACTCGCGCTTCAACCATTTTCAGGAGGCGATCGCGAACGGCCTGCCCAACCACTGGCGCTGCCGCGCGGGCGGGCGCTATCTCTATATCTGCGAGTTTGGGCTGGTGCACTACTGCTCCCAGCAGCGCGGCTATCCCGGTGTCCCGCTGGCCGAGTACAAGCGGGCGGACGTGCAGCGCGAGTTCCTCACCGAGAAGAGTTGCGCGCCCAACTGCACCATCAGTTGCGTGCATCAGGTCGGCTACATCGACCACTGGCGCGCGCCCCAGACCACGCAGATTACCCCCGGCGGCGCCCACGGGACTGGTTCGGGGGCTAAGACCGATCTGGTGCAGATCCGATAAGGCTACCGGCGCTGCGATTAGGTTTACTTCAGCTCTTGCTCTGACTCTGCAGGCTGCGAGCGATGTCCTTCAGGCTTTCATCGATGCTCTTGATGGACTTAGTTGCGATCCAGAGAATCCAGAGCACGAAGATCCAAAACGCGGCGACAAACGGCCAAACAATCGTGGGAATCATCAATATCTATACCTCGCAGCCAAGGTACACCCTGCGCGCGCTGCGGACTATGCCTCAATTGGTGCACCGCTGGCGGACGAATGACCGCAGACACAAAATTCGCAACCCACAGAGCGCCGGAAGACTCTAAACTGGAAGTGATCGTGGCAAATTATTTTCAGGGTAGCGATTCAGGCAGGAGCGCGCGGACGTGGCGGCGCTGTTTGCTCGGAGTTGCCGCAGTGGCGCTGGTCTACTGCGGACTCGCTGGGCAGGCGGGCGCGCAGGAGATCGCCGAGCTGCCCATGGCTCCACTGCCCCAGATTGACACGGGCCGAAGCCAGCCGCAGAGCCCGATCCCCACGGTGCGTTTCGCGGGCGGCGTCACGGTGGAACAAGCTGCGCCCGGTGCGCTGGCGTTGTCCCTCGACGACGCCGTCGATCGCGGACTGCTGCACAATCTTCAGGTGCTGCTGGCCAACGAGAACGAGCGGTCAGTGCGCGGGCAGATCTCCACCGTGTACTACGAACTCATGCCCAACATGAACGTCACCGGTTATACCCGGGCACAGGAGATCGATCTCGCCGCGCTGGGGTTCAAGCCGTCGTCGCTGGCGTCGTTCGGGTTCGCTCCGGGGACCATCCACGAGATTGTGAAGGTGAATACCACCAGCGCGCAGTTCAGCGCGGACCAGGTGCTGTTCAACCTGACGGATTTCTATCTCTACGCGGCCGCGAAAAAAGCCGCGAACGTAGTCCACATGAACGTGCTGAACGTGCGCGGGGCCGTGGTGCAGGGGGTGGGGACGCAATACCTGGCGGCCTTGGCGGACCAGGCGCAGATTGCCGACGCCCAGGCGCTGTTGACCGCCGATGAAGAGGTGCTGCGCCAGGCGACGCTCTCCCACGACGCGGGGGTGGGAATCAACCTGGACGTGCTGCGCGCGCGGGTGCAGTTGCAGAGCGAAGAGCAGGCGCTGGTGAGTGCGCAGAATAAATTCGCGAAGGACAAGATCGCGCTGAACCGGCTGATCGGCCTGCCCGCCGACCAGGAGCTGAACCTCACCGACACCGTGCCCTATGCGGACCTGGTGGAGTTGCCGCTCGAAGAAGCTAAGACGTTGGCCTATCAGCGGCGCAAGGACTTGCTGGAGTTGGAGGCGCAGCTCGAAGTGGCCCAGCGGGCCAGCAAGGCGGTGAAGTACGAGCGCATGCCGTCGCTCGCCTTCAACGGATACTACGGCGTTCTCGGCATAACTGATGGCAGCTACCACGGCGTGTTCACGGCGCAGGGGACGCTAAAGATTCCCATCTTTGAGGAGGGCCGGTTCCGCGGCGAGACCGAGATCACCGCATCCGAAGAGATCGCCCTGCGCCACGAGATCGACGCGCTGAAGGTCACCATCGACGCGCAGATTCGCGCCAGCAGACTGGACGTGGAATCGTCCGCCGAACTGGTGAAGGTGGCGCGCAGCAACGTCGATCTGGCGGCCCAGGCGCTCTCCGACACCCGCGACCGCTTTGCCGCCGGGGTCGACGATAATCTGCCTGTGGTGCAAGCTCAGGCAACCCTGGCCAGCGCGCAGAGCCAATTGATCGCGACCGAGTTCCTGTTCAACCAGGCCAAGCTGGCGCTGGCCCGCAACACCGGCGTGGTGGAGACCCAGTACAAGCAGTATCTGGGCCGGTAGACTAAACCAAGCCGGTCCTGCCAATTTGCTATCGTTCAGCTATGGGCGACGATCCACAAGACGATCCACGAGTCTACTTTGCGGCCGAGAGGACCTTGCTGGCATGGCTGCGCACTGGCCTTGGACTGATGGGCGTGGGCTTCGCGGTGGCGCGGTTTGGGTTATTTCTGCGCGAGATGCAGCCCGGCGATCTGCATGCGACCGCGCAGACCACAGGACTTTCGTTGTGGTCGGGCGTGGCGCTGGTGGCTCTGGGCGTAGTCGTAAATGTGGGCGCGGCGGTGCGGCACATCCAGACGGTGCATCGGTTGAGCCAAGCGACTTGGCAGGCGGGCAAAGTGTCCGCCGAGGCGGTCGCGCTGGCACTGGTGCTGGCTGCCATCGGCGTCGGGATGGCAACCTACCTGGTGTTGGTGCATTAGTGCTGCCCCCGGTCCAGAGAAGTGTGAAACCATAAGCAAATGGCAGAGGGCGGGAGCGGGGTCGAGGCCGATGGCAGCCAGGCTGGCGCGGGCAGCGCCTTTCTCTCCCGCGACTTCCGCCTGTACCAGACGGCGCGACTGCTGGTAATCCTGGGCGCGGAGGCGCAGTCGGTGGCGGTGGCCTGGCAGGTCTACCAGATCACCCACTCGGCGCTGGACCTGGGCCTTACCGGGCTGGCGCTGTTCGCCCCCGGCCTGCTCTTTATGCTCGCCGCCGGCCACGTAGCCGATCGCTACGACCGCCGCTCCATTATCCTGGTGTGTTATGCGATCCAGGCGATCTGCACGCTCGCGCTGCTGCGGTTTGCGCTGCACCCGGCGCAGCAGGTCTGGCCCATCTACGCCGTCCTATTCGGAGTGGGCATGGCACGCGCGTTCAGCGGGCCGGCATCCGCGGCATTCCTGCCCAGCCTGGTGCCCGCGCACCACTTCGTCAACGCCGTTACCTGGGGCTCGATCGTCTTTCAAATTGCGAATATTGCGGGGCCAGCCGTTGGCGGTCTGCTGTTTACTCTGCCCCTGTCCGGCTTGCCCGCGCGCTGGCACGGCGCGGCTGTGGTGTACTCCTTCACGCTGCTGACCTTGCTTGCGTTCCTGGCCCTGGTAGGCGCGATGCGCACCCGGCCGGTACGGGTGGTCAAGGAAGCCTTCAGCCTGCAAACCATGCTGGCCGGCTTCCGCCACGTGTGGCAGGTCAAGCTGTTGCTCGGGTCGATCACGGTGGATCTGTTTGCCGTGCTGCTGGGCGGGGCCACCGCGCTGATGCCGATCTTTGCCACCGACATTCTGCACGCCGGACCGCAGGGCCTGGGCCTGCTGCGGGCAATGCCGGCAGCAGGTGCGTTGGTCGTTTCTTTGGCGATGACCGTCCGCCCGATCAAGCACAACGCCGGCAAGCTGATGCTCTTCTGCGTGGGCATATATGGCGCAGCCACGGTGGTCTTCGGGCTCTCGCAGACCATGTGGATCAGTCTGCTCGCGCTGGTGATTGTCGGCGCCAGCGATATGGTCAGCGTGGTGATTCGGGCCAGCATCCTGCAGTTGGCCACGCCTCCCGAGATGCGCGGCCGGGTCAGCGCCGTCAACTGGCTGTTTGTGGGCGCGTCGAATGAGTTTGGCGGCTTTGAGAGCGGCGTTACCGCGCAGTGGTGGGGCGCGGTGCGGGCGGTGGTGGTCGGCGGGATTGGCTCGCTAGTGGTGACCGGGTTGGCTGGTGCGCTGTTCCCGGCGCTGCGCAAGGTTGACGCGCTCTCGGCAGAATCGCTGACCCAGTCTAATATGCAAAAGAGCATAGCCGAGCCGGTGGACTGAGTCCAAGGCGCGGGCGAGGGACGAGGAACATGAATACGGGGCAGAAGGTGGCAATCGGCGGGACCCTGGCCATGGTGCTGGCGGTAGGGATTGAGCTGCTGTGGCTGCACCACGAACGGACTACTGGATGGAAGCAGCCGGTCGCAATCGACTATGGGCCGACCGATCTGGACGACCTGGTCTTCCTGAAGAAGAAGCGCCCCTTGAACCTGGCGGACGTCAAGCAGTTGGACGGGACAACGGTATGGGTGTCCGCCGGCGGGCAGCTCGACTACTATCCCTACGCGGCGCACCGGGCGGACTATGCAAAGAGCGCGGGAACCCTGTTGGGGGCTGAACCGCTGGTGATTAAGGATGTGTTTGAGCAGGTGGCGCCGAAGCAGGCCACCTTCCGCATCCCAGGCGGCGACCGCCAGGTGCTGGTGGTGTTTACTATGCCCAAATCGGCGGATCCAGCCAGGCAGTACGCGGTGCCGGTGGGATATCGCCAGGGTCACGACTACACGTTCTACACCGACGAGATATTCTTCTACGACGACCCGCATCAGCTCTATAGCTTCTGGGGGCCGCAGATCTGGCAGGCAGTCGACGCCCACCAGGTCATCATGGGGATGACCGAGCATGAGGTAGAGATGGCGCTCGGCCAGGTGTCGAAGAGCGACGGCAAGAATTACGGCAATCGGCTGGTGGTGTACGCGAACGTGGGCCATCCCATGGCGGTGACGTTCGTCAAGAACCACGTGACCGCGTTCCGGCCGGACTAGAGCCAAGGGCGCCAAACCGACGCGTCTAAAACTGGTATCGCCAGCGGGTTCGCCGCTCTTCATGCAAATTACAGGCAGCCTTGCTCTATACTCTAAGCTCCCATGCAACCAACCCCGGCGAAGCAGTTCGAGCACGCGGTACTGAAAAACTATCGGTTGGACCATGCCTTCGACGAGATGTTCGCCGGGCCAGATGAGCTGCATCCGCACTATGAGCCGCTGTTCGAGCGCTTCTCTTCGCTGCCCGGCGACGAACTGCGGCAGCGCAAGCACTCCGCTGAGCTGAGCTTTCTGAACCAGGGCATCACCTTCACCGTCTATGGACGCGACGACGGCGGCGCCGAGCACATCTTCCCCTATGACTTGGTTCCGCGCATCATCACCTCCGCGGAGTGGGCGACGGTCGAGCTGGGCCTGACCCAGCGCATCACCGCGCTCAACCTCTTCCTGAAGGACATCTACAACGAGGGACGGATTCTCGCTGACGGCGTGGTGCCGCGCGAGATTGTCTATAGCTGCAAGCACTTCCGCCGCCAGATGGTGGGCCTGCAGGTGCCGCGAAACGTGTATGTCGCCATCTGCGGCACCGACCTGATCCGCATGGAAAATGGCGAGTTCGTGGTGCTGGAGGACAACCTGCGCGTGCCCTCGGGAGTCAGCTACATGCTGACCAACCGGCGCGTGATGAAACGCATCTTCCCCCAACTCTTTCGCAGCTACAATGTGCGGCCGATCGAGCAGTACACCCAGCAGTTACTGGGAACGCTGCGCTCGCTGGCGCCCGAGGGCAGGCCGGAGCCAAACATCGTTCTGCTCTCGCCGGGGGTCTTCAACTCGGCCTACTTCGAGCATGCCTACCTGGCCCGCCAGATGGGCATCGAGCTCGTCGAAGGGCGCGACCTAGTGACCCACGATAACGTCATCTACATGCGCACCACCAGCGGCCTGCGCCGGGTGGACGTCATCTACCGCCGCGTCGATGACGACTTCATCGACCCGCTGGCCTTCCGCGGAGACTCCATCCTGGGCGTGGCTGGCCTATTCAACGCCTACCGCGCCGGCAATGTCACCCTGGCCAACGCCTTTGGCACCGGCGTGGCCGACGACAAGGCCATGTACGCCTACGTTCCGGACATCATCAAGTATTACCTCTCCGAGGAGCCCATCCTGCAAAACGTGAAGACCTACCTGCTGACCGACCCCAAATCGCGCCAGCATGTGCTGCAGAATCTGGACAAGCTGGTGGTCAAGGCGGTGGGCGAGAGTGGTGGCTACGGCATGTTGATCGGCCCGCAGTCCACCGCGGCGCAGCGCGAGGAGTTCGCCCGCAAGATCCAGGCTGAACCGCGAAACTACATCGCCCAGCCGACGATCTCGTTCTCCCGCGCGCCCTGCCTGATCGGCGATGAACTGGAGCCGCGCCACGTCGATCTGCGGCCCTACATTCTCTACGGTGACAAGGTGACCATTGTGCCCGGCGGCCTGACCCGCGTCGCGCTCAAACGCGGCTCGCTGGTGGTGAATTCTTCGCAGGGAGGCGGCAGCAAGGACACGTGGGTGCTGAGCCAGTAATGCGATTGTTTGCAGGAGGGGGCCAAATGCTAAGCCGCGTCGCCGATTCGCTTTACTGGATGAGCCGCTACATCGAGCGCGCGGAGCACACCACGCGCCTGCTCGACGTCAACCTGAACCTGATGCTGGACGAGAGCGCGACCAGCGCCGACCGCCGCTGGCAGCGCCTGTTGCAGACCCTGGGCAGCCCCAAGGAGGTCAAGTGGACCGGCGATCCCTACGCACTGACCCAGACCCTCTCCTTCGATACCGAGGTCAAAGGCTCGATCCTCTCCTGCATCATCTCCGCACGGGAGAACGCGCGCCACGTGCGCGAGCAGATCTCCACCGAGCAGTGGCACCGGCTGAACAGCCTGTATCTGCAGGTGACGCGACCGGAGATGCAGCCGGCAACGGAGACCTTGGCTGCGATGGCCGGCTTGGAACAGCCGACTGAGTTCCTGCAACAAGTGATGGAGGGGGTCCACCAGTTCCAGGGGGTCAGCGATTCCACCATGAGCCACGGCGAGGGCTGGCAGTTCATCCAGGTAGGCCGCTATATCGAGCGCGCCTCGGCGACCGCACTGCTGCTGGAGGCCTACCACGAAGATCTGTGGAGCCACACCGACCACATCCCCGAGGGCAATGAATATCTGGAATGGATGGGTCTGCTGCGCTCCGCGACGGCCTTTGAGGCCTACTGCAAGGTCTATACGGCGGACGTGACCCCCGACCGCATTCTCGAGTTCCTGTTGCTTGATGAAGAGTTTCCCCACTCGGTGCGCTTCTCCATCGACACCCTGGAAAACGCGCTCGAAGCCATCCACGGCGAGGGCGGCAAGAGCCGCGCTGAACCGCTGCACCGGCTCGCCGGACGGCTGCAGGGGTCGCTGCGATTCTCCAGCGTGGAGGAGATTCTGAACGGGGATATCGTCGCCTACTTGCGCGGAATCCAGTACCAGTGCGGCGCCATCCACAAGATGATCTACGAGCTCTACATCGACTACAGCATCCAGGCCGCTCTGGCGGGGTAAGGCAGCCATTAGCCTCTAGCTCTTAGCTTCTAGCTGTTCAAAAGGAGTTGCATGTTTTATTCGATTCGCCATCTGACCAAGTTCCTCTACTCCAATCCGGTCAGCGAGAGCATGATGGAGACGCGCATGCACCCGCGCTCCGACCAGAACCAGCGCTGCCTGACGTTCCATCTCTCGGTCAGCCCACGCTGCCGCGTCTTCAGCTATCGCGACCATCTGGCCAACCAGGTCCATCACTTCGACATTCCCGGCCAGCACGGCCAGTTGGTGATCGTGGCCGAGTCGCTGGTGGAGGTGCAGCCCTCGGTGCAGGTCCCCGCCTTCCTCGCGCCGGATGCGTGGGCCGAGCTGGACAGCATGATCGACCAGGGCGACTACTGGGAGATGCTGCTGCCCAGCGAGTTCGCTACCGCGACCCCGTCGCTGGACGCGCTGGCCGAGGAGCTGGACGTGCGCCGCCGCGACGACCCGCTGATTGTGCTCCACCAGATCAACGAGCAGATGTTCCACCACTTCGAATACGTGCCCAAGTCCACCAAGGTGGACTCGCCGATCGACCTTGCCTTGCTGACCCACGCCGGCGTCTGCCAGGACTTCGCCCACATTATGATCACGCTGGTGCGATCGAAGCTGCGCATCCCCTGCCGCTACGTCAGCGGCTACCTGTTCCATGGCCGCAGCGACCACGACCGCTCGGAGCAGTCCGCCACCCACGCCTGGGTGGAAGCGCTGCTGCCCGAGTTGGGCTGGGTGGGCTTCGATCCCACCAACTGGCTGGTCGCGGGCGATCGCCACATCCGCACCGCCATCGGCCGCGACTACGCCGACGTGCCCCCCACCCACGGCATCTTCCGTGGCAGAGCCAACAGCGAGCTCACCGTCGCCGTGCGCGTCACGCCTAGCGAAGGCACGCCCGCGCTCGATCAGGAGATGCCGGTGCCGGAGGACTGGTCGATCCTGGTGGAGAAGGCGACCGCCCTGCCCGAGCCGCCGCCCACCCCCACCCGCCAGCAGCAGATGGCGCAACAACAGCAGTAGCACTAAGGCTTTTTGGCGGGAGCAGCAGGTGGCGCGCCGGAGGCATAGGGGTGGCTTCCGCCCTTGTCGCCGGGCACGCTGAAGTCATAGACGATGTCGGGCTGTTGGGTTACGTCTTTGGGCAGAAACGCGATGGCGAACTCGCCCGGCAGTAGCGGGTCCTTGGGCGTCACCTTAAGCCAGCTCGTTCCCTCGACCATCTCCGTGTCGCAGGGCACCTCATCCATGTTGCGCGCCCGCTGGCCGCCGAAGATGTTGCTGCTGAAGTCGGTGATCTCGCGCCGCTTTTTGCTGGTTTCCAGCCAGATCAGGTGGACGCGCGCCCGCATGATCTCTGAGTCTTCGCCGGATATCCGCACAAACAGGACGGCCTTGGTCGATGAAACGATGGTGTCCGCGTGGGGACCTTCCACGTCAAAGCTCCGATGCGGACCGGAGTAGATTTGCGCCCGCAGGAAGTTGGTGGCGGCGTGGGCGTCGCTGACGACTTCGTGTGGCTTGACATGCACCAGCACCGGGCCGCTGGCAGTCTGATCGAGCGCTAACACGGTCGCGTCGCCGCCCGCCGGCAAGCTTACGCCGGGAGCGACTTCAGCCGGCTTCGGGGTCTGGGCATGGGACGGGACAGCCGCGGCGCACATCGCGGCAAACAGAGCACACCAAATCCATCTCAGTTTTGGCATAGCGGAAATAGTATCACCGCGTTGTTTATAGATTCAGCTTTTTGAAGATGCGCTCCGGGATGTTGCGGATGACGAACATAATCGGCTGGAACATCGCCGGGACGTAGACATTGTCCTTCTTCGCGTCGATGGCGTTGACGATGGTCTGTGCGACCTGGTTCACATCGGCCTTCTTGATGTTCATGTGCGCGGTCATGGGCGTGGCGACCGGGCCGGGCTTGATGGTCAGCACGGTGACGCCTTCGCGGTCCACTCGGTTGCGCAGCCCGCCCAGGAACGCCGTCAGTCCGGCCTTCGACGCCCCATAGACATAGTTCGATTTGCGCCCGCGCTCGCCCGCCACCGACGAGAGTACCGCCAGCACTCCCGCGTGGCGCTGGACGCAGTAGTTCGCCAGCCACGTCAGCAGCGAGACCGGCGCCATGAAGTTGGTGAAGATAATCTGCGCCGCGTGGTCGAAGTCCTGCTCCGCGCGCGCCTGGTCGCCCAGCAACCCATGCGCCAGATAGGCCACGTCCATGCCGGTGAGCGAGTTGATGGCGTGCGCCAGCAGCTCGGGATGCTTGTCGGTGTCGTCGAGATCGGCTACGGCCGTGCCCACGTAGGCTGCGCCGCGCAGCTTCAGATCGGCTGCAACGGCGGCAAGCTTGTCCGCGTTGCGCGCCACCAGAAACAGCTGCGCGCCCTGCGCTGCCCAGATTCGGCAGGTGGCCTCGGCGATGCCGGAGGTCGCCCCCAGCACCAGAATCTTCTTCGTGACCTTCGCGTTCGGGGATACAGCAGCTACGCCCGCGGGCGCTGGTGCAAGGGTGCTCATAGGGTCGATTTTTCTCCAGTCACGCGCTCCCAAAAGCTGGAGGTCAGCAGTGGATCGCGGAAGCGCGCGAAGCGCTGCCACTCAGGATAGAACGTCTGGAACTGCACCGGCGTCATGGCCGCGTCCTTGGCGGGGTAGAGTCGCCCGCCATACTCCAATGTCATGTCGCCCAGGCGCTGCATCAGCGGAAACGTGATGCCCGGCTTGATGGGGAAGTCGAGCGCGAACATGATGCCTGCCTGCGGGAAGCTCATCATGCCCAGCGAGGGCACGTCGCCGAAGGCTTTCAGCACCGCGAGGAAGCTGGCCAGCCCGGACTTGGCGACCTCGCGCAGGATGGCGATGGTGCCCTCTTTGGCGTGCTCCCACGGAATGGCGTACTGGAACTGCACCAGCCCACGCCGGCCGTACAGGCGGTTCCAGTGCAGCACCTTATCCAGCGGATAGAAGAACGGCTCGTAATCCTGCGGCGCTTTCACGTGCGGCTTCATCTGCTTGTGGAAGAAGACGGTGTTGAACATGTTCACCGTGGTCCGGTTCAGCGCGAAGGCAGGCGCGTCGATGGGGAAGACCAGCTTTGGCTCGGGCGAAGGCTTCAGCTCTCCCGGCGTCTTGGAGTGCTCGCCCATCATGAAGATGCCGCGCGCGAAGTTCTTGCCGGTGGAGACGCAGTCCACCCAACTGACCGTGTACTCGACGTTCTGGTACCGCTGCTTCAGCTCCAGGAACTCGTCGATGCCGTGGAACTGGATATGCTCGCAGTCCAGCGCGCGCGAGACGATGGGCCGCAACCGGAGTTGCGCCCAGGTGATTACGCCGGTCAGGCCCATGCCACCGATGGTGGCGGCGAACCAGTCCGGATTCTCGGTGGGCGAGCAGAGCCGGCGCGTGCCGTCCGACCGCACCAGCTCAAAGCACGGAACGTGATTGCCAAACGAGCCGACCGCCTCGTGGTTCTTGCCGTGGATGTCGTTGGCGATGGCGCCGCCCAGGGTAACGTACTTCGTCCCCGGCGTCACCGGCAGAAAGAACCCGCGCGGCACCGCGAAGTCCAGGATCTGCGCCAGCGAGATACCCGCCTCGGCGGTCAGCACGCCCGTCTCCGGGTTGAAGTCGATCAGCCGGCTCATCCCGGTGGTCTGCAGCAGGGTGCCATCCTTCAGTAGGCAAACGTCGCCATAGCTGCGGCCCAGGCCGACCGGCAGCGCGCTCTCATGCGATCCGGCCAGCACCGCGGGGAAGTCGCCCTGCCAGTTCAGCGGCACGACCTTCGCGCCATATTTGGGATAGCGTCCCCAGGACTCAAACTGGGGTGGGCCGGAGGGAGGTTCAGAGATCGCCGGGGCAGGGGAGGTAAGCGCTTCAGGTTCGGCAGTCATCAATGACATACCTATAGGATAGCCTCTCGCCGCTTGGGGTGGTTACAAAGCGAGGAATCCGGGCCTGCAAAGGAAACAGGGCACAACCGAACCGGCCATGCCCTGCGTGCTTCCGTGGACAGATTCAGCTACGCGGCGGTCCTCTGACGTGCGGCCTTGGCATTGGCCAGCGCGGCCTTCGCCGCCTGGGTCAGCGCGGCAAATCCGGCAGCGTCGTGGACGGCGATCTCGGCCAGGATCTTGCGATCCAACGGATTGCCGGCCAGCTTGAGTCCGTTGATGAAGGTCGAGTAGCTCAGGCCGTTGGCGTGGCAGGCGGCGTTGATGCGCACGATCCACAGCGCGCGATACTGCCGCTTCTTCTGCTTGCGCCCGGTATAGGCGAACATCAGGCCGCGCTCGACGGCCTCCTGCGCTGCCTGGTAGAGCTTGGATTTGGTGAGGAAGTAACCGCTGGCGCGTTTCAGAATCTTCTTGCGGCGGTCAGTGCGCTTGGTACTCCGTTTGACACGGGGCATGGTGGTTCTCCTTTTGCGTGTTTCGAGGAAGCGGCTGGAGGTAAGGGGTGCCTCTTCACGCGCTATGCAACTTCAAGTCTCGGTGGGTTTGACTTTGCAAAACCCAGGGGCCGTAACGCATTTGCTGGCCCTTTGTTCCGATTTCAGAACGGCTCGACTTGAAAAACTTCGGTGCTCCCGCCCAGACTCAGGCGTAGGGGAGCATCCGGGCGATCTTCGGGGTATCCGCCTTCGAGATCAAAACCTGCTTGCCCAAATGGCGCTTGGCTTTGGTGACCTTCGAGGTGAGGATATGGCGCATCTTCGACTGACCGCGCTTGAACTTGCCGGACGCGGTCTTGGCGAAGCGCTTGGCTGCGCCCGAGTGGGTCTTCAACTTTGGCATGGTGATTCCTGACGAAAAGCTACAGTGGACAGCATCTCCGAGTGTACCAGAGGACCGCCCGCGACTCCAAGAGTTTACAGGTAGTGGTAGTGGGCCAGTTGCAGATCAAGGCCCAGGAATTGTTCGTTGCCCATGTAAGCAATCTAAATCCAAATGCCAATCACACCATCGAAAGACCCGTTCGCGCCTCGACCTCGGCAAAACCTACGTAAACGTCCGCTGTAGGCAGGCACAGGCGGCGGCGTACCGCAGACGCGGATCCCCGACCCACGAAAACTTAGCCGGTGGGATTCTTGAATTAAGGCGTTTCGCTTACATTAGTGCCGGCCGCCGCCACGTGCGCCGCCGCCGCTTCGCTGAGCTCCGGCGCTATGTTCCGCGGAGGCACTATGGTTTGCGGTGCCCACGTTACCTCGCCCGTCCCGAGCCTCGTTCCCCTGGAAATGGTTGAACGCGCGATCGCCCGCCGCCGGTGTCGGTCCACGGTATCCGTTACGCGGATCGTAGCGGTTATCCACGTGCCCGTAGAACCCGGCCCGGCCATGGAACCACGGCCCTGCCCCGACAAACAGTCCGCCAACGAACCAGTCCGGCCCATAGTACCCGTAGGGCGAGCAGCTATAGGGCGCGTAGTCGTAGTACCCGTAAGGGCATCTGGGCGCAATCCCGATGCCTACCACCACCTGCGCCGGGGACACACAGTTCCCAGCCAATAGTCCAACACTCACCGCAGCCGCAGCCAAAACCTTCCAATAGGACATAAAGTCACCTCGACTCTCCCCTCTACTATCCGGCGCCCGCGCCGAAATAGCTGTGCCCTATTGCTCACTTTGCGCAGATCGTGATCCCGCAGGCCGCGCCCAGACCATTTACCAGAATCTCACCCCACAAAAGTTGCAGACGATCTCGTCCGCCAGCTCGCTAGACCCATCGCATCCGTGCGCAAGGCCCATCCCCCAAAGGATGTAGTTTTCGCCGGAGTATCGGCCTCCGGGCGGACTCGCCAGCCAGTTTTGCTGATTTGATCACAGGAATGTAATTCGCGAAGAGGGCCGAAAAACCCACAAAATCAGTAGTTTTTCAACAGGAATGTTACCTTGGTAACCTGGTCTATATGATATCCGGTTATGTAACTGATTTCCGTAGACTTGTGAGCGTATACATCCTAAGGTTGATGCATCTGGCGTGTCCAGAGAAAAGTCAAGTTCTGCCCACTCTGAGTAACCAAAAAAGGGAGCAAACACCATGAAAGTGATCGTCCGCAGTCTCGTCGTCGCCCTCGCCGTAACCGGAGCCATTGCAACCACGTACTCCAACGCCTCGTCCTCCAAGGCCACGGTTAAGATCGCCAAGACCAGCGCAATGCCGGTACCGACCTGCCCGCCCGATGACCCGAACGGTTGCGGCCTCGGCGGCTGGTAGTAGCTGGAAGTCGTAGAGACTGCCAAAAGAAAAGTATTGACGTCTCCCCTGGATAAGGTATGCTCAACTTGTCCAGGGGAGAACTGCGCTTGAACTCCATCTCGATTCTCGGCACACTCGGAAACCTGGAAGTCTTCCTGTGCGCGGCAGCGCTGTGCGTACTGATACTGAGGAAGCAATGGGCGGACTATTGGGCTCTTGGTACTTTCCTGGCGGTGCGGATCACCTCTGACGTCGTCCTCACCTATTTGAATAAGTTCGGGGTTCACACCTTCGGTCTCAAGATCGCCTATCCCATTTACTTCTACGTGTATTGGGCCAGTTCCGCACTGGAGTCCGTGGTTGCGCTCCTGATCGTCTACAGCTTATTCCGACTTGCCATGGCCCCGCTCAAGGGCCTGCAGACCCTGGGGATGCTGGTGTTTAAGTGGGCTGCGGGCATTTCCTTGCTAGTCGCGCTCGGCAACGCCTTTGCCCCGAATTTGAGCGGGATGAGATTCATCATGAATGCGATCTCGCAGCTTCAGCGCACTCAGAGCATCCTTACCCTCTGCCTGCTGCTGTTCGTGTGCTTCGCCGTTCGTCCAATGGGCCTTTCCTACAGCAGCCGCATCTTTGGCGTCAGCCTCGGTCTCGGCGCGATGGCGACCAACGATCTGGTGCAGTCCGCCTGGCTTGCAATGAACCCGAAGATGGAGACGGCTTATAACACCGTCAATGGGGTGGTCATCTGTGCGATCCTGGTCATCTGGACTTCGTACTTCGCACTTCCGGAACCAAAGCGGCGGATCATTGTGCTGCCGACCACTTCGCCTTTTTTGCGTTGGAACCAGATTTCGCAGGCGCTCGGCGACGCCCCCGGCTTTGTGGCCGTGGGCGGTGTACCGCCCGAGCTCTTCTCCCCAGCGGAGCTTGAGGTCATGCGCCGCGCCTCGCTCAAGATGGCGACGCCAATTTCCCAGGCTGAAGAGCGGATCAGCATAAGCGCCTCAAGAGCGGTCTAGTTCTCCTGACCGTCGTAAGCCAGTGGGTCAACCTTGGCGCCAATCTCCTAAGCAGGCAATAACCTCGACGCAATGCAAGAAGGCCTTCCCGTTGGGGAAGGCCTTCTGATTGCTTGTTTATCGCTGACCGGACCTAAAGCTACTCGCGCTCCGAACGCTTCCAGTTGATCAGGTCACCCAGCGTCGTGCTGCTGCTACTACTCGATGACGAAGATCCCTTGTGTTCTTTGTGGTCCTTGTGGTCCTTGTCGCTGCGTTCCTTGTAGCTCTCCACTTCGGCGCGGCTCGCCTCTTCGCCGACTGCGCGGATGCTAAGGCCAACCTTCTTCTCTTCCTGGTTCATCTTGACGATCTTGAACTCGTGCTCGGAGTCTGTCTCCAGCTTCACCGGAACGTGATTCTGGTCAACCGCTTCAGAGACGTGGCAAAGTCCCTCAACCCCCTCGGCGATCTCGACGAATGCACCGAACTGGGCGGTGCGCAGGATCTTGCCTTTGATGACGTCGCCGACGCGATGCTGCGCAAAGAAGGTGTCCCAGACGTCCGGCTGGAGTTGCTTGACGCCCAGCGACAGGCGCCGGTTTTCGGGCTCGACACCGAGCACCAGTGCACGCACCTTCTCGCCCTTCTTCAACAGCTCAGAGGGGTGCTTGACCCGCTTGGTCCAGCTCAGGTTCGAGACGTGCACCAGGCCGTCGATACCGTCCTCGATCTCGATGAAGGCACCGAAGTCGGTGAGGTTGCGCACCCGGCCCTCGATGATGGCGCCGATAGGGTACTTGGCCTCAAGATGCTCCCAGGGATTCTCCTGAAGCTGCTTCATGCCGAGCGAGATGCGGCGGTCGTTCGGGTTGACGCTCAGAATGATGGTGTCGACCTCGTCGCCGGGCTTGACCAGCTTCGACGGATGCTTCATCCGCTTGGACCAGGTCATCTCGGAGACGTGGACCAACCCTTCGATGCCCTGCTCCAACTCGACAAAGGCGCCGTAGTCGGTGACGGACAGGACGCGACCGCGCACTTGCGCTCCAATGGGATAACGCTCGGTGGCATCCAGCCAGGGATCGGGCGTCAACTGTTTGAAGCCAAGCGAGACCCGCTGCTTCTCCTTGTCGAACTTCAGCACCTTCACCTGGATCTCGTCGCCGACATTGACCAGATCGCGCGGGTGGGTCAGCCGGCCCCAGCTCATGTCGGTGATGTGGAGCAGCCCGTCCAGGCCGCCGAGGTCGACAAAGGCACCGTAGTCGGTCAGGTTTTTCACCGTCCCGGTCAGCACGCTGCCCTCTTCCAGGGTGGTCAGCGTAACCGCCTTCTTGGCGTTCTGTTCCTCTTCGAGGATCTCCTTGCGGCTGATCACGACATTGCCGCGCTTCTTGTTCAACTTGATGACGCGGACTTCAATCTCGGAGCCGATGTAGCCGTCGAGGTTGCGCACCGGGCGCACCTCAATCTGCGATCCAGGCAGGAACGCCTTGATGCCGATGTCCACGGTCAGACCCCCCTTGACGCGGCTGACCACCAGGCCCTTCACGGGAGTCTTGTCGTTTGCGGCCTTCTCCAGCTGGTCCCAAATCTTGTGGCGAAGCGCTTTCTCGTGGCTGACCAGGTAGCCGCCCTCCGGCTCCTCGCGCTCTACCACGACGTCCACTGAATCGCCCACTTTGAACTTGGGACTCCCCTGAAGATCGAGCACCTGCTCGATGGGGATCAAACCCTCGGACTTCAACCCGATGTCGACCACCACGTGCTTGTCGGTGATGTTGACCACGGTGCCGGTGACCACGACCTCTTCCGCGGTCAGGTTCTGCGCAGCGGCAGTCTCGGCCGCTTGTTCGCGGTCAAAGTTCGCCAGCGCGGCGGCAAAGTCGGCTGCGTCGTAGTCCGGCTCCGGGAGCGAAGAAGCACCGTGCGCCACAGCGGAATCCGGTTGCTCATTGCTGGACGCGCTGATGCTGGCGAGATACTCTTCGCTATCCTCGGACGTATCACGCGTGGGGTTGGTTTCGGTGGACAGGTCGGTTTGCTCCGCTGTCAATTCGGGCGCTAGGGCTTCCAGTTCGGTGTTCAGGGGTCTACTCTCGGTTTGGTCAGGATTGTGGACTTCGACGGTCATTGGTGCGTCACTCCGGGATCCAGCGTTCACTCCATTCGTGCGGCGCCGACGATGTGACAGGTAGCGGTCCGAACAAAGACGCGCTGACTGTTACCCGAAGCAGCTTCGGCAGGGCAGGAATGACACATCTTGCATAGGAGCTGCTGCACTTGGATCCCACACGCAGTGGCTTATAGAAAGCATATACAGTCGCAAGGACAGAGTCAATGCAAATGCCCGCGGATTTGCCGTCCTGCAACAATTCCTGGGGTTTCTTCCTCGCAAACACGATCTCACGATCGCAGTTGCGGCGCGATTGCTCTATACTCCGGCGCATGGATCGTCTATGGACACCGTGGCGCTATGAATATGTCAGCCGCACGGAAGAGAAGTCAGACTCGCGCCGCCCGGGCGTCCCGGTGGCGCTGGATGCGTGGCCGGGAGCCAGTGACAACGATTGTCAGTGCGTTTTCTGCAACATGATCGCCGCGGTCGACTATGCGGTCGCCCAAGGCATGTCCCGCGAAGAGGCGGAGAAGGCGGCGCACATTCTGGCTCGCGGGGATTCCTGCTTTCTCTGCCTTAATGCGTTCCCCTACAGCACGGGACACATCCTGATCGTCCCCTACCGCCATGTCGACTCACTGGCGGCACTTCCGGCGGACGAAGCGTCGGAGATGATGTTGCTGGCGCAGCGGGTGGAATCTGTGCTACGGGCGGTTTACCGCCCGGCGGGAATGAACTTCGGCATCAACCTGGGCGAGGCCGGGGGCGCGGGGATCGCGGGTCACATCCACATGCACGCTCTGCCACGCTGGATCGGCGATACCAACTTCATGACCGTCACCGCCGACACGCGCGTCCTGCCCGAGGCCCTGGATACCACCTGGGCCCGGATTCGCCAAGGCTGGCGGGACCAGATCGAGACGATCGGAGAAAACCGGAAGTGAACGTGCGCTGCTGCCGCTTTTCGTAAATCGAAGTCACTTTCCGGTTCGTCCGAGCATCCGATGTAACGAGGCCTGCGCCGGACTCCTATCACGCGGTCTCGAGCCCTTCCAGGAGGAGCCATGACTACCAATCAGAGCGGCCTCACGCCATTCCAGACCCCCTCGCCGAATACCCGTGAGGCGCCTGGAGTTTTAGTGACGACGGTAGGTCCGTTTCGTCCGGTTCAGCCTCAACCAACGAAGCGCTCCGCCCCTATCGCCTTGGCTAAAGAGCCCGAGGACGCCCGCCTGACCGGGGGGACGAGGTCGCTGGATCGGCGTCTGCTGGCGCTGAATCTGGGCGGAAGCCGTTCCGGCGGACGGGCCGCCTAGACTGCATTCGATTCGACGCTTGCCCGACTTCGAATTACCGGGGCGGAGGGTGTCTCCCGTCGCCAGGCGGCGGAGGCATTCCCACGCGAGTTGCCTCAAAGTTGGTGATCTCCCACGCACCGGTAGGCAGCCTGGAGTAGACCCTGGTATAGCGGTAGTCGCCGTGCATCGGCGCGCCATCCATGGTTCCGTCCACCTGGGCCAGCGAGGTGACGATTGCAGTGGTCCCGATCAGCTTCACCTTGACGTCGTCGAGGGTAATCTTGGTCAAGACTGTGCTTCGGTTGCGCATCCGGTCCAACTGCTGCATCTTGGTCACCACCTGGCCAGACATGGTGATGCCGACGTAGTCGTCTGAGAGCAGTTTGTCCATTGCGGCAACGTCATCGTTCAACTGGGCTACGCGCCATACCTCTTCCAGCTTCTCGACTTCGTGCTTGTACTGGTCTTTACGTTTCGGGTGGGGGCCATCCGCACGCCCGGGCTGGGCAAGCGAACACGTTGCGAGCATCACCCATGCCAGCAGGCCGATGCCGGACCGAAGGGGGCGATAGTGGAAGAGATGCTGCGCCATGGGTGCGTACCGGATGGATGGTAGTCCGGATTGACGTTAGGAGTCAAAACAAAGTCGCACGCGGGAACATTGTTGGGTTCTAACACACTTGTTGCAGACGTTCCACGTGGCGCTCGCGCATCTTGAGATAAAGGCCGCCAACAGCAAATTGGTGGAAGTGCGGTGTGTTGCGATGATATTCGAGCGCGGCTTCATCCAGATACTGCTCATAGATCAGGAGGGTGCAGGGATCGCCCTCCACGAAATGGGCGATGTAGTTGATACAGCCTGGTTCCTTCCGGGACGCCGGGGTCAGTTGGCGCAACAACTCAGCGACCGCCTCGCGGTCGGCTTCGTCGAAACGCATTCGGACGGTGAGGCTGACCATAGGCTGGGACCCTCCGGAGAACAGTTTGGCAAGAACTTAGACGTTCCGGGCGCACTGCCGACGCGACTCGGAATTCAAGCTTGAAGCGCCTCTTCGAACGCGGGCAACGTCATGGTCTGGTCGCGTTCCGGCCCGGTCGAGACCATGCCGATCTTCGCCCCCGACTCCCGCTCCAGGAAGTTCAGGTACTCCTGCGCCGGCCTGGGCAGCCTCTCAAACTCTGTAATGCCTTCCGTGGAACAACCCCACCCCTTCAGCTTGGTGTATACCGGGTGGATCGACTCGAACCCTCGCATGTCGGCAGGAATGCAGTCGGTCAGCTTGCCGTCGATCCGGTAACCGGTGCAGACCGGAATCTCCGCGCACTCGTCCAGTACGTCCATCTTGGTAACCACCAGCCACTCCGTTCCATTGATCATGTTGGAGTACCGCAGCAGCGGCAGGTCGAGCCATCCGCAGCGCCGCGGCCTCCCGGTGACGGCCCCGTACTCCTGCCCGCGCGCGCGCAGCAAGGTGGCCGAATCGTCGTGGATCTCGGTGGGAAACGGCCCCTCGCCGACCCGGGTTACGTAGGCCTTGGTCACGCCGATGACGGTGCCGATCGAAGTTGGCCCGACCCCGGTGCCGGTGACCGCGCCGCCCGCCGTCGAGGAGGAGGACGTGACAAAGGGATAGGTACCGTGGTCGATATCGAGTAGCGCTCCCTGGGCCCCCTCGAACATTACCTTCTCGCCCGCTCGGATGGCCTGGTTCAGCAGCACCGCGGTGTCGGTGACGAAGGGCGCAATTTGCTCCGCGGCCCGCGAGTACTCCTCGTAGATTGCCTTCGGGTCCAGCGGCTCGGTGCCGAACAGCGCCTGCGCAATGGTGTTCTTCTCATAGCAGGCGTTGTTGATGTGGGTGCGCAGTAGCGCCGGATTCAGCAGGTCGACCACGCGCAGCCCGCTGCGGTGCATCTTGTCCTCGTATGCCGGCCCGATGCCGCGGCTGGTGGTCCCAATCTTGGTCCGGCCTGGCGCGTTCTCCGCCGCCAGCTCAATCATGCGGTGGTAGGGCAGGATCACCTGCGCCCGGTTGGAGACGAAGAGCTGCCCATCGATCCTCAACCCGGCGTCCTTCAGCTTCTTCACCTCGCTGAGGAAGGCCATCGGATCCAGCACCACGCCGTTGCCGATGACGCCCCGGCACTCCGGCCGCAGCACGCCGCAGGGAATCAGCTGCAGCACGAACTTCTTGCCGGCGATGATCACGGTGTGGCCGGCGTTGTGCCCGCCGGCGTAACGCGCCACTACGGAAAACTTCTCCGACAGCACATCCACGATCTTGCCCTTGCCCTCGTCGCCCCACTGCGCGCCAAGGATCACCGCTGATTTACGCTGATTCACGAAAGGATTTGCTCCGGAAGGGTAGGTGCGCGACGAGCGAAACTGCCCGCTGCGCCCATATCCAATTCTATACTGGCAACTTTCCCGATGCCTTCTATGCCCTCAGCCTTCACCTCCGCCGGTGGGCGAAAAGAAAGGTGCTGGCGGAGGCGGCGCGGCTCCGGCGGTTCCTGCCAAGTCGGCAGTCTTCTGATACCAATCCACCTTGCGTGTCCCAATCATCACGATTGCAATCAGGCCGAACAAAAGCGACGAACCGAGTAATAGCGCGTTGTCTTCGGACACAAGCAGCCCGTAGATCGCGGCATAAAGAACAGCCAGAATGCCTCCGAATGCCAACCCATACTCTTTGCTGTGTAAGACAAATACGAGGTAGTACGTTAGCAATCCGATGTACGCCAGGCTTGACACCAGGTACGCCAGGGCGAAGGTGAGATGTTCGCTGATGCTGACCAGCAACAGGAAGAACACTGTCAGGCATGCGCCTACCAGCAGATACTGCACCGGATGGATCAGCATCTGTTTCACGATCTCGAAGAGAAAGAAACCGCCAAAGGTGAGAAACACGAACAGAATCCCGTACTTAACGGCCCGATCCGAGAGCCGGTATACGTCGATGGGATCGCTCAAGCTCACGCTGATGGCATCGATTCCCGCCGTCGGATTCGCGATCAACTGCTGCTGAGTGGCTGAGGCCAGGGACGATACGTCCCACACAGCGTGGAACCCGTCTCTGGATATCTCGCGCGTGCGCGGCAGGAACTGTCCTGCAAACAGAGGTTCGGGCCACGACGAACTCAGTTCGAAGCGATTTGAGCCTGCAACGGGCACAATTTCCAGCCTCTGCGTCCCAGCCAGAGCTAGGTCGACCTTGAAGTCCAAACCGCCGACCTTGCCAGCCATTCCCGGCACGAGCACGCGGAGATTTGTACTCCACCCGAGAGGTGGGTGTACCGGATTGTCCTGCTCCAACTGGCTTATCGTTGCCCCTTGAACGGGATAAGCAGCCCCGTTTAACTCCGCTGTCGGCCGGCCCACGATCCCGCGCGCATCCGAGACATGAAAGGCGAGATAGGGTACGCCGAACTCGACCTTTCCCTCCAGCTTCGGCTCGGGCACGTCGAAGTGGCCGATCACCGTGCCGTCGAACTCGTAGACCGGCACGCGATAGAGTCCGTGCCGTCGTATCGACGGCTTTAGAACCCCCATCACGTTCAGCCCGCTGGGGAAGATCGTGTAAGTCGACTCAACGGTGCGAGTGTCGATCTTCTTCTTGCCGTTATCGGTCGATTCCTCCTCGATCACCTGGCGATACGGCTGCACCAACAGGGGGCCAAGAATCCTTTGTTCGGAGGCGTAGCTGGCGGTAATACTCTCGACTGCCTGATCGCGGTAGGTCTGGCGGTCAGAGATGACGCCGTCGACCAGGTACAGGGCAATCAGGATAACCAGCGCTAGCGCACCAATTACGCAAAGCTTGAGAAGCAGAGATAGATTCTTCTTCACCGAGAGACCCTCGTGCTCGCCCCAATATACGATGAATGCTCTGAATCGGTTCCGTTTCCTCATTCCGCGCTGGGGACATTATGCCCCATGGATCTGTGGCATAATGTCCTTAGAGGATTCGTTCATGGCGGCCCATGTTGCGTTGAAGGAATACATCGGCATCGCCCCCAAGTCGGGCCTGGAGCTCGCCGAGATGGTGGAGCGCGGGCTGCCGGTCGAGAATCTGGAGCTGCTGAGGGCCAAGGGCCTGACGTTTACGGAGATGGCCGCGACCGTGATCTCTCCCCGCACCCTGAAGCACCGCAAGGCGCGCGGTCAGAACCTGTCGCCGGAGGAGTCCGAGCGAGCGATTCGTGTGGCATCGATCATTGCCTTGGCTGAGCAGGTCTTCGGCAATCGCGAGACTGCGCTGCTCTGGCTCCGTCATCATAGCGACCGCCTCGATGACCGTACCCCAATGAGCCTGCTCAACACCGAGGCTGGTGGCCGCCAAATCGAAGCCATGCTTTGGGGCATTGATGAAGGAATCTACAGTTGATGCTGCTTTGGCGCGTCAGTAACCATGCAGACCTAACCGGCTTAGGGGGTGAGCGGCTCAAGGGTAGATGGCATACCGTCACGCCCGGCAGGCGGATTCTGTATCTGTCCGAGCACCCAGCCGTCGCGCTCATCGAAAGCCTGGTTAACCTCGACGGCGACCCGCGCTTCTTCCCCCAGCATTTCCAGCTTCTCAAGATCGTCGCCGCGGACGGGGCGCATGTCCTGGAACTTTCTTCGGCTCAGATTTCTGCAATTGACGAAGACGATCCCGCCTCTACCCAAGCCATCGGTGACGCATGGCTGACGTCGCGAGAGTCGGCCCTGTTGCGCGTTCCCTCGATCCCCTCGCCTGAATCTTGGAACTACCTGCTGAACCCGCTTCACCCCGACGCGTCTTTGGTGAATCTGGAATGGGCCAGGCACATCGCCTACGATAAGAGACTGTTCCGCCTGACCGATGCCTGAGCTACCCGAAGTCGAGACCATCGCCAACGGTGTCCACCAGCGCGTGCATGGGCAGCGCATTGCCGACGTGTGGACCAGCAGCAAGCCGCAAACCTTCAAGTCGCCGGAGGCCGAGATCGCCGAGGCGCTGACCGGGGCGACCATCGACAGTGTGCGCCGCGTCGGCAAGACCATTGTGATGGCGGTGCAGCGTGGCCTTGCCACGGACAAGAAGGACCGCAGCAAGAAGGATGCGGGACGCGATTCTTCGGCCCCGGTTGAGTTCCTCATCCACCTCGGAATGACGGGCCGGCTGCTCGTCTCCCGGCCCGAGGTCCCGGTGCCCGCGCATACCCACGCAATCCTTACTCTGGCGAATGGGAGCGAAGTCCGCTTCGTCGATCCTCGTCGCTTCGGGCGGCTGTCTATTCACAGGCAACCCGCAACTGACAATCTGCAACCTGCAACCGCTTACTCCGGTCCGGGCCGCGAGCCGCTGACGATCTCGCTGGAAGATTTCGTCGCGCTCTTTCGCAGTCGCAAGACGCCCATCAAAGCCGCGCTGCTGAACCAGTCGCTGCTGCATGGGGTAGGCAACATCTATGCCGACGAATCACTCTTCTGGGCCGGCATTCGCCCGCGCCGCCAGGCTGGCCGCCTGACCCGCGAAGAACTCACCCGCCTGCGCAAAGCGCTGATCGAGGTGCTGCGCCGCGCCATCAAGCTGGGCGGCTCGTCTGTTTCGGATTACGTGGATGCGGAAGGCATGCGCGGCTATTTCCAGATCGAGCACAAGGTCTATGGTCGCGGCGGAGAGCCCTGCACAACCTGCGGTACGCAGATCAAGAAGATCATCGTGGCCGGACGCAGCACCCACTTCTGTCAGAAATGCCAGAGGTAAACTAGTTCGCGGCTAGCCTGCAGATTTTTCCGCGCTTACCGCCGCGCCGATGACCCGGGTCTCGCGGTCGTCCTGGATGATCTCGATGGAGTAGCTCTGTAGCGGGCTCATCTTGACCATCTGCACCAGGTAATCCTTCAGCAAGGGCATATCGACGAAGCGGACATTGAACCCGGCGAGGAAGAATCGTCCCGGCCCGCGCAGGTGGATGGAGGTCGCTGTGGCTGCCGCAAGGGCCTTATGCCACAAGCGCTTGAATTCGAGGCAGCGCAGGTCGCCGGTCTTCGCTGCTTCGAAGATCTCCTCCGGCTCCATGTCCAGGAAGCGCAGGCGCATGGCGCGGTGGCCCATGATGCCCTCCAGATGGCCGCGCCCACCGCACCCGCAGTAGTTCTCCTTGTCGTCCAGGGTCACGACGGTATGGCCGCCCTCCCAGACACCCTCGGTGAGCGGATAGCGGCCATAGCCGATGCCCACGCCCAGCGTCCATACCCGGATTACGCTGTCCAGCTTGCCGATCGAAGCGGCGATGCCCGCGGCGAAGCCATCCGCGTCGTTGATGATGGTCACGGGCGTCTCAATACCCTGCTCGCGCAGCGCCGCCGCCAACATATCGGCGATGCGGACGCCCTTCAACTGGGGCAGGTTGGGCGCCTCCTCCACTACGCCGCCGCGCACCAGGCCGGGCACGCCCACGCCGACTCCGGCAAGGTTGCGTTCCTTGCCGCAGGCCGCGGTGACCTGTGCGCACATGGTCGTCACGACCTCTTCGGCCGGCATCTCCACCAGCGCATATTCGTCGTCGTTGGATTCGGGAAATGAGCGCATTCCACCCGACAGCTTGTGGTCTACGACCAGCCCCGCTACCACCCGCTCCGATAAAGTCACACCGACAATCTTTGCCATTGCTGCTTCCTTCAGGGCCGCGTCCCTGGAATTCGCGCACCGGTCACACCGTAGGATGCTCTACTCCGCTGGATCGAACTTGCTGACCCGGTTCAGTCCATTGAACGCCGCTACTTTATAACATTCCGCGAGGGTTGGATAGTTGAAGACCGTATCCACAAAGTAGTTGAGCTTGCCGCCCAGCACCATCACCGCCTGCCCGATGTGGAGCAACTCGCTTGCGCCCTCGCCGATGATGTGCACGCCCAAAATGGCGTGGGTCATGCGATGGAAGATCAGCTTGAGTCGGCCGGTGGTATCGCCGCGAATCTGGCCGCGCGCGATCTCGCGGTAGTAGGCAACGCCGACCTCGTAGGGCACATCCTCTTCGGTTAGCTGCTCCTCGGTCTTGCCGATGAAGCTGATCTCGGGGATGGTGTAGATGCCGTAGGGATAGTAGCTGGGGTTGGAGAGGATGGTCTCGTCGCCAAAGGCGCGCGCAGAGGCGATGCGGCCCTGCTCCATCGACACCGACGCAAGCGAAGGGAATCCGATGACGTCGCCGGCAGCGAAGACATTCGGGACTTTGGTGCGGAAGTCCTTGTCCACGGGGATTCGGCCGCGTTTGTCCGCCTCCAGACCGATCGCGGCCAGGTTCAGTTCATCCACATTGCCCTGGCGGCCGACGGCGTAGAGCAGCGCGTCGCCCTGAACCTTCTTCTTGCTCTCGAGATTTGCGACCACGGTCCCGTCGGGCATCTCCTCCACCGATTCCACTTCTTCATTCAGGCGCATGGTGACGCGGGAATCGCGCAGGTGGTAGCTCAGCGCCTCGATGATCTCCTGGTCGGCGAACTCGAGAAGCCGAGGGCGGCGCTCGATCAGCGTGACACGCACGCCGAGCGCAGAGAACATGCAGGTGTACTCCACGCCGATGACGCCGCCGCCGACCACGAGCATCGACTTGGGCAGGCTGGGCAGATCCAGCACCTGGTCGGAGTTGATGATGGAGCGCCCGTTGATGGGCACCTTCGGCGATGCCGCGGGCTTGGTGCCGGTCGAGATCAACACGTTCCGGGTCTCATACACGTTCGATCCGCGCGAGTTGGTTACCCGGATATGAGTCGCATCGTCAAAGCTGGCGATCCCCACCAGCATCTCGACGTTGTTGCGCGAGAGTTGGGCCTCGGTGACGTCGACTTCGGTCTTGATCACATGCTGCACCCGGAACGCCAGGTCGGCCATGGTGATCTTTTCCTTGACCCGGTAGTTCATCCCATAGATCGACTTGTAGTTGTAGCCGGAGAGGTGCAGCACCGCCTCGCGCATGGTCTTGGAGGGGATGGTGCCGGTATTGATGCACGCGCCACCCAGTACCTCGCGCATCTCGACTACCGCGGCCTTCTTGCCCATCTTCGCGGCGTAGATGGCCGCCCTCTGTCCCGCGGGACCGGACCCGATGACGATCAGATCGTAAACACTGTCCATGCCGTGTCAATCTTCTTTCTGACGGGGATCTGCTTCAAGTTGACGATCGTTCGCCGGGTGGTTGCCCGCGAGTGGGATCTGCGCACGGGGATCAGCTTCGAGCCGGTTGAATGCACAGAAGTCGCTCTATGCCTAGAAATTACCACAGCGGGCACGACCACATATCAATGACAGCTCTGTTTCGGTCTCCCGCAACAATGCTCACGCCTACACTGGATGGATGCTTCGCTACGCAATTTCGGATCGGGCCCGGTTGCCTGGGGACGAGGGCCAGAGGCAGGCAGGGCTTCTGAACCAAGTTGAGCGGCTCGCCGCCGGCGGGATTGATTTTTTGCAACTGCGCGAGAAGGACCTGGAGGCTGGAGCGCTGGCGGATCTGGGGCGAAGGTTGCTTGCCGTCCTCCGCGCTGCACATCCCGCGCCCAGGCTGCTGATCAACTCACGCGCCGACGTTGCCGTGGCGATTGGGGCCGACGGCGTCCACCTGACGTCTGCGCCGGGCAGCCTGACGCCCGCCGAGGTCCGCCGGCTCTATGCGTCTGCTGGACTACGCGAGCCTGTGGTCAGTGTCTCCTGTCATACGCTAAACGATGTAGCGACTGCGCGAGAATCGGGGGCGAATCTCATTCTGTTCGGGCCGGTCTTCGAGAAGCGGGTTGGCGTGGAGTTGGTGGGTGAGGGCAGCGGGCTCGAAACGCTCCACGAAGCCTGCATGGCCGCCGCGCCGATCCCAGTGCTGGCGCTGGGGGGGATTACGAGCGAAAACGCTCTAGCTTGTGTGGCCGCCGGGGCTGCGGGAATTGCCGCGATTCGGCTGTTTCAAGGAGAACCTGCTCCAGGGAGAATCTAGCGCGCCACCCCGCGCAGACCGATGTTGACCCCAGCCCTGCATCGCCCTAGGCTTAAAGACGTGCTGATCACTCCGCTCCAACTCGAACAAGAACCTCTCCTCTTCGATGAATCCATTCCTGCTGGTGCGCTGGACTATGCTCCCGATGTCGCCCAGGTTGGGCCGCTCCCGGTCACCGGCCGCGCCGACCTGATCCTGGAGAACCGCGGCCACAATGAACATGTTCCCGACATCCGCATCCGCGCCGCGTACAAGGGCGACTTCGAGCTGCTGTGTGCGCGTTGCGTGGAGCCGGTCCCCACCGCGCTGAAAGGCAGCTTCGACCTGATCTTCCGTCCTCAGGCGGCGGATGCCGACCCCGGCGAGCGAGCGATTACCCCAGACGAGACCGAAATCGGGTACTATGAAGAGAGCGGTCTATCGCTTGAGGATGTCGTGCGCGAACAGGTGCTGCTGTCCCTGCCCAGCCGTACGCTCTGCAAAGAAGACTGCAAGGGACTTTGCCCGCGCTGTGGCCAGAACCTGAACCTGGGGACCTGCGACTGCGATCCTGTCTCGGACCCACGATGGAACGCGCTCGCGGGTTTGGCCGGCACGATCGAATCCAGATAACTCCGGTTTTGAGGACCACCGATCTCCCGCACCACAGGCTTCAGCCCAGCCGTGAATGCCACTGCTGCGCGGCCACTTGAAAGGGAACTGCAATGCCGAATCCGAAACGCCGCCACTCCAAGCAACGCACGTCGAAGCGCCGCAGCCACGACTTCCTCACGCCGGTCAGCACCTCGGAGTGCCCCAACTGCCACGAGCGCAAGCTGCCCCATCGGGTCTGCCGCAAGTGCGGCCAGTACAAAGGCCGTGAAGTCCTGGCTGTGAAGGAAGCAAGCTAGTTTTTTGGCGCGATCTGCTGATGCCAATCGACATCGTTCTAGATGGGATGGGTTCCGAGAAGGCCCCCGAGCCAGAGGTTCGCGGGGCCATTCTGGCGTGCCGTCACTTCGACGTGCGCGTCCACCTGGTGGGCCCTGAGGAGATTCTGCGTCCCGCGCTAAACCACGCCCTCCGCACACCGCGCTGGCCGGGCAGCGCACATCCAGCCATCCACATCGTCCATGCGTCGGAGTGGATCAGCATGGACGATAAAGCCGCCCAGGCGGTCCGAGCCAAGCGCGACTCGTCGATGCGGGTTGGGCTGCGCATGGTGCGCGAAGGTGCGGCGCGCGGGTTCTTCACGGCCGGCAACACCGGGGCCGCAATGGCGACCGCGAAGATGGTCCTGGGCATGTTGGCTGGAGTCCATCGGCCCGCTCTTGCTACGATCATCCCGACGGTGACCGGAAGCCCCTCGCTGCTGCTGGACGTGGGCGCCAACGTCGATTGCGATCCGGACAACCTGGTGCAGTTCGCGGTGATGGGCCATATGTATGCGCGCAACGTGCTGCACATCGCGCAGCCACGGGTCGGGCTGCTTTCGATCGGGGAAGAGGACTCGAAGGGCAACGCCCTGACCCACGACACGCTACCGCTGCTGCGCGCACTCGCTGGCATGGACTTTATCGGCAATGTTGAGGGGCGCGACCTGTTCAACGGCCATACCGACGTTGCGGTCTGCGATGGCTTTGTGGGCAATGTCGCCATCAAGACCTGCGAGGGCACTGCCAAGCTAGTCACCGTCCTGCTCCGCGAGGCGCTGAAGTCGACCGTCACCTCTCAGGTCGGCGCGCTGCTCTCCCGGCGCGCGTTCAATGACTTCAAGAAGCGCCTCGACTACTCCGAATACGGGGGCGCACCCATGCTCGGAGTCCGCGGGGTGTGCATTGTCGGCCACGGCTCCTCCAACGAGAAGGCGGTGATGAACGGGATCCGCGTCGCCGCTGAGTTTGCCCAGGCCGAGGTGAATTCGGGCATTGAAGCCGCGCTGCGCGTAGGCTGATTTGTCTTGGGCGGAGACCCATAAGACTCTACTTATCAATTGTTTATTTACGGTCCGGGCGCATGGCAGGGTGACTCGCCTGGGGATTTGGGGGTGAGCCGCCCGAAGGCAAGCCGACGCCCCGCGGGAGGCGGAAACCGCTGTGGGAGTTATCGTGGTGGCCGTTTGGGGTATGTTAGGACGTAGACAGCCGGGTGGCACACTGGGCATTGGGTACCGTGTGCGCTAGTCCGGCAGATGCTATTGTTCGCGGAACTTTCACAACCGCAGCCCCGGGATGTACGTCAAACTGCGGATAGATTCGGCTACCAGGAGACCGTTCCATGCTTACGCCACAGAACTTAGAGCAAGATTCGAGTAACATTGCCCCCGCCGAAAACGTACGGGATGGCTTTTTCTTGAGGAAAAAGCCACTCGAAGGGGATGGCTTCGGGTACGGCAACTCGGATTCCGCTAATGCTCTCATCGATCCGGCCCTCATCGCATTGCTTCGCTTAGACCCAGAGAGGATCGGGCGGCCTCAGCTGGCCTCCCTGTGCAGCGAATCGAGCGAATCGATCCTCGCGGCTCCGTCCGATGAGGATGAGGAAGAAGACGAGGACGATCTGGAGGAGGAGGAAGACGACCTCGATGACGAAGAGGAAGAGGAAGATGAGGATGAGTACGAAGACGATGATGACGAGGATGAGGAAGAGGACGATGTAATCATCGAGGACGACGAAGACGAAGACGACGAGGATGATGAGGACGACGATGAGATCGAGGACGACGACGATCCCGACTCGTTGAAGAAATTGATGGTGGCTCAGTAACCGGCGCTGGTGACGACGTTCTCCAGCGGCTCGCCGGCGATGAAGTGGCGCACCTGGCGGGCGGCAAAGCGGAATGCGCGGTGGATAAACTCCGGACTCGAACCGCCGATGTGCGGCGTGATTAGGCAGTTTGGCGCAGACCATAGCGGATGCCCGGCGGGCAGGGGCTCGGGGTCGGTGACATCGACGGCCGCGCGGATGCGACGCCTTTGGAGCGCCTCTACCAGAGCATCGGTGACCACCACAGGCCCACGGGCCGCATTGACTAGCAGCGCACCATGTTTCATCAGCGCGATCTCAGGGGCGCCGATCAGGCCGTGGGTCTCCTGGGTGAGCGGGACAATCAAGACTACGACGTCGGCCTGGGAAAGCAGCGCATGGAGGTCAGCGACCGCACTGACCGGGGGGTGTTGTCGGGCGCTGCGGGCCACGCGCAGGATATTGACGCCAAACGGCGTGAGGCGCGCCTCGATCGCCTCGCCGATGGAACCGTAGCCGACAATCAGGACGGTCTTGCCGGAGAGATCCTCGGCCAGGATGGTGTACTGCCCGCGCGACGCGCCGGGCTCGCTGAGGAAGCCATCGGTGACGGTGGCGAAGCCCTTCCATTGATGGTTGTTCTGCAAGTCGCGATAGAGCGGAAGGCGCTTCATCGTGGCCATGATCGCGGCCATCACCCACTCCGACGCGGAGATGTCGTGGATGCCGCGGCCATCGCATAGCGTGATGCCGGGGGGCAGCCAGGGCAGGATCCAATCCACGCCGGCCATCAGCGACTGGGCCACCTTGACCCCGCGAAGCTGCTGGAAGACGGCCTGGGTGTCCTTGCGATAGAACGGGAGTATCCAGAAGTCGACCTCAACGGGAGTGAGGATGGTCCGGGAGATGCGGACGATCTCCGCCTGGGGAGGGAAGTCCGCCAGCAGTTCGGGAGCGAGATTCTCATCTACGCCGATGCGCGCCATACGGAGAAGTGTGCCTGAGCGGAAGCGAGGATTCAAATGGAGGTTTGGGTGACCGCCTCCGAATTGCCTGGCGAAGGAGCGCAACAGGTAAGATAGAGTCTCCTGGCCAGAAGGCCAACCGGAGTTTTCCTAACTTGAACGACGTCTTGGAATATTGAGCCGCAATGCACATTAATGACATCTTCGCCTCCGATCAGACCACCCTTTCCTTTGAGTTTTTCCCGCCCAAGACGGCGGCCGATGCCGAGGCGCTCTTCGAGAACATCGCTCACCTGGAGAGCTTGCAGCCCTCGTTTGTCTCCGTCACCTATGGGGCGGGTGGCTCCACACGCCAGTTGACCCACGACCTGGTGGTGCGGCTGAAGCAGACGACCACCCTCGACCCAATTCCGCACCTTACCTGCGTCTGTCACAACCAGCGGGAGATTGAAGAGATCCTCGCCAAATACGCGCAGACCGGAGTCAGCAACACGTTGGCTTTGGGCGGAGATCCGCCCCGCGATATGCCCAACTACGATCGTAAGGTTGATGCCTTTCAGCATGCCGCGGACCTGGTCCGCTTCATCCGCCGCTTCAACGAGCAGGGCAGCCATCCCGACCGCCGCGGTTTCGGCATCGGCGTTGCCGGCTTTCCCGAGGGCCATCCCGGCACGCCCAACCGGCTCGACGAGCTCGACCACCTCA
>Ga0326727_10005081_pt1 | contig 38161 bp, 36 predicted proteins | sample MB2enrmetagenome_FD_207643 | JGI IMG/M metagenome (GOLD analysis project Ga0326727, IMG submission 207643) | Lab enriched peat soil microbial communities from McLean, Ithaca, NY, United States - MB29MY | ecosystem: Environmental > Terrestrial > Soil > Wetlands > Peat | place: USA: New York... | reverse complement strand
AGAGCAGCCGCCGGATAGACGGAATAGGAAGGCACAACTTTGGCGAGCATAGCGACAAGAACGATTATTGCAGTCATCGTCAGGAGCATACCGATCTTCTCATACAGATGTTTGCGCTTTTTTGTAATGATCGCATTCCGTATACCGATAAGCAATCCCAGGAAAACATGGATGATACCTATTGTGATTGCAATAATGAGCAGAGGGATCATCGCGTCCACACGGTTCCAGGTGATCCCCAAAAAATGGACCGGAGCAATCCATCCCATCTTCTCCCCAAAGTCACCGAAGAACTCGCCGAAGAAAAAGCCAAATATTATGGCCGGGATCGACGAGATAATCAGGATACTGGCAAGGTTCTTTGCGAATGCGACCTCCTGGTACCGGAACCGGATTACCAGACCAAAGGCGAGGATAATAAGACCGTACCCGATATCCCCCACCATGAATCCGAAAAAGAGAGGGAAGAAAATAGCAAGGATCGGTGTGGGGTCTATCTCGCGATACCGGGGAAGCGCGACCAGCTGCATAATAAACTCGAAGGGTTTGATCCATGCAGGATTGTCATAAAAGACCGGTGCCTCATCAAGGTCTTTTTCCGTAACCTGGAGTTCGCGGATAACCACCCGGTCTGAAAACCTGTCATGCACCATTTCCCGGGTCTTTTCAAGGTATTTTTTAGGGATCCATCCCATGATTACGAACACATAATCCGATGTCCCGAAATTACGGTACATGCTGATCTCGGCGTGTTTCAGGTTGAGGTGATTTTTAAGAATAACCAGTTCCTGATACCAGGTGTTTGAAAGGTCGAGCAGCTCTTGGTCGATATGGGTAATCTCTCCCTGCGCGCGGAGTCGTTCCTCTCCAATCAGGGCATACATCTCGTAAAAGGGCCTACCGGCGTATTCTTTAGGGAGCCGCACCTCGTTCACGTTCACGGAGTAGATAAACGAGTGGATTTCCTCAGAGTATTTTTTTGGAAAAACCATAATAGCAGCAAGAGTTTCGGCATCGACCGTTGTCGCGATCATTTCGAACCGGTTGCCGGTTATAGAGTCAATCTCCTTTTTTATTAGCTCAATGACCTCCTTGTGCTCCTCCTGGATAAGAAGGATTGTCACTTCAAACCCTTCAAGTGCCGGCAGTTCTTTTTCCACCGGGTGAATAATATCGAGTACTTTCTCGTACCGGTTCAGATTTGAAATCGATAGTGAGAGCTCCGTTTTCTTCGCCGCAAGGTCACGGGTCGTTATTTCAAGAGTAGTTATGATGGACCGGGCTCGGGCTACCAGTTCCTGGGGAGTTTTTCTTTCAAAAGAGGAACGGAATCGGTTCTGGGTTTCGGAATCATCGGCAATGGCAGGAAGTGTTGAAAATATTGCATTTATTGTGCCAAGGATGTCAGTGATTTCATCAGCTTCATCCTGACGGACACCGGTAAGTTGGATCTCGTCTTTTGCGATGCGGTCCGGTGCATTCTCGACGTGAAGGGTCCCAGCCTCGTATAACAGATCGACAGCACGGTCGAGATCCGCTTTTGGCCCGATCACCTGGATACGTTTCATTGCCTGGAGCATTTAACTCCTCCACTTACCGTGCCCTGTGCTATTCCATGGTGACATAGCTGACTATTTTTTCCACTGCGGCAGGGACATATTTCTCTCCTCTTTCCAGAGAGGCCAAACGATCGAGTTCAGCATTTTTATCGAGGATTTCAATATCAGTTACCGTCTTTTCCCGAATATCCCCGTATACTTTTTCTGCATGCTTTTTTCCCGTTTCGTCAGCCGTGCAGAGCAGTTCATCAGCCTCGGTCTTTGCTGCAGTAACCAAAGCATCGGCATCTGCCCTCGCCGTATCGATTTTCTTTTTGAACTCCTGCTCCTTGTCCCGTATCTGCTGCAGCAGTGTCTTTTCTGTATCCATACAAATACGCCTCTCAAAGCCCGTGTTTATCTTTGAGTAGCGAAGTCACTCCATGCAGGGGTTTTTCATGGTTGGACCGCGCCTCATCGTTATCTTTTTCCTTCTTTGGCTTTTGTGCCGCCTCCTCTATGCGTTTCCTGCAGTTCCCTATTGCCGTATTTTGCATTGCACGGATTGTTTTTAGGAGATCCTGTGTCATTGTCTGCCGGTCCTGGAGGAGATGATCACTTGGAGTATACCCCAGAAGTTGCATATATACTTTCTTTAGTCAACAGGAACGTACCATCTTGGAAAAGGAAGCCCTTATCCCCAGATGTGCAAAAATGGTAACTGAGAAATAAAACACTTACGTCTTTATGGAGCGACGGCATGGATAGTTTTGTGATCCTCGGTCTTTTTGTCATTTTCTGTGCCGTCCTGATCCTTCCTTTCTTGATACGAAAAGTCGAAGAAAATCTTGAGATTTTCCTGTTCGTATGTGGCGTCCTTGCGCTCACACTTTCGGGTTTTGCGAATCTCCCCGGGGAACACACAGGCTGGAGCATCACTGTTGTTATTGAAGCGCTCACCAGTCCCTTAAACATCGTATCGGTTGGGGGGATCCCAATTGGGATTGTGCAGATCGTTCTTGTTATGGGCATGCTCATCTACTGTTTACACGACCACCTGGAGCGTGCGATCAAAAGCGTTGTGAAGGCATATTCCCTTCTTCTTATCGTGCCGCTGCTTATCATCGTTATTGGTCTTGTATCCAGTATTATATCTGCTATTCTTGCTGCACTCATCCTTGTAGAGATAATAAACGCCCTTCCCCTGATAAAAGAGTCAAAGATCGAGATCACCGTTATTGCCTGTTTCGCCATCGGTATTGGTGCCGGCCTGACCCCGCTTGGCGAACCACTCACGACAATCGTTGTATCCCGGCTCTCCGGGGATCCCTATCACGCCGGTTTTGGGTTTCTTTCCGACAGGATTGGGATCTATATCGTAACCGCCGTTATATTCTTAGGGATTCTCGGTCTGTTTGCCTTAAAAAGACGGCAGACCGACGAAACCAACCTTCCGTGTGTTGTTGAGCGTGAAGAGATAAGTGATATTATTATCCGGGCCGGGAAGGTCTACCTTTTCATTATGGCCCTCATCTTTCTCGGAGAAGGATTCCAGCCTCTTATCATCAGCTATGTTGTCCTTATTCCGCCCGAAGCCCTCTACTGGGTCAATATGATTTCAGCTGTGCTCGATAACGCCACCTTGGCTGCTGCTGAGATTGGCCCGGCACTTTCCATAAACCAGATCACGAGCGCTCTCATGGCGCTTCTCATATCGGGGGGCATGCTGATACCGGGTAACATCCCAAATATTATCGCGGCAACAAAAACGGGGATCACAAGCCGGGAGTGGGCCCGGCTGGGCATCCCCTTGGGACTTGTCCTGATGGCGGTTTTCTTCTGTATCCTCTTTGTCCCTCCTCTTCTTGGTTTTGCATGAGTGGAGAGCATAAACCGGACAATCCCGATAGCAACTAGCAAGAGCTGGTACACGAAATAGGGAAGATAATGGTGATTCCCATGACCACACCGGAACGTAAAGACGATCAGGCTACCATTGCCTTTCAAATCAGCCAGCTTGACGATCTTTCAGTGGAGAACCGTCATCATGCAATTCTTGTGCTTTCCGATAGCGGCGAGGCCGTTGTTGAGCCCCTGATCAACTCCCTCACCGGAGCAGATGACAATGATCGCCGCTGGTACCGTGCAATTGCTCTAGCAAAAGTGGGAGTCCCGGCGATAAGCCCGCTTATTTTGGCGATGGAAAAGAACCAGGATCGTGAATTCCGGCGTTACGCAGCAGCAGCGCTCGGAGAGATAGGGGAACCGGCAGTCGAGCCGATTATTTCTGCAATGGCAACTGAAGACCGCGAATTACGGGGTTTTTTGTCACGTGCACTCTGCCGGATCGGAAAACCTGCAGTCGATCCGCTTACCCGTCGGCTATCCGATGCAAATGAGATTATCAGGTCGTGTGCAACCCTCACCCTCTGGCAGATGGGAGAAACCGGACTCCCGTCTATGGTCGAAGAGATCCTTGACAGGAAACAGTCCTGACTCCACTTGGGGACATTTCTTTTCATAGACGCGGAAAAACCGGATACTACAGTATAAATTTTCAGCCGTAGGAATGTACCACGATGCTCATCCTCTCCCCTGAGATGGAATTGTACGGGAACAGCCTGATGGACGGGCTTAACCGTGCAATTGCACTTGCAAAAGAAGCGCGTTCCCGCGGTCTCGATCCGAGCTTAGACGTCGAGATACCTATAGCAAGCGATCTCGCAGATCGGGTTGAGGCACTTCTTGGAATAAAAGGGGTGGCTGCCAGGATCCGGGAGCTCGAATCTCAGATGTCCCGTGAGGAGGTGGCGCTCCGGATCGGTGACGATTTTGTTGCACGGATGTTCGGGGAGAAAAACAACGATGAGGTCCTTGATCATTCCATTCGTACTGCAATGGCTCTCCTGACAGAAGGTGTCGTTTCGGCACCTACTGAAGGGATTGCAAAAGTGGGTCTAGGCAAGAATGATGATGGCAGTTCATTTCTTAAAATCTACTATGCCGGCCCGATACGGAGTGCAGGTGGGACAGCACAAGCCCTTTCGGTACTTGTCGGTGATTATGTCAGGCAGAAACTTGGGATAAGTCGCTACCTCCCCCGCCAGGTTGAGGTTGAACGGTATATCGAGGAAATCCGCCAGTACAACTCTATAATGAACCTCCAGTACTTGCCAAGCGAAGCAGAGATCCGGTTGATCGTGGAAAACTGCCCGGTCTGTATTGATGGCGAAGCTACGGAAAAGGAAGAAGTCTCCGGGCACCGGAACCTTGAGCGCGTTGAGACAAATGCTGTCCGTGGCGGTATGGCGCTCGTCCTTGCCGAAGGTATTGCAGGCAAAGCCCGCAAGCTCAAGAGCAAGGTCGAGAAGATGAACATGGGTGGCTGGGACTGGCTGGACAAGCTTATCGCCGGAGCAGCAAAACCGGGGGCTGAGGACGAAGCCCCGGGTGTCAAGCCAATTGACAAATATCTCCGGGATCTCATCGGAGGAAGACCCGTCTTCTCCTATCCTATGCGTAAAGGAGGGTTCAGGCTTCGGTATGGCCGTTCCCGTAATACCGGTTTTGCGACAGCCGGTTTCAATCCGGCAACCCTTCACCTTCTTGGTGGGTTTCTTGCGGTTGGTACCCAGATGAAACTTGAACGGCCAGGAAAAGCATGCGGTGTTGTCCCCGTCGATACTATCGAAGGGCCGACAGTACGCCTGACCGGTGGTGAAGTTATCCGTGTAGACGACGAGAAAACCGCCCTTACCGTACTGTCAAAAGTCGAAAGAATCATTGATGTCGGTGAAATCCTGATTGCCTATGGGGATTTTTTAGAGAACAATCACCCTCTGGTACCTGCCGGTTACTGCGAGGAATGGTGGCTGCTTGACCAGGGTCCTGGCGCAAAACCCCCGTTGGATGAAACAGGAGCACTCACGCTTGCCAATTCCGGAGGGTTCCTGCACCCGGCCTACACGTGGTTCTGGGATGATATTACCACAGACCAGATCCGGCTCCTTGCAGATATCGTTTCAGGTTCCGGGACGATTGAAGACGGGGTACTGGTTATTCCTCTTAACCACGATGTAAAGGAATCACTTGAACTCCTGCTCATCCCCCACAAGGTGAGTGGGGGGACGATACGGATCCGGACATTCCAGGCTTTTGTGGCCTGCCTTGGTCTTGATGAGCGGTTGAAAAAATGTAATACCTGGATGACAGCACCTGCTGATGCCACGCCGCTTGCGCTAGTTATGCATTTGAGTAATTTCCGGCTGCGATCCCGATCAGGCATCCGGATAGGAGGACGCATGGGTCGGCCCGGGAAATCCAAACCACGGAAGATGAGTCCGCCGCCTCATGCCCTTTTCCCTCTCGGAGAATCCGGAGGCTCCAGACGATCATTCCAGGAAGCCTCGATTCATACCGAAGAATCGGACGCTCAGGCAACCGAGATCGATTTCCAGAAAGAAGGTGGAATCATCGAGATCGAAGTCGGACGGCGACGGTGTTCCGGCTGTGGCGAGATTACGTACCTGAACCAGTGCCAGAAGTGCGGCAACCATACAATGCCGGTGTACACGTGCCCGAAGTGCGGACACGAAGTGGCCGGGGAACGCTGCCCGAACTGTGATGTCCCGTCAACCTGCAGCCAGCGGATCAGCCTGAACGTGAAAGGGGAATATGCAAAAGCAATGGATCGTCTTGGTATCAAAAAAGAAAGCATAGCCCTTGTAAAAGGCGTAAAAGGTGTCATCTCCCGGGAAAAAACCGTGGAACCGATGGAAAAAGGTATTCTTCGCGCCCAGCAGGACATCTATGTCTTTAAAGACGGCACGACCCGTTTTGACATGATAGACCTTCCTTTAACCCATATCAGGCCGGACGAGGTGTGTGTTCCGGTCGAGAAACTCCGGTCGCTTGGGTACCTTAAGGATATGAATGGATACGATCTCCAGAATGGCAAACAAGTCGTGGAAATCCATCCTCAGGATCTGCTCGTCTCTGACTCATGTGCAGATTATATGGTGAAAGTTGCACAATTCATTGATGACGAGTTGGTCAGATTTTATGGCCTGCCTGCATTCTACAATTTAAAGACAAAGGACGATCTGGTTGGTCACCTGGTCATCGGTCTTGCCCCTCACACGAGCGCCGGAGTATTAGCACGGATCATCGGTTTTACCCGGGCAAACGTTGGCTACGCCCATCCATTCTTTCATGCAGCTAAACGCCGGAACTGTTTTTACGGAGACACTGAGATCGAGGTTTATGACGGAAAAACCTGGTCGCATCTTCCCATACGGAAGTTCGTTCTGGAAAACTTCGATGTCAGTAAACCAGGATTGGACCGGCTGGGAACGTATTATTCAGATCCGGTCCGCCCCTATTTTACGAGGACTGTAGATACAACCGGCATGATGCACCTTCGCAGGATTACTACGGTTTCCATCCACCGGGCACCTGCGCACATGATCCGTTTTACCACCACACGGAACCGCGTGCTAATGGTTACTCCGGATCATGCGATGGTGGTCTGGGATATCGGGTATTTACGGAAAATCAAGGCTCTTGAGATAAAAGTCGGGGATGCTGTTCCGGTCTTTGAAAGTGGCTCGGTAATTGCCGACCGGATAAGTACCGTCGAAACGGTCACATCACTTGAGGACCGGGTGTACTGCCTGACCGTAGCAGAGGATCATACACTTGTCGCAAATGGCATTTTTACCGGACAATGCGACGGCGATGAAGACTGCATTATGCTCCTCATGGATGGCCTTTTGAATTTCTCCCGCTCCTTTCTCCCCCAGAACCGGGGCGGCACGATGGATGCACCTTTGGTTCTCACGAGCCGTATCGACCCGGCAGAGATCGATAAGGAATCCCTGAACGTTGATGTAGGTCGTTCATACCCCCTCGAATTGTACGAGGCGGGTCTCCAGTATGCGAAAGCCAAGGATGTCGAGAAACTCATAGACCGGGTCGAAAGGCGACTGGGAACCCCGCAACAGCTCGAAGGATTTTACTTTACCCATGACACGTCAGATATATCGGCGGGGCCTTTGGAATCCACGTACACACAGCTTAAAACCATGGCCGAGAAACTCGAGGCCGAACTCGATCTGGCCGAGAAGATCCGGGCGGTCGATGCCGATGATGTTGCAGAGCGTGTCCTCAATACCCATTTCATCCGTGACCTTATGGGCAACCTCTCGGCATTTTCCAAACAGAAGTTCCGGTGCACGAAATGCAACACCAGTTACCGCAGGATGCCGCTGGCAGGTAAATGCACCAAATTTAAAGGAAAAGGGATCTGTAATGGCAATATTATCCCGACCGTGCATGAAGGATCGGTTAAAAAATATCTCGAAGTCTCCCGCAGCATGGTAAAAAAATACCGGGTATCTGAGTATTGCCGGCAGCGGGTAGAAGTGCTTGATCTTGCTATCGAGTCGACCTTTGGCGAAGAGAAACAGGAACAGCTGGGTCTTGCCGATTTCATGTGATCTCCCGAGTTGATATCTCATGTATTTCTCCCAAATCAATATGATCGAATAAAAGTGTGAGGGAATGTAAGACTGGCCGATGGAATCAGACGGTAAGATCCATAATAGTATATTGGCATAAGATTTTTGAGTTTTCAAAGCCTTTTACTATCCCTAAACACCATTATTTTGTGCGAGAATATCTAAGTGGCCAAAAGAGGCGGGCTCAAGATCCGTTCCCGTAGGGGTTCGCAGGTTCGACTCCTGCTTCTCGCATTTTCCCTTGAAGGTTACCCTCTCCTTAAAATTACAAAAATTTCTGCCCACGAGAGCGTTCGAGCTAGTACACGCATAAAAATTATATTTTTTCAGCGGCAAAAAATGAGCTTAAATGCCTGAAATGGCTCAAAGGAGAGGCTTGTTCTGTCTGAAGAAAAATCCCCGGCACCTGGATCTGGTGATGAGGTTGTCCGTGTAAGACTTCCCCAGAAACGCAACCGTGAACAATTCGGCTGTGCCGAGCTCATGATGGGTGCAAACCATATTCGCATCCGGTGTTTCGATGGTGTGACACGGATGGGAAGAATCAAGGGAAAGATAAAAAAGAAAGTCTGGATCCGGGAAGGTGATATCCTTATAATTGTCCCGTGGAATTTTCAGGATGACAAATGCGATATCCTTTACCGATACACTGGCCCGCAGGTTGAATGGCTGCGGCGCAGTCATTATCTGTGAACCCTATTGTTTCGGCAAATAGATTTTTAATTTTCCTCATGAAGACACTTTTTTTTCATTTATTTACCGAAGTTAAAAATATTCAAAAAAGAAACGCAGTGACCACCTCTCTTTTCAGAGGTGAGTTTGATTAAAAAACCAAAAAGATTTATTGGAGCTTAATAAATGCTTTGGCGGACTCACCAAGTTCGATTGGGGTAGGGAGGATCTCTTTTCCCATAAGAGTGTCATGCGATGTGGCTTGTACCAAAACATAATATTCTCCTGCTGGGAGACTGCTGACGTCCCAGCTATAATCCTGAGTCCAATTTCCCGGATTGACGGGAGGCTCCTGGTACAAGAATTTCTGGGTGGGGTTGGCTGCAGAATAATAATACAGGGTTTCGCTGGCATATTGGCTGCCAGGGTAAGAAATATTCCACTGGAGTGGCACAACATTCGTTATTGTGTTATTCTGTAATACCTGAAGATTGGTGATACTGATTGTCGGCATATTAAATCCGGTGTTGGAGTAATTTTCCACTCCATTGATCTGATTTCCAGAATCAATGATCTCGGATTCTCCAGTGCCAAAGGTAAGGGACGACTGGTTCCCAATGGCACTAACTGTACCTGGCTTGAGGAGCTGCATTTCGAATGTCGTACTCCACGTCTGCCCAGTGGTCATCGTTCCAATATTAAAAATCAGAGTCTGGTTCTGGAGCCACTGACTAGTCTGGTTGGTCACATTCGTGTTCCCCTGCTGATTTGTGATTTGGGTAGAGGTAGGGGGATTGTACACATAATTGAATACTTGTGTTCCATTGTACTCAGTTGTGGCATTGTTGTAGTTCACATAGACGTTTTGCAGGTTAATCGCCATGGTGGTATTTACACCAGCCGTGTATTGGATCGATCCCTCGATCTGGTTAAAGATCGAACTCATCTGGGTTGGAGTAGGAGCAAAATAGTATCCTCCCGGTGATGGCAACTGGGTGAAAAAGGCGGTGTCTTCCTCTGGATTATTATATATATCGTCGGTTTGAAAACCAATCGCATAGATAGTAATCCCCATGTTTTTCGCAAGGGTCGCTGAAGCAAGAGCAGCATTTTTCCCGATATCACTCTCATCAAAGTAGCCAAGGTTACTTCGGGGATACCAGTCAGAAGGCCAGTATGATTCTGTCGAACCATTCGCAATCGGGGCCATCATGTTGATGCCGTCCCCCATAATAATTATCGATTGATTGTGAGTAGGATTCCCGTTCAACTTGAGCTCGTTCATGGCAGCATTTAATCCTGCAGCATAATCCGTCCCACCGAATGAATAATAATTGTTTACTGTAGTGGTGAGGTTGGCCCGGTTCGCCGGATAGAGACTTCCGGCATTCACCAGGTGAGCCTCCACGGCTGCATCGTTATTTATATTGAAGTAATAGTTTCCCTTAGGATTTGTGGCATTCAAACAATATTGTCCGCTTCCGACTCCCGATACAAAACAATCGTTCATTGTATGCCAGATACCCCCCGATGACGTTATCCAGTCGGCAGGATTGACCATATCGTAATCCCACACATTACCGTATGGGTTGAAGGGCTTTGAGCTGTTGTTGGCTAACTGTTGGTTCCATAGATTTATGGTATCGTTGGATGCATAAGGCGCCGAACAAGTCGTATAATAGGGAGGACAATTTTTATTCCCCGGGACAGGGAAATTCCCGAAGGTTACGAGGCCAATATACGTGTCGTTAGTTGCATTATTTATGAATCCTTTCTCTGCAGGTTGCGTCTGCTCCAACAGCTCTGGTCCACCTACACCACCGGCAAGATCTGTAACGATTACGACATCTGCAGGTTTTCCAGTAAGGTTGAATCCGTCTGCTGAAAGGCTTATAGTGACGTAGAATGTCCCGTTTACAGGTACCGTCGAGGTTCCTGTCGATGAAGTTATGGTGGTCAGTTCGCTCAGATAAGGATAATTTTTCCAGGTCATCTGGATTGGCTGCTGGACAGCGTCCCATGTTGCAGTTACTACAACTGAACCCGTATCAGTTGGATCATAGCTTACATTGGCTTTATTCGTATCAAATTTTCCCGGTTTGAACATAACATTTGCATTACCGTTACTATCTGTTACAGCAGTAGTATTCAAAAGCTGTGGACCGGCAATTACACAGTTCGGGTACGTATACGATGGCACTCCAATGCTAAAGATGACGGTTTGGTTGGACACCGGGTTACCCATAAGATCCGTTACTGTCGCGGTTAGGTTTGCGATTTGACCAGGTGTGGCATCGAGACTTGGCATAACTTGGGGTGTTGCCGAGAACTTCATGTTTACCGGGGAGGTACTATAGAATTGAACCGTCTGGGAGGTGGTGGTCGAAGTATTGGAAATGGCGGTTCCCGTTAAGGTGACATATCCTGCTCCACTATGTGGGCCATATGTGAAAATTACCTGGCCATAGGTGTTAGTGGTCATATTCACCGTAGGATCACCGGGATAGTTCGATTGCACCTCAACACCTTGGTTTTGAGTTGGGTTCCCATATTTGTCGTACAGCGTATCGGTGATGGAAAATATATGATCCGGTTGATTGTCTGCCGGTTCGATCAATGTGGACGGTGTAATCGTTTCTACTATGGAACAAGGCGTCCCATCGCTTATACCCCAAATATACTGTTGAATACCATCCGGGAGACCGACATTTTGAAAGGTGTTAAGCACGATCTCATTTCCATATGGCACAGTATCTGTGATGACACTGAGAGAAATATTCCCGTTTGCGTCAAGCGACGGAGTACAAGATGGAGAGTGAATACCGCTGATGTTAAATGCCGCTATACCATCGTCGCTTGCAGATATCCAGAGTGATATTGTGTGGGGATCGGCCGGGTTACGATTGTCTATGGGGTTGCCATATTGGTCGGTAAAGCTGATGTTGAAAGGTGTTTCTGAACCTACGGTTACTTGATTCTGGAAATAAAAGACTGCGTTTTGTGCAACGTCATGATCGATTTTTTGGGTAAGAACTTTAGTAACGGTGGTGATATTTCCATTATTATTATAGGTTATTGTTGCCGTAATGTTGACTGCACCGGTCTTTGTGCCCGCGCTAAATGTCCCATTCATCATCCCATTCCCGTCAGTAACACCACTGCTCACTGGAAGCGTACCCAACAGAGTCGAGTTAAGCGCTAAGGTGACCGTTGCACCCGGCACCGGAGTTTGGGCTGTCGAATTATATGCATAGACCGTGATAATTGCCTGATGGGCCACTACGACAAAGTTGTTTACTGTATTGCTCGAAATTGTGGAATTCTGATCCGGAATTAATGTGGCATTGCTGACCCCTGCCAACAAAAGCAAAACAGCTATTGCGATCAAAATATGATAAACCCGCATACTTCGTCCCTATTGTTTAGGTATTAACACTTGTATTATATATATGTATTTATTTCTAAATATCAAAAAATATCGTCCGAAACAGAAAAATATTGGGAATTCTGTGGTTTTTCCTATAATATTTGACGTTGGGAATGCAATTCACTTGGATTTATGCCCCCATATTGATATTTCAATACGAAATATTTTAATAAAAGAATTAATGGATGTTATTTTTTCCGGGATATCAGAAGGTTATATTTCATCGATCGCCACTTCGTACTGATAGATTACAACGGTCACACCTGAAGCCGGGATTTGCTGCGGTGCATCCGGTCCGAGCCATTCGTATTCGCCCGGATTTCCATCATAGCTGTAAGGTACCATGTTTAGAGTACCCATGAAATAATTGCCCCAGGCCGCGGAATAATTCGCGTCGTTACTCGGTAGGTATTTTACAAAGAGTGCATCATTCGAGTCAGTCGGCCCCCCTACCTGATATTGGGTATAGTTAGTCAGCACAAGATCCATTTTCACCGTACCAACCCCCTCTTGGGACATGATATCTGTCGATGGCGTTATAAATCCAATCAGGTAGATAACGGCAGTATTGGTCTGGCTGTCATAGTACCAACGGGGTGTGGCAAGCATAGAGGATCCACTTTCAGCAAGCATACGTTTGACGACTGCCCCGTTTTCAAGTGACAAACCGGTTTGTTCACTTGTTGATTCATACCTGAGGTCACCGGTAGTAACATATACAGGGCTGGGAATACCGATATTTGTGCTCGGATTGTAATTCCGACTAGAAATCGTAAAATTCGACTGGGTAGCATTATTATATGTCATATTATAGACCGTGAGCGCACCACCGCCCACATTCAGTGACGTCTCCGTATAGGGTACTGTTTTGTAAGCGATACTCTTAAGATCGTTTTGCAAAACGATCATATTCTTTTCCATAATCTGTTCGTTTGAGCTGGACTGCTGTTGCACAAGCATCGGATACCCATAGAGGGTCACCAGACCGATCCCGGCGATAATTATACCGAAAATTATGATGAATCCAATCGCTTCGGATACTGCACTGTCCTTTCCGTGTGCTCTTTGCTTTTCTGGCTGCATCGTTTTAGAATCCCGCTGAGTCATAACTTATCTGCTGTATTCCGCTTCCTGTTGTGTTCCCTGTTACATTCCGCGTTGAGCTTATACCCGCAATACTGATATTGCTCATAATGTTTCCTTGGTAGACCCTGACGCCTTGATCTGCTGCCGTTGCGCCTGTATAAATATCGACAAAATAGTCTTGTCCCGCGACTTCGTCAGGAAGGGTAAATGATGAAGTGATATTCCCGGTTGTCGGTGCAATGGCGTACACGTCTACTATCCGAGTCGATATCCCGTTTCCGATATCCGTAAATGCGTTGTATTGCAGTGTTTCCGCCGGGCCTTGCATGAAGTTTGAGTTTACCTCCAATAAAACGACAACAAAGAGAATCACCATGATCGTCGTTATCATGACGTACTCGATGAGGGTACTTACACCATTTTCTGCATGGTTTTTACGGCGAGACCCAGGTTTCATTGTACGAAGTCACCCCGTTGTTGTAGTGGATACTGAGCCAGAGTGGGCTGGGATTAATGATCTGGTATTGGACTACCGCCTTTTTCTCACTCAGTGAAAGTCTTTGGATATCATTCTGGATTGTTTGATACTGACTTACCGAGATAGGATTTGTAGTAGCATTAAGCAGTTCGGCAGATTGAATCATCACACTTCTCACATCACGGATATCGTTTTTCGGGAAGTCAAGAACACTTTCTGCCGTAGTCTGGCCAACTACAGTAGATTGGTTGAGTAATAACGCAAGGAAGAAAAAACTCAAGCTCACGACAAATCCCATCATCACGATCCATTGTGCATCATCGCTTAATCCCGCCATAAGAGCACCTCCACGAGAACTGCCCGGGGCTCAGGGAGATATTCGTCTCCCAGTGGTCCCGGTGGCAATGTTATACCATTTGGGAAATTAGGTGGTCCAATTATGACCCATTCAGTCACCCGGACCGGATGTTCAACACCGTTAAGATTGCGATTTGATGCCAAGTAATAACTCCAAGTCGAATTTGTATTCGTATCGGTCGTATTTCTGAAAGTGATCACGGCATAGTAATGCAAATTGTCTGATGTTGATCCAGTCCTATTATTTACATAATCCGGGAATATAGTGTTGAAAGTGCTATTGGCTTCTGAGGCATTGATATCAGCTTCATATACAATTTGCTGAAGCTGGCTCACACAAGATGAACTTGTGCAATTCGAAGGCGTATTCATCATGTTCAATGCATCTGAACCTATCTGTTCCAGCTGCATATCGCTGATATGGCTGTCTCCTGGCGTATATACCGTGGTCGCACCCAGGACGAGATAGGTTGTAAATAACATGATCATACTGGCAGCAACTCCTTCAATGGTAAAAAGCTGCCCTCGATCGTTTACCATACTGCCACCTCCATAACGCCGTCTTCCAAATGGGGTTGGGTAATATTGGGATTGGTATAGTTATAATTGAAAGCACCATAGGGTGTGACTTGGGTACTATTGAGATACCAGTCCTGCTGACTAAGCTGGAATTGCATGGTAATATTCAGCAGGGTGCTGGAATCTCCCCCGCCCAAATAGCTCAGTAAACCAGGTGGAATGAAGAGCGATACGTTGCTAGTGACATTGCAGGGCAGTTGAGTGACGGGGGTGGGGTTGCCATCAATATATAATAAAAACTGGCTGGGATTTGTTGAATTCAATTCCGGGCCACCAAACGGTTCCTGGCCCGTGCCAAGGGGGGCTGCGGATTGGGACTTGTATACTGAGATACTCGATAGGTTCACTGTCGCGCCATTCTTTGGAAGAGCCTGTAAACCGGTGAGGTTGATGAGTGCCCCTTCCCCACCAACAAGCCCGTTAGCTCCTGACGGTGCAAGTGGGTTTATCTGGTATGCAATGCTATCGTAATCGGGCCCGCTGTTAAGCAGGTATGTATAGTTGAAATAAACCGAAAATGCCTGATTCGTCGCATTTTGCGTGTAAATTCCTAAAGGTAAATTACTTGGTGGCGCTGGTGTTGGGCCCGGGTTCACTACGAAATTGGAGAAATCGAGAGTGGCATTACTGTGCTCCTTGACTTTGATCACCCGTCGGCTGTATCCATAGGTACCAACACTCCTTCCTGTAGAGTCTACCGGCAGGATATCGCCCACTGATTGCGTTACGCTACTCCCTGCCATCTGCAGAGATATATTGAACTGGTACGGGTAGTCCCCGAAAACTGCCCGTGACTGGTAATCTGTTGGATAGATAAACTCGGTAGAACAGAAAAACCGGTTTATCTTTTCGGGAGTCAAAATATTGGGGGTATCTTTTGACAGGGCAAGGCCGAACCGCAGGATTTGGCTATCCGAAATATTCGGGAGGGTTTCCCATGAGGGATTATAGGGCATGCCGGGATCTTCAGCGAGAATCACGCCGGTCCTGTAGGCTACCGCATCGTAATCGATGGAGTTACTCTGGAGACCAATAAAAAGGGTCGGGATCAACGTTGCTACGTAGATTAACGTGATCATGAAAATGGTGAAACCGACTAAAAAATCGATAGATAAGTTTCCGTCATCATCAATCATGGGTGGTAATCAACTCTCCTGTGGTTGCATTGATGACAATTCCCGGTTGTCCCGAACCGGGTTCTGTAATGGTATATTGTCCGTTCATGAGCTCCAATGTGGTTCCATTCGGGGTAAGGGAACCTGCACCCGGCGACGAAGAAGCGATTTTCATAATATCTGCAGGGGAAAGGATATTAGAAGGGATAATTTCGGGCACCGGCAATCCCGGGGGCACGGTAAGTGACGAAACACCGGTGTTGTCAAAGGCCCTCATAGATGAAGTATTCCCTTGGAGTATACCAATGATCCAATGTTTAGCTTTACCTGAACTGTCTACCTGATCTCCCCGGATATAAAAAAACGACAGGTTTTGTACATTTCCCCCTGCCTGAGCTTGGTAGTCCTGAATTACTGCAGATTCGGCATCCTCAAGCGTATATGACATCTGCTGACTGCTGGAGTTTCCAACCACCTCATTTATCCCTCCGGGGACTTGAGTAGTGTTTGCCGGAGCCTGTACAGCGGGACCTGAAGTGCATGCTGCACCTAAGCAGAGGAGTATTACCAGACCGGCAGCCAGACAGGGCAAGCAGGGAAATCGCATAATGTTCACTAAAGGGCTTTGACGGTTTAAGTGATATAAATGTTGTTTTTATTCCTGTTTCACTATACCGGTTACCTGGTCAGATAAAGGATCCTGATAAATCCGCCAATAATCACTTATACTCTCGATGCACTCGAAAAAATGAGATTCAGGGTACAATTTTTGTGATAGGGATTTCGAGAATATCTTCTGCCCCACACGCTTTGAGTTTCGGGATGAGTCCGTTAACGGCGCTTTTCTGCACCACCGTCTGGACACTGTAATAATCAAGGCCGTGGAGCCGGCTTACCGTTGGCTTTTTCATTGCCGGAAGTGCCGAGACAATCTTCTCCAGTGCTGTCGTCGGGACATTCATTGTCAGGAGTACCTTATGCCTGGCCTCAAGAACACCGAAGAGCAGGATCTTGATTTCTTCTATATCGCGTCGTTTTTCCGGATTTGCCCACGCCTCCTTGTTTGCAATTATTACGGTATGCGATTCCATAATCTGCCCGATGATCTTGAGGCCGTTTTTCCTTAGTGTTGTTCCCGTCTCGGTAAGATCTACGACGACATCCATGAGATCGGGCACTTTTGCTTCCGATGCGCCGAATGAGTGGAAGAGCTGGACAGGAATATTTCGATCAGCGAAATATTTCTTTGTAAGCTCCGGGTATTCTGTAGTCACCCGGCTTCCGGGCCGGATCTGTGCGGCGTCTTCAATCGGTTCGTCGCGATGGACAGCGATTACGATCTTGACGTTGCCTTCTCCGGTCTTACTGTACGAGAGAGCCGCCACTTCAACAACATCAGCTCCCGTCTCCCGGACCCAGTCAAGACCAGAGATGCCGAGATCGAAATAGCCTTTATCCACGTAGGTCGGGATCTCCTGCGGGCGCAGGATCTTTACCTTGCTGATCCGGCAGTCAGCTATGAGGGGGTTGTAGTCACGGTCAGTTCGTCTGACTTCAAGATCGGCCTCTTTGAAGAGCTGAAGCGTCTGGGCCTCAAGGCTGCCTTTGGGAAGTGCGAGAGTAATCATATCATCAGATTCCTGTCTTTTTATTACAAAAATGAATGTATCACAAGCCCGCTCAGGAGCTTGGGTTCAAACCATGTTGATTTAGGTGGCATAACCCCGCCGGCATCGGCAATAGAGAGCACTGTTCCGACCCGGACCGGCTGCATGGCAAAAGCAAGCCGGTAGGTACCATTGTCCACGAGCCGCTCAAGATCGGCAACCGGCCGGGCTCCGCCGAGATACTGGAGCCGTGCGTCACCACGGGGATCCGTGATGCCAAACATTTCTGTAAATACCAGATGTTGCAGTACTGCGACATCGAGCACATCAAGAATGGGCGCTGCCGGATCGATCAGCCGGGTACATTCATACCACTTCTTTTGAAGGTAAATGTGCATGACATGATATTTTTCCGGGCATGCAATGCGCGGCCGGATATTATACTCGTTCCCGTCAACTTCCCCGTAGGGGGTAACGGTGAAGTACTTCGTGAGCCTGTTCAGGAAAGCATCGGGATCAGATGTCCCAAGGTCAGTCAGTAACCGGCTGTAGCCGTGAATCTTTACCCGGTTGTGGGCAAAGAGTACCCCCATGAACCGGCCGATTTCACCATCTGCCGGTTGGCCCGTTGCACGCATCCTGTCTGCCAGATTAACCGCAGCTTTCGCCCGGTGGTGACCGTCGGCGATGTAAAGGCTATCCACGTTCTGAAAACGCTGCTCAATTTCGTCGAGGGCTGCCTTATCGGTAATCGCAAAGATCTGGTGGGTGCCTCCATGAGATGTATGCACTTCCGCGTCCGGGATTTTTTGACCTGATATAAGCGAATCAATAAAGGAAAAGAGTGTGTCGTGATCGCGATACAGGAGGACAACCGGGCCGTCGTGAGCCTTTATCGCGTCGATATGCCGGGTCCTGTCCTCTTCCTTATCATACCGGGTCAACTCGTGGCGACGGATCCTGTTTGAACGGTAATCCTCGGTGTCGAGACAGCAGCACAGGCCAATAAATGTATCATTTTCCTGCAGGATCCGGTACACGTACATTGCAGGACAGCCATCTTTTTTGAGGCGACCACTTTCAAGAAAAGCATTGAAATTGTCCCGTGCCCGTTCATAGACCCGGTTGTCGTCCGGTGGAATGTCCGGGAGTTCTGCATCTGACCTGCTTACCGTAAGGAAACTCTCCGGGTTCGCTTTAATGATCGTCCGGGCCTCTTCGGCAGTGACGACATCGTACGGAACAGCTGCAATAGATGGTGCCTCACCGGGTGCAGGACGCACCGCGGCAAAACGATAGACGTGTACCATGATACCTTCCAAAGCCCTTCACGGGCGTACTTTCTCATAGATTTGGGTGAGGTCACATATATAGACAAAGACTGAAACCCCCTCACCCTAGGCCGGTGTGGACTTTAGCTGGGACGCAATGCTTATTGTACCGCGGGGTAACTGATGATACTGCGATAAAAGGGCCCTTAATTATGATCCGTTCCCCTCCTCTTGCATCTCCAACGGCTGTCCCGTTTATCAGGCGGGCAGTTCCTGCTGATGTGCCGGTTATTGTGGCGATCGAGCGCGAAGCTTTTCTCGATCCGTGGGATGCAGAGATCTTCATTGAAGCCCTGTCCTATTATCCCACTACCTATTTTGTAGCGGTCTTCGAGGGAAAGATTGCCGGTTTTATTGTCGGGGCGCTTGAAGATACCGGGGAAAATATCTATGGCCATATCTGCAACTTTGCCGTGAGTGCACCCTTCCAACGCAGGGGTATCGGCCGACAGCTGGTAATCCGGCTTGAACACCAGTTCGCACTTGAGAGCGCAAGCGGGTCCCAGCTTGAAGTCCGGGAGTCGAATGCACCTGCCCAGCGGTTTTACCGGCGTCTCGGGTACGAGAATGTTTTTCAGGTAGGCGGCTATTATGCAAACGGCGAGGATGCCCTGGTCATGATGAAATGGTTCCGGTTTTAAAAAGGGGGATGTATCGCTTCCCCGATCAGGCGAGGAAGGTGAAACTCGGGTATTTTTAAGATTCTCTGATATGCGTTGCAGATGGTAGTGTATGCTCTTCCTTATCTCTTCACGCCCCGGCCCAGCTCCTGGTGGGCACGGGCGAGATGCTGTGCGGCAAGTGCGCCGATGAGAGAGAGTTCACCAGCGAGCACGCCGGCCCCGATAATTTCGGCCAGTTTTTTCGCATTTGTTCCCGGGGGCGTCCCACCACCGGCAACGCCGAGGATTTTAAGGCATTCGTTCTGGGTATCGACCCCGGTCCCGCCACCAACCGTGCCTACGGGAAGTGAGGGAAGCGTTACAGCAACATAGACTCCTGATTCCGTAGCATCGATAGTTGTCATACAGGTGCTGCCATCTATTGCATGGGCCGCATCCTGACCGCAGGCGATAAACAGTGCCGCTACGATATTAGCCGCATGGGCGTTGAACCCCATTGCCCCGGCTCGTGCCGAACCGACAAGGTTCTTGCGGTAGTTCACTTCGATCATCGTTTGTGCATCGGTTTTGAAGACTTTCTCGATGAGATCATGGGAAAGCGCGATACCAGCGACAACGCTGCGCCCCCTGCCAAGGATGCCATTGATAGCGGCCGGTTTCTTGTCGCTACACATGTTTCCCGAAAGTGCAATAAGCCTGGCGCCGGTGGCTTTTACAATCTCATCGGCGATTTTTGCACTGGCTATAGTGACCATGTTCATACCCATTGCGTCCTTGGTATCGAACTCGAGCCGGACAAATACACTCGTGCCCGCTATAAAAGGCATGAGCCCGGTCATCGTCCCGTGGGTGGTTGTGGTTTTGGCTATAGCGGCGAGATCGTTTGTATGGGCTTTGGCCCAGTCCGCGATCTCTTTTGCGTGTACGATGTTTTCTGCAGCAAAGACCGGTGCCCGGGTCATACCGTCATGCAGCACACGTACCTGTGCCCCACCGGCTTTAGTTATCGCCCCTGCCCCCCTGTTCACAGAAGCTACAAGTGCACCTTCAGTGGTCGCCAGCGGCAGCCAGAATGAGCCTTTTGCATACTCGCCGTCTATGGTAAGTGGTCCGGCGACTCCGACCGGAACCTGCACTGTTCCGATCATATTCTCGCAGTTCCTTGTTGCCGCCCGGTCGACATCGATTGAAAAGATCCCGATATTTTCAAGCGTCGTGCCGGTTTCCTGTTCAATAAACTCCCGGCGCACCCTGACAGCATCGACCGGGGGGAGCTGTTTTTCAAGCTCGTAGATCTTTATGGATCCATCCCTGAGTTTAGCCTGGATCTCATCCTCTTTTGCGTGATCCCGGCTGTTATCTGCATTGCGGTGCCCGTCATCGCCAGCCATGAATACATGTTACACGCACACTATTATGAGCGCAGTGGTTGGGGTTCCATGACGACTGAACAATGGGGTGTTCGCGTACCAACAAAAAAAGGCGAGGACATGAGGCAGGCGCTCCTCCGTGAAGGGATCCTCGATCTTACATTAAAGGTACTGCATGACGGAGATAACCTGGTCTTTCCGGTTTTTGAAGAACGTGAGGGAATCTCTCGGTATGTTTTTGAGGATCAGCCGGGCCGTATCGCCCTCCCCCGTCACGAACTCGTGGGTGGGATTGCGATCATGCAGGAAAACGATCCGGCAGGTGCAGATTCAATCCTTGCATCCCGACCGTCACTCCATACCGTGCTCTTCCCGGAAAGCGAAATCTCGGGAGAGTACCGCACCCGGGAGTACACGGTTCTTGCCGGAACAGCCACGACACTAACAGAAGTTAATGAACACGGGCACCGGTATAAAGTTGATCTCGCCAATGCCTATTTCTCAGCCCGGCTCTCCACGGAACGCCAACGCATTGCAGAAAAAACCGGGAATAACGAATGTGTGCTCGATATGTTTACCGGGGTCGGCCCGTTTGCGATCGCCCTTGCGTCACGGGCGGCGTTCATAGTGGCGGCCGATCTCAATCCACGGGCAGTCCTTCTGTTAATCGAAAATATCCGGAAAAACAAGGCCGGCAATATCCTCCCCGTCCTTGCAGATGCCCGGCGTCTCAGGAGGATCCTGCCATGGCAATTCGACCGGATCATCATGAATCTCCCGCTTGCCGGTACGGATTTTTTGCCCGACGCATTCCCGCTTATCCGGCCCGGGGGTACAATTCATTTCTATTCGCTGGTTTCACGGGAAGGCGAGCACATCGACCGGATCCGCGAACTTGGCGGTATTGAGGTGACCGAACGTATGGTGCGGTCATACTCTCCTGGCCAGTGGCATGCGGTATACGATATTAAAGTGTAAGTGCGCCAGAGGGATTTCCCGAAAGCATTATCATAATAGCATAATTACGGGTGATTTTTCCTTAAGAAAAATGATTAAATGCCTTTTTACCTCGCTTCGTATTCAATCTGCTTATGCGCGTTGGCCGAGTCCTCCTTTCTTGAGGAAAAAATACCCGGAACAAAGCGCAAAGATGATCGCAGCTATACCGAACATGTTCAATGGTTCCATTGCTGTCGGGTCAAGGAGGATAACATTCCGGACGATTGCAATGATCGCGATCAGGATTACCACTTCCACGCGGATCACCTTTTCGTTGACATATGCTGCGACCGTTGCCAGGAGCTCCACGCCGATAAGGACGAGAAGGAAATATCCGAAGAGGCTCAGAAGTTCGTTATTTTCCAGAAGAAGTGGAGAGTTGACAAAGAGCGAGGTATAAAGGATGAAAATCAGTTCTCCGATTGAAAAGGCGACGATAATCGCAAAAAGCGTGATAAGGACAAAATAAACCGCCGTTTCATACTTTTTTAAAATAGTGTTCGCGTCCATAGTAGCAATTGATTAAACTCTGGATAAATAACCTCTGGCGAAAAAATCCCACGACTCCTGTTTAAACTCGCCTGAGAAACCTCCGGAAAATGCTGGCAGCCCCCTCCAGGTGTGATCTGTTAGTCTCCTTTATACCAATCTTTATTATTAGGTAAACCCAAACTAACAGGGATCGATCTATGGCGGACCGTCAGGAGCAGTTATTTGCTGAGTTTGAAAAACTCTTCAGGATCAAAAATGAGTGCTCCTGCAGGATCTTCTCCGAATGCGGACTCCCGGATATAACTGTCAGGCAGGTTGCCTATCTCAGAACTATCGATCAGCAGGAAGAAGTGACATTCAGCAGGCTTGCGGAGATCACAAAAAACTCAAAACCCACGATCACTGAGACGATCAACCGTTTTGTCCGTATGGAGTGCGTATATCGCGAATCCTGTCCCGAGGACAAAAGGATCCTGTATATCCGCCTGACCGAGAAAGGAAAAAAGATCGCGCAAGCAGAACAGGTTGCATTGCGCCAGGTGATTGAACAAATGATTGCTGCGCTCGATGAAAACGAACTGGATCTCCTTGCCGGGATCCTTGAGAAGATCGGGTAATTTTTTTGTCCCGGGGTTTAGTTAGGTAAAATCAAACTAAATAAATGGAGTATCTATGCAGACAGAAAACAATGAAAATGTAACGGAAAAACTCGTCATCCCCCTCTTCGAAATTGTTGCTTATCCCGGGAGCCGGACAAAGTTTCCCGTTGATACGACAACGGGGGATCTCCTGCTTGCGTCCATGACGGATGATGGCGGTTGGCCTGCGATCGGGCTCACCGTAAAAAGTGGTATACGGCTTCTGGAACTGACAGCGGAATCGCTGTATAAAACCGGAAACCTGCTACGGATCCTGCATGTACAGCCAACCGATGGCGGGTACCTTGTCTGTGCTAATGCAGAAAAAAGGATCAAAGTCGGCCCCCTTACTCACCGTGAGGGCCATTTATTTGCCACTTATGAGCCTGTACCAGATCAGGAGGATCTCGAAGCAGATCTTCAGGCCCGGATCCTGGCCGATGTAAAAAGCACCATCCACGAGATTAGCCGCCGCTTTTCCGGGTCCGAACAGTTCACCCGCCCTATTGACAAGATGGATTCTGTCGACCGGATTATGGGCTTTGTGATGCCGTTCCTCCCAGTAAACCTCGCCGAAAAGCAGGAGTTACTTGAGATCGCTTCGGTCCGGCAGCGGTATATCACGTTCCTTGACCTCCTCATTAAAACCCGGGAGAATATCAGGATCCGGATCGAGATGGCAGAAAAAGTCTCAGACCGGGTAAGCAAATCGAACCGGGAAGCGATGCTTCGGGAACAGCTCAAGGTTATCCAGGAAGAACTCAATGCAAGCTCAGGTACTCCTGGCGATGAAGGTTACCGGGAACGGGTCGAGGCGTCGAAGATGCCTGATGAAGTCCGTAAAAAAGCCCTTGCTGAGGTAAAGAAACTCGAGACCGGTGGCAGCCAGAACCATGAAAGTTCAGTGATCCGGAATTACCTTGATCTCCTGCTGGATCTTCCCTGGGTCACCGAAGAGAAAAAGAACATCGATATCGTGCAGGCCCGCCGCGTCCTCGACAACCATCACAACGGCCTTGAGAAGGTCAAGGAACGTATTGTCCAGCACCTTGCAGTCATGAAACTCCGGCAGGAAAAACAGGGGTCAATCCTGCTCTTTGCAGGCCCTCCGGGCACCGGAAAGACGAGCCTTGGAAAAAGTATTGCAGAAGCGCTCGGACGGAAATACGTCCGTGTAAGCCTTGGCGGGGTCCGGGATGAAGCGGAGATCCGGGGGCACCGGAGGACCTATGTCGGCGCACTCCCCGGGAGGATCATCCAGGGAATCCATAAAGCCGGCACAAAGAACCCGGTCTTTATTCTCGATGAGATCGATAAAATATCATCGTCCTATGCGGGAGACCCGGCAAGCGCACTTCTCGAAGTCCTTGACCCGGAACAGAACAGTACATTCTCAGATCATTACCTCGAGGTGCCGTATGATCTGTCGGATGTACTCTTTATTGCGACGGCGAATTCCCTTGCAACCATTCCGGCGCCGCTGCTCGACCGGATGGAAATGATCGAGATCTCCGGCTACACAAAAAACGAGAAATTTGCCATTGCAAAGGATCATCTCATCCCGGAAGTCCTGAAGGAACATGGTCTCGATGCGGACAAACTCAGATTCGAAGATGAATCACTGAAGATTATCATCGAGAAGTATACCCGGGAAGCTGGCGTCCGGTGGCTCAAGAAGCAGCTCGCAAAAATTGCACGGCACGTGTCTGAGAAGATTGTCTCCGGTACCGCTGAGCTGCCGTTTGTAATTACTCCGGATAATCTTGTGGCGATCCTTGGTAAGGAGCAGATCCGGCAGGAAGTAGCACGGAAAGAACCGGTTCCCGGGGTTGTTACCGGCCTTGCCTGGACTCCTGTCGGTGGGGAGATCCTCTTCATCGAAGGCACATTTATGCCCGGTACCGGCAAGCTCACCCTTACCGGCCAGCTGGGGGATGTGATGAAGGAATCAGCAACGATTTCATCAAGCCTTATCCGGTCGCGGCTTGCCGGTACCCAGAATGGGTTCAACTTTATCACAAGCGATATACACATCCACGTGCCCGCAGGTGCGACACCCAAGGACGGCCCTTCAGCAGGCGTAACGATATTCTCGGCGCTTGCATCGTTGATTACCGGGAAGACCGTAGATTCTGACCTTGCGATGACTGGTGAAATTACCCTGAGCGGTGCTGTGCTTCCCGTAGGGGGAATAAAAGAGAAGGTTCTTGCCGCACACCGGGCGGGGATCAAAAAGATCGTTCTGCCAAAAGAGAACGAACGCGATCTCCAGGACGTGCCAGAGGATGTCAGGGGCGAACTGACGTTTGTTCTTGTCGGGACCGTTGAAGAAGTCCTCAAAGAGGCACTCGGTATCGAGCTTCCCCGGTCTTTACCGGTACATGCCGGGAATAGTTTTGTTCCCGTACAGAATGCCTGAACCTCTGGTGATGATCCTATAGAGGCCATTGATCTTCAAAGTCGCGGAATTGCCCTGACCGCAATCTCTTTTTTTATCCCGGATCATGTATATGAGCATGGTTCACCGCAATCTCCCTGCATGTCCTGTCTGCCACCGGGAGGATACTGTCGTTGTCCACGAGGACCTGGGTCCGGACGGGCATTTTTGCATATGCTCTGGCGCCTGTGGTTGCGGTTCGACGTTTATCCTGAACCCTGACGGTTCGCAGTCCGATATTTTCTAATCGCGTATGGACGGAAAACGCTCATAAGGTCAGGAATCTTATGTCGTGTCATGGTCCGGGCAACTATGATTTCTGTTGGCGATGTGACGCTTGCGTACCATGAATATGGTTCGGGATATCCGGTGATCTTTATCAACGGTTTGGCTTCCGCAATGGACACGTGGAACCCTCCGGTCATTGAAAAAATTTCAAAGCATTTCCGGGTTATCGTTTTTGACAACCGGGGCACGGGATACGCGGGTTTTTCAGATGAACCGTTTTCGGTCCCTCTCTTTGCAAAAGACACCGCCAATCTGTTGGATGCTCTTGGTATTGCCCGCGCTCATGTCCTCGGGTTCTCCATGGGGGCGTGCATCGCGCAGGAACTGGCGCTTACATTTCCGGAGAAAGTTAATCAGCTCATCCTTGTCGCAGGGGATTTCGGGGGTGCTGATGCACTGAAAGCATCGCCGGATATTTTCGCCCGGCTTATAGATAAGAGCGGGACGATGGAAGAAGTGGCCCATCGGATGTTTTCTCTGCTTTTCCCTCCCGCATGGCTTGAAAATCACGATCCGCTCCTGTATTGCCCGGAAGTCGAAGAGGTTACGAGTACTGAGAACTGCACCCGGCAATTAACCGCTTTCTCCGGATGGCAAGGCTCGTTCTCCCGGCTTGAAAATATACGATCGCCGACGCTCGTTATTACCGGGGACAAGGACGCGATTGTCCCCCCGGAAAACTCCCGGCTGATCAGCAGCCGGATCCCCGGTGCAGAACTTGTCACGTTTCATGGCGGGGGACACGGGTTGATGTACCAGTGCCCGGACCGGTTCAGCCAGACGGTGCTTACGTTTCTGAAGTGTTAATCGATTAGCATTAAAAAAAGACCCTTCGCGATTTCGCGCCGGTTATCTCGATCTAAAAAAAAGAAAAATTACTCCGCCGGCACAAACTTCGTGCCGTAGTGGATGATGCCACTCTCGCCATCAGTGACGATCCTGCGGAAAACACTCTTTACCTTCATCCCGATCTTCGCTTTCTCGGGACTGCACACAACCTGGGTCGTGATCTGCGGGCCTTCATCGAGCTTGACGATAGCAAGCACATACGGCGTCAGCATCGAGTACTGCTCGGCTGCGGTATGGATCACCGTGAACGTCACGATTGTGCCGGAACCCGAGAATTTATGTTCGACAATCTTTCCTGCCCTGCGGCAGTCCGGGCAGAATGTACGGGGTGGGAAGAACTGCCGGCCACACTTTTCGCATTTCGTGCCCACCATGTTGTACCGCTGGGGGATGTGTCTCCAGAACCGCGCTACCGTCATCTTATGCCCTCCCGAGGATGTGGACAGCCACCGTTGCGCCGGTCCCGCCCACATTGTGTGTCATGCCAACCTTTGCGCCTTCAATCTGGCGCTTACCGGCCTCCCCACGGAGCTGCTGGACGATCTCATAGACCTGCTTGATGCCGGTTGCTCCGACCGGGTGACCGCAGGCCTTGAGCCCGCCGCTTGTATTAACCGGGATCTTCCCGCCAAGAGCGGTTTCGCCGTCTGCAGTAAACTTTCCGGCTTCTCCCTTCTTACAGAAACCGAGATCCTCGATTGCACAGATCTCAGCAATCGAGAAACAGTCGTGCACCTCGACCATGTTGATGTCCTTATGCGAAAGGTGCGCCATCTTAAAGGCACGGTGCCCTGCCGCGACGGTTGCATCCAGTGTCGAGATGTCGCGACGGTCATGCAATGCAATCGTGTCGCTCGCCTGAGCACTTGCAAGAACCCTGATCGGTGTGTCCGTGAACTCGCGGGCCCGGTCAAGTGGCGCTACGATCACCGCGGCTGCCCCATCGGTTACCGGCGAGCAGTCAAAAAGCCGGAGCGGCTCTGCAACCATGGTTGATTTCATAACGGTGTCAAGCGTGATCTCGCTCTGGAACTGAGCGATCGGGTTCCTTGCCCCGTTGTAGTGATTCTTCACCGCCACCTGAGCCAGCTGCTCGCGGGTCAGCGAGTACTTGTGCATGTAGTCGTTTGCGATCATAGCGTACAGGCCCGGGAATGTTGCGCCCATGAAGCCTTCCCACTCACGATCAGCGGCTCCCGTCAGCGTATCGGTGCTTTCGTCTGATCCGACATCGGTCATCTTCTCGACGCCTGCCGCGACCACGATATCCTCCATACCGCTTGCAACAGCAATAACGGCCTGCCGGAACGCAAGTCCTCCTGATGCGCACGCGGCCTCGACGCGGGTCGAGGCGATGTGCCGGGTCGCCATACCGGCGTAGTCCGCAATAAGGGCGCCGATATGCTCCTGCCCGATAAACCGCCCTGCGCTCATGTTCCCGACGTACATTGCATCGATCTTCTCGCCCGAGAGCTGTGCGTCCTCAAGGGCAAGTGTCCCTGCCTCGACAAAGATATCTCGGAACGAGCTCTCCCACTTCTCGCCAAATTTCGTGCACCCGATTCCGATAACTGCTACGTCTCTCATGATTGCATCACGATCTTTCCCTTGTGTTTTGCATACTGTGCATAGTCGAGGTAAATGGGATCTTTGAGAAGTTGCTGCACCGAGGGTGCGGCATCGCGGTGGAAATCGCCGGAGGTAATTGCGTCGGTGGCTTCGATATCGAACGCGTCGCTGCCGGCACCGGAACCAAACGAGCAGACAAATATAGTGTCACCCGGTTTTGCGATGTCAAGCGTTGCCGCAAGGCCGACCGGCGATGCACCCGAGTAAGTGTTGCCCAGTTTCGGGACGACAAGGCCCGGCTTGATCTGTTCTGCAGTAAAGCCGAGGTCCTTTGCAACCTTCTGCGGGAACTTTGCATTGGGCTGATGGAAAACCGCGTAGGTAAAGTCCTTCGGGGTCTTTTTTGTCTGTTCCAGAAGCAGCAGGCTTGCGCCTTTCACGTGCTTGAAGTATCCCGGGTCACCCGTGAACCGGCCGCCGTGGCGGGGATAGTCCTGCCCTTCGCGGCGCCAGAAATCCGGCGTATCGCTGGTAAACGAGCAGGTATGGTGGATCGTAGCTATCGGGTCATCGTTCCCGATAATATACGCAGCCCCACCCGCCGCTGCAGTGTATTCGAGTGCATCGCCCGGTGCACCCTGCGAGACATCGGCACCGATGGCAAGCCCGTACGGGATCATTTTGCTCTTTACAAGACCCATGCAGGTCTGTATTGCAGCTGTTCCCGCCTTGCAGGCAAACTCAAAGTCGGCTGCCGTCATATGGGGTGTCGCACCGATCGCTTCACCGACAGTGCAGGCCGTCGGCTTGACTGCATAAGGGTGCGATTCGCTGCCCACGTAAACGGCACCTATCTGATCAGGGTCAATGTTCCTGCGTTTCAGGGCGTTCCTGGCCGCTTCGACCGCAATCGTTGCGGCGTCCTCATCGAGATCTGGGACCGACTTCTCAAAAACGCCAAGTCCTCCCGTAACATCTGCGGCATTTGCGCCCCAGACTCGGGTAATCTCCTCAACCTTGATCCGGTATCGCGGTATATACGCACCGTAGGTAATGATGCCTACCATTCTTTCTCCCTCAGTGTACTCACAATTTTGTTGATATCCATCTCTGTACAGAGCACCGTAATGTGGTCACGATCAGCCATTTTTATAACAAACGGGTGGACGTTCTCTGCATCGATTCCCTGCAGGATCACGCACCGTGGCTTAAATGCAGTGACCCGGATTGCAACCATCGGCGACTTACCGGTTGAGACGCTGGTGAATATAAGCGCCCTTTCCGTACTCCAGCCATAAATGCGGTTGAACTCCTCAGCGGAAAGCTGGAGGATAGCATTGAGGCTGTTGACTACGGTATAGCCGAAAATGGTCTGGTCCATGGGTCCGCAAAGCAGCGTGCACTTGATCGCTTCGGTAAATGTAGCAAGAGCGACCGGGTTCGTGTACTCGTGGATGTCGAGGATAACGTCATCATCGACACCTGAAAAGAGCATGGAGGTAAATTTGTTAATGTGTTTGCCATCGCTTTCCTCATCAATGGAGATGAGGGTATCGACAATCTTGCCGACAACGGCAGTTCCGGGGCTTTTTCTCCTGCCACTCTCGTAATCACTGATTACGGAAGGGGAGACGCCCAGGCGATCCGAGAGGACCCCAGGCGCGATCTCGAAGTTCTGGCGCCATTTTTTCAGCGCAAGCCCCGGTGAGTCCGACAGCGTAATCTCGCCCGCCATCTTCTCGGCAAGCTGGTTTCGCAGACCGGATTTCATACTCAGCTAAGTTGACCCGTCCCGTTAAATAATTAACGAACATAGATTCGACAACAAACGAACACCGGGGATATTTTAGTAACCGGTAGGATGAAAGCAATCCATAAATAGTAAGCATCTCAATTTTGATAGACATGGTACTGGCAGAGGATCTCGAATCCCTCAAGGTTATCGCTCTTATGGGTGGGTGCCACGGCCCGGTATTTGTCTCATCACAGGTACTTGCAGGTGCACTTGCCACAAGCCCCCAGACAGCGTCCCGCCGGCTCAAGGCTCTTGAAAGCCAGCGGTTGATCACCCGGACCATGAACCCTGACGGCCAGCACATTACGGTCACAAAAGAAGGAGAAGACGAGCTCAGGCGCGAATACGCGGAATATTGTCGGCTCTTTGGCCATGAAGGCGGACACTATACCCTATCCGGTGTCGTTGTGAGCGGGCTTGGAGAAGGCCGGTACTATATGAGCCTTGAACCCTACAAAAAGCAGTTCCTCCGGCACCTTGGTTTTGAGCCGTATCCCGGGACGCTCAACCTGCGCCTTGCCGGATCCGATATCCCGACCCGGAAGAAGATTGAGACGTTGACCTGGATCCCGATCCAGGGCTTCTCTGCTGAAGGTCGGACCTTTGGGGGGGTCCGGTGCCTTCCCTGCCGGATCAATGATATTTCCTGCGGGATTGTTGTTCCCGGACGGAGCCATTATCCCGAAGATATTGTTGAGGTTATAGCACCAGTCGGGCTCCGCGATGCTTTGCATCTGAAAGAGAACGATCGGGTGAATGTTGAGGTGGCATATGATTAACGACGCGATTACAGCTCTCCGGAATGGAAAATTTATCCTGTTATACGATTTTGATGACCGGGAAGGCGAAACGGATTTTGCGATCAGGTCAGATATGGTGACTCCCCGTCATATCCTCCAGATGCGAAAGGATGGCGGCGGCTTGATATGTACAGCAGTCGATCCGGTTGCTGCAGCCAGACTCGGCCTACCTTTTGCAAGCGAAGTTCTCCAAGGTACCCGGGTCGCAGAACAGCAGGGTGACATCCCGTACGACCGGAAAAACCACTCATCGTTCTCACTGTGGGTCAATCACAAAAACACGTTTACCGGTATCACGGACCGGGACCGGGCGCTTACGATCACTGCAGTTGCCGAGCAGGTGAAAAAGTCCCTGAATGGTGGGGGCGCACATTTCAGTGAATCTTTCCGTACACCGGGTCATTGCGCCCTTTTACGTGCAGCCGACAACCTTCTTGACCAGAGACACGGCCAGACAGAGCTTTCCGTGGCGCTTGCCAGGATGGCCGGCGTCACGCCGTCGATCACGATCTGTGAGATGCTGGATGACGAGTCCGGTTACGCGCTCCCTAAATCTGGTGCAAAAGCATATGCAAAGAAGCATGGGCTCGTTTTTGTCGAGGGCAGCGAGGTTCTGGACCGTTGGGAAGCGGACAAGCACCGGGAATCTTAATCACTTTAGCATTTTCTTACACTGGTAGGTAAACTCCAAGGTGCTCATAATCCTCATGCCTGGATAAAATTATTAATTTCAATAATGAGTTCGTCCGGCTTCTCCTCCGGGACAAAATGGCCAGCATCCTCAAATTGTACCACTTTTGCTTTTGGAAAAGCGGTTATCCATGTCGTGAGTTCTTTTTTTCTGAATGCGATATCCTTCATTCCCCAGGCAATAAGGATCCTCTTTTTTTGTAACACTTCTCGTTTTTCCCATAATGACTGCAACCAGTGCGAAGAACCGATAATCTGGCCGGGGAATACCCAGGTTCCTTTCCGCTCCTCCGGTTTTGAAAACGGCATCAGGTAGTGTGCGTGGATTGTTGGCGTCAACTTTTTTTTGTCGCCAAATGCAGACCTGACAATGGTATCAGCAAAGAAATTCCGGGTCTTAATAAGCCATATTCCCAGGGGTCCCCCGGTAAATTTACTGAATGCCTGGAAATACCAGTCAGATCGTACTGACCAGAGCCAGGTATTCGTTATGACAATATTTCTGATCTTTTCCGGATGGTTGAGCGCATAAGACAACCCAATCGGTCCGCCCCAGTCACCGACGACAAGGGTAATATTTTCAAGAGGTAATGATTCAAGAAAAAGATCCAGGTTTTTTGCCTGATCTTCCGGAAGGTACGACCATCCGGGAGGTTTATCAGATAAACCAAAACCGATCAAATCTGGGGCGACGCACCGGTTCGTCAGGGAAAATGCTTTTATCAGTTTCCTGAACTCGAACGACCACGAAGGATTGCCGTGGACAAATACTATTGGCATTCCTGCTCCTTCATCCACATAATGCATATTTCCGGCAGGTGTTTTGAAAAAATGTGATGCAAACGGGTATTCGTCCCGGTCCAGCCATTCAGGAATTGCCATTTTTGTAAATAGAGACGATGTTTGTAAATAGGTTTCTTTCATGGCAAAAACAGAAACGCAGTATCCCCGGGTATTCATCATCGATAAATAGCATGGTCTGCTTATAATACAGGCAGGAATATGCAGGTTCCCTCTACCGAACTCAATACAAGAATGGCCCGTTTCCGGGATCGTATGGATCATACCTGTCCTGACTGGGAGGTCGCGGCCATAACAGAGAAAATCAACCTCTACTATTTTACCGGCACCATTCAGGACGGGCTGCTCCTCGTCCCTCGCAATAGTGACGCTGTTTTCTGGGTTCGGAAAAGTTATGAGCGGTCAATCACTGAATCGCAGTTTCCTGATATCAGGCCGATGGCAAGCTACCGCGATGCCGCAGCAGTGATGGGTCCAATAAAAAAACCGGTATATCTTGAACTTGATTTTGTATCGATCGCCCAGTACGGTCGCATGCAGAAACACTTCTCTTTTACCGGACCGCTTGGTGTAGATACACAGGTAGCTGCCGTAAGATCGATAAAAAGCCCGTATGAAATTGCCCTGATGGAAAAGGCCGGGAAGATCCACAGGCACGTGCTCGAAGATCTTGTGCCGGATCTTTTAACAGAGGGGATAGATGAGGTCTCCCTTGCCTCGGCTCTCTATGCTGTTATGGTCCGGGAGGGTCACCAGGGTATTATACGGTTTGGCATGTTCAACGAGATGCTGCTTGGCCAGATCGGTTTTGGGACAAGTTCGATCTCCCCTATCTGTGTGGATACGCCCGGGGGGATTTCCGGGATGTACCCTGCTGTTCCTATGGCAGGGTGCCGGGAACGGAAACTCACAAAAGGCGATCTTGTTGTCGTCGATATAGGGTGCGGGGTCGAAGGATACCAGACCGACAAAACAATGACGTATATGTTCGGGAATGCAATTCCCGATGCGGCCATCGGTGTCCACGAACAGTGCGTCGCCGTACAGGATAAAGTAGCTGCACTCCTGAAACCCGGTGCGATTCCTTCAGAGATTTATACAAGTATCATGAACGGCCTTGAGCCTGAATTCAGGAAAGGGTTCATGGGGTACGGGAATAATACCGTAAAATTCCTCGGGCACGGGATTGGGCTCTGGATCGATGAAAGCCCGGTTATCGCACAAGGATTTAACGAGCCTTTGCAGGAACGTATGGTTTTTGCCGTTGAGCCTAAAAAAGGGATAAAGGATATCGGCCTTGTCGGCATCGAAAATACTTTTATGGTAACGCCCGGCGGTGGCAGATCGTTGACCGGGACCCATCGCGGATTGATGCCGGTATATTAACTTTTTATCAAGGTCATTATCCGTCGGAAGAGATGTCGATTAAAATGCATCCATTATCCACACTTATATATCCCGTTATGCGCTATCGCTTTTCATGATCGGCATCTCGACCTATTGCCTCATCGAAGAACCACTATCCGTTGCACTGGACCGGTTGTCGGGTCTTACTGGTCTTATTGAGGTCATGGACGAGGGCCCCCATTTCGTGGACAACACGGAACTCTTCGAGAGCTATTCCGGCGATTTTATCCTGCATGCCCCCTACCACGGCATGAACATCGCCTGCATTTTCGAGAGTGTCCGTAAGGCAAGTGTCGAGGTCATGACTGATTGCTTTGCACGGGCCGCGGAGATAGGTGCTGCAGTGGTCCTCCACCCGGGCTATTTTGCCTGGGCACAAGAAAGAGAACAGGCTGACCGCCAGTTTGAAAAATCCCTGGCCGAGCTCAGTAACGCCGCACATGATCTCTCTGTTGTGTTCTCGTTCGAGAACATGGGGGACATGAATTTTTTTAATCTTCGGACCCCGGAGGATCTTGCGATTATCCAAGGTCACCCGTTTACGCTCGATGTCGGTCACGCAAACCTTAACCGGTGCCTGCCGGCATTTCTCGAAACGCACTTTACCCATCTCCACATCCACGATAATGACGGGAAAAGGGATACTCACAGCCCTGTCGGGGAGGGAAACATAGTTTTCCCCTCCGTAATGGATGCGATGCGGCGGGAGCATGCCACTGCGATCATTGAAGTAAAACAATTTGATGGGGCCGTTTCAAGCCTGCGGGCAATTGAAGGTATGTGACAACCTTCCTTTGTTTGCAGATTTTACGATGAGTGTGGATACTGCTATCAGTGCCAGAGGAGAATAATTGAATATATGGGATCCAAGATATGCCCCCGCTGTGGTACTCCCGTCATGCCCCGGGAGACAACTTGCCCGAATTGCAGGTGCAACCTGAAGAAAAAAGGTGCCCTGACCCCGTTTATTGTCATAGCCGGTCTTATTGTAGTTGTTATCCTCATTGTAGCCGTAGTCATGATGAGTCCGACTCCGGGCCCTCAGACAACTATCGCACCGGTGATAACGACATCTCCGACTAGTTCAGATGCATCCATCCCGGCACAACCGACCTGCACTATAGGGATCACGGGAAGCAAAGTATCGGCCTCATCGATACGTCTTGAGCTCGTACAGAGCACCTGCAGCCCGGGGGAGGTGACAGCGCTCCAGGTATCGGTTAATGGGGCTCAAGTTGGTACGCTGGGTGTCAGCCCGGGCGCAAGCAAAACATTTGCTGGTGTATCGGGGTCCAATGCCGTTATTGTGATTGCTACCTATTCAAACGGTGCAAAATCGGTTATTTACCAGACCAATCTTTGAGGACAGAATAAACTATTTTCCGGGTTTTCGATCTCTAATATGTTGAACTGGAAAAAAATTAAATTTTAATCTGGGCCAGTGCATCGTAGACCATTCTGCGGTGTGCAGCCGGATCGAGCGTGGGGTATTGCTCTTTTGCCTTGATTATATCCGGTGTCGTACCCGTTGTGAGTGCATCAATACGATCGAGCGTGCGGGTTGCAGTGTCCAGTAACCAGATATCCCGGGTCTCTTTATCTACGACGGTTATAGATTCGACCCGGACCGAAACGAGATACGTTCCGTCAGGCTTCTGGTACAGGTTTGGTTTTCCGGTCACTGCGACAAATGCCGGTGTCTCGATCTTTGCCATCTGCTGCATTGCTTCCGGCTGGTAACTCCCTGCCATGATAAAGAACGTGCCGGTCGGGTCGATGACCCGGCCCCGGTAGAATATATTCTGTTCACCCTGCCGGGTCTTTTCAGTGAGCGTACCCACAATGAAGATCCGGTTTGATCGTTCACCGGTGGGGAGGAGCACAAATGTCGGGCTCTTCTCATCCTCGCCATCCTTGAACTGGTAACGGCATTCCCGGAGTTCGCTTGCAAAGACCCGGCGTGCCGGTTCGCGTTCGAAGCTGCCATCCCGACGGCCCATTTCCGGTTCCCGAGAACTCATGGTGCACCCCCGGCCCGGTTGAGGATTTTTGTATGTTCGCCGCTTTCAAAGTGCATCCGCTCGCAGCTGTTAACAAGCAGCCTGTTTTCAATCTCGCGACCCTTGCAGGTCACATACCGGCCGAGCACTTTCTCCCGCATCTGCAAAAAGACTTCGTCCATGCCAAGAGGATTGTTCTCTGCGATCTCCTTTGCCTGGTCAAGATTGATCCCGGTCAGAGATTCTACAACGTCGCGTTTCAGGAGGAGATTATGTGTTTTCTCTCCATCATCCAGCCACCCTTTGATCCGGAGATCATACACAAACTTTGGCTGGATCTCGTGAATCGGGCAGTAGTTCTGCCGGGAGAGGGCCCGGTTGCAGCCTTCGACCGGGCATCGCTTGATGATCCCGGAACCCGGCGCAATATGAACAAGAGCCCCGCGAATCTCTGCATCGCCACCGGTAACGGTTGCGATATCTCCTTCTTCCTGCATAATGGTCGCGCCCGTAATATTGAGTGACAACCGTTCGTTGAACTCGTCTACCTGTGCATAGAAAACCGAATAGACCGCGCCTACCGTGAGTTTCTCTTTTCCCTGCTCTTTCCAGATCACAAACTTGATAGTGCCGGTCTCGTCTCCCAGGATGCCGGACTGGAGCATCCTGTCGTGCGTGACCTCCCACTCCTGTATCACTTTTGCGCGGACGCTCCCAATGCCGGGCCGGAGATCCTTTACGAGTGCCGGGGATGGGATGAGCGGGTCCGTTTTATCAATCTCGGTAATCGTTGTTCCCGAGTGCACTTTGAGGTTGGGAATGTTTTTGTATTCGTCAACAACAGCCGATTCGATGCGGTACCATGCGCCCTCTTTTACCTTTGGTGCATTGGACTTGGCCCAAACCACAAACCGGATCGCCCCGGATTCGTCAGCAACAATCCCGCTCTGGGCTATTGCCGGCGATGCAGGGGCGGCCAGGGAAACCACTTTCCCTTCCAGGGTTATCCATTCTCCGGGAGAGGCATCTGCAATGACCTTTTGCCCGGATGCACTCCCGGAACCGGGTGATCCCTGTGGGATCGCCGGAGGAATGTTGAACTCTTTTGCAAGCTCGTTTGAAACGCTTCGCTCCGCTTCGGCAGGCTGGACACCAAATTCTTCGATCAAACGGCGCAACTTAACCTCAACCTTTTCACGGTTTATCTCATTACCGCTTTTTTTGAATTTTCGGGAGATTCTTTCTACAGCTTCGGAATAATCCATTCTTACATCTCCAGTGGTACATCGGATAGGATGAATTGTATATAGCAATACCGTGCGTTGCGAAAGTAATCAGGCTTTTCGCATTGGTATCCTATGGTGAGATTTATGTCCCTGCACGGGAATTAAGTGTAGTATGGCTGAATTAACTGCAGACTCTACGATCTACGACCTTCTCCAGGCAAAACCAGAATCAACCGAGGCCCTCTTCAAGTTCGGCATGGGCTGTGTCGGATGCGCCATCGCCCGCGGCGAAACCATCAAAGAAGCTGCTGAGGCACATGGTATCCCTCTTCCCGAGCTCTTAAAGGCGCTGGGGATCAACGGATAACTTATTTTCTCTTTCTTTTACGCAGGCGCACCAGCTCTTCGAGCGGTGCATCCGGATAGCGTTTGAGGTAATCTGCAATGTCTGGTTCGTGCAGCAGGGAACAGCGCGAGCAGTTCCAGACCCGGCCGTTTGAAGAGCTCGGCGACCATTCTCCGAGGGTTTCATCTTTGCACGGGTAGAACGGGCAGTAGCAGAAATCGCAGTTCTGTCCTTTGAAATGGCAGGGGTAGTACGGGCAGTTGACCGACGACCATTCTACCCAGTGTCCGCCCTCTAACCGGCTGTATATGAAAAAGGCAGGTTTCGTCGGTTGTACATCACGCTCGAAGCGGCCAAGGGCCTCAGGAACCCCCCTGAGCACTGCATCCCGTATACGCTGTCCGGGCTCGGTGAGGCGTCCCGCATACCGGTGCTTTATTTCCCCTTCGCATGCGGCTATAACAGCATCGGTGGGTGTGCCGGAGACTCTCCCGAGTGCCAACAGGGTTTCCGCCTTGGCCTCAGAGACGACCATAATAGTTTCAAGCAGCGCGGAATCCTCGAGCCCCTCGCTGCTATAAACGATGATATTGATGGTCCCGGCACCGGCGGATTCCTGCCGGATTCCTGCAGTCACAAAAACGGTGATAAAATCATACTGAAGTACACAAAGGTTGGGGATAGGAACCGCAGTGAGAAGACCAAGCACATCCTTCCCGGTACCAGCAGCAGCGGCAACCAGTTCAATCTCTTTTTCCGGTGCAGTATGGTTCCACTGCGCGGGAACCGTGTGATTGAAAAGGGTAGTAACGTTCCGGATACCTCCGGAAATCCCGGTACTCGCGGCGCGGAACGCACCGCGGATAAAAAGCGAACCTGAATCTGTATAATATCTCATGCGATGGAGTAACGGATCCGGTCCTTGAGCTCCTGCTGCTTGCCAGCATTCCAGCCGGAAACGTCCTGCAGGTACCCGGTCACCCGGCTTATCTGGATGACATCATGAGACCCGCATTCGGGACAGACGGGCTTGCCGCAGAGAGGACAGTACTCGATCCCGGAGATCATTTCGTGGGCGCAGTGGCAGTTGTCAAGCGGGCACATAATCTCGAGTTTTGTTTCG